>Ga0075021_10000728_pt1 | contig 16918 bp, 13 predicted proteins | sample ColStrG_CSR_2012_FD_72749 | JGI IMG/M metagenome (GOLD analysis project Ga0075021, IMG submission 72749) | Freshwater sediment microbial communities in response to fracking from Pennsylvania, USA - Cold Stream Run_MetaG_CSR_2012 | ecosystem: Environmental > Aquatic > Freshwater > Creek >...
GTTGCAACTCGAACGGCAGTTCGGGGTTTCCGTGGAAGTGATCGATTTGCGATCGCTCGCGCCGTACGATTGGGAAACGATTCGCGGTTCGGTGAAGAAAACCAGCCGTGTGTTGATTGCACACGAAGATACGCTTTCCTGGGGCTACGGCGCGGAAATCGCAGCTCGCATCGCCAGCGAACTATTTAGCGATCTCGATGCGCCGGTTGGCCGGGTAGGCGCGCTCGATACCTGGGTGGCTTACCATCCGAACCTGGAAGATGAGATTCTGCCGCAAGTTTCGACGATTGTGGCGGAGAGCGAGCGGCTATTGGCGTTCTAAGACGGCGGAAACCGTAGTGGCAAGACCGCCGCGCGCGCAAAACTGTTCGATCAACGCGCGCTCAGCGGCTTTATTGAGACATTTGATCGCGTTCACGACCAATTCCACCCGCGCGCCCGTTTCTAGCAATCCCAGCACCGCGCAGCGCACGCAGTATTCCGAAACAACGCCATAGACAACATAGCGATCCGCCGCCAGCAAGCGCAAGAGAGGCCGCAAATTTGCGTTCGTAAAGCAATCGAGCATTTGCTTCTCGACCACAATTTGCAGCGCCTCACGGAAGGGCGCAAGATCCTGATTTGATGCGGAACTCAGCGTTTGTCGTTGTGCGAGCAACGTGCCCGCGCATTTTTGCTGTCCCGTTGTCCCAGTCACGCAATGCGGCTTCCAAACTTGGAACTCAGCATCATTTTCGCTGTGCGCATCCGCCGTCGAGACGATCTGATACGAATGCTCTGCCGCGTGGTGCGTCAACTTGGCCAGATTCTCAACAATGGTCTCCGCTCCCGGGACATACAACGCTCCGGCGGGATACAGAAAATCAAGCTGGGTATCCACATCGAAGAAAACCGTCTTCATTGCTTTGCCGGCCGCATCTCTTCGCGCAAACTCTCCGCCATGGCGAGTAGTCGCGGAGAAATGTCCACCGCATAAGGCTCTACCTGGCCGAGTTCACGCAGCCGCGGCGGCAGCGCCGCTATCGACGCCAGCGAGCGTTTCTGAATGCCCGCCAGGTCTGGCAGCGTCTCTACCAGTTCGCCGCCCATTAGAATCGGCCGCAACAAGGGCTCGCCTTTGAATTGATCGTCGCACTCGCTATACAACGCCACGACATCGCGATCGGCATAGCGGTAAATTTGCTTCGCTCCCGGTAGCGTGCTCTTGTCCGAACTGAACTTAGCGGTGAAATGCACGCCGCCATCGCGCTTCAACTCCACCATTTTGTAAACCGCAGAAAGCGACGGCGCATCGCCAGAAGTAGCAAGCTGCGTCCCGATGCCGAAAGCGTCCAGCGGCACGCCCGCTTTCACAAACTCGGCCACGCGATATTCATCCAGATCGTTGGTCGCGAATATCTTTGCTTCCCGCAAACCGGCATCGTCCAAGATGCGCCGCACCTGCCGCGCCAGCTCGCCCAAATTTCCGCTGTCGAGCCGCACGCCCCAAATCGGCTTACCGAGTTCCGCCGCCAAGCGCGCGCCATCGAGTGTGTCGTAGGTGTCAATCAGGAAAACGGTGGATTCGCCCAGCAACTTTTGAAGGGCCCGGAAACTGCGTTCTTCATCGCCAAACGCCATCGTCCAGGAATGCGCGGCGGTGCCGAACACGGGAATGCCGTAGCGCAATCCAGCCTCCGCGTTACTGGTGCCTGAACAACCGCCCACAAACGCCGCTCTGCCCGCCAGGATGCCCGCGCCGGGCGAGTGCGCGCGCCGGCTGCCGAACTCCACAATCGGGCGGCCCTTGCCCGCCAGAATGCAGCGCGCCGCCTTGGAGGCCACCATGGTTTGGAACACAAACGTGGAAAGTAGGTACGTCTCCACAAGCTGCGCTTCAATCAACGGCGCACGGACAATGGCGATCGGCTCATTGGCAAACACCGGAGTGCCTTCGGGCACCGCGAACAAATCGCCCGTGAAGCGGAGTTTCGCTAGAAAAGCGAAGAATTCCGGGGGCGTATGTTTGAACTGCGCAAGGGAGCGCAGATAGTCGATTTCATCCGGCTGAAATTTCAGTTCGCGCAAGTATTCGACCGCTTGCGCCAACCCCGCGGCGATTAGAAAATTGCGCGGCTCGGGCAGCCGCCTGACGGAAAGCTCGAAGGTCGCGATTTCGCCGGTTTTCTTTTCGGCGAAATAGCCCGCCGCCATCGTAAGTTGATATAGGTCGGTGTTGAGGGCGGACATGCTGGGGGAGAGCAATCACTTGCGTGAAGCGGCGGGCTTCACTTTATTGCTAGCCTCCAGGATATCGTTTACGCTCTTAGCGCCTAGTTGATAGAGGTCCAGCTCAGCGCCGCGCCGCGCGAGATAACCGTCCGCGGTCTTTTCGAACTCCACCTTTTCCGAGCGCTTTCCCTCGTTCGAAACAACAGTGATGGCCGCTGCCGCACTGGTGAATCCGCCAGCGGCAAATTGCGAGGCCGAAAGCTCCCTTAGCTTATCGATCAGGCCTTGCACGCTGGCCGCATCCATTACTTTGCCGTCCATCTTCCAGTCGCTGCCGCTACGCGTGAACGTCTTGCCCTGAATCTCAAGCTTCGAGGGGTCGGTATACCCAAAGTCGAAAAGCTTCTTGTTGCGGAACTCGTCCAGCGGCTTCTCCAGTAGTTTGCCGAGATCGGCCGCGAGTTTGTACGTGCCGGCCACCACGCTGCTTTTGCCAAAGTAATCGTCGCCGCTCTTACGCACTTCGAGCGTCTGCGAGCCGGTGGAATCCGTCAGCTTGGCCGTGGCTGCCGGCTTGCCTGCTGTGTAGCCTTTCTCTGCTTTCTGAGCCTCGCCATCCGGCGCCTTCAGGTCCATCTTGGCTTCGGTCAACTTGCGCAGCAACTCTTCCACTTGGAAGTTGTCCGCCCGATAAGGCTGTGGCTGCACAATGGCCCACTCATTTTGGCCGTTCTTGCCGAACTCAATGGTCGATTTGCCTGCGACCACCTGAACTCTCGTAAGCTGATTCTGGTCGAAGGTAAGCAAGCGTTTGTCGCGCAGATCGTTCACGCCCTTATCGAACGAAGTCTTCAGCGAGGAAGGGGCGGCATACACTTTGGGATTTCCGGCCACGCGTAGATAAACCAGCGAGCCTCCGGGAACGTCGTCGCCGATCGCCAGTTCATCTAACTTGCCTGTCTTCTCGCGGACGGTCACGGTGAGCGCCGGATTCGCCAAGCCATATTTGCTCACATCGCCGGGCTTGTCTTCCACCACGCTATCCCCGGTGGCCGGCGAGAGGGCCGACACAATGCCGGATACCGCTTCTTGATCGACAGCGTAAGCAGCCGGAGCCGCAATGCTCCACTTGCCGCCTTTGCGTTCCAACGAAACTTTGGGACTGTCTTTCTTTTGGATATCGATGCCGCCTATCGAGGCATCCGGCACATTGACGAGCGTGGGACTTTCCGATTCCGCCTTTTTGTCCTTGCCCCAATCCGGATGCTTGTTAATCCACCACAAGATTCCGCTCAGCACGGCTAGCACGGCCGCCGCGACGACTAATTTCTTTGTGCCCATGTTATCTGCGCTTCACGAATACCGCGATGCCCCCGACAATGATGAGGAGCGGAATCGCAAGAAGGTCCGAATAGGCAAAGATACTCATGCCGCGCGGGTCGATGCGGCGGTCTTCCGGCTCTTTCGGCCGGATAGAAATCAGGTCTTCATCCGACGAGAGCCAGTTGATGGTGTTCAACGCCAAATCGCGGTTCAACGCGCTGGAAATGGTATCGTTCGCGACGAAACCGGAAGTGCCCACCACCACGAAACGGCCTCCCTCGTTCGGTTTGCCGCTGTCATAGTTGCCGGCCGCGCCGAGTACGAACGGCCCCTTCTTGTTGCTCGGATCGTCAATCTTAATGCTGCCGCTGGTCAGATTGGTCGTGGCCACCGCTTTTTCAGAGGTCGAAAACAGTTTGCTGACCGTCGATTTACCGGCATTTTTCACGTCCAGAGAACGCACGATCGGCATCATCGTGTAATTGCCTCGCAGATCGGCTACGATCGGGTGCTCCTCATAGTGGTTCACCAAGGGATTTTCAGGCCCGTAAATCGCGCTGACGGCGGTCTCTTCCAGCACCAGATCCTTCTCAAGAGTCACGCCCCAGGATTCCAGCAAATTGGCGAGCGGAGCGTTCTCCGAAATGTGCCCGCCGCGGATATCGAGCGGCGGGTCGAGCATAAAAAACGCCCGTCCGCCGTTCTCGACATATCTCTTCAGGGCCGAAACTTCGTTGGCTGTGTAGTCCGCTTTTGGACCCGCCACAACCGTCACCTTGCAATCGTCCGGAACGCCGCTCTTGTCGAGTAGAGTGACGGTCTCCGGCTGATAGTTATCCCGTTCAAGTAAAGTTTTGAAGGCCGAAAGCCCTTGCCCGTCGGTTTGATCGAGCGCATGTTCTTTGCTGCCGCCGACAAAACAAAGTTTCCGTACGCCTTTGGAAATTTTAAGAAACGCGCCGGTGATACCCTGTTCATCGAGCGATTTGGCCTCTTCGCGCCGCGCTCCTTCTTCGACAAACGCCGTTCCCTGATAGCGCACGCCATATTCGCGCGCGCGCATGGGCTGCGACCTCAAATCCACGTACTCAATGTGGATCTTCCCCGATAGATTCTTGTAGCGATCCAGTATCCCCTTCGCTTGATCGAAGTTCTTCGCCGAATCGAAATAGGTGATCTTGGCGTCCTGTTTGAGGTTGCCCACGATCTTTTGAGTCTCTTGCGATAGGGTATAGCGCTTGTTGCTGGTTAAATCAACGGGCTTGTTGAAGCGCACGCCCAAGTAGTTGACCGCCGCCAGAATGGCGATCACCATTATCGTGTAGAGTCCGGCAGTTGCGCCGAAGCGCGCCTGCTGAGCCGCAACCGAGTCATTAGCCGCCATTACGACCTCCACCGCAAAGACTCAAGGGAGCGAGTCGTCAAGAACAAACCGAGAAAAATCATGGAGAGGTAGTAGATCAAATCCTTGCTGTCAACCACGCCGCGCGAAAAACTTTCCATGTGGCTGACGATGGAAATATAACTGACAATTCGGATGGGCACGGAATCGCCCAGGGAAGTCCACCAATTCAAAACCCAAAGCAACAGCGCCAGGCCGAAACCCACGGCGCCAGCGACGATTTGATTCTTGGTAAGAGTTGAAATGAATGCGCCGAACGCCAGCAGGGCCGCGCCTTGCAGCAGGACACCGAGAAAGCCTGTAGCAACCGGCTTCCAATCGGGCGAGCCGTAAATAAACAAAAACGACATGTCGAGTACCAGCACGCCCAACAGCGCCGCATACATGAGCACCGCCGCCAGCCATTTGCCGATCACAATTTCCAGATCCTGAACGGGCGATGTCACCAGGAGTTCGATCGTGCCTTGGCGCTTTTCTTCGGCGAACAAGCGCATGCTGATGAGCGGTATGAGAAACAATCCGATCACCGCGATATTGCCGAAAAGCGGGGCGATCACCATTTCGTTCACGCTCATCGGCGCCGGTTGGGTGCGGATTTGCGATTGCACGGTTTCCTGCACAAAGCCCGAACTGAACAAATAAGTAAATACCCCGCTGAGAAACGCGAACAGGGCCAGCAACACCCACGCTATCGGAGATACGAAATACGAATAAAGTTCCCGCCGGCAGATTGTCCAAACGTTTCTCATTGCGCTTCTCCAGCGGCCACCGGCTCAGGCGCCGGTTCATTCGCGCCTGTCAATTCAAGGAAGATGCCTTCCAGCGTTATGCTCGATTTCATTTCTAAAAGGTTCCATCCGGCATGCACCACCGCCCGCGCGACATCGGGCCGCACGTCCGATCCGGTGAGGCTTTCCACTTCAAATTCCAACCGTTCGCCGACCGGCTCGCGGTCCAACACCTTGCTGACGCTCGCCACTTGCTCCAACCGCTGGCGCACCGCCATGGCATCGGCCGCCCCGCCGGTGGCCACCTGAATCATGAAAGCCGACCGGTTCTTCAGATTCTCCACTGAGTCGGTCTTCACCAGCTTTCCTTTGTTGATGATCACAACCTTTTTGCAGATTGCTTCCACCTCGGGCAATATGTGCGTGCTCAGAATGATGGTATGTTCGCCCGCCAAGCCTTTGATCAGTTCGCGGGCTTCAGTGATCTGTTTCGGATCGAGGCCCGATGTCGGCTCGTCCAAAATCAGTACGTCGGGGTTGTGAATAATCGCTTGCGCCAGACCAACCCGCTGACGGTAACCCTTGGACAATTTGGAAATCAGTTTGCCGCTGACGTCGGTAACGGAACAACGCTTCATCGCTTGTTGCACCCGTTCGGCTACTTCGATGTTGGCGATGCCTTTGAGCCGCGCGACAAAAGTCAAATAGTCGCTCACGCTCATTTCCGGATAGAGCGGCGGTGCCTCCGGGAGATAACCGATGCGTTTCTTCACCTCAAACGGCTGCTGAAACACGTCGAACCCCGCCACCGACACTTTGCCTTCGGTGGGCGGCATGAAGCAGGTGATGATGCGCATCGTGGTGGTTTTGCCCGCGCCGTTCGGCCCCAGAAAGCCGACGATATCGCCCTTGTCCACAGAGAAAGAAATGTTGTTTACCGCCGTGTGGTGGGCGTACTTCTTGGAAAGACCAGTGACCTGAATCATAGTTTTGGCGTGCCGCGCCGCGTGAAATAACCAGAATAATGAAGCGGAAAAAGAGCTGTCAATGCGGAACCGTTACTCACTCAATCCGAGACCCACGATCTGAAATCCAGAATCGACATATACTATATTTCCAGTAACTCCGCGCCCCATGTCGCTCGCCAGAAAAACGGCTGTATCGGCCACTTCGGCGGGTTCTGTGTTGCGCCGCAGGGGGGCGCTTGCCGCTACGCCTGCCAGTACCTTTGAAAAGTCTTTAACGCCACGCGCCGAGGTGGTCTTGATGGGGCCAGCCGAAATCGCATTGACACGAATACGGCTGGGCCCTAGATCGCTGGCCAAATAGCGCATGCAGGCTTCGAGCGAGGCTTTGGCGACGCCCATCACGTTGTAGTTTTGTACTACTCGCGTGGAGCCAAGGTAAGTGAGCGTCGTAACCGAGCCGCCGTGTGTCATAAATGGCGAGATCGCTTTCGATACGGAAACTAATGAGTAAGCACTAACTTCCTGGGCGAGGAGGAACCCGTCGCGGCTTGTTTCCAAGAACGGCCGGCTCAGATCTTCGCGGTTGGCGAAGGCAATACTGTGAACCAAGGCATCCACGCCGGGGGTTGCCTGCTTCAGGTTTGACACTAACGCTGCCAATTCGTCCGGCTTGGTCACATCGCAGGGAAAAATCTTTGAAGCTTTCAGTTCGGCGCCGAGTTCTTCGACGGTTTCCTTCTGCCGCTCGCCCTGGTAGGTGAGAATCAGCGACGCGCCTTCGCGCACAAATGCCGCGCCAATCGCGTAAGCGATGCTCCACTTGTTCGCTACACCCAAGACCAGCGCTGTCTTCCCCTGCAGCAGTTGTGCCATGCAGAGTCATTGTAACGTGCCACTACGGTTGCGCCCGCCGTTTAGGAAAAAAATCAAACCGCCGGCCTAAAATCATTTTCACCAGCAGATGATCGGTACGATGAGTGACCCCCACTCCCACGCCGAAGTTAAACTCCCAATCCGGGCTTAGATCGAGATCGATGCTGGGCACGAACTGCTGTTGCTGGTCGCCAATCGGGTTGAAACTGGTAATGCGCCCCGTGTCGCCGTAGTATTCAAAGCCGCCCGACACTTTTTTCGTGAATTGGTAACCCAGCTTGAGCCCCGGAGTGAAGTCGAGCCCGCGCGCGACACCCGGCCCATGCCAAGTTCGATCGAATGCCGGGTTGAAAGCCAGATACCAAGGCCCGATTTGCTTGTCGATAATCGGGCGGATCTCCAACGACCAGGTGTCTGGCGAAAAAATCGGGCGCTGGTAACCGGCTTCGAAAGACAGGCTCACGCCCACCGGCCATTTCCATTTTTCCGGCGCCCGCACGCGCGGACGAATGTGATCGCCCACCCAGCGGTATGCTTGCCCGTTTGGCCCAACGCTCGTGAAAATGTAGAAGCCGGTCTCAAACCAGTCATTCCAACCCTGGGTAATTTCCACGGTCTCATGCACTTGATGATTTGTGGGAAACGTACCATCGTCGGTCGATTTGCTGCCGGCGGCCGTGAAGTTGCTATGCAGTTCAACCATGGTTCGGCCCGGCGCGACGGTTTCCGAGCCATAGACCTGCACTTCATAGTTTCCTTGGGCAAGAACGACACCGCAAAAGAAAACAGGCAGAAGGAAACGTAGAGTCGGCAAATTCCGATTTTACTGAATGCCCTGATTGCCCGAAGGGCTGACGGCCCGCGCGCGCTTCGTTTCGGCTTTGCCCGCGTCCAGATCGTTCCAGTTCAAAATCGCGTTGAAGGCCAGAAAGAAGGTACCATGCGTTTGCCAGCGCCAGAATGGCCGCAGCGCGAACAAAACAATGTGCCCCTTGCCGAGCGTGATATCGGCGAGCAAGACTCGATTTGCGAGCCGCTGTCCCCCGGCGAGCATGCCCGAGAGCAGCATGTCCTCGGGCTTGGCTGGAAATTGCATCACTACGCGCGGACGGGCGTCCTCGGCCTCGGGACCCGCGTACCAGGCGCGCTGCCGCTGCGTTTCGCCATTGCTGGACGATTCAGGCGGCTTGCCGGGCGGCGCGTCACTGCCCTCATAAGGCGAAACGAGAACGGGTGTTGCGTTGGGCGTTATCAACTGACCGAACTGCGGGCCGCTATTGCCCGGCCCAGGGGCCGCCGCCAAAGCAAGAACCGGATCTTGATTGAAGTAGACCGGCAAATCTTTTTCATCGAAGCCGTATACCAAAGGACTCTTGCGGTCGACAATGCTGCCGCGCAAAATGGTTCCGCGCGCCGCCAGATCTTCCGGATGTTCCACCGTTAAGCCGTCCGCCAACCCAAAGTCGGCAACCAGCGAAGCCGTGGAACCTTCGGTAATCAGCGTTCCGCCCGCGCGGACAAATCTAGTTAATTCGGCCAAGCCTTCCAATCCCATACCGCCGCGAATGTCATCGCTTTGGTCATTAGCCCCCAAATTTGGCGTTTCCTCCGATTTTTTGTACGGAATGGCCTCTTTGCCGGTCAGCGAAATTCCATTGATCTGCGCCTGCGATGTTCCGCCCACATGCGGAAAAACAATCACGTCGTAGCGGGCGCGCAGACCAGGCTCGCGCAATTTCTGGTCGGCGAAGTAGGTGTACGGAACTTCGAAGCTATCGAGCGCGGCTCGCACCCAACCCTCGTCTTGCGTACGCGACCACGAATGGACGTAGCCAATCCTGGGCACATCCAATTCGTGCGTTTTCACCGCCGGGGCAGGCGAAACGGCGTAGGCGGCTAAGCCGAGTTCGCGAATGGCGGGCTCCAGTTTGGCTCTGTCTGCCGTGGGAATGACGAAAGCACCGGCGTGAAACTGCCTACCCCCAGCTTCGAAGTCTTCTTCGGCGGCCTCCATCTTCACCGTGGCGTTGCGAAAACGGAACTGCATCAGCGTGTTATCCGCAGTGTGATCGACAATCAGCGTGTCGCCGCCGCCGTTGATGCTGCCCTCGACTTTGGCGTCGTTCGTGAGCAGCGCCATCGGCAGGTCGAGAATTTCTTTTGCGGTCACAGGGTTGAGCTTCACGTTCCGCAAATATTGCATGGTCCAACCGGTGTCGTCGTAAGGCCGCGGATTCGCCAACGGGTAGTTCTGCACGCCAAAATACATATCAGCCAGCGTACGGTAGGGTTGGTCGGCGCGAATGATAAAATCGCCCGCGGCCACGGTCAGCGCGCCCGCTTTCAATGGAACGCGCGCCTGGTGAACTTCGAGTCCCTGCCTGCGGAGGGCGTTCACCATCGCCGCCGCCTCTACGCGCCGGCGCTGCCCCGCCGGTATTAGCCAGCCATACAAAGGGCCGTTCGCCCCTTTCTCAACGGCGCGCTTATTCTTCAGCCAGTAGTTTTCAAGATAGAGTTCTTTCGATTTCGCCACCTGATTCAACGCCAGCAGCAACGCCGATTCCTGAATGTTGACGGTGTTGCGAGGGCCCCAGGCGATCGACGGCAGCGGCGGATTCGGGCGAAACCATTCACGGCTGGTAGCCGCCGCCCCCAGCGTCAGATTTCTGTTTACATCAGGACCGTAGCTCTGCACTTCGTAGAAGCGCCCGAACGAATTGTGCGTTACCGCGATCCAAAACAGATAGTTCGGCACCCAGCCGTCGTAAAAGCCATAGGTCCAAACGCCCGGCACGCTGCGCTTGGCCATCTCCATGATTTCCGTTTCAGCCAGCAGCCACCACTCGTTGGTTTGAATCGGGTCAAGCGATGGGTTGTACGGACCGGTGCCGGTGGAAATGTACAAGTACGACTGCGCTTCATGCAGATCGTGAAACACCGTTGGATGCCACTCGAGAAAAGTGCGCGTGATGTTCTGCGTCAGCTTTAAAAACTGACCGATGCCGTCGCGGTTGTTGTCGTGCTGCACATACTTGCCCCAGTACATCAGCGGCGGGCGCGGCTTGCCGGTGTTCTTGCCGTAGTAATAAGTGTCGACAGCTTTCTCGCGGCCATCCACTTCCACCACCGGCGTGATAAAGACGATGGCGTTGTTGCGGATCGCCTGGATGAACGGTGTTTCTTCGACAATCAGGCGATACGCCAGTTCGATGAGCATTTCCGGACCGCCCGTTTCCGGCGAGTGAATGCCGCTGGTGATCCAGTAAATCGGCTTGGCGGCCTTGATCAGCCGCTGCGCGTCTTTCTCGGAAGTTTTACGCGGATCGGTGAGAGCGGCGAGCATCCCCTTATAGTCGTCGAGCCTGCGCAGCGTGGTTTCGTCGGCAATGGCCAGCACAACTTGATCGCGTCCCTCCTCGGTTTTGCCGATCGACCAAAAACGCGCCCGTGGGGAATTGGCGGCCAAGGCATCAAAGTAGCGATGAATGTCTTTGGCGTAGGTCAACTCGCTGGGCGTGCCTGGAATGCGGCCGAAAAACGATAGCGGGTTGGGAACCGCATCCGATGCCGGCATGTGGTCCACCAGTTCGGTGGAGATGCGCGCATCCTGCAGATATTCCTTGATGAGGTTCGTGTAGCCCGGGTCTTGCTTTTGCGGAACGGTCTTGGTGGCGTTCGTTTGCGCGCTGGCGCAAACAGCCAGCATAAGAAGCGCGAATTGGAACTGCACGAGCATGCGCGGAGACTTGCCTCCGGTCATCTCCAGATCCCCCATGCCTGTCAATGTACACGATAGCGGGACGGCGATGTTTTACCGCCGCCCGCTTTCTATGGACGAATTCGCGGCTAACCGACCACCGAGGTGCAGTGAGCGCACTTGCGCGCGGCAATCGGAATCTCGCTCAAACACTCCGGGCACTTCTTCGTGGTCGGATCGGCCGGCAATTCGCCGCGTTTCGCCCGCGCCGCGAGGGCGTTCACGGGCAGCACAACGAAGAAGTAGATAGCCGCAGCCGTGAGTACAAACATCACCAGCGCGGTAATGATTTGGCCGACTGGAAATTTCGTTCCGGCGATGTCAAACCCAATCCCATTAAAATCCGGCTTCCCGGCGATCAGCGCAATCAACGGTTCAATAAAGCTTTTCACCAAAGCCGTAACAACCGCGCCGAACGCACCGCCTATGACGACGCCGACCGCTAAGTCGACGACGTTTCCCCGCATCAGAAATTCTCTAAAACCCTTCATAAAGCCTCCTTGGCTCCTTTTCTTGTTTCTACTTCTTGTATTCTCGGTCCTTAATAGTTTTACCGTATTACCTCGTAAAAACCAAGGCGAAGAAGAAAAGAAGATGGCTTTTTATGCGAAAGCTGAGACGGTAGAGTTCTTTTTGAAGCCCGAAACCTCTTTAAGGAAATGGAGGCCGGAGGCGAGCGCAAGCTCAATATCAGGCTGGTTGACTTGCATGCCGGGGTGTTGGGAAAGGCCGTCCGGCGTGCGCACAAAGATCAAAGCGGAAGGAACTTTCTCCGCCAGAATCATGGCGTCGTGCCCGTAGCCGCTGACCAGCCTTGTGGGCTGGCAACCGGCCAGGCGCAGCGCCCGTTCGGCAATGTGTAGCAGGCCCGGATGCATGGCAACCGCCTGATGATCAAGATTGCGATGAAAATCGAAACGCAGCTTGCGCTTTTGTACCACGTGGCGCGCCTTTTCGAGCAAGCGCGCCATGGTGCCGCTAAGCGTTTTGTCGGAGGCGTGCCGCATATCCACGCTCAACGTGACGTTGGAAGGAATCACGCTAGTCGCGCCGGGAAAAACTTCTACTTTCTCTACCGTCGCCAGCAGGCCGTTCACTGAGCGCGCTTCCTGCTCCACCATGCCAATCCACTCGGCGGCGCCGCTGAGCGCATCGCGCCGTAAATTCATCGGTGTGGTGCCGGAATTGCTCGGCTCTCCAATGAATTCCACCGTGAAACGGCTGCGCCCCATGATCGCGTCCACCACCGCCAAGGGCTTGTGAAGGCTTTCCAGGACCGGGCCGCGCTCCACGTGATATTCGAGAAACGCGAAGGCGTCGGGGCCGACCACCGCAGCCGGCAAATTCGCCGCGTCGAGGCCGAATTGCGAAATCGCCTCGCGCAACGAAATCTCGTTGCTGTCCAGGCTTTCCAGCAACGTGTCGTCGATCCGCCCGGCTAAAGCGCGGCTACCCAAAAAGGCCGTTCCGAAGCGCTGGCCACTCTCTTCCGAAAAACCGACGACCTCAATCTCAAACGGAAAGCGCTCGCCATCCAAGGCTTCAATCAACGCAATGCCTAGCACCACGCCAAGGACGCCGTCGTAGGGGCCGGCGTTGGGCACAGCGTCAAGATGCGAGCCGATGACTAGGCGTTCGGCGGCGGCGCTCTCGCCGGAATAGATGCCGCGCAAGTTGCCGGCGGCGTCGATGCTGGTCCGCATGCCAAGCTTTTCCATCCAGCTTCGCAGAAACTGATGGCACGCGCGCATGCTTTCACCGAGGAACGGCCGGTCGGTCGACCCTTCCGTATCGCTGAACGCCGCAATTTTCTGGCAGACCTGAAGAACTTTTTCCGAAAGAAGCACTTAAACTAAGTTAGCGAACCCAATACCCGTGGCGTAACTGGGTAACGAACTAGCCCGCAAAACTAACCGATGATAGGTAAGAAACGGCTACTCCGCATGCCCATAGCGCTGCCATAGCGCCTTATCCGAAAGCATCTGGATAAAAATGCCTCCCACCACCGAACGCGCTTGAAAACCGGATTGTTTGCCGTTCTTCGTGTCATACCAGTCGCTCAAGGGCACGCGGGTGGGCGATTCATTGGCGAAGCGGAAGGCGGGGTCGAAAAGCTCGGCAAAGCCCGCGCGCGAAGCAGCCAGGGACGATGTCCACGCCAGCCAATCGATTTTGGTATAGTCCGCCCGGTTGTCTAGAGGCAGTCCGTACCGGTTAGGGCGGGACTTATAAAAGGCGAGTTCCTTTTCCACCACCGCCGGCGGAAAAACATTCAATTCCAACAAGCGGTCCCAGACCAAGTTGTACTTTTGGCTCCAGGTTCCGGGCTGGTCGAAGGCAAGGCGATAGTGGTCCCCCTCGCCGGCCAGTTGCTCCCAGCGAGCGGCAAACCCGCGGGCCCGGTCCAAATATGTTTTGTGAACTTGCTCCTGGCCCAGCATGCCCGCCAGCTTGGCGTACGAAGCCAGCGCCAGAATCGCTTTGATGGATAAGTTGGCGTTGTGCGCCAGATGGCCCGCAAAGTCGTCGGTACAGAGTTGATTCTCTGGGTCTAAACCCTTGTCGTTCAGATACTCCGCCCACTTCGTGAGAACCGGCCAATATTTGCGGGCGAAATTCGCATCGCCACGCACCTGCGCCAAACCGGCTACCATCAGCAGCATGTTGCCGCTCTCTTCCACCGGCATTTGATTCTCTTCCGTCTTCTCGCCGCCGCCGTATTGCTGCCCGTTCGCCAGCGGATAACGCCCCAAATCATGCGGCGCAAATGGGAATGGCCAGCGCGGCAGGTTTGCGTAATCGAGTATCGGTCTGATTTGCGCTTCGAGCAAATTTGGATTGAACAATAGGAAGAAGGGTGAACTCGGATACGTTACATCCACGGTGTCGATAGATCCGTTGCTGAAGTTTTCTTTCGAAAAGAACAGCGGCGTGCCATCGGTATCGGCAACGAGCTTGTGAGCGGCCAGTGTCTCGCGATAAGCCAGCGCACACAAGCGCGCGTATTCCAGGCCGCCCGCCGTTTCCAGATCCGCCAGCAAAGTCTGGTCGAAGCGCGCGCAACGCTCGGCAAGAGATTGATAGTCCCGCAAAGCCCAGGTCAGTAATTCCGCCGCGCCGTCGCCCTTGCGCCGCCAGTATGGGCGCAGACGCCGGTTCAAATATTCAACGGAGAACTCGTCGTCATACGTTAGCGCCAGGTAGCGCGCTTCCGGCCTGTCAGCGTTAAGCGCGAACTCGAACGCATAAGCGATTACCGGATTCGGTTGCGCGTACGGTTGAAACGAGCGCAGATCGTCGCTTTCCGGCAAATGTCCAGAAGCAAGAAATGATTTCGTCGCCTCGGGCCGCGTCGTCACCACTTGCGATGTGCCCGCCGCAGCCGGTGCAACCGCGTAAAGATAGCCCCAGTCGATCCGCAAATCGTCGCCTGATTTTTCCAAAACACTTTGCTGGCGGCTACCCATGCGCAGCACATCCTGCCCGTTCAGGCGAAAACGCGACCAAGTCACCGGCTGATCGCGGCTATTGACCGTAATTTCGGAACCGGCATCGAAGTAAATGGCGACTTGGTGGGGTTTTGCATCGCTTGCTTGCAGTGTCCAGGTGAGATAGGTGACGGGGCGCGACAAGATGTCCAGATCGCCAGGTAATGCTGGCGTCAAGAAGGTCAGCTTCAGTTGAATGCCGGCGCCCGCGAATTGATAAAGCGTGCTTGTTGGATTCACAATAACGCTGGTTTGCTCCAATGGCGCCACCGTGCGCGGTTCCGCTCCCATCACGCGGTACGCCTTGCCGTCGATGCGAATCAGGCTCGTGAGCGAATGTACCGTTCCCGTCCAGTGCTTCGTTGGGGCATCGGTCAAGCGGTCGGCCATCGACCAAATGCTGAAATACGGATCGTGCGCGACCAGTGGAACGGCGGGGGGACGAAAGTCGGCCGCGCCAATGGGCAGCGCGAAGAAGAGTGCGGCGGATAGGCGGATGGGGAGGTTTGTCGACATAACTTTGTGACGCGCCTTAGAAAGTAACACAGATCCCCTCGAGAGGGACAGACAGAACTGACACCTTCACCGCTCCTTCATCGAGCCGTTTCATGCTGTCAGTTCTGCCTGTCCCTTTCGAGGGGTTCCTCTCGAGGGGTTCTAAGCCCTTGAAGAACCAGCGCGCTCAAAATCAGCGGCAACGTCACCAGCCAAACCACTTGCGTATAGAGCTGATGATCGGAAAGGTAACCGATGAGCGGCGAAATCAGAGTGGTCAGGAGTCCGTAGGAACATGTTAGCGCCGCCAGCGCCATGCCCGAACGCTGCGCGCCGTAAATATCAACCGGCAGTGTGTAGATATTCGAACTGCCCGCCAACACGAAAAAGAAACTCGCCGAAATCAGCGCGGTTGCCCAGCGTACATCGGCCGCGAACGGCAACAACAGAGTAACCAACGAGCACACCGCGCTCACCCATACCGCGCGCCGCCGGGCAGGGATGGGATCGGCCTTTCCCTTCGCCCAACGCAGTGAGAGCCAACCGCCGAAAAATCCACCTGCGTTCGATACGAGCGGGGGAATCCAGACGTAATCTGCTGAGCGTTTCAGGCTGACGTGGTGAACGTGCGTCAGGTAGAGTGTGGTCCAGTTGAACCAGAGCGAGTAGCTGCCCATCCATAAGAGGTTTGCGAGCACAAGAAGGAGCAGGTTACGATCACGCAAGATGCTAAACGACGGCTTGCTGCGCCGCTCCTGGCCCGAAGCGAGTTCCGCCTCCCGAAACTGCGCGGGAATCAAGCGGCTCACCAGCCACCACAAAGGCAGCCACGCAAAGCCGCACACGCCCGCGATCACGAATGGCCAGCGCCAGCCATGTGCCGCAGCCATACGTACTCCCCAGAATCCTGCCAAAGCGGCCCCCAGGCTAAGGCCGATCTGGTTCAGTGCGGCACCCAGCGCGCGCTCCTCCGGCTTCAAATAGATCGCGTTTAGCTTGCCGACTGCGGACACGCCCGCGGACTCGCCAATGCCTAAAGCGGAGCGGCACGCTACCAGGCCGGCAAACCCGCGCGTCAGACCGCTCCCGATGGCTGCCGCGGACCACCAACCCACCGCCGCGAAAATACTGCGATTGACACCGAAGCGATCCAGCGCCCAGCCTGTCAGTAGCGCGCTCACGGCATAAACGGCCGAGAAGGCGGAAACCAGCCAGCCGAAACCCGTCTGGTTGAGGTGAAATTCCGCCATCAGCAAAGGGGCCAGCGTGTTGAGCAGGTTGCGGTCGAGATAGTTTAGGGTCGAAGAGAGAATGAAGACGCTCACCGCGAACCAGCGAAGAGAGACACTAGTGGGCATGGATGCCAAAGTCCTATGATGGAGCACTGGCCACGTTGAAACCTGAAATTCCCCGGCGCGGACTGCTGCAGGCCGCGGCGGGTCTAGCGGCGCTTCCGCTCGCGGCGCAGGAAAAAACGGCGTCCGCGGGCAGCATTGTCGACGTGGGCAGCGTGCGCGTGGGGCACTATACCGATAGCAGACGCCCCACCGGTTGCACCGTGGTGATCTTTGATGGCGGGGCAGTAGGAGGCGTGGATGTGCGTGGTGCTGCGCCGGGCACGCGTGAAACGGATTTACTCAATCCCCTGAACACCGTGCAAAGAATCAATG
>Ga0075021_10000729_pt1 | contig 16905 bp, 20 predicted proteins | sample ColStrG_CSR_2012_FD_72749 | JGI IMG/M metagenome (GOLD analysis project Ga0075021, IMG submission 72749) | Freshwater sediment microbial communities in response to fracking from Pennsylvania, USA - Cold Stream Run_MetaG_CSR_2012 | ecosystem: Environmental > Aquatic > Freshwater > Creek >...
CCGATAGCGAACACTGAACTGGATGCCGAAATCGATGCCAAGACCGACGAAAAGAGGAATGAATGCCACGGAAATCACGTTGAACCGGTGGAACACCGCCAGGCCCAACGCCGCTGCGCTCACGAGTCCCAACAGGGTCGTCGCCAGAATTGCGGCAATGAGACGCCACGAGCGGACCGCCATCCACAGCATCAACACGATCGCGCCGACCGCCAGGCTCGCGATCAGGAATGCGCGTTCGGCGAGCGTTGCAAATTCCTCATCCTGCAAGGGCACCGGCCCGGTGAGGCGCACATTGACGCCATGGGCGGCGTCAAGTTGAAGCAACCTGACCGCATTCCGGATCGCGTCGGTCGGCGCTTTGCCAGGTTCCAATTGGGCAAACTCGAGTATCGGATCGACCAGAATGAGCCGGCGCAGCTCCTGCGGATCGGGTGCGCCGTCGGCGATCATCGTGCGCCAGGAAAAGAACCCCGGCTTGCCCGACCGCAGGCTTTCGAATGCGTTCGCGAGCCTTTGAATCGGGCGGTAAAGGTCCGCCAGCGGCGTCTGCCCGCTGTTTACGCCCTGCAGCACCGTGGCCAGCGAGTCCATCAGTCCTCGGACGGAAGGGTCGGCGGCCATGGGTCCGAGGAACGGCTCGGCCTTGATCAGCCGGTCCATTTCCGAGCGAACGTCCTTGATGGATTGGTACAAGAGTCCGTTGTGCGCCCAGTACGGACCGGCGTCCGGCCGCTCGACCGCTCGAAAAAGCGTCTTTTGCGCACCCAGGCTGTCGGCAAGTGCGGCGGCGGCCTGTTCTCCCAGCTCGGGCGTCCGCGCGTCGACGACGACGACGATCCGGCCCGCGGCCTGCGGAAACAGCTTGTCGAACGCGGTTTCGCGTACCCGCCAGGGCAGTCTCGGCGACAGCAATTCCACCGTGTCTGTGGTCAGTGCGAAATGACTGAGCGCGTACCAGGTGAGCGCCGCGGCCAGAACGCCGGCCGACACCGCGACGATCCACGCACGATCAGCGCATACGGCGACAATCCGCCCGATGAGCGAGGGGTGCTGGCTCACCGCGCGACGTTCAGCGCCATACCGCCAAAATCCGGTTTAATCATGGGCATGCTCAAGAATTTAAGGTCGGGTGATTGAACATGAGTCGCCACAACTCGTCCAGCCCGAAGATGCGCCGCGCCGTCTTGGTGGCGGCTTTCGTAGGCATCTTGGTCAGCACCAGCGTGATGGCTTCTCATGATCCGGGCGATCCATGGGAGCCGGCGAATCGCAAAGGCTACGCCGTCCAGGATTTTCTCGACCGTCATTTCATCCATCCGCTGTCGAAAGTGTATAAGTGGCTCACTCCCGGACCGATCGGGCGCGGCATACACAATGTGCTGGTCAATTTGTCGGAACCGGAGGCGCTTTTCAACGATGTCATGCAGCTGCGATTCAAGCGCGCCGGTGTGCCGGCGGCGCGGCTGGTGGTGAATTCGACGATGGGCATCGGCGGGCTGTTCGACGTTGCGGCCCACTTGGGGTTGGTCCACCATGACAATGAATTCGGCGTCACGTTGGGCCGTTATGGTTTGCGTCCCGGCCCGTACGTATATATTCCTTTGCTCGGGCCCGGTACCGTGCGCGACACCGTGGGCGGCGGCGTGGACTACCTGACCAATCCGGCGCGCTGGCTGACATATCCGAACCAGTCCAAGATCTTGAGGGCAAAATTCGCGGCGAACGGGCTCGATGCGCGGGTCCAGGCCGAACCCGCTTTGAACGCGCTGTTGAGCAACGCCGTTGATCCCTATGCGTCGCTGCGGTCGGCCTATCTGCAAAACAAACAATCCGAGATTGACGGGGAGGGCGTGCCCGCGGATCTGCCCTCATTTGATGAGCCTGCGCCGGGCGAGATGCCTCCGGCTACCGGGGCGCCGGATAGCGGGTCAACCAGCATGTGACCAGCGTCGGACAAAATCCGATCAATAGCCCGCCAAGGGACGAGTTGTTGTATTCTTCGCATCCGCCTGCGGACCTCGAAACCCGCAGCATCAACGAGAGTCGGCGATGAAAGTACCCTTGCCCGCTGCAGCAATGACGCTGATTGTGACGCTGATCGCGGCACTGCCGGTGGCGAAACTGCTGGCCTCCGTGCCGCAATCTCCCGTAGGACTCTGGCGGACCACCGACGACAAAACCGGCAAACCGGGCGGGCTGCTTCGGATCTACGAACAGCAGGGTAATTTTTTCGCTCGAATAGAGAAGAGCGGCGCGAAGGCCGACACGGCCGAGATTTGCACCGCCTGCGTCGATGAGCGCAAGAACAAGCCGATGGTCGGCCTCATCATCATGCGCAATATGAAATTGACGGATGGCGAATACGAAGGCGGCGATATTCTTGACCCTCGCTCCGGTTCGGTCTATGGGTGCAAATTCTGGCTGGAGCAGGGCGGAACGCGGCTGGTGGTCCGAGGATTCATCGGCATCTCGCTGCTTGGGCGCTCGCAGACCTGGAAGCGCGAAGAATGAACCACGGGTTCACCGTGGCTTAGGGCAGAAACCCCGCTATTATATTGTCGTGAGAGCCAAAGCCGCGGTCGAATTATCCGCTGATTCCGAGTCGCTCATTTTGGTGGATGAGGCGGACCGCGAAGTCGGCCACATGAGCAAATCGCAGTGCCACGATGGCCGCGGTGTTCTTCACCGTGCGTTTTCCCTTTTCATATTCAATGACGACGGCGAATTGCTGATCCAGCAGCGGGCGGCGGCCAAGCGGCTTTGGCCGCTGTTCTGGTCGAACAGCGTGTGCAGCCACCCTCGCCAGGCCGAGTCCACCGAGACCGCGATTCATCGTCGCCTGCATGAAGAGCTCGGATTGCGCTGCGCGTTGCAGTTTTTGTTCAAATTCCAATATCAGGCGCAATTCGATGCCCGGGGTGCGGAGAACGAACTGTGCTCGGTCTATGTGGGCCGAAGCTCGGATCCGGTAAGGGCCAACCACGAAGAAATCATGGCGACTCGCTGGATCAGCCCGGCTGCGCTTGCGGAGGAAATGGGCGGTGAAGGCAGGGAGCGTTTCACGCCTTGGTTCTTGTTGGAGTGGGGTCGAATCCGGCGCGATCACCGCGCCGCCTTGCCCGTGCCGCAATCCCGGCATCGATAGAACGTCATGCCCCCGTCATCCGTCGCGGAACGACAACGGGGGCTTGACGGGCCACCGACGACAGACACTGCAAATACAGGATCGAAGCACTCCCGGCTGCGGCTGCCGCCGGCTGACTTGAGTTTGTTCAGACCCCATCGAATTGAGCCATGGTCGCGACCGGCCACGTGCCGCCGAACAGATCGCCCACGGTCTTGATCTGAAATGCGCCGAGCCGTTCCGCCCCCTCGAGCATGATCTTGCGAATCGCACCGGACGAACGCCGGCGGTCGCCATCGACAAACCAATCCAGCAACGCCTCGATTTCCAAATACTTGAGGCCGCTGTCGTTCAGGATGCTCTTGACCCCGGCGTAGCCGTGCCGATTGACGGAATCGAGGAGATCGTCGGTGTGAAGTCCGATCCCGGCATAACCGGCGTGGGCCGCCGCGCTCGCCCGTTGGGCCAGCGGAATTGGACTGGCCGTGCTCGCGGCCAGCGGCAGAATATTTCCCGCCAGGGTGAAGTAGGAGGCGATGAGCTGCGGCACGGACTCCATTGCCGGCTGGTCAGGCGACGAATGCGATCAACTTGTCAATCATGTTGAACCCGCCTTTTTCAGGGAAACGTGTGCATGCCGCCTTCAAGCATGAAGGTCGATCCCGTCATGTAATCGGAACCGGGTCCGGCCAGAAATACGGCCAACGGCCCGCCGTCGCGCTCCGGATCGCCGAGACGCCGCATTGGGATCTGTTGCTTCAGAGATTCCACGAATTCGGGTCTGGCCTTTTTCCACGCATCGAACGCGCGGGTTTCGAGCGCAGGATTGATAATATTGACATTGATGCCGTACTGGCCCCATTCACGGGCCGCCGTGCGGGAAAGAGCGCGAATCGCTTCTTTCGCTGCGTTATAACAGGTGTTTCCCGGGAAGCCGATCTGCCCCGAGGATGAGGCGAAGTTGATGATTTTGCCGTAATTCTGCTTCTTCATATGAGGGAATACGGCCTTCATGAACCAGAGCGAGGCAGTGGGTCCCGTACGCAGCGTGTATTCCCATTCATCCTCATGGGTGTCCTCGCATGCCACAAACACGGTTGAAGGCTGCGGACTCGCTTCGGTCCCAAAACCCTGCGCGTTGTTCACCAGGATGTGGACGGCTCCGTACGCGTCGACCGCCCTCTTCACGGTAGCAAAGACTTGATCGCGCTTTCCGACGTCGCAGGCCGCCCCAATCGCGGTACCGCCCTCATCACGAATCTCCTTGGCAACTTCATCGACGGTCGATTGAGTTCTCGATGCGACGACAACCTTCGCGCCTTCGCGGCCGTAAGCGAGCGCAATCGCTCGGCCGATGCCCCGGCCCGCCCCGGTGACGATCGCGACTTTGTCTTTGAGAATTTGAGTATTCATGTTGATGCCTTTCCTCAGGAAGACCAGACCTGTTTTCCGAATTCCTCAGTTGACCATATCCAAATCTACACGCAATGGATTGCGATGCAATGCCGGTTCGCTATTCACGGGTTGGCGCTCGCGAATCAACTCGTGAAATTATTGTCTCATTCAACCATGTAGCCGCCATCCACTGGGATCGAGGCGCCGGTAATGAACGCGGCGGCCTCACTCGCCAGGAAGATCACGGCGCCCGCAACATCTTGCGAGGTTCCAAATCTCCCCAACGGGTGTTTCGCAATCAGGAAATCTTTGAATTGCTGTGGAATATCCCCGCCTCCGAGCCGTCCTTCCGACAGAACGCCGGGTGAAACGGAATTGACTCGAATTCCCGCTTTGGCGCAGTCCAGCGCCGCCACTTTCGTGTATCCCTCGAGAGCGTGCTTGGAGGCCGTGTAGTGGCCGGAGGTTGCGATCGCGACATGGCCTTGTATCGAGCTATTATTGATGATCGAACCGCCGGTGCCCTGCTTCATCATTTGGATGATTTCCGCCCGCATGCACAAGTATGCCCCGCGAACGTTCGCATCGAACGTGTAATCGTAGTCCTCTTCCGTGGTTTCGTGAAACGGCTTGAATTGCGCCGCCAATCCCGCATTGTTGAACGCGATGTCGAGATGTCCGAAGCGCTTTACGGTCTGCGCAATCAGCGAATCGACTTCTGCGGACTTCGAAACGTCGGCACGAACGAACAGCGCTTCACCGCCGGTCGATTCGATCAGCTTCACCGCTTCCTTTCCCTGATCGTCGTGACGTCCGCAGATGGCCACTTTGGCCCCTGCTTTTGCGAGTCCAACCGCGACGCCGCGGCCGACGCCGAGCGTGCCGCCGGTGACCAGTGCGACTTTTCCGTCAAGAATATTGTTCATTCAAATCATCCTCCAAAGATGCCGCGTGATATTGAGCGTACATGATTGATGAGCGGGTCGTTAACTGCCGCCGGGAATCCTATGGTAGTTTTGCAAAAAGCGCCCTGGTCAGATGAAGTCGGAATCAGCTTGGAACCCATATGATCGCCTCCCTTCGGATCCGCGTGGTGCCGGTCACGCCCTTTCAACAGAATTGCTCGGTGATTTGGTGCACCGGGACGACGCGTGGCGCGGTCGTCGATCCGGGCGGCGATCTGGATCGCATCCTCGCGGTCGTCGAAAAAGAAGGGGTGACGCTCGAGAAGATTCTGATCACTCACGGTCACCTCGATCATGCGGCGGCGACCGCGGAACTGGCCAAGCGCCTCGCTCTGCCCATCGAGGGACCGCATCGGGACGATAAATTCTGGATCGACCAGCTCCCTCAAAGCGCCGCTCAATTTGGCTTCCCGCCCTGCGCGCCATTTTCGCCGACTCGCTGGCTCAATCAGGACGACGTCGTCACGGTGGGCGCCTTGAGTCTGCAGGTCCTGCATTGTCCAGGGCACACTCCGGGGCACGTGGTGTTCTTTGATCCGGCCCACCGCCTTGCCATTGTCGGGGACGTGATTTTCGCGGGCTCGATCGGCCGCAGCGACTTCCCGCGCGGCGATCATGCGGCATTGATCGGTTCGATCCGGGAAAAGCTGTTTGCACTCGGCGATGACGTCACGTTCGTTCCGGGTCACGGTCCGACATCGACGTTCGGCGTCGAAAGGCGGTCCAATCCCTTTGTGGCGGACCGTTTGTTTGCAATTCGACGCGCACCGCCGCGCGTCTGATCCTAGGTCAGGCGTCATCCCAGGCAGGCCATTCCGATGTGTCGATTGATTCGCGGTATCCGTGCCAGGTCGCGTAGCCGATCAGCGGCATCGTCACGATGAGACCGAGCAGAGCGGTGGCGAATCCGATTGCCACCGCAGCCACGATGATCGCGGCCCACAATGCCATCACGGTTTTGTTGCGAAGCACCGCATTGACGCTGGTCACCACCGCCGTAATGGAATCCGCTCTGCGGTCGAACAGCATGGGGAGTGAAAAGGCGCTCGCCGCGAACGTGACGAGCGCGAACAAACTGCCCACGGCGCTTCCAATCGTCAAAAACGTCGCAAGCTCCGGAATCGTCGGGGTACCGGTGTCGGGATAGAAGATGTGGATTACGCTTCCCGCGCGAACCCACGTGAGGCAAATGATCATGAGTGCGAGCGAAAAGACGAGTGTTTCGCCGACGCGTCTGCGCGCCTCGCGTGCGCAACCGCGCAGCGTCGGCCGCTGGTTGCGCGCAAGTTGCGCGCTGACCGCATAAAGGCCCACGGCGAGTACGGGTCCGACAAAAATGAATCCCGACAGCAAAACGAGCAGCATCCAACCGCTGCCGAACCGCCAGCCGATGAAGCTCATCGCCGCGCTCAAGCCGAACACGCCGAGTCCATAGGCAATGCTGACAACCGGGGCCGCGCGAAAGTCTTGCCAGCCAAGACGCAGCCAACGCAATGGGGCGTTTGCCGCAATGACCCGCAGGGGCGCAACGAACGGCAATTCATCGGGACGACGGGCGCGGTTGTTGGCCGGATCTGGCGCCGCGCCGATGGGCAGTTCGTTCATGGCGTCACCCACATATCATGCCGATGCTCCAAGTTAACACGGCGTCTCGGTGCGATGGAATCATCGCCGCATCGCCTATACCGAGATCCCGCGGGCGGCGAAGTGACCCTCACTGATCGCGGTTTGCAGAAAGCGCGGGCTGCGGACGTCGCCGACAGCGACCACTTTTCCGGACCAGGTGCCCATGGCGTCGATCAGATCCCGGTTGCATGCATTGTGCGAGACGAACACGACCGTATCGGCCTCGATGCGCATTGGATCGCCGCCATATCGGTGCTCCACCATGGCGTGACCGTCTTGAACCGCCGTCAGGCGTCCGTTGGTGATCAACCGGAAATTCCGGCCGGCCAGCCGTTCAAGCGCCGGTTGAGCCGACAAGTATGACTCGAGTTTCGGTGCAAAGCTGCCGTGAGCGGCCACGAAGGTCACACCGATTCCCCGGCTGGTGAGCGCTTCCGCGGCGGCGACCGCTTCGTAATGACCGACGTCGTCAAAAACCAAGGCGTGCTTGCCCCAGTTTCGATCGCTGCTGTTCATCAGCACGTCGTGACTGGAAACGACGTTGCGGCAATCGATTCCGCGGACGGTAGCGCCCGGACTCAGGTGTTGCCGGCCATCGAGCCGGGGCGAGGAGCCGGTCGCCACGATCAATACATCGGGAGCAATCCGCAATACATCGTCAGGCTCGATGTAGGTGCCGAGTCGAACGTCGACGCCAAGCCGATACACTTCCGATTCGAGCCAGGCGGTGATGTCCCCGATGCCGGACCGCCTCGGAGCGCGCTTTGCAATGTTGACGCAGCCGCCGAGACTGTTGGCGGCTTCCGCTAGAATCACCTTGTGTCCGAACAGCGCGGCAACTCGCGCCGCCTCCAGTCCGGCGGGTCCGCCACCGACCACCAGAACACTCTGCGGCCTTTTCGTTCGTTCAATGAGGTCCTCGCCGAGAGTTGCTTCCGCGCCGATCGCGACATTGACGGTGCAGCCGATGCGGCCCCGGGTGAGCAGTCCGCCGATGCATCCGTGATTGCAGCCGATGCACGGCCGTATTTCATTGACGCGTCCTTCCACCGTTTTCTTGACGATATCCGGATCGGCGATGTGAGCGCGGGTCAGGGCGACCAGATCGGCCGCCCCGGAGTTGATGACCTGGTCGGCTTCCTCGAGCGTTCTGAACCGGCCCGTCACCAGAATTGGCAGCCGAATCTCCGACCGGACGGGCGCGGCAAACGGAAGTTCGTAACCCGTGGGTTCATGCATCGCGGCAATGATCTTGTGCGGATCGTAGTCGGTCCCAAGCGTCAGATTGACGAAGTCGATGAGCTTTCGATCCTGAAACACTTTGGCGATTCGCGCGATGTCGGCGGGCCGCAGGCCGCCTTCGAACGATTCCGGGCTCAATCGCACGCCGACCGCCATCTTGGGTGAAATCGAGCCCCGTACGGCTGTCAGAAGTTCCAGGGAAAGACGCAGTCGGTTCTCGAATGAGCCGCCATATTCATCTTTTCTGAAATTCGACAGCGGCGACAGGAATTGCTGCGTAAGGTATCCGTGCGCCATGTGCAACTCGACGCCGTCGAGTCCGGCCGTTTCGCAATCCTTGGCCGCGGCGACATAGCAATCGACGAGTTCCTTGATCTGCTGCTTCGTCATCGGCTCGGCCTGCACGCCGACCAAGGCGCCCACGGTGTCAGATGCGGACCAGGGCGGGGATCCATCTGCCTGCGGTATTTCGTTGCCGAGGTGCCCGATTTGCTGGAATACGCGCATCCCATACGGCCGCACGCGGGCCACCAACTTTTGATAGCCTTCGACCAATCCCCGAGAGCCGGCGATCAGAAACGGATAGGCGGAGCTGTGTACGGCAATCGCTTCGAGTATCGTCAGCCCGACACCGCCGCGCGCGCGGGCGACGTGATAGTCGACCAGAATGTCGCTCATCGTTCCGCCCCCGAGGCCTGTGCCGTGTCCGGTGCGGACGACGCGATTGGGGACGGTTACGGGACCGATGTCGATCGGAGTCATGACATGCTTGAGCAAGGTGGAGTCCTCTTGGCGGCGGCGCGATCGCCGTCAAACGGGATCAATGTACACCCGCGCAAACCGGGCGCTGACTATCACAACTGTCAGGAAGTCGGCTGAGAGATCGAAGAATGCTCGAATCGTTCCATCAAGAAATCAGGCTCATACATATCGGTTGCGTGGCGCTGTCGGGCTCGCTTTTTGCGTTCCGCGGCGTGCTGCGCTCCGCGGACTCCGCGATCGCCAACCATGAAGCCCTCCGCTACAGCTCCTACGCCATCGATACGACGCTGCTCATCGCCGCGATTCTGCTCATGACGATTCTTCATCAATATCCGTTCGTGAACGGCTGGTTGACCGCGAAAGTGGTCCTGCTCGTCGCGTACGTCGGACTCGGAACGCTGGCGTTGAAGCGCGGCCGGACGCGGTGCATAAGAACCATCGCTTTCGCGGCCGCGCTGCTGACATACGCCCTTATGATCGGCATCGCGGTCGCCCACGAGCCGATCGGTTGGCTAATCCGGATTCGATGAGGCGTCATGGTTCCGGCGTCGCAAATCCGCGAGATCTCGGAAAAGCTTGCCATTGTCGCCAAACGGAACCGCGCCCGCACCGGCCGCCAGAGCGGCCAGCGCATCCTGAAATCTTCGCGCCGCTCTTTGAAAGCGCGGCACCCGGGCTACCGAGGATTCTTTGGCTGCCGGCATGGCGATCTCCAGGGTTTTCATATGGAATGGCCAAATTGAAAGACCAGGGCGATTGCCAGAACAATGCTGGTCGCCATGAGCGACAGCGCTATTTTTTCGATGCCGTTGAATGCGTTCATGATCCGTGTACTCCGAAAGAAGGATGATTTCGATGAAATACACAATGAACCGCGCCGGCGGTTCGAACAAACGCAGTTCCTGACATTCGATTAAGGAAAACTGAATGCGCCGCCGAGCGTAAATTTCCGTCGCTCAACGCCGACAAACAGACGCGATTTTTTCATGCTCGTAATAATTACGAAGAATTCATCCGAAGCGGTGGATGAGCGTGACGGAGTGCTCTGAATTTCCGTCACGTGTGTTTATCATGTCGCCGTCCATGGTGAGTTGGAGGTTAGCGTGAATAGATCATTGGTCATCGGTTCGGTTTTCGGAGCCATTGCGGTATCCGCCGGCGGCGCGGTCGCCGGATATCATTTCGTGAATGCCCCGCGAGGTGCCGAGGTCGTCAGTGTCAGGGAATTGCACAAGACGATCAAGACTCCCCGGCAGGATTGCCGCGATGAACAGGTTACTCGCGTGAAACCGGTCAAGGACAAAGACCGTCTCGCGGGAACCGGCATCGGTGCCGTGGTCGGCGGACTGCTCGGCAATCGAGTGGGCGGCGGGAACGGCAAGGTGCTTGCGACGGTCGCCGGCGCGGCGGCGGGCGGTTACGCGGGCAACAAGATTCAGGAAAAAGTGCAGCAGGGCGACACCTACACGACGACGGAGCAACGCTGCACGACCGCGTATGACTCGAAACAGCTTCCCGCCGGATACGATGTCGTCTATGTGTTCGATGGGAAGCGGCAGCATGCGCACTTGGATCATGATCCGGGCAAGACATTGCCGATCCAGGACGGGCAAGTCGTATTGGCGTCCAGATGACGCAGCGATCCCGGCCGCTCCTTGGCGGCTCGACGCAAGTCGGGCCTATAATGCCTCTGGTGCGCCGGGGGCGGCGCCTTTACCTAAAGGGCTTGCACATGGCTGGGTCAATCGCTGCTTGGATCATTGGGGCCCCGTTTGTGGCCATCGTCCTCCCGTTCGCATCGAGCCGCACAGGCAGCCACGGGATGGGGGGCGGCACCAAGACTCATACGTCGGGTGAGGGTTTGCCGCGCCGGTAGCCTCGCAGAAGCTTCGGTGCGACGTCTCCTTGTCTCCACCGGCGCCGCAGCGCTGCTGTGCTCGTCGTTGTCGGGAGCCGTTGACTTCGAAACGCCGCCGGATGAAGCGCCCGTAGCGAGTTTGCCCCCCGACGAAATCCGGGGCGTCGATTTTCATGTGATCGATCCCGTGCGCAGCGATGGCCTGATGCGTCAATATGCCGTCGACAGCCGGTTCGGCGTCTATTCCGTCTACGGGCGGCGGGCGCTGGAGGTGAGACTCCGCGAAATCAAGGCGCTGTCGCAGATCGCAAAGACTTCCGATGTGGAAGTGATAATCGGTTCGGCTGCGCGCGGAGTGGAAACCGACATCAAAATCGCCGCCGGCGTCGCGTTGAATCCGGTTCGAACCGTCGTTGGAATACCAAAGGGCATCGCGCATCTTTTCAAAGGGTATTCCGCGCAAACCAAGGACCTTACGTCAAAGGTCAAGAGCGCCGGAACCCGCGGATCGGAGCACCATGGAGGTGCCGGCGCCAAGATCGCATCGGGCGCGCGCCGCTATGCTGACCGGTATCTGGGGGTCTCGGCCGCCGAACGCCGGTGGTATGAGCATTTCGGTGTCGATCCCTATACCAACAACGAAGTGCTGCGCAAGGCGGTCGCGCACCTTGCGAGGATCGATGCGACCGCGAGCCTCGGCATGAAATTCGCCGCGCTTCCGGCAATTCCGTTCGTCGGGGAAATGCGTCGCGCAATGGATGCCATCTACAACGAAGATCCCGCGGTTTTGCGTGCGCGCCGGCGGGACACGTTGCTTGGGCTTGGCCTGTCGGCCGCCGAAATTGACCGCTTCGATAACACGCTGCTGTTGAGTCCGACACAGCAGCATCGGATTGAGGAAGCGGCGAATCAACTGACCGGTGTGGAGGGGCGGGCCGAATTGTTCCGGCACGCCACGAGTGTTACATCCGAGGACGAAGTCGGCGTGTTCGTGAGCAGCCTGGAGATGCTGGCCATTGCTCATCATCGCAACCCCGTCGAGAGGATCGCATCCGGGCTGCGGCTGCCGACCGCGCAACTGGCCGATCAACGGGTCCTCGTGTTCGGTGCATTCGATTCGATTTATTGGACCGAGCAGGTCGGCTCCTACGAACAGGCGCTGCATTTGGCTTTGCCCTCGGATGCAAACGGTTTGGAGCTTTGGATCAGCGGAACGGTATCCGAGCGCGCACGCGAGGAACTGAGGAAGCGGGGCTGGGATGTCCACGATTCCTGCGCCACGATTGCCGGGACCCGATAGCTATGAGTTGTGAGAGGTATTGCACTGAGAAATGTTCGTGCATGAATCGGGAATTCAGCGTAATTAGTCAGGGCCGTGCGGCTTACCCGGTTTCACCATGGAGTCAGAGATGTCCTACGACGGTCCAATCGAGGATCGGCTTGCGATCCGCGAATTGATCGAGAGCTACGCCGACGCCGTAACGCAGCGCGACGCAACCGGCTGGGCGTCTCTTTGGGCTGAACAAAGCCGGTGGCTGATGCCGGATCTTTCGACCCGGCTCGAGGGAAAGCAGACGATCGTATCCACCTGGATCCGGCTGATGGCTGAATACCACGGTCCGGTGGAGGAGCCCTGGGCTTTTTCATTCGTATCCGTACTAGGTGCGATGAACGTCATCGGCGGCCGCGCGACCGTACGTTCCTATTCGCTCGAAACCTTCGCCGATGGAGCTGGAAAGTCGACACATTTGAAAGGCCAGTATGATGACGTCGTCGTACGGCAAGACGGACGGTGGCTTTTTGCGGAGCGAGTCTGGCGGCTGATGCCTCTCGATGACCACGCGGTTTTCCTCGCCTGACGCCCAGCGGCAAATCAACGAGGAGATCGATCGTGCCACCGTCATTTGCCAAGCCGGGTTCTTACGCCGAAAGCTTTCTGCGCGAGCTATTTCCTGCGAACTACAAATCCGGCGCGCTGGCGGGTGAGCGGTATACGTCGCCGGACTTCGCGCTGCGGGAGTGGGAGCAGGTGTTTGCGCGCACGTGGCAGGTGGCGGGGCGTACCAATGAGATTCCCGAGCCCGGCGACTACTTCACGCATGAACTGGGCCGCGAAAGCTTCATCGTTGTTCGCCAGCGGGACGGCGGAGTCCGGGCCTTTTACAACGTTTGCCAGCATCGCGGGAACCGCCTGGTCGCGGGAGCGGAGGGCAGCCAGGCAAGCTTCACCTGCCCGTATCACAGCTGGAAATGGGATATTGACGGATCGCTCCTGTCGGTGCAGGACGAAGAGGATTTTTCGCAAGGAACCCCCTGCGGCAGAGTGCGTCTAGAGGCGGTTCGTTGCGAGGTCTTCAAGAGCTTCATATTCGTGAACATGGATCCAAACGGCGTGGATCTGCGTACATTTCTCGGTCCGATCTGGGAACAATGGCAGGTCTATCCGGTGGAGCGCATGGTCCGCGTGCAGGCGCTCACGGTGAAGTTGCCGTCGAATTGGAAGGGGCTCATTGATAATTTCAGCGAGGTTTACCACTTCGCGTCGGTTCACGCGCCCTTTCTTGAATATCTCGAGGATGATTTCCGCGACATTGAATGCCAGATTTTCGATGAAGGGCATACCTTGCTGAAGATGAAAGCAGCTTTACCGGCCACGCGGTTTCTCGCCGGCAATTCCGCGCCGATCGGACCGCAGTTGCGAGAGGAACTGCTGCGCTGGGAACTGGACCCCGATGACTTCGTTCAGCGGCCCAAGGAGACGCGCCTCGCCGTGCAGGCGGCAAAACGCCGCCTTGGTCCGGGGCGAGGGCACGCCCATTACGCGCAGATGACGGACAGCCAGTTGACCGACAGCCACCACTACACGATCTTCCCCAATTTCGCGGCGGGAATGCTCGCGGACGGGATTTTGTTTCATCGCCTGCGGCCGCATGCGGATGATCCGAACCGCAGCTATTACGACGTCCATTACTACGCGTTCGGCCATGATGCGTTCAGCAACATGTCGACGGCCGGGGGCAGCGCCGGCGGTCCGGCCGAGGACGTGCCCGTCGAAGTCGTCGAGTTTGGCGCAAAGAGTCTTGGTGTATTGCTCGACGGCGATGTCAATACGATGCAAAGCCAGCAGAAGGGCTGGCGATCACGCGGTTATCGGGGCGGTGAACTCTCCGACCAGGAGTTCCGGGTCGCGTTCTACCATCACATGCTCGATCGATACATGGCTGGCTACCGCCCGACCAAGGCGGCGATGGATTAGTTTTTCGTCGCCGCACCGGCGAGGCCGCCGTAACCTTGGAAGAATGAATCCAGTCCCATGATTTTGTCCTGTGCGAAGTCCGCGCTGGTCACGATTCGCCGCCGGCTATGTCAAATACGCGACGCAGCAAGCCAAGCGACGGCGCTCGAGGTCTATACTTATGTCATCAAAACCAGGCATTGGATCAACTGAAGTGGGGTAGCTTCCATGTCACACGTGACCGTCATCAGCGAGTTTCATTTTGCACAGCAGATTTCCTCAGGGCACCATCGCCTCACGGCGGATGAACCGACCGCTCGCGGAGGGAACGATTCAGGTCCCGCGCCATATGACTTGCTGCTCGCGAGTCTGGGCGCATGCACGTCGATCACGCTGCGCATGTATGCGGGCCGAAAGAGCTGGGAACTTGGAAAGATCACCGTCGGATTGCGTTATGTCGAGGGCGTCGATCAAAAGGGGCATATCGACCGCCGTCTGTCGTTCTCCAAACCAATCAGCGCCGAACAAGGTCAGCGTCTTGCCGAGATCGCGGCCAAGACACCGGTGACCCGCGCGTTGCTGGGTGGCGTGACCATCGAGACGACCGTGGTACAGGCCAAGGAACCTTAGATGCCGGGCACCCGCCTTCTATTGGGAATGGCGCTGGCCTTGTCGACGGCTGCCCCGAGGGCGGAGGTTCCCGCCGCATTGCAACCCTTCGTCGTCGAAGACTCGGCGGTGCTGGTGCTCAATCACGTGAGGGTCATCGACGGCACCGGTGCGCCGCTCGCCGAAGATCAGCGAATCGACATCGCAGGCGGCAAAATCTTCCGGGTGCAAAGCGCCAAGCTGCGCAATGCCTTTCCCGCGCATGCAAAAGTCATCGATCTTACGGGTAAGACGGTCATACCCGGCCTCGTCGGCATGCATGAGCACCTTTACTATACGACGCCGGAACGGAACCCGGAGCGGCTGTGGCTCGCCGGTGAAATGGCGGACAGCGCGCCGCGGCTGTATCTGGCCGGCGGCGTCACGACGGCTCGCACTGCGGGAAGCGTGGAGACCTATACCGATCTGTCGCTGAAGAAACTCATCGACGCCGGTCTCGACCCGGGTCCAAAGCTGCATATCACCGGTCCCTATGTCGGAGATTACCAAGGGCTCATTCCGCAGATGCACCCATTGACGGACCCCCAGGATGCGGGTCGCCTGGTCGATTACTGGGCGTCGGTCGGTGTCACCTCCTTCAAGGCTTACATGGGAATCAAGCCGGATGAGTTGAAGTCCGCGATCGAACATGCCCACGCGAAGGGGCTGAAAGTGACCGGGCACTTGTGCGCGGTCGGATTCCGGGAAGCGGCGGCCCTGGGTATCGACAATCTCGAACACGGCATCGTAGTTGATACGGAGTTTTATCCCGGCAAGCAGCCTGGCGTTTGTCCGGCGTCCGAGGCGGAGGAGCATCTGGCGAAGAGCGTCGACATCGACAGCGAACCGGTGCGTGAAATGATCCGCGATCTGGTGGCCCACCACGTCGCCGTGACCTCGACCCTGGCCGTATTCGAAATATCCGTGCCGAACCGGCCGGCGATGATCAAGCAGGCGCGGGCGGAACGACTGCTGGCGCCGCAGGCTTGGGCAACGTACCTGAGAGTTCGCGCACGCATCGCGGAAAAAAATGATCCGATCGATGCGGCCCTCTTGAAGAAGGAGATGCAATTCGAGCGGGCTTTCGTCAAGGCCGGCGGCCTGTTGATGGCGGGATGCGACCCGACGTCATTCGGCGGCGTATTGCCCGGCCTGGGGGACCAGCGCAACTTGGAATTGCTCGTCGAAGCAGGTTTTACGCCGGTCGAAGCCATTCATGTCGCAACGCAAAACGGAGCGGTATTTTTGGGAGAGGACGCCACGATCGGGTCGATCGGCGCCGGCAAGATCGCGGATCTCCTCGTCATTGCCGGCAACCCCGCCGCGAAAATTGACGACATCGAAAATGTCGAGACCGTTTACAAGGATGGACTCGGCTACGATCCGGTGAAGTTGTCTGAATCCGTCAGGGGTCTGGTCGGCATGCGCTAAGAGCAACCCAAAGGTTGCATTCTAATCGCAGCGCGCGTATAAAAAAGCAACCACAAAGTTGCCTTTCGCCATAGGCCGCTCCATGAGTACCGACCGTATCGAAAAAAAGATCCAACTGCACGCACCTCCGATCCGGGTTTGGCGAGCGATCAGCGAGGCCGACCAATTCGGAAAATGGTTCGGTGTCGCATTCGACGGTCCCTTCGTCAGCGGATCGCGCCTGACCGGAAGGATTGTGCCAACCACCGTCGATGAGGAAGTGGCCCGGCTGCAGAAGCCTCATGAAGGCAAGAAATTCGAGATCTGGGTCGACCGCATCGAGCCCATGCGCACGTTTTCATTCCGCTGGCATCCGTTTGCGATCGATCCATCGGTCGATTACTCCAGGGAGCCGACGACGCTCGTGACATTTGAACTCGAGGAGTCCTCCAGCGGCACTTTACTGAGGATTTCCGAGTCCGGATTCGACATGATCCCATTGGAGCGTCGTGCGCAGGCCTTCACCGCGAACGACGGCGGCTGGTCCCATCAGTCCCGGCTCATCGAAAAATTCCTGTCGATCCACCGGTAGGCCGCACAACCGATGTCGCCCAGGCTCGATGCCGCCGGCAAACTC
>Ga0075021_10000731_pt1 | contig 16892 bp, 12 predicted proteins | sample ColStrG_CSR_2012_FD_72749 | JGI IMG/M metagenome (GOLD analysis project Ga0075021, IMG submission 72749) | Freshwater sediment microbial communities in response to fracking from Pennsylvania, USA - Cold Stream Run_MetaG_CSR_2012 | ecosystem: Environmental > Aquatic > Freshwater > Creek >...
GATTGCAAAGTTCCCGCGGACCAGCCCATCATCGACAAGCTGCCGCGCATCAGCCAGTTTCTGGACGAAGGATGCCGTAAGCATTTCGAACAGGTGAAGGCCATTCTGACCTCGGTCGGGGTCGAGTTTCGGGAAAACGACCGTTTGGTCCGTGGGCTCGACTATTACACACGCACCGCGTTCGAGTTCACACACGGAGCTTTGGGAGCGCAGAACGCGATTCTCGGCGGCGGCCGCTATGACGGACTTTCGGAATCGCTGGGCGGCCCGCAAGCTCCCGGGATCGGCTTTGCCATTGGCGAGGACCGGCTGGTGCTGGCGCTGCAAGAGTCCACCGAAGCAGTGCAGCGCAAACCGGACGTCTACATCGCGCCCCTGGGAACCGGCATGGACCGCGAAGCGGCCCGGCTGGCGCGCGAACTGCGTCGTCACGACGCGGTGGTTGAGCTGGGAGATGAGAGCTTCCGGCTCAAGAAGTCTCTGGAAACTGCCAGCAAACTCGGCGCACGCTTCGCCCTGATCGTGGGTGAAAATGAAGCTGCGTCCGGATCGTTCGCTTTAAAGAATCTGGAAACCGGAGAGCAGGTCTCGGTCCCACGCGCCGATTTGGCGAAGAAGATTCAGGCAGGCTAGCTGGTCTTTGAAAACAATTACGAGATATCGATGGAGAGACGGGCGTCCCCGCCCGTCCGGAACGTACCGTCGGACGGGCGGGACGCCCGTCTCTCCATCGGATCATAGGAGAAATATGAGAAAACTCGGCTTCATTGTCTGCCTCTTCTACTTTTCAATCACCGGATTCGCCCAAATCTCACGGCATGAATCGAAACCTCTGAGCCCGCTGGAGCAGACGCTAATTACCAACACGAACGCGGTCCCGGAAGCCCAGAAGAGCCGGAATGTTGACTTTCTGAAGCGCACGCTGACCGATGATTTTGTCTCCGTCGGCAGCGAAGGCAAGCTCCACGACAAAGAGGAAATGCTGACGAGCGCGCATGACGGCGAACTCAAGGATTTCTACACGTACAATCTGCGCGTGGTGCCAGTCAATGACGAGACGGCCATCGTCACTTACGACTGCATCATTCACATGCCTGAGGGGGACGCACCGGGCCTGGCGCCCCGCTATCAGCATATTTCCGACTTTTGGGTGAAGCAGGACGAGCGGTGGCGGTTGAGGTTCCAGCAGGCTACGGCGGCGCGGCCAATTGATTGACTCATTCGTGGCGTACCCGAGCGACAGATTACCGGTGAGGCGCACGGGCGGGACGCCCATGTCTCCATTTATAATCTTGGATTCGGCTTAAAACTCCATTCCTCACTGAAGGGCATAACTTGCTCGATTTTTTAGGCGATCTACGACGGACACACATGTGCGGCGCTCTGCGTCCCGCGGACTCTGGCAAAAAGGCCGTGCTCATGGGATGGGTCAACCGGCGGCGCGATCTTGGCAACCTGATCTTTATTGATATCCGCGACCGCAGCGGCGTCACCCAGGTCGTGTTCAACAAGGAGCGGGACCCGGCGATTCACCAGAAGGCTGAAGCGCTGCGCAGCGAGTACGTCATCGCCGTCGTGGGCACGGCCAAGCAGCGGGTTCCCGACACGGTGAACCAGAACATCGCCACCGGCGAAGTGGAACTGATTGCGGAGGAGCTGCGCATTCTCAACGAATCGAAGCAGCCGCCGTTTCTGCCCAGCGAAACCGCGCTTCCCAACGAGGAGATGCGGCTCAAGTATCGCTACATCGACCTGCGCCGCGATGCCATGCAGTACAACATCGAGTTGCGGCATAAGGTGGCGCTGGCCGTTCGCGATTATCTCTCGGCACAGGGATTTTTCGAGATTGAAACTCCGTTCATGACCCGCTCCACACCCGAAGGCGCTCGCGACTATCTGGTGCCCAGCCGGGTGCAGCCGGGGAGTTTCTACGCGCTGCCGCAGTCGCCGCAACTGTTCAAGCAGATTCTGATGATCTCCGGATTCGACAAGTATTTCCAGATTGTGCGCTGCTTCCGCGACGAAGACTTGCGCGCCGACCGCCAGCCGGAATTTACCCAGATCGATCTGGAGATGTCGTACCCGCAACCGGAGCGGGTGTGGGAAGTGGTCGAGGGGTTTCTCACCGCCGCGTTCAAAGCCGCCGGACACGATATCAAAACGCCGTTTCCGCGCATGAGTTATGACGAAGCGATGCGGCGCTACGGCATTGACAAGCCGGATATGCGGCTGCCGGCGATGGTGAATGTGCGGGAAGCGTTCACGCCGGAAGAACTGGCGAAGTTTGCCGCGGCGTTCAAGGTTGGCGCGGATGTCGCTCCTGTGCTGATTCGAATTCCAAAAGCCGGCGAGATGTCGGGGACCGAACGGCGAACCATTGGAACCTACGGAGCGTTCGCGCACGCGCAGGGGACGGCATCGGTGAGCCTGATGACCGACCCCAATCGTTTTGCCCGGGACTATCCCAATTCTCTGGAAAGAATTTTGAAAGTGGCTGACATCGAGCCGGGAGACTTGTGGTTGCTGCTTGTGCGCAAAGCAGATTCGAAGCAGAATGCGAACCAGTTCTTCCAGACTTGCGGCCAGCTCCGGCTGGACCTCGCTCAGAAATATGCCGCGAAGCACGGGGCGTTTGCCAAAACGGGAGATCCCGCAAAGGACTACCGGTTTCTCTGGGTCACTGACTTCCCCATGTTCGAATGGGACCAGGAGAGCAAACAATGGAACGCGGCGCACCATCCCTTCACCTCGCTGCACGACGAGGATATGGCCAAGCTCGAAACCAGCTTCGACTCAATCCATGAGCCCAAGTCCCCGCTGGGAGAAATCCGCGCGCTGGCGTATGACGTGGTGCTGAACGGCACCGAACTGGGCTCAGGCTCGATCCGCATTCATCGCCAGGATATCCAGAGCAAGATCTTTCGCGCGCTCGGAATGACACAGGAAGAAGCGCGCTCCCGCTTCGGATTTTTCCTGGAAGCGCTGGAGTATGGCACGCCTCCGCACGGCGGCATCGCGCTGGGGCTGGATCGCATCGTGATGATCCTGGCCGGGGCGGAGAGTCTGCGCGAGGTGATCCCCTTTCCCAAGACCGCGCGAGCAGTGGATCTCATGGTGGATGCGCCAACCCCGGTGAGTGAAGCGCAGTTGAAGGAACTGGGAATACAGGTGAAGAAGTAGTGGCGCTCAGTTGGTGATGCCCCTTGGTCTTTCACTCGTAATTTGTCATCTTGAGCGGAGGGAAGGGACTCGCTTGCGAGTTCCTTCCCGGAGTCGAAAGACCTGCTTTGCCCTCTCGCGATGCGAGTCAAGCCAGGAAAGCAGGTCCCTCGGCTTCGCTCGGGATGACAAGTAGGAGGTGTGTTACAAGAGAGCCAGTTGAAACGCAGACCCCGGATCACACTACTTGCGCTTGATGATGAACACGGTCTTGTCGTCGATGCGGTCGTCTTCAGTGATCTGGTGCAGGTGTTCATCCTGCTTGATTGCGTATTGCAGGATCGCGTTACAAATCTCTCTTGCCGACTGATTCTGGTGTTCGCGGATCACCTGTTCAATCTGCAACCGGTCTTGCTCGTCGCTGCCATCGTAGACGCCGTCGGTGTAAAGAAAGAGCAGGTCTCCGGGGCTCATGAGGGTGATTTCTGCCAGGTCAGAAGAGCTGATCCGCCTGGTCCTTAGGGCCATGGAAAGATACCTGTTCCGGTCAGGATGGTCTTCGGGAATCTCCAGTCCGAGCGCAAGGAACTGCACGATCCGGGCCTTGCCGATTTCCATGAACTTCTTGTATTCGGCGGAAAACACCAGCGGCGGTGGATGGCCGAAATTTACAAAGCGGAAATGACCGCCCGGACGTATTTCACCGTACAGCATGGTCGCGATTTCACGCGTATTGTCGTCCTTGTTCCGTCCCAGGGCGTTCCGCGCCGTGACTGACTGCGCCAGCCTGAGATTGATGTCCTCGAAGAGATTTGGGGTGGTTTTGCCGTTCCGATCGAGTTCGGTAAGCATGAATGCATGAAAGGTATCGTGTACGGTGGACGCGATTTTGGCTGAGATGATTCCGTGGCCCTGGGCATCGACCAGTAAAACTCCCGCAGTGGTATAGAGTTCGGGAAGAACCTCGGCGATTCTCACCTGCTCCGAGCTTTTTGCCCTTCTGTACTCGGCAGCGAAAGCTGGGGTATAGGCTGGCCTCGACTTCAACCACCGCACATGCGCATCCACCGAGTTTCGCTGAGTCTGGCCCTTGGGAAGAGGCTCGAGATACTCCTTTGACAACTTGAGGGCTCGCGCGATGCGCGCATCAATGTTGTAACGCTGCTGAAAATTGATGTACTCAAAAAGATCGCCACCCACACTTCCGGCGGGGATGGAGTTGCCGTACATATCGATTCCCTCCAGTTGGGGAATCGCACCCTCAACCGGCATCAGTCGCTTGCGAAGGTAATCGTCGATGCTGGGTTCAAGCGGCCGCGTTGCCATAGATCGTGTGTGTCCTGCTGTCCCCTTCTGCGTCCTGGTGGGAACAGTTGAAAGTATACTTCGGCACAGATTTCCAAAGGATCAGTCAGGTCTTAATTTGCCGGTCGGCGCGGATTAAGACCTGACGAGCCCGGCTGGACGGACGGGATGCCCGTCTCTCCATCGATCTTCATTTCTATCTATCCCTGGCGCAGCTTGTATCGCTGCAGCTTGCCGGTTGCCGTCTTGGGCAATTCGTCGAGGAATTCCACCCAGCGGGGGCGCTTGAAGACCGGCAGGCGGCTCACCACGAATTCCTGCAACTCGTGGGCGAGGTCGGGGGTGCCCGCCGTTCCATTTTTCAGAACCACGCAGGCGGCGGGTTTCAGAAGTTGATCGTGGTCTTCGCGGCCGACGACTGCCGCTTCCTGCACCGCGGGATGTTCGATCAGTACGGCTTCAATCTCGACCGGACTGACCCACACGCCGCTACACTTGAGCATGTCGTCGGAGCGGCCGGCATACCAGAAATATCCGTCGGCGTCCTGGTAATACTTGTCGCCAGTGCGGATCCAGTGGCCTTCAATGGTGCTCTTGGATTTCTCGTGCTGGTTCCAGTAATGAGAGCAGGTGGAGTCAGAATTGACCAACAGGTTGCCGATGTCGCCGGGCTTCACCGGCTGGTCGTACTCGTCCACGATCCGGGCTTCATAACCCTGGATAATCTGTCCGCTGGAGCCGGGGCGGACCGCGCCGGGGCGGTTGGCGATAAACATGTGCAAGACTTCGGTGGAACCGATGGCGTCAAGGATCTCGACACCAAAGCGTTCTTTGAAACGGCGGAACAGGGTGGCGGGGAGGGCTTCGCCGGCGGAGATGCCGTAGCGGATCGAAGAGAGATCGAAGTCTGGAAGAGTCGAGCTTCGCTCACACCCCAGCAGATTCGCGTAGTTCGACGGTACAGAGAAAAACAACGTCGGGCGGTGGTGCTCGATGATCTCGAATATCTTCTGCGGCTTGGGCGGCCCCGGCCACAGGATGCTCGTAGCGCCAACCGCCAGAGGAAAATAGAGCGCATTGCCCAGTCCGTAGGCGAAGAACAGCTTGGCGACACTGAAGCAGCGGTCATTTTCTGTCATACCCAGAACCGCTTTTGCATAGCGCTCGGCGCAAACCACCATGTCGTGCTGCAGGTGGACGCAAGCTTTGGGGAATCCGGTAGAACCTGACGAGTAGAGCCAGAAAGCGGCGTCATCTTTGCTTGTAGGCTCGGCTTCAAGGTCGGGGGAGTTCTGCTCGATGAGTTCGCTGAAGCGCAAGGTATCTTCTCGCGGTCCAGCGCCAACCACGATGATGTGTTTCAAATAGCGTAGCTGCTCCCGGGCAATGGCCCCGATCTGCGGATAGAGCGACTCGCTGACCACCGCCACCCGGGCTCGCGCATTGTTCAGTATGTACTGGTAGTCGGCAGGCTTGAGCAGCGTATTGACCGGAACCGGAACCGCTCCGATCTTGATCGCACCGAAAAAGCTGATGGCGAATTCCGGACCGTCGAGCAGGAGCAGGAAGACGCGCTCTTCGACACGCACGTCAAGCTGGCGCAGACCGTTGCCAAAGCGGTTCACCTCTTCATGGAGCTGGCGGTAACTGACCCGGGCGCCTTCCGCCTCGATGGCAATCTTTTCTCCACGGCCTTCCTGCAAATGTCGGTCGATGAAGTAGGTAGCCGCGTTGAATGGGTCAGGCAGCAGAATGGGCGTGCCGGGACTCATTGTTCATGTGCTCATTTGGAAGCAACGCGCTTGCGAAGACTGCGCAGGATGATCACGCCGCTGACGCCAAAACTGGTGACGGCTCCCAAAGCCAGGGTTTCGGTGAGCTGAGGATTGAAGTGCAGGAGGTCATTGAAAAATGCGGCAAGGGCGAAAATAATTCCCAGAATGTTCAGCAGCGCGGGCGAGCGCGATTCCACTTGACCGCGATCACGCAAGCGGAGCTGCAGCAGCACCGCAGCCAGCCCGACCGCGCCCATCACCACCACCGCCAGCGGGCTGAAGAATGCCCCGCGATTGGTAAACAGCACGACAAGCGCCAGCGCCCCACAGAGCAGGCCAGAGGCTATCACCGTCCAGCGGCGAGCGCGGTTTTCGGGTCGACTCACTTCCACCTCAGGATGAAAGCCCATTGTAGACAGAGTAGGTCGCGATGGAAACACGATTCGTGCCTGACCAGCCCCTTAAAGATCATTGTTTTCTTGGGCATTCTGGGCCCGACGGCCTGGAGCACTGCCCGTCCTGGTTGCCCCACCTGAGGTAGGACGGAATGAGCTACAATCCCCGATGGTGATCGTCTGGGCGTCGCTCTTCGGAGCCGGCATTTCGACCCCCGCCAGTCCAAGAATTCGCAATTGAGGAGGGAATGATGGCAACCGTACTATCCAGCGTTCAAATGGACGACAAAGTAACCGGTTACGTTTCCAAGACCCGCAAGATGCTCATCAACGGGCAGTGGGTTGAAGCCGCCTCGGGCAAGACATTCCCCACGTATAACCCGGCCACCGGCGAGGTCCTGGCTCGAGTGGCGGAGGGAGATCGTGAGGACATTGACCGTGCGGTCAAGGCAGCTCGCGCGGCGTTTGACACCGGCCCCTGGTCGAAGATGACGCCCTCGGAACGCGGGCGACTGATCTGGAAGCTCGGAGATTTGTTGGAGCAAAATCTATCAGAATTTGCCGAGCTGGAAATGCTCGACAACGGCAAGCCACTTAAGATCGCACGCATCGCAGATGTTCCTCTGGCGGTGGACCTGTTCCACTACATGGCAGGCTGGGCGACCAAGATCGAGGGCAATACCATTCCGATTTCGGCCGGGGGCGGTAGCGCGAATTTTCTCGCCTACACCCTGCGCGAGCCGGTGGGGGTTGTCGGCCAGATTATCCCCTGGAATTTCCCGTTGCTGATGGCGGCCTGGAAGCTGGGACCGGCGTTAGCTGCGGGATGCACAGTAGTGATCAAGCCTGCGGAACAGACGCCGCTCTCCTGCCTGCGGCTGGGCGAACTCATACGGGAAGCGGGATTCCCGGATGGAGTGGTAAACATCGTCCCCGGCTATGGCGAGACCGCGGGCGCGGCCCTGGCGGCGCATCCCGACGTCGACAAGGTCGCTTTCACCGGTTCCACCGAGGTCGGCAAACTCATTCTTCAGGCCGCCGCCGGAAACCTCAAGAAGGTTTCGCTGGAACTCGGCGGCAAGTCACCGAATGTCGTCTTTGGCGACGGCGATGTGAAAGCCGCCATCGCCGGCTCGGCCAGCGCCATCTTCTTCAACCATGGACAATGCTGCTGTGCCGGTTCCCGGCTATATGTGGAGAAAAGCATCTTCGACGAAGTGGTCGAGGGCGTATCCGCAAAGGCAAAGAAGATCAACATCGGCCCCGGGTGGGAAGCCGCCAGCGACATGGGCCCCCTGGTTTCCGAAGAACAGCTGAACCGGGTTTGCGGTTACCTTGAATCCGGACGCTCCGAAGGAGCCAAGGCAGTGGTCGGAGGTAACCGCCACGGCGACAAAGGATACTTTGTCCAACCCACGGTGCTGGTCGACACCACTGAAAACATGAAAGTGGTCCGCGAGGAAATCTTCGGGCCGGTGGTAACCGCCATTCCTTTCTCCGATACCGAAGACGTGCTCAAGCAAGCTAACAATACGGTGTACGGACTTGCGGCTGGAATCTGGACACGCGATATCGGGAAGGCGCATCGCCTGGCGTCGCAACTGCGCGCCGGAACGGTGTGGATCAACTGCTACAACGTATTTGACCCGGCAATGCCATTCGGCGGCTACAAGCAGTCCGGTTGGGGCCGCGAAATGGGCCACGACGCGCTGGAGCTGTATACCGAGATAAAGTCGGTCTGCACGGCGCTGTAGCTTGGTTGGAATAGATTAAGGGGAAGCTTCGGCTTCCCTTTTTTTATTTGTCGATGTAGCGACGGGCGTCCCGCCCGTCCGAGCGCAGCTCGCCAGGAAGCTCGGCGCATTCTTCTGCCGCACGGAACTGCCGAGCTTCGCTCGGCTGGGCGGGCGAGGGCGCCCGCCCCTACATGGTTATTTGGCGATGGAGCGACGGGCGTCCCGCCCGTCGGCGGAGACGCAATGGAAACCGAGAAACCACTTCGATCCGGGCGCTTGTTCCGGACGGGCGCGGACGCCCGTCGCTCCATCAACTCTATTGAGTTATTGCGGAGGGCTGGGCTTTTCGAGTGACTTTCTTCGCAGTGCTTCGTCTATTCAGGATGAAAATCGTTCGCCCTTCCCTGCTTGCAGCACTCCTGCTGAGCCTGCCGGCTTTTTGTCAGAACATAGGTCAGGAGGCCGCGATGTTCCGCGGAAACCTGGCACACACCGGGGTCTACAACTCGTCTGGGATCCCAAAGTTCAGCAGAGTGAAATGGAAGTTCCATACCGACGGCCAGGTCATCTCCTCACCCGCGGTGGCCAATGGCGCGATTTACATCGCCGGCACGGACGGGAATCTCTATGCCGTCGATCTCGAATCCGGCGTGCAGAAATGGAAGCTCGAGTTGGGCGTACGAGCTACGTCCTCGCCGGCAGTGGAAAACGGAATCGTTTATCTCGGTACTTACAGTGGCCGGTTCTACGCGGTGGATGCGGTGACCGGGAAACTAAAGTGGAAATTTCTCACCGAAGGAGAACGCCGATTTGCCGGCAAGCATCTGCATGGCTCAGAGCCTGCTGCGGAAACCGTGCCCGACCCCTTCGATTTCTATCTGTCGTCACCTGCTGTTTGGAACGGAGTGGTGTATTTCGGCAGCGGGGATGGAAATGTCTATGCCCTGGAAGAAGCCACCGGCGCGTTGAAGTGGAAATTTCACACCGGTGATGTAGTCCACGCCTCGCCTGCGATCTCCGATGGAACCCTGTTCATCGGTAGTTGGGACAGCTACTTCTATGCAGTCGATGCCGTCAGCGGAAAAGAGAAATGGCGCTTCAAGACCGGGGAAGATCACGAAATCTATAATCAGGTCGGGATTCAGTCTTCGGCGGCGGTAATGGATGGGATCGTGTATTTCGGTTGCCGCGATTCGAACCTCTACGCTCTCGACGCCCGCACAGGAGAGAAGAAATGGGCCTTCAATAATAAGGGTTCGTGGGTCATCACCTCGCCGGCGGTGCAGAGCGGCAGAGTCTATTTTGCAACTTCGGACACGTCCATGGTGTACGCGCTGGACGCCAAATCAGGCACGCCGGTGTTTTCCCTGAGGTTCAATCACTGGCCGATATTTTCATCTCCCGCGATTGCGGGTGGCATGTTGTACGTCGGCTCGCACCAGGGAAGGCTTCTGGCCATCGATCTATCGAGCCAGAAGGTGGCCTGGACGTTCGAGACTGACGCTTCACGGCAAAATGGTCCGGCCCTGACTACACCGGAAGGAAGTCCGAACTACCAGGCAGCTTTCGTGGACAACTTCTACGACAACATGGTGGCCGGGGTCAGCAAGATGATGAGTGTGGGCGCGATGCTCTCGTCCCCGGTGGTTGTGAATAATGTTATCTACGTGGGCAGCACGGACGGATTTCTTTATGCGCTGATGTAGACAAGGAATTCATGTGACTGACGAAAAACCCGCCCAAGCGGGGCTTGGACGGGGCACCCTCGGTATCAATCTCGGTTAATTCTTGTCGTTTGCTTCCGCAACCTTGGCCTGTTGCCCGGCTTCGGACACTGCCTTCAGGAAAGCGTCGGCACTCTTTGGAGTCGAAACCTTCCCCGAAAGGATGTTGCGGAACATCATGTGTTTGCCGTAAATGGCGCGAGTGGAGTCGTTGTCCTGCTCCACAACCGCACCTTCCAAAGTCAGGCCGGCGAACACGCCCTTGGAGCGCGAGTAGGTCAGCAATTCAGTGTTCATCTTCCAGTCGGTTCCAGCGGAAGCGTGACGGCCTACCGGGCCTGCCGCGACCGATCCTTCACCGCTGAGCTGGAACTTGCTGGAAAGCAGATGCTGAAACCCCTGGTCATTCATGACCAGCATTACCAGGTCCACGCCTTCAACGCCAATCTGCAATCCCCAGCTGCCACCACCGATGGAGACGAATGCGGGCGCGCTCCAGCCATCAGCGGTTCGGCAAGAGGCCACGCCGCGTCCGTGCTTGCCGCCAAAAATGAATCCGCCTTTAATCAGGTCGGGCACCACCAGGATGCATTTCGCGTTGCTCAAAACTTCTTCTGGAATGCCTTTGTCCGGAGTCGCCATAATGGACTGAAGCACATCAACGGACGACTGGAGGCGCTTTACTGTGTCCTGGCGCGCCGTTCCAGCCGAGGCGTAAGTTCCTGCCAGACACATAAGGCCGATCGACAGAAGCGATATTGTCTTTTTCATGAAAATGTTCCTTTCCGAGCTGTGGAGCTAAGAGGGGAGAGCTTCAGATGGGCTGACTTAGATTCAGAGGACCTGAAAGAGAGAGAGAAGACATACTCAACTCCAGCATCAGTATCGCTCGGCCCCTCGCGAATAACTGGTCTGAAATGCTCACTTCGGGCTGGAGGGTGTCCCGTCCAAGCTCCGCTTGGGCGGGAGTCCGTGCCAAAAAATTTCCCCGCCATTGCGTCTTTTGCAAGGGCGGGGCGGAAAAGCGTTCAATTGTCTTACTGCACCGCGAGGACTGCCTGCTTGTTTACGATTGGAGCAGTCGCTACCGGAGCAGACACGGTCGGAGCAGTCGCCGTCGTAGCAGTCGATATCGGAGCAGTCGCTATCGGACCAACCACAATCGACGACGGATCGCTCAACTTTACGACGAATGCATCGACGTTGCTGGTGTTGGGTCGGTACCGGTCGCCAGTCGTGTAAATGATGGTCCCTTGCTGCAGCACTGCGACGCGCGACGGGTTTTGCCTGACCACGATCCCCGTGATCAGGGCGCCCAGGAACGTGGTCGACCTGACGGTGTGCAGGTCTGGCGAAAACTTCGTCAGAAAGCCCGCCGTCGGGTTCAGCGCCATTTGCGGCGCCAGCGGGAAGCCGTAGCTGGTTGCGGTGTCTCCAGCGACATAGACTTCCTGCGCATTGTTGACTGCAATGCTGGTACCGTGAGCGGCCCCGCCGTTGCCTCCGAGATAGGTCGCGAAGAGCATCGTGCCCTGGTTGCTGAGTTTCACAACAAAGGCAGCGGGGTTTAGCAGGGTCTGCTGGCTGATAAAGCAATTGGTGGGCTGCGTAGTCTGAGCACCGGCGTAAGTTACCGGGAAGTTCTGCGAGCAGGTCCAGCCCGTAACGTAGATCTCGTTGGTTGCATTCAGCGCAATCGCGTTGCCCTGATCGAAAGGAGCGACGTGATAGGCGTCCGCGGTTCCGCCCAGGTAGAGCGAGAATTTGGAGCTGGATCCGTCTTTACTAAGCTTCGTAACGAACGCCGTGGTTCCACCGCCGCCGGGAAAGCCGATTGAGGGTGCGCCGTTGGTGGGGAAGTTGGTCGAAGAAGTGACTCCGGTGACGTAGGCATGGCCAGTGCTGTCGACCGCAATGCCGTTCGCCGAATCGTCGCCCGATCCGCCGAGGTATGTCGAATAGCCTTCGTTCAGGAAACCCCACGGATCCACTTTGACCACGAATGCATCCTGCCCGCCGCCGGAAGCCTTCTGTAGCGGATTCAGGGTCGTGGAAAAATATTTCGAGGTCGGGAAGTCGATTGACCAGGTGTCGCCCGCCACGTAAGCAGCGTGCGAGGAATCGAGGGCGATCGCGTTTCCGGTATTGAAGGGAAGCGCGCCGTTGTCGCCGCCGCCGAAAGCGATGCAATAGTACTCGGTGGACAAATCAAAAGTAATCTTCGCGACGAAGGCGTTCCAGCTTCCATAGGCGTACAGACGATCAGCCGAAAAGTCCTGCGAGGTCGTGGTGCCAGTGATGTAAACGCCGCTGGAATCGACCGCGATTCCGTTTGCCAGGTCGACACCGCTGCCGCCAAGAACGGTTGAAGCCAGCACCTGCCCGGTCGGAGAGAGCTTGGTCACGAAAATGGACGGAGGGCAAACGGTTTGGTTGTTGCTTGTGCTGCAAGCCTTTGACGGCCGCCCGCCTGTGGTGATCGGAAAATCGGTGGAGAACGTGTGTCCGGTGAAATAGCTGTTACCGGCGGCGTCCACGGCGATGCCCGTGGCGTCATCATCGCCATTTCCCGTTATGAAAGTGGTGAATGCAACCGTGGGGTCGATGACCAGAGCGCGGCGGGGATCGTACTGCGCCAGCGCAAAGCCAGCCTGCCCGTTACTCATCATCTTGTATTCGCCGGCCACTTCAACCCGCTGTTCCCCTACTTGCTGATAAACATTGGGGCGAACATGGCGCAGTTCCGATCCGGTTGCCGTGGTGACGACCAGGTCGCCCGTTTTCGAGTCGATGCGCATACTTTTTGCGCCTTCGAACGAAACCAGGATCTGTTTGGGATCGGCTCCCGGCGCGACTACGAAGTCGTATTCCAGATTGCGGCCGCGGCCGTAAAGCACCAGGTCGATACCGTCGTACACGCTCTCCACGCGCAGACGCTCATAATGCGGAATGCCCGTGTGCCATTGTTTGCGGTCATTGCCCATCAGGTAGTTGCTGACTCCGCCGGTGGGCTCCAGACCCTGCACGTCGGTCCAGGGTTTGCCGCCGTTGAGCTTCATCCGAACCACGCTCAGGCTGGATTCGGAAGGGTTCACCGATGCTGGAGTCTTGGGAAGAGACGCCGGAGCCGGCGCGGGCTCGGCCAGTACGATCGAGCCGCCAGCCGGGGTCATGTAGAAGCGGTAACCTGCGCCCTGGGCGGTCCAGGAAACTTGCGACGATACCTGTCCTTGATTGGGTTCAAATACCAGCGGACGATTGAACGGTTTGGGCTGTGAAGCTGCGGTGAGAAGCGTCGTGCTCAAAATCGCCGAGCACAGAGTAGTTGAGCGGAAAAAGTTTTTAAGCACGAGAGTCATCCTCCTTGAAGTGAATTGCCGCCAGGTAATGTGGCGCATCCTCACAAATGCAATCGCGGTGCCAGGGATCAATCGGCCTCCAGAGAGAAGCGGAGGAATCAGGTCAGGAGCCGTGCTCGCGTCGGCAAAGGGTTGAAAATACAGGTGCCGACGACTGTTGTGCGGATGAAGAAGACCAGGAAACGGTTGGCGCGAAGGGTTCTCCCGCCCGCATTAACTCTCGGGACCGCTCACCGCGCGGTTAGGGCGTTAACAGAAGGGCTAGCGTCAAAGCTGATGGAGGACGGGCATCCCCGCCCGTCGGCGGTGCTCTCTCCAAGACGGGCGAGGACGCCCGTCCTCCATCACTACCCATCTGACGGGTAATGATTTGCAGGGGATTCTTTCACACCCACAGCGCCGCATCGACCTGAGAGAACGCGACCAGTGTAGAATGCCTCCTGCCCCGGGGGTCAGAACAGCAGCCCCTATCATTGAATCCACAAACAAGAGGAGAGCACACTTGAGAATTGCGAAACTCAGACTGGTTGTACTGGCGTTTTCACTGTTGCTGGCCGCAACGTCGGCGTTAAGCTTCGCCCAGGCAGCGCCCGCGAAGGCTGACGACAGTGCCAAAACCGAAAAGAAGACCAAGAAGGCCAAAACGGAAGCGGTCGACCCATCCACGATCCCGCAGGCGCCGGGCGGCGGTGGCGGCAAGGTGTGGGTGAACACTTCCACGAAAGTCTTCCACAAAGAAGGCGACGAGTGGTACGGCAAGACCAAACACGGTCAGTACATGGCCGAAGCCGATGCGGTCAAGGCCGGCTACCACGAGGCCAAGGCGTCCCCGATCGGAAAAAAGAAAGACGATAAAACAAAGTAGGAAAGTAACCGGAGGGTGCCCCGTCCAAGCTCCGCTTGGGCGGGGCACCCTACAGATTCCGGCTAATACAGGCCCAGGCGTACGTGAACGATTTTGCCCAGGTGTGTGAAATTCAAACCGAAATCGGTTTGGTCGCCGTTCCAAAGGCGCAGAAACTTCCAATTTTCGTTTTCGTAGGCGCCTTCCTCGGCGCGTAGAAGTTGCATGTGCTTACCGTTGGTCCCGGCAGGAAGGTGGAACTCGATTCGAGCATCGATTCCTGTCACCAGAAACTCGTTTTCCGAAAGCTGCGCCACTAGCGCGCGGCCATGATGGTCCTTGGGGCCCGCTGACTTTCGCTCCCGGCCGTATTGAGGAAATCCGAACGACACAGTCGCCTGCCAACTGCCGAAGTCGAGTTCTTTCTGGTACTCACCTTCCTCTTCAACCGCGGTCTTCAGTTTGCCTTCAAAGTTCAGACGTGCGATCTCGCGGCTCATGGGACCGATCAGGGCAAAGTTTTCGGCGTGGAGTGCCGGGCCTTCATCGGATTTGTAGGTCCAGCCCGTGCGGTCCATGCCGAAGGGGGAGAAACCGATCGCGCCCTCTGCCAGCGCGTAGAAGAAATAATGAGCGTCGATATCGTCGCCGCCGGTCTCCGGGATCCACAGGGCGTTGTCGGGGCGGTGATAGGACTTCAATGCGAAACGATAGAGGGCTGAGTCGTCGGTGTAGATGTCAGGGCCGATCATGTCGAGTGCCGAGGCAGTTGTCTTCCATACGTCCAGCATGTTGTACGTCGGACCGCCGCTCGGATAGTTGAGACCGGGCACGGTTTCACTGGGCCATTTCAGCCACACGTTGACGTACATGGGAATGGGGAACTGCGCCTTCCCCGCGCTCGCGACCTCATTGATATAGTGCGCCACCGAGTAAGCGGCGAAAGTCTCGTTGGCATCGGGGCCGAACGCTTGCTTCCATGTTCCGGGCGTTTTGTGAAGGGCGTTTGCCAGCTCTGACGGAACTTGCCCTTGAAACTGCTTCTCTGCGAGCGCAGAGAAATCGCGGACGCTACCCAGCGACCCCGATTCATTTTCCACTTGCACTAAAAGGACCGTATGCTGGTCGCCGTCAATCTCCTTTAGATGGCGCATGAGGGCCGCGAAGACTTTCTTGTCGGCGTCGAGATTGGAGGGAGCGTTTGCGGACAAGACGTCAATCGGTTCGCCCCGCTCATTGATGACCCTGGGATAGCGCTGGGTATCGGCCTTAACCCATTCCGGCACGTAATGCATTTTCCCGTTTTTCCAGGTGCCAAACCAGAGCAACACTAGATGAAGCTTGTGATCACGCGTCTGTTTCACGAGTTCGTCAACGGTGGAAAAATCAAATTCTCCCGGCTTCGGCTCCATCTGTTCCCAATAGACCGGGGCTTCGACCGTATTGGCGTGCATGTATTCGAGCAGGGGCCAGACCTCCGGCAAAGACGCCGGCCACGAGCTTGAGTTGTTAATTTGTCCCCCGAGAATCAGGTATGGACGGCCATCCACCAGCAGCGCGTAACGCCCGTCTTTCTGGATGACCTTCGGCATTTCCGCACCCCGGCAATGGGGAAGGCCACAGCAAACGATCAGGCAAGCCAGCAGGTGACTCCTGAATCGAAGGAAAAAAGTCGACATTTCGCAATTCCCCTTTCTTGATTCTTAATCCGTCGGATGGCCCACATTTCGCGGCCAGTATAAGGCAGAACAGAAAACGAGTGTGCCCCATTTCTCGCGTCCGTTGCGAGAAGTGGGGACCCTCGGGCCTGGCATCCCCGTTGCTATAGGTTCGGTCTCCTAGGCAGGGTTATATTGGGCGAGTGGTGTGCGATTTGCGGTGATGAGAAACTTCTTGCCGATCCTCGTCTTTCTGATCTGTACCCTATTTCTGGCCGGCTGTGCCGCCAAGAAAACGCCGGCTGCGGCGCCCCAGCCTGCGGCCCCGGCTCCGGCCCCGATTCGCAGCCAGATGCCGCCGGCTTCGGCCGAGGTGATTGAGCACTGTGTGATCAGCAAGCAGGAGAATGCCAACACGGTCTCTTGCCGATGCGAGCCGGTGACCACGCGGATCGATTCCAAGACAGGACACACGGTCATCGTCTGCAAAAAGATGCCAGAAACGCGGTGAATTCTGGTTGGGGATTCCCTGCAGTCTGCGATACTCCAGTTGTCACGCGCTTGCGCCGGCCACCCATTCCGCCTGGCGAGAATCTCCATGGCTGAGCGCATACAGAACCAGTTCCACGCGGCTGGAGATGCCCAGCTTGTCGAAAATACGGAAAAGATATTTTTTTACAGTGTGCTCGCTTAACCGGAGTTCGTGCGCAACTTCCCGGTTGCTGAGGCCGTCAGCCACCAGCGCAACTACTTGTTCTTCACGGGGCGTGAGCAGTCTGATCCCACGCGAGTTGACCATATGCAGAGAGGGCACCTGACTCAGGCCCTCGACCAGGTATTGCATCTGTTCGCTGTTGGCCCACACTTGTCCGCGATGCACGCTCTGGATGCACTTGTAAAGCAGCCGAAGCGGATTCTGAGAGAAACAAAACAGGCC
>Ga0075021_10000732_pt1 | contig 16891 bp, 25 predicted proteins | sample ColStrG_CSR_2012_FD_72749 | JGI IMG/M metagenome (GOLD analysis project Ga0075021, IMG submission 72749) | Freshwater sediment microbial communities in response to fracking from Pennsylvania, USA - Cold Stream Run_MetaG_CSR_2012 | ecosystem: Environmental > Aquatic > Freshwater > Creek >...
GCGAGGTCGAGGAAACCCCCGATGGCCTTCACCGTCTGCAGGAAGGTCGGAACACTGAGCTCGTAGAGTGATGTCGCCATAGGCTCCTTCGCCATTCAGCAAAGTACGACGCCGTCTGAGCTACAACCGTTCAACCGGCTTGACATCGATCTCAGTTCGACCAGCTATCAGGCTGCCAATCGTTTGACCTTCGGACGTCCGTGCTGCCTCACCTGCCATAGATCGTACTGAGCCTGAAGATTGATCCAGATGTCCGGTTCAGTACCGAAGACGCCAGCTAGACGAGCCGCCATATCCGGCGACACGGGCACCCGCCCGTTCACAATTCCAGATACGTGTTTACGACTCACTCCAAGGGCGTCAGCCGTCTGCGTGATCGTCACGCCGAGTGGGCCCATGTACATCTCCTTGAGGATCTCCCCCGGGTGGGCTGGGTTGTGCATCCGGCCCGAGCTCTCAATGGTAGTCTTCATAATCAACCTCGTACGCGTGCCCGCCGTCGAAACGGAAGGTCACGCGGTAGTTCTCGTCAACCCAAACGGAATAACGGTTGCCACGCAATGGATGAAACCGCATTCCGGGCATCGCCATCTGCGCCGCCTGGGTCGCGGCATTGAGGGCAGTAAGGATCAGATTCAGGCGTTTCGCGTGCTTCGGCTGCATCTTGCGAGCACTCCCTGCCTCGAATAGCGCCGCGAGTCCCTTATGCCTGAAACTCTTGATCATCAAGGCGAGTGTAACCGATTAGGTTACGAGACGCAACCTTTATGGTTACGGCCAACTCTGCAGTGGAACGAGTGCGGCTTATGAATAGTATCCAGAATCAATAGGTGCGAGTCCGGACCTCACACAGTCCGCTAACCCTCATTTCGAACAGCGCCAAAGGGGCACGTGCTATCTGCGGCTGCGGGTAGAAAGCAGTCGGAGACGGGAGCGATATATGCTCCAAGAGCTAAACTTTCGCCGACTATCGGCATCAATCGTCCTCAAGCAGACATTTTTGACGGCGGATTTGACGGTAAATTGTGGCGGACGAAGATTTTCCGTCAACAGAAACAATAGCTTAAAGGTCTCGGAGACAATTGAGTGGGAGTGAGGGGGCTCCGTACAGATTTTGCCACTGATTGCGGTCAAACCGTAACCCCGGAAACTGGCAAAAAGCCTGATTCGGATGTGCATATGAGGCCAACTCCGGGCTGTGGTCCACCGGTAAGAGCCGTCGTGTAACATCTCACGCCCTGACACTACCAGACACCCAGGACAAAGAATGGACGCCAGGTTCCCTCGGTCCCACATCAGCATTGTTGCCGGCTTGGTAAGCATTGTCGCTTGCGGTGCGGGAAGTGCTGCCACGCAGCCAACCAATATTGCCTATGGCAGCAATCCTGCCGCAGGCAATACCTTCGTGTTCAAAGGCAATCGCTTCTACTATGAAACCTATGGGCACGGTACGCCGATTTTGCTCATTCATGGAAACGGAGTGTCTATTAGTTTCTTCAAGGGTCAGATTGGGGATTTGTCCCGGCACCATCGAGTCATCGCCATGGATAGCCGCGGACAAGGCAAGTCAGAGCTTGGCACGAAGGCCCTCGCCTATGAAGACATGGCCGAAGATGTCAATGCGCTGTTGGATAATCTCAATCTCCATCACGTCAACGTGCTGGGTCAGAGTGATGGCGGCATCATTGGACTGCTGCTGACCATCCGTCATCCCGAAAAGGTGGGTATGCTGGCCGTGATGGGAGCGAATCTGGAGCCGGACGCTGCTTATCCCTGGGCGGCTGATGGAATCGTTCGCCTGCGAAGCCGGATCACCTCGCAATTAGCGCACAGCAACGATCCAAGACCTTTGCAACTGCAGCTGCAGCTTCTGGACCTGCTGGGGAATCAGCCGCACATACCATTGGCTGAATTGAAGGACATACAGATTCCGACACTGGTCATGGCTGCGGATCGTGACGTGATTCGCGATGAGCATACGCTTAGCATTTTTCATGCAATCCCCAAGTCACAGCTGGCCATTTTCCCCGGCGCAACGCACGTGATCGCCGAACAGGATCCGGCACGTTTCAACCAAACTGTGCTGGATTTCTTTGATAAGCCTTTCGCGATGCCAGATACGAAGGATCTGGGGTGGTTCGACTAGGGGGGCGATCGATCCGAAGTTGTCTGCTCCGGAGTTGCCGTTCGTCAATGACAGCTCCGAGCCAATGATGCCTATTGGCCGGTCTTGGCAATTAAACTGTGAATCGGCGCTGAAGATTGACCAGGAATATGGCGTGTCGCGCGAACCGATTCAACACGTTGCGGCGCCGGTCGGCGTCCAAAGCGGGCGCCGATTTGCATCGGCGATTACGTCGCGATCGACAATCCTCTTCGTGCGATCTCGTTCATTCGTGAATTACGGCATCACTGCGAGCAGATTGCCGACGGACCGCATCACTATGTGGCACGTCCAGATCTCGGCGACAAGATACGGATTTGCGCACACGGAAATTACCTGATCGTCTTCGAGCCGTTTGACGACGGTGCGCTCATACTGCGAGTTTTTCACGGGGCCCGAAATTTGCCAGGAGCTCTCGCTGGCGACTGATCCGTTGATTGCTATCCGCGTCGCATTGCCGCCGAATCACTTCGGCGATTTCGGTATCTATCGACTTCTATCGCCCCCAAGCAGAGATCATTGCCGGTAAATATGACGGTAAATTTAGCGCGCTCCGACGCGAAGTCATTTCCATTCAAATGCTTGCAGGTGCCGGAGACGATTGAGTGGGAGTGACGGGGCTGCCTACAGATTTTGCCACGGTTCGCAGTCAATCCGTAACGCCGGAAACTAGGGTGAAACTGGCAAAACCCGATTCGTACCTACGCCAACGGCCCTCAGCCGCCGGTGCGGATCTTGAGCTGACGTCCGATCGGGGCGAACGGCCGGTATCGGGGAAGGCGCTAACGCCGCTATCGGCCCCGGAGCGGGCATTGAATCGCTTGAATTCGTCGCCGGTTAGCTGGCATTCGTTCGCTAGTCACAAATAGACGGAATACGGAAGCTAAGGTGAAACGCAGTCGAAACTCGCTGCGCTATCGGTACTGCCAGCGCCGCGGTATCGCGCAACCTTCGGAAACGCGCAGAGAGGACGCGTCCGGAGGACTCCACTCTTGGGATCGTCTTCATTCTTTTGCTTCGTCGCAATGATGCGCTCAGGTGCGGTGCCGCTCTCGACCCAGCGTTGCAGGGCGGCTCCGACCTTGTAATCGGGGTCACCGCTACCCGCAGCGCCATATTGGCCAAACGTATTCGGCCCCGGACCATCTCCGCAATGGTCCATGCCGGGGGCCATGAATAATCGAACGCCGCCGTTAACGGCGCGATCGCCAATCTTTTGGACGACGCGACTGTAATAATCGATAGTCAGCGTCGCGGGAATGACGGAGTCGGCCCAACCGTGATACATGATGAGTTTGCCGCCTCGGCCTAAGAACTTGCTCAAGTCTGGGCTGTTGGCATCGATGACTCGCGAGAGTTTGCGCTCGATAACCGGTCCGGCGTGTTCCGCGTCATAGTTCTTCGGGTCCCAATTTGAGTCTTCGAACACAATATTTCGAAAGAAACCCAAAATGTCCTGATAGGTATCGGTCGTTCCGGGCCCGGTTCCAAGATGCGCATCGCCCCATCCGGATTCAGCTCCAAATGAATAGCCGGGCCAAAGGCGCTTGCCAGAGTGAAGTGCGGGACCGGCGTAAAGATTCTTGACCGTCGCGAGCTGAGCTGAGCTGAGCTGAGGCAGACATCCGATTCAGTCCCTTTGCAGAGAAGTACCGAGGGATCAAATTGACACCGTCTCGGATCCTCGATGACGCCGTCCTTAACGTGGTCCAGTTCGTCGCACGCCGCAAGCACAGCGGCATGGATAGCGGGTAACTTGTTGGCTGGAAGGTAGCTGGGCCCTTGCGCGAGCCAGCGGAAATACATAAGGCCAGCACCGATATACAGGTGTGTCCAGTCGGCAGCCGGTGCTCCGGCAATGATGCCATCATAATCATCCGGGTAGCGCTCGGCTTCCATCAGCGCCTGCCGGCCGCCGTTCGAACAACTCGCAAAATATGTATGTCTGGCGCGGCGGCCATAAAACTCGGAGATGATTCGCTTTGCGTTTAGCGCCGCTAAATGGATTCCGCGATGCGCGAAGTCAACCACCTTTTCCGGATGACCAGATGCCCACGCCGTTTCGTATTGGCTAGCCGTCTGGTGCCCGGTATCGGTTCCTACGGTTGCGTAACCTTCCGCAAGACGACTTGCAAGCCCCTCTTGTGAGATCGAACCAGCGAAATCACCGTTGCCGATACCCCAAAGCCGCCGATTCCAATCCGATGCGGGCATCTACACTTCGAAAGTGATCCGCGAGTCGGGTGTAGGCTGGGCGATGCCCACGACTCGGCAGAACGCCTTGAGATCGGCCAGCGCCTTGCCGTCCTTCGTCTTGAAGGCCCCCGCGGCAATGGATTCTGCGCTGACGATTGTTGTCGAGCGCAGTTTCAGATTCGCGAGATGCTCGCACGATTCCGGTAACCCCATAGCAATCACGGGAATCATCAGGGCCAGTAGCCCAACGATAATTGGCCTTAGGTAAGACAGCCGCAAATTGCTTGTTCTCATTTGTTATTCCGCCGCCTCTACCCCACATGGTCCGCGCAAGTCTACGCTCTTCGAATCGCAAGGGCACAGGGTCACCGTTGGTTGCCCGGAGCTGTCAATTTCCAAAGTGTTAAATTAGCAAATTCGATTGACGGCTCTGGCCGCCAGGTACCAGTCGGTCCGCGGCGCGACCGGCCAAGACCGAGCATTGGGAGCACATGGACGTGAATCCGGAAGCCGTCGCCCGGATGCGCTGACTTGAGTAACAACGTGCGACGGATATAGATTCGCCCGAGCAAATTTTAAGACAAGGGATGTGCATGAACTCGAAGACGAAAATCTTGTTGGCGGTACTTGGTGGGGTCGTGATCGGAGCGTTCGGTGTTGGACTTGCGTGGGCAACGGCTAAGCCGCCTGCATATATGGTGGTGGAGTACGAAATTACTGACGACGCGGGATTTGAAGAATTCATCAAAGGTGATGCAAAGATACACAGCCCGCGCGTCTTCTTGGCTCGTCATGCGAAAGGCGTCTCTTTGTCGGGCGAGCCTCCAAAGTGGATCGGGATCCTCCAGTTTCCCGGTATCGAGGATGCGCTCGCGTTTGATTTGTCGCCGGAATTTTCTGCTCTCAAACCGATCCGCGACAAGTCAACGAAGTGGCGCTCGTTTGTCGTGAAGGGGCTCGGGAACTAAATAGTGCTGCTTGGCGGAATGGCGTCCATGTCGCGGGGGTGTGCCCCTAAGCCGGTCGCTGGCATCAGATGGCTTCGGGTGTGCGCCGCTTCGCACCCCGGTTCATTAGGTCGGCGCCGACGAGCGCGCGTCAGCGGTAAGGGGTTTGATCTTGGGTCGCTTCTTCTTGGCCGCGTGCCATAGTTCAAATGCGGGCTGCATCGTGAGCCAGGATTCCGCCGACCCTCCAAGCGCTGCTGCAAGGCGAATCGCCAATTCGGCACTGACGGCCGCGCGGCCGTTTACTACGCGTGACAGCGCAACGCGCGAAACGCCTAGGCGCTTAGAAAACGCCGTTACCGTCATTCCGCCGTCGGATCGTAGGACGGTATCCTGCAGTATTTCCCCGGGGTGCGGCGGGTTGTGCATGCGCGTCACGAATAATATCCGTCAGTCAGTGATAGTCCTGATAATCGACCAAAATTGCATCGACGCCTTCGAACATGAAAGTCAGTCGCCAATTCTCATCTACCCACACTGACCAGTGACCCTGAAGATCGCTCTGGAGTGGGTGCAGGCGCCACCCCGGACGGTTCATATCCTTGGGGCCGAGCGCGGCGTCCAACTGACCGGGTTGCAGCCGCAAACGCTTTGCATGCTTTGGCTGAATACCGGCTTTTGACCCAGTGCGAAAGAAACGTTCCAGCCCTCTCATTGGACTCGTTACAATTGTTGCCCGTGGAAGCTCTCAGTTTTCGGACTGGCGGACGTCTTCGTTGGTCTCCATATAGGAGGGATCATGTTACCTCGGCGAAAGCGGCAATGGGTTGCGGCCCTGGCGGGGGCACTGGTCTCGACTCCGTATGTAGCGGCTGTCGTGCTTTCAGGCGCCACTTCCCACCTCGTTGCCTATCTTGTTTTGCCGCCTCTCGTGGTCGCCATTTTGTCCGCCACAACGTTCGACATCGTGGCATGTCGCGTGAAGCAAACTCGGCTCGCATTGATGGTCGCTGGTTGGATAAGCGCAACACTTATCTGTACGACGCTCGTTGCGCTGTACACGCTGGCGGATCCGCAGGCACGACACGGCTCGTGGACCTCGCTTTTTGTGTCGGACGAGTATATTGCTCTCCTTATGTTCTGGCCTGTTGTCGCTGTTGGAGGCGGGCTTGTAGGCTGGATTGCCGGCACGAAGCGGTTCGCTCTCTGAGCACTGCCTGCTCTCCCCGGAGCAGGCATTCGACAACCTGCAATGCCCGGCGAATTGTGGTCATTCGCGCGCGGCCTCCTACCGTGACACTATGCGCTTCTCGTTGGGGGTGGATTAGAAACGTGGCAATCGTCGGTCTTCATCACTTCAACATCAGAGTTTCAGCGAACGAGTTGGCTGCCCTTCGGACATTCTATGTTGAAGTCGTTGGCCTGAGCGTCGGACCGCGTCCTCCATTTCAATCGATCGGAACATTGCTGTATGCGGGAACGAGGCCAGTTCTTCACCTTACTCAAATGAATACCGGGGAAACCGTAGCGCCGGGTTTACCTGCCGCATTGCCGGACTCCCGTGAAAGTAGGTGCTCAGCGTTTGACCATATCGCATTGGCATGTACTGACCTCGACGACAATTTGGCCCGGCTCGATCGTCATGGCATCCAATACACCCGGACCGAGGTACCTTCCATCGGGGAAGTCCAGTTGTTCCTCAGGGATCCGAGTGGAGCCGCCGTAGAACTAATCTTTTCGTCGGATCAGACCCAGCAATTTCCAGGATAGGAAACACGCGCACCGGGCTGTGCGAGTATGATTCGCGGGCGTTGAGTCCGCGTGGACGCGCGAATGCTATCATTCATAGTCGGCGCGTTCGGGTCAATGACCATCGTATCGCGCCACCTTTGATCTAATGGCGTACTTCGCTATGCTGCAGTCGTGCGTCCAATACGCATCCGTCAAATTGTTAGGAAGCCGGGAGGACAAATAGTGTCGAGCTATCAGCTTGCGCAATTGAACATCGCGAAGATGCGAGAAACGCTCGAATCGCCGTTGATGGCGGATTTCGTGAACAATCTGGACAGAATCAATGCGCTTGCCGAGGAGGCGATTGGATTCGTTTGGCGCCTCAAAGATGAGAGCGGAAGTGCCGTTGCGATCCGCCCCTTTGGCATTGACTACATCGTCAACATGTCCGTGTGGAAGGATGTCGCGTCTCTCAGTCACTATGCGTTCAAGTCCGGGCACGTCGACATCATGCGTAGGCGTCGGGAATGGTTCCAGCCTATGACGGAAGCCCATGCCGTGCTGTGGTGGGTGGAAGCGGGTCATCGACCTACGTTGGTGGAGGCGAAACACAAACTCGATCATCTTCGATCTCACGGGGCTGGGCCCCTAGCTTTTACGTTCAAACAGTCATATCCGCCACCTGACCGGCAGCACCACGAGCGAGAATTACTCTCAAGCGATGCGTGTTCAACAGCCTGAGTGACATCGCTTTGGCTGCCCGACAACGAACGCTCGCGAATGCTGGGTATGGGTCACGACTAACAAGTTTCGGGCATGACCAAAGCGGGTGGTGCTAGATTCTAGGTTTGATGGGACCGAGGCGTCGTTGTGAGATCAATCGTTAAAGTCGGCCTGATTGGTGATCTCGACTCCTCTGTACCAGCTCATCAAGCCATACCGTTGGCGTTGAAGAACGCCGGCGAACAATGTGGCGTTCAAGTGGCCGTCGAATGGGCGCAAACGGACGAGATCAGGAGTACGGGGCGCCTATCGCGCTTCGATGGCATTTGGTGCGTACCCGCAAGCCCCTATCGCAGTATGGACGGCGCGTTGCTGAGCATTTGCTATGCCCGCGAAAGCAAGACGCCGTTCCTCGGAACATGCGGCGGCTTTCAACATGCGGTGATCGAATACGCTAGAAACGTCTTGGGTTGGTCGGATGCGGAGCACGCGGAGACATCACCGGGGGCTCATCGAGCTGTCATATCCCCGCTTGAATGTTCGCTGATTGAAGCGAAGGATTCGGTTCGTTTGCTACCTGGCACGAGAATCGCTCAAGCGTACGGCACCACGGAAATCATCGCAGAGTATCGCTGCCGTTATGGACTAAACAATGAATTCCGGGCAGCGCTTACTGAAGGTCCGCTCCGAGTCTCGGCGGAAGACCAACACGGTGATGTTCGGGCCATAGAGTTGGATGGACATACGTTTTTCGTTGCCACGCTCTTCCAGCCTGAACGCGCCGCGTTGCGTCGCGAAGCGGTGCCGCTGGCCGTTGCGTTTGTCGAGGCCTGTGCGGCGCGATCGTAAGCAGCCCGCTCACACCTAGCGCAACAGGGGGTGACGCGGGCACCAAGCCGCTTAGGCGGCTTGCCGTAGAGCCGACGTTCGCGCATGACGGCCTTGGATCAGGTTAGCGCATTGCCGGTCGCTAGGTAAATTGGTGCTGTTAAATTTGTCGGAACGACGAGTTCGGAGAGGATCATCGAACAAGTCTCGGCCCATTGCCGTCACTGGCGTCGCCTAACAGCCTGCTCCGAACCGGACATTGGCGACTTGCGAAGTACTTGCACTCCGTCCAATTGACGTGTGGGTGATCATTCGGAAATGTCATGCAGATCCCCCCGGCCCGAAAGTCGTTGAATCTTGAGGAGCATAGGACCCGTGTTCTCCCACATCTTTGTAGGCGTGCAGGATTTCGATAGGGCTCTGTCTTTCTACAGGGCACTGATGCCGGTGCTTGGACTCAGCGAACGCTTCTGCGAGCGCGATCGACCTTGGGCAGGTTGGCAGTCGCATCCGGACCCGCGACCGCTGTTCTTGATCGGCAAGCCCTTCAATGGACACTCGCACGTCGCAGGAAACGGCCAAATGACGGCGTTTCTCGCCGGTGGCCGTGAAATCGTGGACAGGGCTTATGCCGTTGCCATCGCAAACGGTGGACGTTCGGAAGGGCCTCCTGGATTGAGGCCTGAGTATCATCAGCACTACTACGGAGCGTATTTCCGAGACACAGAAGAAAACAAGATCTGTGTGGCATGCCATGTGCCATCCCTCGGTCATGACATTCCGTAAACGATTGGTTCCCAAATAACTGACATTCGAGCACTCTTGTGCTGGATTGTAATTGCCCGCGGCGCATGCTCCGATGACCACCAATAGTAGTAGACGTACGGCTACGCGCGGCGCCTGCATGCTGCTGGACAAGCAGACTGCCTGCATCGCACGGACGGCTGCGCCGGCGCTGCTGGTCTGCCTGGCAATATCTGCGGCATGGGGAGTCTGGGCGCGGCCCTGACCGCCTCGGAGTCCTTCATCTTTGCGGCGCGCAATGCGGGGCGCGAGGGCTGGTTGGCAGCGAAGACGCTGGTCGAGCAGTTCGGTGAGCAGCGCGACCTGGACCTGATCCCATCACTCCTGCAAGAGCCCGGAACAGCCAGTGATGCAATCCTCGTCGACCAGTTCTTCGACGGTCTCGAGCGTAGCGGTGCACAGTCCGACGTCTGGCGGGCGCTCGAGAAGAATGTTCCCACGCAGGCTTCGATCACTTTGATCGCGCAACAGCTGCGCATCATGGTCAGAGCCTCAATCGACAACGGTCCGCAGATCGAGCGCGACCAGGCGCAGATCCGCTCAATCGCAGACCACCCCCACAGTGCCCAGGAACTGGGGCACATCGCCGCCCTCCAGGATGAAGTGACGAGACTTCGACAGCGCACTGCAAGCAGCGAGCAGATCGACCAAGCCGTGCTGAATTTCGCCGCCGTGCCTGTGGATGCACAGATCGACTATGCGCAGTTTCGACGCGAGCTCCTGGATCTGCCCCTCGATCCAGACCGACGTACGCACCTGTCGGCAACGCTCGATCGGGCCATGCTGCGCGCTGCGCAGGCCAGAACCTATACGTCGGGGAATCTGTTCGTCTGGCTCGCAAATCCGCGCAGCCCGGTCATCGTGCGCTCGTTCCTTCGGCACCGCACCGACTTTGACGAACCCGGCACCTGGCAGATGACCCCTCTGTGCTATGTCGCACGAATGGGTGACGTCGAGCTGCTGCAGATCTTCCTCGACGCCGGCGCCGACCCGAACCGCCAAAGTGGATTGGCATTCTTCAGTTTCCCAGTGTCGAGGATGCGCTCGCGTTTGACTCGTCGCCGGAATTTACCGCTCTCAAACCGATCCGCGACAAGTCAACAAAGTGGCGATCCTTTGTCGTCAAGGGGCTTGGGAACTGAGAAAGCTGCTTGGCGCAACGGTCGCCAGGTCGTGATTTTCGCGGTCCTCAGTTGATTACTCATGTCATGAATGATTATCATCCACGGCATGAAGACACTCCCCAGGCTGGTCGGAGCTGCCCTTTCCGAGCGTATCCGGGTCATGCCGGCGGTCGTCGTCACGGGCGCGCGGCAGACCGGAAAGAGCACGTTGGTCGAACATCTCATCCCTGGAGAGCGGCGCTACGCCACGCTCGATGATCTCGATGTGCTCGACGCTGCCCGGCGCGATCCGGAAGTGCTTGTAGGCGGGACGGACCCAGTGACGCTTGACGAGGTGCAGCGCGAGCCGGCGTTACTACGCGCCGTGAAGCGCGCCATTGATCGGGATCGAACGCCCGGGCGATTTCTACTCACGGGCTCCGCCAATCTCCTGTTGATGCGACAGGTTTCCGAATCGTTGGCTGGGCGTGCCAGCTATCTCACCCTTTGGCCGATGACGCGACGCGAGCAGCGCGGCCTCGGACAAAGCGGCCGCTGGGAAGACTTGTTCGCCACGCCCGATGCCGGGTGGCGCGAGCTGTTAGGAGACGAGAAAGGCAGCCCCGAAGACTGGCGCATGCTTGCTCGCCGCGGCGGCTTTCCAACGCCGGCGCTGGAACTTACTACGGCTTCAGATCGACGTATCTGGTTCGACGGCTATGTTCGCACCTATCTGGAGCGCGATCTGCAGGACCTGGCAGCGATAAGCGGATTACCCGACTTCCGACGGCTCATGCGCGCCGCCTGTCTGCGCATGGGGCAGCTGGTCAACCAGACTGAACTCGGTCGCGACGTGGCGCTACCGCAGCCCACCGTACACCGCTGGCTGAATCTCCTGGAAACGTCTTACCTGCTCGTGCGCTTGCCGGCCTACGCGGTGAATCGCACCAAACGCCTCATCAAGGCGCCGAAAATCTATTGGGGCGATACGGGCATTGCGATGCATTTGGCCGAAACCGAGGAACCGACCGGGACGCATTTGGAGAATCTGGTGCTGCACGATTTGATGGCGTGGCGCGATGCGCGCATTGAGCGCGCGGAGTTGGGCTATTGGCGCACGTCCATTGGCGAGGAAGTGGATTTCGTGATAGAGGCGGGTGGCAAGCTGCTGCCGGTCGAAGTGAAGTCAACGTCGCGTCCGAGACTTTCTGATGCCACGCACTTGCACACGTTCCGCGCCGAGTACGGCAAGAAAGCGCGCGCTGGGCTGCTCTTGCACACCGGTAAGGCGATTGAATGGCTGGCGCCGGATGTGCTGGCCGCACCCTGGTGGACGGTTCTGTAGGGCCGTTGAGAGAGATGCCAAGCCCGCTGTCAACTGTGACGGCGGACGAGCGCAAATGGATTGAGGCGTTCGGCATCTATCGCCGCCTATCGTTCCCAAGCAAGATTTTTCGACGGTGTATCTGACGGTAAAATTGGCGCGCCCCGATACGAAATCACTGTCTTTCAAATGGTTACATGTGCTGGAGACGATTGAGTGGGAGTGATTATGTCATACCAAATCGTCGGTCATTGAAAGTAGCGCTCACGCTCCCAACTGTTGAGATCATCCGAAATCTCAGGAGGCGCAGCGGCTGAGAACTTTTCCGACCACGGACGAATATCGATTTCGTGCGACCAGGCGCTGCGAGGCTGACGATGTAGCTGGAGATAGAGTTCAGCGATCGCATTCGGCGCGAGTAAGGAATTCTCACCGCGCCCATCGATGTAAACCGGCGATGCGCGAGATTACCTGCACAAGCAAGTAAGACTTAGCCGCCTCGCTGGTGCTGCGCGTTGCGCAACGCCGGTGAGGTAGCTCCCTCCGACTGATACCACTGACCATCGACGAATCCTGCACACCGTGCATACTCTTGATACATACCGACCGGTCTGTTATGTTTGCTACCCATGGCCGCTGCCGCGCAATCTGCATCCACGAAACCGCGTCGCGGCAGTGCGCGCCTGGCCCTGCTCAACGCCGCGCTGTCGCTGGTGCGCAAGCAGGGCTGGGCCGCAACCAGTGTCGATCAGCTCTGCGCCGCGGCGGGTGTGACCAAGGGCGCGTTCTTTCATCACTTCGCCTCGAAAGATGAACTCGGCGTCGCAGCCGCGCAGCACTGGAGCGACGTGACCGGTCCGCTGTTTGCCAAGGCCGACTATCACAGGCACGCTGATCCACTCGATCGCATTTTCGGCTACATCGACTTTCGCGCCGCGATCGCCAAAGGCCCGCTCGAGGCATTCACCTGCTTCGCGGGCACGACGGTACAGGAAGTATTCGCAAGCTCCGATGCCATGCGCGCCGCCTGCGGCGACGCGATCTTCGGGCACGCCGAGCGCCTGGCGGAAGATTTTCGCGCTGCCCTCAAGCGCCACCCTGCGCGCATGCCTGTCACGGCCGACAGCCTAGCGAACTATACGCAGACGGTGCTCCAGGGCGGCTTCGTGCTGTCGAAGGCGCACGGCAATCGCGCACCGCTGCTCGAGGCCCTCGCCCACCTGAAGAACTATCTCACGCTTTTATTCCACAAGGAGACTTTGCAATGAGCGCTACCGGCGGTTTCATCTGGTACGAACTGATGACCAGCGACGCCACGGCGGCCGCGAAATTTTATGGCGCGGTAGTCGGCTGGAAGATCGCCGATCATGCCGATCCGCAGAACGGCATGGATTACCGCATGATTAGCCGCGGCGATGGCGGCTACAACGGCGGTGTGCTCGCGCTGACGGCCGACATGGTGGAACATGGCGCGCGCCCCACCTGGCTGGGTTATTTGCACGTCGCCGACGTTGATGGGGCGGTGAAGGCCATTAAGGCCGATGGCGGCAGATTGCTGATGCCTCGCAAGGATCTGCCCGTGGGCGCGATTGCGATGGTCGCCGACCCGATGGGCACACCCTTCTACGTGATGGCGCCGATTCCGCCGCCGGGAAAGCCCGACGCGAAGAGCGATGTTTTTGATGTCTCCACCGCGCAGCACGTGCGCTGGAACGAACTCGCGAGCCCTGACCAGCCGCGTGCAAAGCAGTTCTACGCGAAGCACTTCGGCTTCGAATTCAAGGACAGCATGCCGATGGGCGCGATGGGCAGCTATGACTTCATCGATCGCGACGGCGTACGCCTCGGCGCCATCATGCAGAAACCACCGCAGAACCCGAACGCCGCATGGTTGTTCTACTTCGGTGTCCAGTCGATCACCGCAGCGAAGGCAGCCATCGAAAAGGGCGGCGGCAAAGTCATGAATGACCCGCATCAGGTGCCGGGCGGCGACTGGGTCGTCATCGCCGTCGATCCGCAGGGCGCAGCTTTTGGTGTAGTGGGCCCGCAAGGAGCATGAGTGCGCGAATAGCCAAAACGACGGTGTGCCTGTGGTACGACCACAATGCCGAGGACGCAGCGAAGTTCTATGCTCAGACATCTCCGGGAAGTTCGGTGGGCGCAGTGCGGCGCGCCCCTGGCGACTACCCCAACGGCAAGAAGGGTGATGCGCTGATGGTCGAGTTCACCGTGCTCGGCGTGCCCTGCATCGGGCTCAACGGCGGGCCGGCATTCAAGCATTCCGAAGCCTTCAGCTTTCAGGTCGCGACCGACAGCTAGGTATCTCGGAGACGATTGAGTGGGAGTAACGAAGCCTATCGAGGACTATCGCCATCTATTGGCTGATGGTCCAGCTCATTGATTTGCAAGGACGTGCGAATCGCGTTTTTCGCCGAAGGCTGTCCAAGCAAGATTTATTGACGGTATTGTTCTAGGCCCTCCTGAATCGCCGTGGAAATACCGTCACCGATACCGTCAGATGGCGTCGAACGCCGATAAATGCAGCGGATTCTTTCGTCGGCCTTGCGCCGCTTCGGTAAATTGGCTTCATGCGTCGTAGGATCGCACGGCCCGATGAATTAAGCACACGAAGTATTGACGGAAATGTCGCCAATACCAGCATAAGTTCAGGGCGAGCCCTTTCTGCGGTGCAGCCTCTGTCGTTCTCTAGACAACAGTACGTCAATGGCTGACTGTAGAGAATCGGTAGACGCGTGCGCGACTACGAGGCGTCGGGCTGCGAGGGTCCACGGAGGAATGATGTTATGTTCGAAATTAGTCACAGATTTGTGTTGCTATTGGCCCTATTGGGCTTGGTGGCTTTGCCCGCAAGAAGTTTAGAGAGCCAATCGCTTAATGTTGCTGTCGAGCGCGAAGCACGAGCTGTCGTTGCGCAGGCGATCTTGTGGCGACGTGACATCCATGAGCACCCGGAGTTGGGGTATCACGAATCGCGCACCGCGGGGTTGGTCGAACAACATCTGCGATCACTTGGGCTCGAAGTCGTTACTGGAGTTGCCCACACGGGCGTAATCGGGATATTGCACGGTCGAGGGCCGGGTCCAACCGTGGCTCTTAGGGCCGAACTTGATGCACTGCCTGTTACCGAAGTCGTTGACGTGCCGTTTTCGTCAAAGGTGCACGTCACTTACCATGGCCAGGAAACCGGAGTCATGCACGCGTGCGGCCACGATGTTCATACGGCGATTCTCATGGGTGCGGCCACTGTCCTGAGTAAGCTGCGCGCGCAACTGCACGGGAATGTGGTCTTCATATTCCAGCCTGACGAAGAGCAAACTTCGGATCCAAAAGAAAAAGGCGGCGCGGCCATGATGATCGCGGACGGTCTGTTCGAGAAGACTCATCCCACCGCCATGTTCGCGTTACACGTTACAAATCAGTTTATGGTCGGCGAGGTTCGATTGAGTGCTGGAGCGGCAAAGGCTGGTACTGACGCTCTCGAAATCGTCGTCACGGGAAAACAGGTGCACGCCGCGCGCCCCTGGGAGGGTGTGGATCCAATCGTGACTGCCGCGCAAGTCGTGTTGGGCCTCCAGACAGTAATCAGTCGTGAGGTCGACCCGACAGTGGAACCAGCCGTACTTTCATTCGGCATGGTCAATGGTGGTATCCGCCCAAACATCATCCCGGACACCGTAACGCTGAGTGGCGGCCTTCGCTGGTTCGGGGAACGCGGACGAATGACCGTGCGTGACAAGATTCAACGCACGGTGAACGGAATCGCAGCAGGGGCGGGCGCGACTGCGACGGTGACGTTCACGCCGACTATACCGCCGGTGACGAACGATCCAGGGCTCGCGCGCACCATGAGCGCGACCTTGAGTGACCTGCACGTTACTCCGACCGGTCCGTCAACAACGTCAGACGACGTGGCCTACATGCTGGAGAGCGTACCTGGTTTGTACCTCTTTCTGGGTGGGACGCCAGTCGGCGTTGACCCGACCTCGACCGCCGCTAACCACTCGCCGAAGTTCTTCGTTGACGAAGGAGCAGTGCTGACCGGGATTCGGGTTATGTCGCGCCTTGCTTTCGCCTACGTCAGTCGCGATGGCCGAACTCGGTAACCTTCCGCGATACGTTTCGCGCCGTCAGGCAATGACTGTCCATGCCGGACTTCCTGGTACCTCGTCTCTGGACCCGCCAGCGGACGGGGGGCGTGATTTATGCGGTCCGCAGCGCACATGCAGGGATCGCAATGGCAGAGGTAGTTCATCGGGGTCATCCGCGCGGTCTGTTCAAGATGGCGCTAATTTACCGAGAGAGTCTTCTGTGAGCCTTGAACGTAGCGGCTAATCCGTGGCCTACCATTGCCCCGGGTGGGATATTGCACGGCTCCGCCAAAGGATCGGGGGGCTCATGGCACTAATAGTCGGAGCGTTGCTGGCAACCGCCGTAGGGCTATTCGCCACCGGCTTGACCCTTGATCGCGACCGGGCGTTCTATCCAGTTGTGATGATCGTGATCGCTTCCTACTACGCATTGTTTGCGGTGATGGGAGGTTCCACGCATACGCTCGTTCTTGAGTCACTTGTAGCCGCAGTCATCCTTGCCGCCGCAGTATCGGGCTTCAAGTGGTCACTCTGGGCTGTCGTGGTGGCGCTAGCCGCTCATGGAATCTTCGATCTCACCCATGGCAATTTCATAGCCAATGCGGGCGTCCCGAGTTGGTGGCCACAATTCTGTCTCACCTACGATGTGACGGCTGCAGCATACCTGGCATGGTTGCTCATGAGCGGGCGCGTTCGCGCTGCAGCCCGAGTCCTGTGAAGTTATCCGCAAGCGGACGCATCCTGTTTTGGCGCGGCGGTAGCTTGTGGATCGGACTCGCTGGCGAGCCGACCGGTTGTCACGCTCACCACGCGGTCCAGGCCGCGCCAAGCGAGCACCATGAGTCCAGCCATTATCAGGATCTCGATGCCGATGATTGCCGGTCGGCTCGATGACAGCCAAGCGACGCTGGGACCCAACACGTAAGACACATTGTCGGTCACGACGAGAGCCGCCTTGCAGA
>Ga0075021_10000733_pt1 | contig 16867 bp, 16 predicted proteins | sample ColStrG_CSR_2012_FD_72749 | JGI IMG/M metagenome (GOLD analysis project Ga0075021, IMG submission 72749) | Freshwater sediment microbial communities in response to fracking from Pennsylvania, USA - Cold Stream Run_MetaG_CSR_2012 | ecosystem: Environmental > Aquatic > Freshwater > Creek >...
CGGGCCAACGGGGTGACCGTCGCCCTCAGCGGGACAGGCACGTTATCGATCACCGCGACGACCACGACCCAGGCCGTCTTCGACGTGACCGGTTACTTCACCGCCGATACGACCGGCTCCATGTTCCACGCCCTCACCCCGGCCCGACTCCTCGACAGCCGGATCGGCAACGGCCTGTCGGGCACGTTCACGAGTCACGTCGCGGGGACCTTCCAGGTGACCGGCCGGGGTGGGATCCCCGGCAACGCGAGCGCGGTGACCGGCAACCTGACCGTCACCGGCCAGATCGCCGCAGGCTACCTGTTCATCGGGCCAGTCGCGGTCAACAGCCCGACCAGTTCGACCCTCAACTTCCCGAAGGCTGACAACCGGGCCAATGGGGTGACTGTGGCGCTCGGCGGTGGGGGGACGTTATCGTTGACCTCGACGACCACGAGTCAGGCCATCTTCGACGTGACCGGCTACTTCCAATGACCGGATCGGACTCCTGGTCAAATGCCTCGGGCTGGCGTTTAGGATCTGTCGCGGCGGTCGGAGACTAGGGCTGTCGGCTCCGATCTGCCCGTCGCCGGCGAGGCCCTTGTCGCGATGGTCGCGTCGGTGGCCCGTTACGATGACTCGCCTTGGGATCAGGCCCCGGGTGGTCGTAGGCCCGATGACGCCACGGACGGAGGCCACCGACATGCGAGTCTTCGCTCTGAAGGTCCAGCACGCAGGCGTCCGACGCGTGCCACTCCTCGCAGCGGACATCCTTGGAATGGTGCCGGATGTCGTCGTGCTTTCGGAGTTCCTTGCAGATCGGAGCGGGCTACATCTGCTTGAGCTTCTCCGAGCGGGAGGGCTGACCGAGCGAGCCCACGGCCCGAAGGGCTCCATCGGCTATCCGTACACCGTCGCGATCGCATCGCGGCTACCGATGTCGACCGCACGCGTGCCATTCGACGGCTCTGCCTATGCCACATTCGTGCTGGAGGCCGAGATCGGCGGTGTCACGGTCGTGGGTCTCTACTTCCCGCTTGGCAGGGAGCACGAGCCCTTCTGGGATCAGGCATTCCTGCCGTTCACCGGCACCCGTCGCGACGACCTGGCGATGATCGCCGGTGACTGGAACACCGGCTCGCGCACGTTGGATATCGGCGGAAAGCGAGTCAAGGGCATGGCTCACTTCGACTCAACGGGCGCATCGGGATGGACCGACGCCTGGCGCTCACTCCATCCGGACCAGGCTGAGTTCTCCTGGTACCGCCAGCAGTCCGGCAACGGTTTCCGGCTCGACCACGCGCTGTTGTCAGAGTCCCTTGCGCCGCGTCTGCTCACGTCGTCCTACGCGCACGCGCCGCGGGCGTCTGGGCACACCGACCACTCCGGGCTGATGATCGAACTACGATGACTGACCCAGACTCAAGCCGATCAGACCGGCCGATCGGTCAGGGTTGACCCGGCGGCCACCAAAGCCGCGACCGAGTCCGTTGCCATGGCGCGCCGGGCCGCATCGAACGACATCGATCCGGCGCAGACCTCGTCATGGAGCACGCTGTCCAGGGCGTCCCTCTTCCTTGCCGACGGCCGTCCAGTTGGGAGGGGTCACCGTGTTCGGCCGGGGCCAGAGGTTTCGCGGATCCGAGGCGCTCCGCCGAGATCAAACGGAACTAGATGATCCTTTTGGCAGTGCCTCGGGTTTCTTGTCCGCGTCGCCGTTCTCGAGCATCCGGGCGACCTTCCACGCGCTTGTGCAGGCATTCGGTGGTCGGACGCTGGCTGCCCAGCCAGCCTTGCGGACGGTGCTCTCGAGAATCCCTACTTCCAGTGCCAGTAACCACGACGTCCGGTGACCTGCTCGAACCGGTCCGGAGCTCCGCTCAGGGCGCCGCGGGTCGTCGACCCGGTCCCCTTCACCTCGACCCCGGTCCGCTCGAGGCCGACCCGAGCCTCCTCGTAGTGGAAGACATGGTCGGGATAACGGACCCGGACGTAGTCATAGAGCGCGGCCGCCAGGGCCTTGCCGGTGAGACCCGACTCGGTCTTGGACACGCCGTCCCCCGGCTGCCACATGCCGGCATCGGCGAGCCGCCAGGTCCCTCGTTTCTGACTGCCGTTGAGTGCGCTCCGCAGGGCGGTGAGATGGTTGTCGGAGTCGATCCGCACGCCCTGCTGGCGAAGCTCGAGCTCGAGCTCGTCGATGGTGATCCCGGTGGGGTACCGGGCTTCGCGCAGGCGGTAGACGCGGAGCGCTTCGTCCGCGAGGACCTGACCCGTGAGTCCGCTCATTCGTGCTCCTTCTGGTCCAGCGCGCCTACCGCCCCCACAGCATCCGCCACAGGCCGGCCCGTCCGAGCGCCCGTCCGACGATCTTGTTCCGCGCCCGTCGGGCAATGCGATCCGGGTTGCCGGACGCGATGACCGAGATGTCGTTGGCGAGTCGGGCACTGCGATACAGCTGCGATACCAGGCCGCGGCGGCGGGTCACGCCAGTGCCTCCGCCACGAACCCTGCTCCGTCTCGGCTCAGCTCCGCGCGTTCCCGCTCGTCGGCCTCGATGAGCTCGAGCAGGCGGCGGGCGTCGGATGGTCGCTCGAGCCCGATCACGAGGCCGACGCTCAGCCAGTAGTCGGCCGTCTCGAGCGCGTGCGCCCGTGACTCCTCCGGAAGCTCGATGAGGACCTCCGCCATCGCGCCGGTCATCGCCCGGCCGTACCGCTCCCAAGTCTCTCCGTCGGTCATCGTGGATCCTCCTCGCCGGCCATCTAGATGTGATTCACGAATACGTTGTTGACATACGAGAGCCTGTCCAGACTCGGTTGTGGTATCCAGCTCACAGCCAAGGAGAGGCTCCCACGGCACATCGTAGGGGCCCGCGGACACAGCCGTTCCGAACCCAGACCGACGGCAAGTCCGAGTGGTTCAACCGGACGCAGGCCGACGAGCGGGCGTACGCTCGCCCGTACACGTCCAGCAGCGAGCGCCTAATGACGTGGGACAGGTAGCGCGCCGCCCGAGCCGTGCCGTCTCGGCAAGGCACGAGTCAGTCGCGCCGGCCACGCCGACAATACCCGCGAAGACGAGCGGCTGCGTGACGAGCGTCGAATTGGCGATCGAACGGAGAATCACCCGAGCAAGCCACGAATCCCACCCGCAACATGAAGCTCGACGCCATCGAGCGCGCGGACCCTCCGCGATACATCTTCACCAATTCGTGCGTTTCGATCCGCATCGTCGCCGCCAGGTAATAGCGATGGTTGTCAGGCGACGGCTCGGCGGCGGCGGATGTCGAGGCGTCCGACGACAAGAGCGGCGACTGACCCAACGACCAGGGCCGCGACGCTGCCCCGGACGCCATTGAGCGTCGTCCATCCATCGGCCCGGCCGCGGGTCACGGACGGAAAGAGCGCCTCCTGGGCGACCCCGCCGAGGCGTGAGCCACGTCGAGCTGAGGGTCGGCGTCGAGCCAGACGTAGGGATAGGCCTCGCCGCTGAGCGACCGGCAGCGGAACGCGGCGACCTCGGCGTCGAGGGCGGCACAGATCCGGGATACCTCGCTCTTGCTGATCGAGGCGATGCCAGAGGGTCCGCACCAGATCGTCGACCCGGCGGGTGCTGACGCCCAGCACGTACGCCTCCTGGATGACCGCCAGGAGGGCCCGCTCGGCGCGCCGGCGGGGTTCGAGGAGTGACGGGAAGTACGAGCCATCACGAACCCGCGGGATGGCCAGGTCGATCGAGCCGACCCGGGTGTCCCAGCGTCGGTCGCGATAGCCGTTGCGGTTGGTCAGGCGGCGCTCCGGGTCGCGCTCGCCGTGGGCCAACCCGGTGAGCTCGCTGACCTCAGTCCATGATCGCCTGGGCGAGCACGCGCACGCCTTCGCGCAGGACGTCGACGTCGCCGCCGGCCATCGCCTTGCGGAGCGTCTCGAGCAGGGCCATATTGTCGTCGGCCATCGTGGTGGTCCTCCGTGTCGTCGGTTTCTCACTTTCCAACGACGCGAGGATGACGCGGTGGCCGTTCCTATTCTCGGCCGGCCCGCTGTTACACCAACTCTAGGGACACGACCGCTTCGCCCGGGCCGCCGAGCGAACCCGCTGTCCGCGTGGCGTAACGGGTCCCCGCTCCATCAGGTGCGCTGTGTCGCCGGATCTTCCATGGCCGCGGCAGGCGCGGCCTCGTCGAGCACCCGGAGCGCGATGGGTGTGCGTGGTACCCCGATGAACGGGATGAGTTGGCTGGAGGGTGTCGAGGAGTCGCGCCAGGTCGTTCTGACCTACAGGTTCGTGCAGACGCGGCCACGGAGCTGGCTCAGGTAGTGCGGCTCGTCGAGCGTATCCATCTCTCTTCATCGATGCTGGCTCCGAAGTTCTGGCGCAATCCGGTTCAGCCAACGACCCCGAGGTCTCGGCGGAAATGCCAGGCGGGGTCCGCGTGCGCGTCAACACGGGTGTCTTGCCTGGCGTGAGCCCATTGCATCGCTGCCGCGACGCCGCCGTGGATGGGGTCGAGGACGAAGTGCAGCGATGTTCGATCTGCGTCGACGATTGCTGCGAGACGCCCATGGTGACCTTCGAGAAGGGCAACGATATCGCCTGTGAGCCGGGATTGAGATCCCTCTGGCTCGGGGTCGCGGCGTTCGATCTCGATGACGATGTGCCACGTCGCGTGCGGATGGTCGATCCGTTTGAGAGCCCCATTGTAGGTCACGAGGCAATCGCGGCCATCTACCGACCGACTCGTAATGGTCAGCCACTTCTGCCGTGTTGCGTCCTCGGCCATACCAGCGACGGCAGCCCTCAACGACGCTGGATCTAAGCCGTCGCCGGCGGCCGCGGGCGTGTCCACGACGCCGATCCAACGTCGCTTGTCGACCTCGCCAAGGAGCCGGTCAAGGAAGATCTGCGAGAACAAATTGAGCTGTCCGGGACTGGCCCTTGCCCAGGCAGGGTGCCACAGGTCGACGTCGAGAAGCTCGCGGTCATCGTCTCGGACCCACCTAGCGCGCACACCGCCTAGGTCGAACCCGAACCGACCGACCGTTAGCCGGTCGAGTCGCCCCGCAGGACGCGCTGATCGGTACTCCCACAGAAGGTCCGGCGCGGGTGCGCTCACGAGCCACTCTTCAGGAAGCTCAAGGATCTCGTCCTTGCCCTCGGCCGTAACGACGAGGCAATGCGCCGATTCGGTGCCGGGCATCAGCTCCCATGCAAGACCCCTGTCGATGGCATGGACAAGGGTCGTGAGGTCAGGCACCCAGCGGTCGGTCGTGCCACCCGAGATCGCAGCCGCGATGGCGTCGCTGTGGGCAGACCACCAATCCCAGAATGCGACGATGCGACTGCGCCTCCGCCCGCTCACTAGAACGTCGTGGCCACATCGATGACGCGACCCTCCCGCGCCGACATCTCTGCGGCCAGCATCAGTTCGAGAACGTGGCGTGCGTGGCGCCCACTTGCGATCGGCTGCACACCGTCGCGAATACAGTCAGCGAGATGTTCGATCAGGATCCCGCGGGCAAGCTCTGAGTAGTGGTCAGGATCAACGGGGAAGATCTCGTACGTCTGCGGACGGATCCACCCTGCCAACCCTGGGGCAGCTTCCAGGCGATAGATCTCGATTGGGGGTGCGGCGACGTCGGTGCGGTTGACGAGTAAGGTTCCCTCGAGACCGAAGACCTCCATGCGCGGGCTTTTCGATGCCACCACATTGAAGGTCCCGTCGACCACGGCGAACGTGCCTTCTCCGAAGTCGAGCAGGAGCAGGTTGTTGTCGGGCGCTGACACCGGGATCGTTGTCCCATCGAACGGGCCCCCGCGTACGCGCCTCTCTCGGGTCGTGATTCCGGACATGGCCGAAACCCGCCGTGCCGAACCGAGGACGCCGGTCGCCTGTGTCAGGCCGTATACGCCCAGGTCCAGCAGGGCGCCGACGCCCTTTTGGTAGAACGGCGATGGATCGACCGGCCAGGAGAGTCCAGCTGCACCCGCATGCGATGACTGGGCACGGGCGAATGCCACCTTGCCGATCGCCCCACGGGCGACTAGGTCGCGCGCTTGGCTCCAATCGGCGGCGAGCATGTCCGCGGGAGCCGAAACCACGTAGAGACCCATTCGATCCGCGATATCGAGGAGCTCGTCCGCTTCGGCTAGGGATCGCGTGATGGGCTTCTCAGTGACCAAGTGGCGTCCCGACTCCAGGATCCGCCTGGAAGCCGTGTAATGGTCGGGACCCGGAAGGAGATTCACCACAGCGTCGACGTCGAAGTCCAAGAGCTCATCCAGGGATGCGACAACATGAGCGATGCCGTGGGCCTGCGCCACGGCGCGGCCTTTCTCGATGCCGCGATTCGCGATCACGGTGACTTCGACCCGATCACGGATCCTGCCGAGATGGGGCAAGTATCCGTAGCCGATCGTCGCGATCATCCCAGCCCCCAGGACGCCAACGCGAAGACGGCGCTGATCGAGCGGGATCCGGGGCGCCGTCACGACTCGGCGACGTTGGCTCGCCGGTACGCCGACGGCGACATTCCCGCGAGATCCTTGAAGACGCGGGCGAAATACTTGGGGTCGTCGAATCCGACTCGCTCGGCCACGGCATCGATCGTCAAGGAGCGGTCGGCGAGGAGAAGCTTTGCCTTGTCGATGCGCACGACGTTGCGATAGTGCATCGGTGTCAGTCGCATCTTTTTCTTGAAGAGGCGGAATAGGTAGCTCGGACTGACCGAGACCGTTGCCGCTAAATCTTCGATATCGAAGTCCCTGGCGTAGTTCTCGTGGATGTAGCCGAGGCACCGTTCAACCAGTGAGCTCGCCTCGCGGCTGGGTTCGCTGAAATGCTGGCGCGCCTGGAGGAATATCGCCCGGAGATAGCTCGAGATCAGTTCCGCGGCATAGGGGCGATTTGCGGTGAACTCGGCGTAGATCATCTCGAACAATTCGCGGAGGGTCCCGCGTTCATCCATGAGCTTGATCGCGTGGTCGAATCGTGGCGTCGGCTCGGTGTCCACCCAGAAGCAGATGATCTCCTGCCGGCGGCCGAGCTCCAGATGCTCGGCGTGCAAAAGGCCCGGCGGATAGATGACGACGTCGAAACCCAAGACCTTGACCGTCTCCGTCCCCGCATCGATGTTGGCCTTTCCTTCGATGAAGAAGATCAGCTCGAAGTAGGGATGCGAGTGCATGTCGAAGTTCCAGATCCGACTCTTCTCGTCGAACCGCTCGCAGAACTGTAGGCTCGCGTGGTCGATGGGGACCTGCTCGAGGAACCGGCAGACGGCATCTCGATCAACGCCATCACCTGCCCCGCGGCCGGGCTGGTCGGCGGCCGCGCTGCCGGACGGATACCGTGTCACGCGCCGGCCCGTCGCGCGTTGCGCACTGGGCTCCTTGGCCATCTCGGATGGTTCCGCGTCATCGTCACTCCGTGATCGACACCCGGTGGCCGGATTCGGCTGCCTCGCGCACGGCTAAGGCGACCTGGACGGCCCGCAGACCATCGAGGCCGGTCGCCGTCGGGGCGCCTTCGCCGCGCAGGAATGCTGCGAATGCGGCGACATTGATCTCGTAGAGGTCCCGCCGATCCCCGGGTTCAACGTCGCGTTCCCCGCTCGAATCGCGGAGCCGGATGGTGCCGACCGGATCCTGGACCATCGCGGCGATGCATTCGATGCTGCCATCGGAGCCAAGGACCTGGAGGCCGGTGGGCGAGTGCGCGATCGTGAACGCGTCATGCGTCTGGACGAGGGTATTGTCTGCGTATCGAAGTGTCGACATGAGCGCGTCCTCTGCCGCGGCGCCCCACGGCCCCTGATTGGCCGCGAGCGCAACGACATCGATCGGAAGGGCGCCCAACAACGGATTGAGGACCGAGGCATCGTGACAGGTGATGTCCATCGCCACGCCGCCGCCCGCACGGCTCCCGAGTCGCCAGCCCCCCTGGAGTCGTGCCGGCAGCATGACGGCGTGGAAAATACGGACTGCGAGGATGCGTCCGACTGCGCCGTCGGCGACCAGGCGCCGGACGGTGGTGTGGAGCCCCGAGCCCGGCAGGTGGTGATTGGTCGCCAGGTTGACGCCGGCACGCTCGCACGCCGCGAGCATCGCCCATCCGTCTTCGACCGAGAGAGCCAGCGGCTTCTCGCACAGGACGTGCTTGCCCGCCGCCGCCGCCGCTTCCGTGTGTGCGCGATGGAGGTCGTTGATCGTGCTGATATAGACGGCGTCCACGTCGTCGCGCGCGAGGACAGTCTCAACGGAGCCGGAGACTGGGATCCCGTTCCTGTCCGCATAGGTCGCGGCCCAGTCAGGCGTCGGATCGCCGACGGCCGTGATCTGGTGACCAAGCCGGCGCATCGCCGGGACCATGCGTGTCGCGGCAACGTCGCTTGCGCCGATCAATCCCCACCGGATGCTAGTCATGTGTCTCCTTGGGCAGTCCGGCGCCGCGGAGCGATGCAGCAGCCGTGGACGAGCGGATGAGGGTGGGTCAGACGACTGTCCCGGCGCGCATGATCGCGGCCCCCTTCTCGCCGATCATGATCGAGGGCGCTGACGTGTTGCCACTGATGAGCGTCGGCATGATCGATGCGTCGATGACCCGCAGGCCGTCGAGCCCATGGACGCGGAGCTGCGTGTCGACGACCGATCGCGGATCGCTTCCCATCCGGCACGAACCGACGGGGTGGTAGTCGGTCTTCGACCATTGCTTGATGTAGGCCCGGATCTCGACAGCTGTCCTCACCTTGGAGCCGGGCATGCGCTCCTTCCGGATCAGGTCCTTGAATGCGGGCGCGTTCAGGATCTCCCGACCGCGCTCGAATGCCTCCATCGAGATCTTCCAGTCGTAGGGATCCTGCAGAAAGGCGGGGTCGATCGCGGGCTCCGCAAGCGGATCGGCCGAGCGCAGCGTGACCGACCCGATGCTCTTCGGCCTGAGGTTGCAGGTGTTGATCGTGACCCCGTGGCCCTTGATCCGCATGCGCCCGTGGTCGACGACGAACGCGGGCAGGCAGTGGATCTGGATATCGGGTGACCGGACCCCTGCACTCGAGCACACGAACGCGCCGGCTTCTGCCACACACGCGGTCACTGGTCCGGTCTTGTAGAGCAGATACTGGATCCCGTGTCGGGCCGCCTTGTCCCAGCGATCCTCGCCGTTATAGCTCACTGGAGACGTATCACCTGTGAGATACACATCCATGTGGTCCTGGAAGTTCTTGCCAACCCCAGGAAGGTCGTGAACGACCCGGACACCGAGTTTGCGCAGCTCGTCAGCTGGCCCGATCCCCGACAAGAGCAACAGCCGCGGCGAGTTGACGGCGCCACCTGAGACGACGACTTCTCCACCCGCGTCGACCCTCGCCTCCGTCGGCCTGCCCTTGGCGAGGTACCGGACGCCGACTGCTCGACCCTTCTCGATGATCAGCTGCGTTGCTTGCGCGTGTGTCGCGACAACGAGGTTCTTGCGCTTGCGGGCCGGTGCCAAGTACGCCGTGGCGGCACTTTCGCGGCGGACGTTTCGCTGGGTGACGTCGTAGAAACCCACGCCGGACTGCTCGGCGCCATTGAAGTCGTGGCTGAAGGGGATGCCGATGCTCTGGGCCGCTCGCACGAAACCCTTCGAGATCGGATTGTGGCCGACCTGCTCGGTGACATTCAGCGGGCCGCCGGTGCCGTGGTACTCGTCGGCGAGCCGTTCGTTGTTCTCCGACTTGCGGAAGTACGGCAGCACGCCCTCGTATCCCCAACCCTCGTTGCCGAGGCCGCGCCACTCGTCGTAATCGAGCCGGTTGCCACGGATGTAGATCATCGCGTTGATGGACGTGCTGCCCCCGAGCGTGCGGCCCTGTGGGTAGTGCATCCGCCGGTCGTTCAGTTCCGGCTGGGGAACCGTTTCGAAGCCCCAGTTCACGCTGGGCCCGGTCAGTTTCGTGAACCCGGCAGGCATGTGGATGAGCGGGTTCCAGTCGCGGCCGCCTGCCTCGAGCAGGAGCACGTGGTTGTCCGGGTCCTCGCTGAGCCGGGCGGCAACGGCGCAGCCGGCGGCTCCAGCGCCGATGACGATATGGGTGTGACGTTCAGTCACGGGTACCTCCGTCGACTATCGGACAAGTGGTGCGACCTACGAGCGCGGATCGTGGTGAGTGGACTCAGTTGAACACCGCCTTCTCACCTACCCGCAATGCCTGGGCGGCGACGGTCAAGGCGGGGTTCTGGGCCGATGAAGACGGTAGGAATGACGCATCCATGACGAAGAGATTCGCGACGTCATGGCTTCGGCAGAGCGGGTCCAGGACCGATGTCGCTGGGTCCTCGCCGAACCGCACCGTGCCGCATTGATGCGCTGTGGCATCCAGGCCGAAGCGACGAGTCTGGATCATCGGATAGCCGGCTCGCCGCATCGCCGACGCCATGGAGCGAAGAAGGCGCTTATGTAACGCGAGGTTGTTGGGTCGGTAGGCCACGATGACGTTGCCGGCCGGATCGAGGGACACGCGGTTCTCCGGATCCGGGAGATCCTCGGTCATCAAGTACCAGTCGACACTGCGACCGGCGAGTTCCGCCAGGACCCGCTTCGGTGCCCACGGCACCGATCCCTGCAGCATGCTCGCCTGGAGCTTGCCCAGAAGCTGAGCGTGGCCCATCCCGACCCGGGAGTTCGACTCGCTGAAATACCAGTCGTTGAGCGCCAGGGTCTTCTGGAAGACGGTGCCATTGGTCTTCGGGCGGATGGCCATCAGGGCTGAGTTGATGTGCGCCATGTAGTTGCGTCCGACCAACCCGGTGGCGTTGGACAGTCCGTTCGGATGCTGGTCGGACGCCGATCGCAGCAGGAGCGTGGCGGAGTTGATTGCGCCGGCGGCGACGACGTATGTCGAAGCGATGATCGTGCGCCGGCTCCCATCGACATCGACGTCGAGCCCCGTGACCCGACGACCGGTCGGGTCGGTCCGGAGGGCGATCGCGCGGGCCCCCGTCAGCATCGACACGTTCGGCGACTCGAGGGCCGGCTTCGTGACGCAGATCTCGGCATCGCTCTTGGCACCCACCTTGCACGGGAACCCGTCGCACGTCTTGCACCGGATACAGGTGCCACCCTCGCGCAGATCGATCCCGAGCGGCAGCGGGAACGGACGGAGACCCTGCCGTTCGAAGTTGTCTGCGACGTCGGCGATCACCGGCTCATGCGGGACCGCCGGGTACGGGAATGGCGTCGAACGCTCCCCTTCGATGGGGTCGGTGCCAGCAGTGCCATGGACGCGGAACAATCGCTCGGCTTCGGCGTAGTAGGGCTCGAGCTCGTCGTACGCGATCGGCCAGACGGGCGAGACGCCATCCTCGCTCTCGAGCGCGCCAAAATCCTCGCGCCGAAAGCGCGGCAAGGCGGCGCCATAGACCTTGGTGCACCCGCCGACGACGTGGTAGATCGACGGACGGAACGGCTTGCCGTGCCCGTCCAGGTAGGGATCCGTCGTGCGATATCGCTTCGCGACGAAGATCTCCTGGGGACTCCAGTTCTCGGGCTCCCGTGGCAGATAGCCGCCGCGCTCGACGATCAGGACCTTCGCACCGCGGTTCCGGAGCGCGTAGGCGAGAGTCCCGCCACCCATGCCGCTCCCGATGATCGCGATGTCGGTCGTAATCGTGGGTGCATCTAGGTCGATCATGCACGACCAGCCCGAGTCGACTCGAGGACTCGATCGAGCGCCTCCACGAAGAAGTAGTCGCCCCACATGACGCTTTCATCGACCCCGAGGCCAAGACGCTCGTGGTAGACGCCGTGGCGCAGGATCCCCTCCCAGTCGGGATCATCGACCGCCAAGAACTCTGACGACGACAGTCTGGTCAGGATCGCAATGGCGGCGTCGCGGTATCGCTTCGCGCGATCCGGATCGGCCGTGAGTCCTGCCAGTTGCCACAGGCCGCTCGCAGCGATCGCGGCCGCGGACGATTCGTAGGGGCGGGGCGGAGCGGGTTCCTCCCAGTCATTGGGAGGGATGACAGCCGCACCGGTTCGATCGAGGAAGAAGTCGGCGCATCGCTCAGCCGTGTCGAGGAATCGGGCGTCCTCGGAGAGGGCATAGGCGGTCCCGAATCCGTACAGGGCCCAACCTTGTCCGCGTGCCCACGACGAGTCGGAACGCCAACCTTGGTGTGTTCCATTGCGAAGGAACTCGCCCGTCTCGAGATCGAAGATCGCCTCGTGAGCAGTGCTGCCATCGCCTCGAACTAGGTGACGACGCGTCGTCAGGCAGTGTTCGGTGGCGATCCGCATGAGATCCTCGTCATCGGTCGCCCGAGCGGCTTCGAAGATGATGCCGACATTCATCATGATGTCGATGAAGCACGAGTCCTCGGCGACGAAGGACCTGAGGTAGCGGCCCTTCTCGTTGAACCGCAGCGCCATCGTGCGCCCGGCGTGGGTCACGGTGTCCTTCTTGGCGGGATCGCCGGTCGCCTCGAACCATCGTTTCCACGTCGAGATGAACAAGAACCCGAGATCGTGGACCGTGCGATCGTCCTTGCGCGGCTCGATCAGGAGGCTGTACTTCTCGGCCTGTTCGCGCCACCAGGCGTCACCCGTCCGCCGGGCGATGATCCAGATGAGACCGCCGAGAAAGCCTTCGGTCCAGTTTGTCCACGCCTCATCCTCGACGTGCCAGCGACCACCGATCGTGTAGATCGGGAACGCCCCCGGGCGCATGGTCAAGAGTCTGTAGACCTGGACGCTGGCGAAGTCGAGCGCTTGTCCCGTCCGATCCTCGAACCCGTGCGGCAGGGCTGGTGTTTCGACAACGGACATGGATTCAGGAACCTCCGAACGCCGGTCGACGTTTCTCGCGAAACGCGGTCTTGCCCTCGCGCGCGTCGTCGGTGAATGCGGTCAGGCCGCTGCCGAGCGATTCGAGAGAGGTGCGAGGGCGGGCGGAATCGATGAGTTGCTTGGCGATCTGCACGGCCACAGGTGCCTGGGCCGCGATATGCGTCGCCAACTCATCGACTGATGCGTCGAGTTGGGCCCCAGGGACGACCTCGGAGACGAGTCCCCACGCCGCAGCTCGGGCGGCCTCGATCGGAACCCCGGTGAGGATCAGCTGCTTTGCCCTGGCCGACCCGACGATATGGGTGAGACGGGTCGTCATACCCCAGCCGGGGACGGTCGCGATGCCGACCTCAGGTGCGCCGAACTTCGCGTGGTCTGCGGCGATCCGCAGGTCACAGGCCAAAGCAAGCTCGAGCCCGCCGCCATAAGCCAGTCCGTTGAGCGCCGCGATCGTCGGCTGACGGATGGACTCAAGTCGGTCCATGACCTGATGACCCATCCGCGTCCAGCGCCGCCACATGTCGAGCGGCGTGAGGTCGGACCAGGCATGGACGTCGGCACCGGCTGAGAAGGCTTTCGTGCCCGCCCCTTTGATCACGACCACCCGGATCTCCGCGTCTGCGTCGATGGCGAGCAGAGCATCCGAGAGCGCCGAAAGCATCGGTAGGGTCAGAGCATTGAGCTTTTCAGGTCGATTGAGGGTGATCGTCGCCACCGCATCTTCGACCGCGACCAACAGGTTCTGATCGGCTCCACCCCCGGTCACGACCTGCCCTCGCGTAACTTCAAGCACATCGGCTCCGGTTGAAAGAGCCGCGCGTCCATCTGGTGCAAGTTCGGGCTGATTCGTAGATCGAGCGACGTCTGGCCGACGATGTCCCGGGTGATGCTGATGCCTGGGGCGATCTCGGTGACTGTCAAACCCTCAGGCAGAAGCCGGATCACGCAACGCTCGGTGATGAACACGACGTCCTGTCCGAGCTCACGGGCGCGCCGACCGCTGAACGTGACGTGCTGCACCTCGGGTACGAAGCGCTGATGCTTGCCTTCGCGCACGATCCGGACGTGTCCATCCACGATCGCAAGCTGTGCGCCAGCAGTGAAGTAGCCCGAGAAGACGATCCGCTTGGCCCGCGAGGTGATGTCGACGAATCCGCCGACTCCTGCCGTCACATGCGGCTTGGCGTTGAGGCGCGAGACATTGACGTTGCCCTCGGCATCTACTTCAAGGAACGAGAGCAATGCACGGTCGAAGCCACCGCCCTGCAGATAGGTGAACTGGTCGGGCGAGGCCAGCAGTGCGTCGGGGTTCTGAGCACACCCGAACTGGAATCCGAGAAAGGGGACACCCCCGACGGCGCCCTGCTCGATCACCCACGTGACCGATCCGTCGAGCCCTTCCTCCAGGAGGATGCGGGGCACCAGGGCCGAGATGCCGAACCCGAGGTTGACCGCCTCGCCGTCACGCAGCTCCTGGCTCGCGCGCCGCGCGACGACCTTCTCCGGCCCCCACGCGGCAAGCTCGAGCTCGGAGATCGGGGCCCGGTAGTGTCCCGCTGCTTCCGGCAGCAGGACGGTCTGAGTCGTTTGGAGCTGCTCGGGCGCTACCACGATGGCGTCCACCACGATGCCTGGCACCCGCACGCTCTGGGCAGGTAGGGTCCGGCCCTTCGCGAGGCGCTTGACCTGAGCGATCACGACCCCGCCGTTGTTGTGCGCCGCGAGCGCCTGATCCAGGACCCCGAGTGGGGCGCCTTCGTCCTCTGATGTGAGATTGCCGAACTCGTCTGCCGTCGTGGCCCTGATGATCGCCACGTCGACAGGGATCGATCGGAGGTAGAGCCACTCCCGGCCGTCGAAATCGATGACCTCGACGATGTCCTCCGTGGTCCTGGTGTTCATGCGCCCGCCGTTCCGCCGCGGGTCCATGAAGGTGTCCATGCCAACCTCGGTGAGGACGCCGGGTTGCCCGACGGCCGAAGCTCGATGCAGCTGGAAGAGGATTCCTGAGGGGATGTTGTAGGCCTCGATCGCGCCGTCCTCGATCAGCGTGACGATCATCGGCGGGACGGCCGACGACGGTCCACTCGGATAGGAACCGGCGATGACGCGCTTGATCTGGCCGGGGCTCGTGAGGTGATCGATCCCGTCGATGCCATACATGTCCCCGGCCGCGATCGGGTGGAGGAGCGTCAGATCGCCGCCCTCGCCATCGGCGATGAACCTGGCCCCCAGGGCCGCGAGCACGGCATCCGGGCAGCCCAGGCCGCTCGACGAGCTGACCGATACGGTCGCCCCGCTCGGTACGAGCATGACCGCCTGCGCGGCCGTCAGGACCGGAACGATCCGACTCACCGACGCGCTCCGGCGGGAGGCGTCATCCACCACGACGTCCTCGGTCCGAGATGCATCTGGACGGACTTGAGCTCGGTGAAGGCGTCGATGCTGAACCGGCCGAACTCGCGCCCGATCCCGCTCTCCTTGTAGCCGCCGAAAGGCAGCTCGGGGTAGCCCTCGAGGAACGTGTTGACCCAGATCGTGCCCGCGCGGATGGCCCGACTCATGCCGATCGCCGTGTCGAGGTCGCGGGTCCAGACGCCAGCTGATAGGCCGAACTGCGTGGAGTTCGCGATCCGGGCCGCCTCATCGGGCGTGTCGAAGGTGAGGACGGACAGGACCGGGCCGAAGATCTCCTCGCGCGCGATCCGCATCGTCGGTTCGACGCCCGAGAAGACCGTCGGTTTGATGAATCGTCCTTGGTCCGTGGCGAGTCGGTCGCCGCCGAGCAGGAGATCGGCGCCCTCGGACTGGCCCACGCCGACGAGGTCCATGATCTTGTCGAATTGCTCTTCACTCGCGATCGCGCCGACCTTGGTCAGCGGGTCGAGTGGATCACCGACCGGGACTGTCCGAGCGCGGTCGACGACCCGCGCCACGAAGTCGTCGGCGATCGAGCGCTGAACGAGCAGGCGGCTGCCGCTGTTGCAGCACTCGCCCATGTTGAAGTACACGCCATAGACGACGGCATCGAGCGCTGCGTCGAGATCGGCGTCGGCAAAGACGAGCTGGGGATTCTTCCCGCCGAGCTCGAGTTCCACCTTCTTCAAGTTGCCCTTGGACGCGTCGATGACGCGACGGCCGACATCGGTAGACCCGGTAAAGCTGATCATGTCGACGTCGGGATGCTCGGCGAGGCGGTTGCCCACGACGCGGCCTGGCCCGGTCACCACGTTCAGGACGCCTTCCGGCAACCCAGCATCCTGGGCTATCCGGGCAAGCCGGATCGTGGTGCCGGGGGTCAGATCGGCAGGCTTCACGACGGCTGTGCAGCCGACGGCAAGGGCGAAGGGAAGCTTCTGGCTGATGATCAGCAACGGGAAGTTCCAGGGCGTGATCATGCCCACGACACCCACCGGTTCGCGGAGGACCAGCCCGAACATCGATGGCCCCAGCGTGTTGTACGTGTCGCCATACGTGTGGCGACACAGGCTCGCTGCGTACTCCCACAGGTCAGCGGACGACTTGATCTCGTCAAACGCCTGGCTGATCGGCTTGCCCGACTCGAGAGCCTCGACGAATGCGAGGTCATCTGCATCGGCCCGGATCGCCTCGGCCACGCGAATGAGGACTCGCGCTCGCTCGGCGCCTGGGACCCTGGGCCACGGGCCGTCGTCAAAAGCCTTCCGGGCAGCCGCGACAGCCCGGTCGAGATCCTCGGCACCACCCGCCGGATAGCGACCGACGACGACGTCGTGGGCCGGGCTCATTCGCTCGGAGGTGCGCCCGTCAGCGGCGTCGACCCACCGGCCGTCGATGAGATTCTGGTAGTCGCGAGCAGCGATGGCCTGGGTCACGAGCGGGACTCCTTGTCGGCGACGCGGGATGGGCCGCCGGCACGCGCGGCCGCGACCATGGCGATGAGGCGGGCGACCGCTGGGGCGAGATCGGCTGGGTCGGCCGCGCCATCGGGAGCGGTGTGGGCACGGCTGACGAGAGCCGATCCGAAGCCGAGGCAGGCAGCACCGGCGCCGATCCATTCATTCACGCTGGCCTCGGTCG
>Ga0075021_10000738_pt1 | contig 16851 bp, 17 predicted proteins | sample ColStrG_CSR_2012_FD_72749 | JGI IMG/M metagenome (GOLD analysis project Ga0075021, IMG submission 72749) | Freshwater sediment microbial communities in response to fracking from Pennsylvania, USA - Cold Stream Run_MetaG_CSR_2012 | ecosystem: Environmental > Aquatic > Freshwater > Creek >...
CCCTGATTTTCTACGAGAGCCCGTTCCGCATCGCGGCCTGCATTGAAGACGCTCTGGCGGTGTATGGCGACCGCCACGCTGCGCTGGCAAATGATCTGACAAAGATGTTCGAGCGCGTCGACCGGGGCTTACTGTCAGCGCTTTTGGCGCAGGTCAAAGGCAAGACGCTAAAGGGTGAGTATGTGCTGGTGATCGAAGGGAATCCGGCCTACCCTACCCCAGAAACAACGCCAGACGCAGCGCGCGAGGCGCCGATGGAAGAAGAGGTCGAGGAAGACGAGACGAATGAGCACCTTGCCTAGTGCCTTGCCTAGTGCCTTGCCAAGCGCTACGCCGAGTGTTACGCCGAGTGTTACGCCGAGTGCCTCACCCGTCCCCTCGCTCACGTTATCCCACGGCTCGCTGAGCCTGCCAGCCTTCCTACCCGATGCGACACGCGGCGTGGTCCGGACGGTCGACAGCGCCGATCTGGAAGCGGTGGGCGTGGAAGGCCTGGTGATGAGCGCGTTTCACCTCATGCAGCACCCCGGCTCGACCACCGTGAAGGCCTTGGGCGGATTGCACGCCATGACCGGCTGGCAACGGCCGATCATCACCGATAGCGGCGGCTTCCAGGCCTATTCGATGATCCGGCAGAACGCAAAGTTCGGGTCGCTGACCGACAAGGGCATCGTGTTCCGTCCCGATCAAAAGCGCAAGGTGTTGCTCACGCCGGAGAAGAGCGTGCAACTCCAACTCAGCTACGGGGCCGACATCGTCATTTGTCTAGACGATTGCACCCATCCGGAGGATGTCGAGGATAGTCAGCGCGAGAGCGTGCGGCGGACGATTCTGTGGGCCAAGCGCTGCAAGGCCGAATTCGAGCGCCTGCGGACCACGTCTGTGGAGTCTGGCGAGGTCCCGCGATTATTCGGCGTCGTGCAAGGCGGCGGGTCAAAGGCATTGCGCCAGGCATGCGCCGAGGCGCTCCTAACCGAAGGTGGCTTTGATGGCTTTGGCTATGGCGGCTGGCCGCTCGATAGCAAGGGCGAACTCGTGCGCGAGATGTTGAGCTACACCCGCGAGTTGATCCCCCGCGACAAGCCGATGCATGCCCTCGGAATAGGCCACCCCAGCAGCATCGTTGAGTGCGTGCGCATGGGGTATGCCCTGTTTGACAGTGCCCTACCCACCCGTGACGCCCGGCGCGGCCGGCTGATGCGCTTTTTGCAGCCGCCAAGCGAGATCGCGTTTTTGCGCGAGCCCAAGTGGTGGTCATACGTGTATATCGACGACGACAAGTATGTCAAGGACAACCAGCCCATCAGTGAACACTGCGATTGCCTCACGTGCCAGCGCTACTCGCGTGGCTATGTGCACCACCTACTCAAGATCAAGGATGCGGCCTATCCCCGGCTGGCGACGATCCACAACCTGCGCTTCATGATGCACCTCATGAAGTTACTCGGCGACCCGAAGGCCGGTGTCACGGGCTAACGGCCCGCAGCGGGCCCGCAGCGTTTATCCCGAGGCGCAGGACTTTAGACCGAATCACACCCGACATGACAACAGCACAAGCAGCGCCCGCATCAGCGCGAGACACGCGTGAGGCACTGATCGCGCAGGTGCGTGGCAGCGCAAAATACGCGCAGGTGAATGTGGATTTGGTGCGCCGGATCGGCGCTTCTGAACTACACAAGCGCTCGTCGCTCAAAGACGCGGTCAAAGCCACGAAGAATAAGCTGCACCAGGTGGCTGGCATGTTTGCCGAGGAGAAGGCGCCGTATCAAGATTGGCTGGACGGGCTTGTTCGCGCCCAGACGGCCGGGCCCAGCGGTTTGAGCCACTACGAGGCCATCCTACGCCACCACGCCAGCACGCGCGAGCGCTTGCCGATCCTTAGGGCGTTCTACCAGACGATCTTTGCCGGGCTGCATCCGATCCAGAGCGTGCTCGATGTGGCCTGCGGCCTGAACCCGCTGACCATCCCCTGGATGGGGCTTGCGCCCGGCGCGCACTATCACGCCGTTGACGTCTATGATGACCTGATGGCCTTCCTGCAATCGGCCTTTGAGGTCATGGGGGTGCGGGGTATATCCGAGAGCCGGGACGTGATCGCCGATTGTCCGCGTGAGGCCGTGGATGTCGCGCTCGTGCTCAAGGCCATCCCGTGTCTGGAGCAACTCGACAAACACGCAAGCGACCTATTGCTCGATACGATCCAGGCCCGGCACATCATCGTCTCGTTCCCGACGCGGACGGTCGGTGGCCGAAACATCGGCATGGCCGCGCATTATGAGTCACATTTCAGCGACCGGGTCAAGAGCCGTAGCAGGTCCTTCCAGCGTTTTGAGTTTGATAGTGAACTCGTGTTTGTCATCGGGCCTGCACAATCGAACCGCGCACGCTCGGCTTAGCCCACGTAGCCCGCGTAGCCCGCCGTAGCCCACCTTGACGTGCCTGAATGGGCCCGTACGAGCATTAGCCGCCGCTCATCCGCATCGATTAATATGATGCCAAATGGCCGGCGGCTTCTCACGACCGGAGGAAACACATGATCGCAGTCATTGACTATGGGGCAGGCAATCTGCGCAACGTCTGTAAGGCACTCGAGCACGTTGGCACGCCGCTCGGCGCCACGATTATCCTGACGGATGACGCGCACCAGCTCGAACGCGCCGAGAAAGTGGTCCTGCCTGGCGTCGGTGCGTTTGCCGATTGCCAGATGGGGCTGAGAAGCCGCGGGCTATGGGACGTGACACGCGCGCTGGCGCTGACAGGCAAACCCTTGCTCGGCATCTGCGTCGGCATGCAACTCTTGTTTGACGTGGGTGAGGAGATGGGCGAATGGGAAGGGTTGGGCTTAATCCCAGGCCGTGTGGTGCGATTTAACTTTGATGCCGGGCGAGTCATAGCGCCCGATCTGAGCACCCCGTCGGTCTCGCCCTACGCGTCCCGGGCCGTGGCGCGCATGCCAGACGCCCGCCCAGCGTCGCTCAAGGTGCCGCATATCGGCTGGAATCAACTCAAGCTGGTCAAACCCAGTCATCCGCTCATGAACGGCGTGCCGGACGGCGGCTATGCCTACTTTGTCCACTCTTTTCACCCAGCCGGTGTGGACGCCTCTCAGATCCTCGCGACCACGGATTATGGTTACGATTTCCCATCGGTCGTGGCGCATGGCAATGTGTGGGGCATCCAATTTCACCCTGAAAAGAGCCAGGACACCGGGCTAAGGATGTTGCACAATTTTGTGGCTGCTGCGACTATCGAGTATCAGGACGCGGGCAAGGGCGAGGACACGAACACGCGTGAAGCGTCGCCGCCTGTGTCACAGCCACCCGAACACCCAGCGGCACGCCCGCTGGCAGCGCGCGTCCTGGGCTGATCCACATGTTTACTGTCTACCCCGCCATCGATTTGCGCAACGGTCAAGTGGTCCGGCTGCGCCAAGGCGATCCATCACAACAAACGACCTATTCTGATAACCCGGTCGCAGTCGCCAAGAAATGGACCAGTGAGGGCGCGACATGGCTGCACATCGTCAATCTCGATGGCGCGTTTGGTGACACGTCGACGCCAAAGGCAACCCGACGCGCGCTCAATGACATCTCCTGCGCAGTCAAGGCCAAAATCCAATTTGGCGGCGGGATGCGCGATATGGACGATGTCAAAGCGGCCTTCGACGCTGGTGCTGATCGGGTGGTGTTGGGCACGGCTGCGGCCGAGAACCCGGAACTGGTGGCCCAGGCGCTGGCGCAATTCGGGGCCGAGCGCGTCTCTGTCGGGCTTGATTCAAAAGATGGCATGGTCGTGACCCGCGGCTGGCAACAGGCCACTCATATGACGGCCATCGAACTCGGCACGCTGATGCGCGAGATGGGTATCGTGCATGCGCTTTACACTGAAATCGGCCGCGATGGCATGCTGGTCGGCGCCGCGGCCGAGATGACCGCGGCGCTGGCCCAAGTCACCGGCCTCAACATCATCGCCAGCGGCGGCGTGCGCAACCTTGACGACATCAAAGAATTATTGTTATATGCGCCGCGCGGCATCGCCGGCGTCATCGTCGGGCGGGCGCTGTATGAGGGCACGCTGTCCCTGCGGGAAGCACTTGGGCTGACATAAATGCCTGTGGCTGGTATTCGGCGAGTGCGCACGTAGACGCGTTGATAGCCGCTGGTCCGGTCGATAGGGCGTTCGCGGCACTGTCGATGGGGTCACGAAGCCGCGGCGCTGGGGCGTCAATTGCATTCACCCAAAGACAAGGCTGGCCGAACACACACAGCGACTCACCCGCACCAAAATTCAGCCCAATTCTCAAAGATGCTCGCCAAACGAATCATCCCCTGCTTTGATGTCGCGGGCGGCCGCGTCGTCAAAGGTGTGAACTTTGTCAACCTGCGGGATGCCGGCGACCCGGTCGAACAGTCCTCCATCTACAACGACGAGCGGGCCGACGAATTGGTATTCCTCGATATCATGGCTAGCTTCGAAGGGCGTGGCACCACCGTCGAGATGGCGCGGCGCGTGGCCGACCAGGTATTCATCCCCTTCACCATCGGCGGCGGCGTGCGCGAGCCCGATGATTTCCGGACCTTGCTACTGGCGGGCGCGGATAAATGCGCGATCAACAGCGCTGCGGTGCGCAACCCCAACCTGATCAACGAGGCCGCCTGGCGCTTTGGCGCACAGTGTGTGGTGGTTGCTATTGATGCCCGCCGCCACGGGGACGGCTGGCGGGTGTATTTGAACGGCGGCCGTCTGCCCACCGAGCTTGACGCGCTTGCCTGGGCGCAGGAAGCTGAGCGGCGCGGGGCGGGTGAAATTCTCTTGACCAGCATGGACACCGACGGCACCCAGGCCGGCTTCGATCTGCCGATGCTGGGCGCCATCAGCCATGCGGTCAACATCCCGGTGATCGCCTCGGGTGGCGCGGGCACGTTACACCATTTCTATGAGGCCATCGACGCGGGTGCGAGCGCCGTGCTAGCCGCCAGCGTCTTTCATTACAAGACCTTCCGCGTGCGCGAGGTGAAAGATTACTTGCGAGCCAAGGGTGTGCCAGTGAGGTTATAACACCGTAGGCGCTATAGCGTTGCGCACTTTTTCCTCCCAGAGTGGGTTTTGCTGCTGATATTTTGAGCAAAGCTTGCCGCTGGGAGGTTTTTTGTTGTTTACCGCCGATTGCCTATTGACTTCCAGACTGTGGCGTGTAAAATAGATAAAAACACGGAAACGACATATTGGTTTTCATCAAGGAGCGAATGTAGTATAATATGAACGAAAACCGGTTTAATCCCCGCGCCCTATTCCTCTCGACCGACGGCAGCTTGTATAGCGACACGCTGATCTGTTCAGGACTGTTACCGGCCAAACTCGGTGGCAAGCCGTGCCCATTCGCGCGCGATAAGCACATGCCAGAACCCTTGCCGCTGCGCACGGAGGACGCGGATTATCACCCTCGCAAGGGCAAAAACGGCGACTTATGTCCGCCCTGCGCCGAGTTGCACATCGGGGCGCTCGACCAATGGGAAGAGCATGGGCGCTATTTCCTGTCGGAAGAGTTATTGCCGCTGCGGCTGTTCCAATGCAAACAGGAATTCTGGCTGGTGGTGATGGGTCTGTATGACGATGCGCCGACGCAGTTGTTTACGGACGACGGGGCCGAGGAGGAGCGCGATGCTGATGCGGATGAGTGAGCCTATCGACATGCACACGCTATTGGTGCGGCGTGCGCGGACGGCTGAGCGCGCGGCTATGATGGGTCGCATGCTGACCTTCGATGCTTACGGCCTGATCCCAGCCATCGTGCAAGACGCCATCACCGGCCGCATATTGATGCTGGGCTGGATGAACGATGAGGCGCTCAGGCGCACCCGGGAAAGTGGTGAGGTGTGGTTTTGGTCGCGCAGCCGGGGCGAGCTTTGGCACAAAGGCGGGACTAGCGGTCACATCTTGCGCGTGCGTGAGTTGCGTACCGACTGCGATGCCGATGCGCTCCTCGTCCGGGCCGAGCCGACTGGGCCAACGTGCCACACCGGCCGCGAATCGTGCTTTTTCCGGACATGGGACGAACGCACATCACGTTTCATCGAACCCGAGGAGGCATCGAATGTCGGGCTGCCTGGGCGGGCCGCGACTCTGGCCGACGATCCGCCCCGAGCCAGCTTTCTAGATCAACTCGAGGGCATCGTGCAGGCGCGCCGCGCGACCATGAGCGATGAGAGCTATACCGCGCTATTGTTCCGCAAGGGCCGGTTCAAGATCGCGCAGAAGGTAGGCGAGGAGGGGCTGGAAGCGGCCATGGCCGGCGTGGCTCAGGATAATGATCGCCTGGTCGACGAGAGCGCCGATTTGCTGTTCCACCTACTGGTGCTGCTCAACGAGCGGGGCATCACCTTACGGGATGTGCTTGAACGGCTGGACAGCCGGCATACCGATCGCAGCGCGTCACCAGGGTGACTGCGAGCTGGTCCCGAATCGAATCGATATTTATTGGCCCAAAGATCTGTGGTGAGAGGGTGTGCGAACGGCGGTAAGACACCCTCACCGATCGAATCAGCCGCGTGGTTTGATCGCGGTTGTCACCGTGATGGTCACCGCGATTTCGCGAGAAATTGCCGTTGGTTCTGTCTGGACTTTCTACGAGACCCGTAATCAAATACACTTTGAGAAATGGCTCTGCCCGACTTCAATCAGTCCGGCGACTTGCCAACGGGTGTTCATCGAGCCGCCGTGGAGGAAGTCGCTGCTCGTTTTGGCCGCGGTTTTGGCAAGCGCCGACTTGTCACGCAGCGTTTGCTGCACATATACGACCTGGCTAAGCGCACGCAACACCTGCAACGATTCGTTCTCTTTGGTAGCTACATCACGGATAAACCAGAGCCAAGAGACGTGGATGTCACTGTGGTGATGGACGGACACTCCCAACTGGATGACTGCCCTGCGGAGTCATCAGGGCTTTTCGATCATGCGCTGGCACAAGCGCGGTATGGCGCATCCATCTTCTGGACGCGCCCGAACACACTGCTAAATAATTCCGCAAAAGTTTTACGGGATTGATCGTTGCGCAGCAGTCAATGAAACGGCCGATTTCAAGGTTTTTTGCATCCTAAAGCCGCAAGACTTCGTCGGCTCTATCTAGACGAGACGATTGATGACTTTATTTTCTGGCGAGGCTCCGCCTCAGACCGACAAGGCAATTTGACCCAAGTCGCAAACAAACTTATGTCAGAAAACTTGACTCATTTGCATCAAGTTTTGATCGATAAGGAGTCTAGCGGCAGATAAAACGCGATGGCACGCAGCGTGGGATCGTGGACATGATGGAGAAGGAGCAATTATGATTCGTAACGATGAAGAATTGGAAGTAGCCCAGGCCCGCATCTCGAAGTTCCAAAAGTGGCTGAAGGAAATGCGGGCGACGACATCGGCAAAAGAGTTGGCCGCGATGTCAAGTGGTTATCGTCTGGAGATCGAGCGGATGCAGGCGGAAGTCATGGATTATTTGTTGTCACCTTCGTTCGTGATCCGCAGACGATGGAGGTCGCATAAGCGCGGACAAGGTCATGTGACCATGAACCAAGCTCAACGGCAATCTCTAACCTAACCTAAAAAGACGATTTATGCGACTTGCGGGTGTTCCACACGCGGTCACGCCATATATTCGCCATGTCACCTTCGGTGACACGGATGCCAAATTACGCCAGCACCAAGTGGCCGTGGCCTTCTAGGGGCCACCTTTCTAGGGCCATCGATGGGCTGGGCCACTTTCAAACGGGCCGCGCTGCCTAGACTCTCCAACACTAGCCGCAAGCACAAGCTGGTCTCGGTAGATGCGGACATCCAGGCCGAAGTGAAGCGACGCGACGTTGAACGCGTCGTACGAGCTCATTGAACGGACCAACTGGTGGATGCAGGCAACACCGTTGTGCGGATCGAGCATCATCTGGACGTGATATGTCAGGCCAACTGGATCATTGATCTAGGGCCGGAAGGCGGCAGCGCGGGTGGCGAAGTGTTTTTCGAGGGCACACCCGCCGACATCGTCCGCGAGCCGCGAGCCGCGAGCCGCGCTCCCGCCGGACAGTTCCTGGCGCGCTAATATCAGTGGGTTATTGTTATCGCAAGTCATACAAGGGCTCAGATATGCCTTAAAAATTATTGGCTCGTGCCAGCGCCGCGCCGATGCCGACTTCTTCGCCGAGGTGCGCGCAATTTTGGCGCAGGCGCGCCACAAGGCATATGGCACGGTGAACGCGGCCATGGTCGAGGCGTATTGGCACATCGGCCGGCACATCGTAGAGCAGGAGCAGCGCGGCAAACAGCGCGCTGGTTATGGCAAGTCGCTCATCAAGGAACTGTCGAAGCAACTCTCGCGTGAATTCGGGGCGGGGTTCGCCATCGCCAACTTGTGGAACTTCAGGCAGTTCTATCTCACGTTTCCAAGCGACGGAAAACTCTACGCACTGCGTAGAGAATTGACCTGGACGCATTACCGACAGATTATGCGCGTGGAAAGCCCATCGGCGCGTGAATACTACGCCCGTGAAGCCGCCGAGCAGAACTGGAGCACACGCCAGCTTGAGCGCAACATCCGAACGCTGTTTTACGAGCGACTCTTGAGCACCCAAGACAACGCCGCGCTGGCCGCCGAGGCAAGTGTCGATATGCACACAGCACGTGACTTCATCAAAGACCCGTATGTCCTGGAATTCCTGGACATCCCCGAAGCGGTGGATGTGAACGAGCCCGAGCTCGAAACGTCGATCATCGACAACTTGCAAAGCTTCTTGTTGGAATTGGGCAAAGGCTTCTCGTTTGTCGCGCGCCAGATGCGTGTCAGCACCGAGACCAGCCGGCTGGTGCACCAGGACATCGGGCAGATGGACATGTATGTGCGCATGTTCGATGATCTGAAGCGCGGCGAAGACGACAACCCGGCCCTCGGCGTCATCCTGTGCGCCAACAAAGACGAGACCATGGTTCGCTATTCGGTGCTGCACGGCACCAGGGTGAATACGAGCTGGTCCCGAATCGATTCGATACTTAAACGCACGAGTTCGCTCAGGAATCCGCCGCCCGGCGGCACGCCAGACGGGTATGATCTGACTGTGGCCCGATCTATACCAGACCCAGCGGCCTTAGTCAGCTTGATCTGGCGTCTGCGCGACCGGATATCCGGTTACGCGCCGTCGATCAGGGATGACGACGCCGCGGTGCACACGCTGTGGCAACTTGGGGTACGCCATCTGGCCCGTCCGCACGAGAGTGCACGCGTCTTGCCACCCCGCGACTTACTCATCGCGCTGGTCACCTCAAAAGACGAGCGGGTGGAAATGGCGCTTGTACCGCTATTTCTGCACACACCCTCGCTGAGCGGCCATGTCGAGGCAGCAGCCAGACAGCTCGAAAGACGGCACGGGCTTCCCCAGCATGCCACCCAGCTTAGGCTGTACTATCAAGCAGCCGCGTATCTCCAGCACGAGCCGGGGACCTTCACCGGCGAGCCACTGCCCGATCTATACTCACAACGCTTGAGCGGCCCGCCCGTCAAAAACGTCGCGGCAGACAAGGCCGCGATCGATATTGCGCTTCGGACGCTGACGCGGACCAACGCCAGGCTGACACACGATCCAACCGTCAACGCTGCCCGGATCAAGTGGGACAACACCTACAGACAGCAGATCGAGGTCTATCGGTTCTATGCCAAAGATCCGGCTGCACCGGTCGACGTGTCGCTTCCACCGGCAGCCTAGAGGTCGGACCTTCAACACGCGCCTGCGACGAGATCCGCTGCAGGCTTTCTTTTCCTATGTACACGTTCAAAAACAAAGAGGATGTAAATGCGTTCTTGTCTGAAGTCGGGCGCGTCAGTGCGCGCCCGGCGACCGTTTGGATGCACCCGTGATCTGTTTGGGGCGCTCTGGGCGGGAAACGGAAGATCTTGATATCGACTCGCTTGGGGACGATCAGGTGCGTGCGGCGTTTGCGCAAGTGGCGGTGGCACGCGACATCAAGCTCGACGATTACGACATCTGTGCGTTGCCCGGTATGCCCAATGTGCTTGCGGGCACGCCAACGCACTATGCGCGGTTTGGGTTGCTCGATGTCTACTTCGCCAATCCAAACACCATGGTCGTTGGGAAACTGGATCGCCTGGCAAAAACGATGATCGTGATGTGCGCTGGATGCACGCACAGGGCTCATCGACTACGAGGAAGTTCTTCTGCGTCTGAAGGCATCGAAGAATCTGGATGATCGCCGGCACGCCATCGAGGCGCTTGCGGAGATCTTCGCCCGGCAGCCGCCCGCCAAACCCCAGTCTGCGCCGCCAGCGCCCCGGCGCCTATCGGTCGGCTTGGTAATCGCGCTTACGGCAATCGTTTTGGTGATCATTGCCGTCGCCGTGTTGGCGGGGTTGGGCAGATGAACCCAATGCACAGCGAAGACCGGAATATGTTCCCCGCACCACAACACCGGTGGTCGCAGCGGCGGATAACGAAGAAATGGGACCGGGGCTGTATTCAGGCGAAGTGATCTTCATCGCCCGTGTTCGTTTTTTCGGCACTGGGCAGGCAGTCGGCTGACTCAGATGCACCTTGACTGAGATGGTATGATAGATTAAACTATCTTCTTGTCTCAGCCTTCGGATTACCCATCATGACTCCTGACGATCAGATCATCCTGCGCGCCGCGAGCGATCTCATGCGCGACGTCGGCGACGCCTTCACCATAGATCAGCTGGTGGCGAGGGCAAGCATCCCACGTGCGACGGTCTACCGCCGCATTGGCAGCAAGCAAGCGTTGCTGGAGCGCCTGATGCGAGATATGCCGACGGCGCTGCCATCGTCGGTGCAACCCCGCGATGCACGGACGCGCATCCTGTATGCCGCGCGTCGCGCCTTCGCTCGCCACGGTCTAGCGGGCGCTACCATCGAGCAGATCGCCTCCGAAGCCGGTGTCGGCGTAGCGACGGTATATCGCCATTTTGGCGATAAAGATCACGTCGTGTGGGCCTTCATCAATGAACTTTCGCCGCGACCGTTCGTGCGTGATCTGGCTCGGCCCACTCAGGACATTGCTGAGGATCTGACATCGCTCGCGGCCACACTGCTGCCCTTCTTCTACGAATACCGCGACATTTTGCGTTTGATCCTGACAGGCAATGACGCCGAGCGGGCTTACATCGAACACCTGCGCACGGGATCGGATCGAACCCTCGATCAGATCGCGGCGTATTTCCAAGCGCAAATGGACGCGGGGCGATTGCCCGTTACCGAGCAGTCTCACGAACACGCGCGAGAACTTGCATTGGCCTTTATCGGTCTGCTGTTCGCGTTTGGCATGATCGGCCCGACACATTACGGCACGACGCTTGACGCGCCTGATCGCATCGCCGCTTTGATCGGGCGCTTGTTTGCTGGTGGTCTGCAACCATCGGCTGGCGAAGAGGACCAACATGGTCAGAATCGATCGAACAAACCACACCAGCGTAGTTGATTCAGACGACGGACACGCGCCTGAGCAAGCACCTGAGCAAGCACCTGAGCAAGCACCTGAGCAAGAGTCGATTTGGGTTCTGCCGTTCGCGTGTATTCGTGCGGACGATGTACCGCTCGTCGGTGGCAAAGGCGCCAATCTCGGCGAACTGAGCGCCGCTGGCTTCCCTGTTCCGCCGGGCTTTTGCGTCACATCGGCTGCCTTTGACCATTTCATCGCTTCTCAAAGCGGCCTCGCTGCGCTCATGGCGCAACTCGAATCGCTCGCGCCAGACGACATCGAGGACGTGCGGCAGCTCACCACGTGCATCCGCGAGCAGTTGCAAAGTGCACCCGCCCCGGTTGAGGTGGTCGGGGCAATCACGAGTGCATGGCGCGCGTTCGGTTGTGAGCATGCCTATGCCGTGCGGTCGAGCGCCACGACCGAGGACCTGCCAGACGCGTCGTTCGCCGGCCAACAGGAGACCTATTTGAACGTGCGTGGTGAGGCGTCATTGCTAGAGAGCGTCCGCAGGTGTTGGGGCTCGCTGTTCACTGAGCGCGCCGTGTTGTATCGCCGGCAGCATGGCTTCGCTCAAGGCGAGGCGCGCCTGGCCGTCGTCGTGCAGCGCATGGTCCAGCCGCGTGCCTCTGGCGTCTTGTTCACCGCCGACCCGGTGACCGGCGACCGGTCGGTCGTGGCGATCAACGCCAGCCTGGGCTTGGGTGAAGCACTGGTGTCAGGGCTGGTCTCGCCGGACGTGTATCGGGTCGACAAACGCCGGCGACACGTCACCCAACGACAGATTGGCGACAAGCAGGTGTTGATCCGCGCGTTGCCCCAGGGTGGCGTGGAACGGGTGGCCGTTCCAAACGACTTACGGCGTCAACCCGCGCTGAGCGGCGCACAGGTATTGGCACTAGCGGCCCTTGGCACGCGCATCGAAGCGCACTACGCGGCCCCTCAGGACATCGAGTGGGCGCTCGACGCGGCAGGTCTGTTCATCTTGCAGACGCGACCGATCACAACCCTGTATCCGCTGCCTGTGCCCACCCCTCAAGAGGATGCTCTGCACGTCTACTTTAGTTTCAACCACTTTCAGGTGATGACTGACGCCATGCCAGATCTCGCCCTGTCGATCTGGCGCGTGATGATTTCTGCCGGGACACCGCCGGGCATGCTGGAGAATCCCTACGTGGCTGTAGCCGGCGGTCGTATCTACCTCGACCTCTCGCCGCTGTTGCGCCACCCACTGTTTGGGCGTGCCTTGCCACACGAACTCGCGAGTGCAGACCGAGTGGCCGCGCGAACCCTGTCAAGTGTCGCCCAGCGCCACACGTTTCGACACCGAGGACAGAAGGTCAGTGCGCTCGCCCTCGTGCGCTTCGCCGCGCCGGTCTTCGGCCGGACGGCCACGTTGCTGGTAAGGCGCACGCCTGAAGGTGCGCCGGAGGCAGCCGCGTTTGGGTTGGCACTGATGGATCGGTATTTGGCACAAGCCGATTCCCGGCTGACAACTGCGCCTACGGTGGCCGCACGCCTCGACATCACTATCGACCTGTTGAAGAACCTGATCCCTCCCATCCTGGGTGATTGGTTTCCATACTTCATCGCTGGAGAAGTGGCGTGGGCACTACTACAGCGCGTCATGCGCACTATCGCCGCCCCCGATGATTTGGCGAGCGTATCACGCGGGTTATTGGGCAACGTCGTCATCGACATGAACCTGGCCATTAGCGCCCTATCCGACTTGGCCCAAGCCTCACCCGACCTGACACACCATCTCAGGAAGTCGGACGTGCCAGCGCAGACGCGCTTGGAGAGGGCAGCTACGGTGCCGGGTGGGCCAGCTTTCCTGGCGGCGTGGCAGCGCTTCATCGAGCGCTATGGCATGCGCGCGCCGGCCGAGATCGACTTGAGTCGGCCGCGTTGGCATGAAGATCCTGGCCCTCTGTTGCAGGCCGTGCAGAGCAACATCCAGCCCGGGCAAATAGGCGCCCGGCGCGTCCATCACCAGCAGTTGGTCGCCGAAGGCGATGCCGCGGCCGAGCGACTAGTTCAAGCCGCACAGCGTGGCCCTTGGGGTTGGGTGCGCGGGCCGCTCGTCCGCCAACTCGTGGCGTCGACGCGGCGGCTCCTCCCGCTCCGTGAGCACCACAAGTTTTGGATCGTCCGGCTGCTGGGCCGGATCAAACCCGTGTTCCTCGAAGCCGGGCAAACGTTGGCGGCACATGGTCGCATTGAGCACGCCGACGATGTCTGGTTCCTCACGCTTCCGGAACTGCGAGAGGCGCTGGCCCATTCAGGCGAGTCGCTACGCCAGCGCATCGACGTGCGCCAATCGGCGCAGGCGCGGTTTCGTAAGCTGACGCCGCCGCATGTGATCACCAGCGACGGAGAAACCCCCGTGGTCGATGACCACGGCGCGGATGTGCCGCCGGGCGCGCTGGTCGGCACGCCGGTCTCAATGGGCGTGGTCGAAGGCATCGCACACATCATCCGCGATCCTCAGACCGAATCGCTGAGCCCCGGCGAGATTTTGGTGGCACCGTTCACCGATCCAGGTTGGACGCCGCTGTTCATTTCGGCCGTGGGACTCGTGACCGATGTTGGCGGCGCGATGACGCACGGCTCGGTCGTCGCACGCGAGTATGGCATCCCCGCAGTCGTTGGGGTGGCCGACGCCACCACACGTATTCACACCGGGCAGCGCATTCGTGTGCATGGTGCTGCGGGTTATGTGGAAATTCTCGGCGACGTTGCACCCACTGGGAGCGGCCTGTAACGGGCATGATCATGTATGACCACGCACAACAACGAAACACTTGCGCAACCAAGAGCCAGTGGTGCTAGCCCACCTGTGTATTCGGCGGCCGAGCACACGCGGTGTTGCATCGTCGGGGCCGGGCCTGGCGGCGCGATGCTGGCCTTGCTCTTGGCGCGCAAAGGCGTGCCGGTCACGCTGCTCGAAGCCCACCACGATTTCGACCGCGACTTCCGGGGCGATACCCTACACGCTTCGGCCCTGGAGGTGCTCGACCAGATTGGCCTAGCCGACAATTTGCTGCAACTACGCCACGCCAAAGTCACTCACCTTGACCTACCCACGCGCGATGGGCCGATCGTGGTCAATTTATTCGGGGCGCTCGACACCAAGTTCCCCTTTATTACCGTCATGGCCCAATCGCGCTTCCTCGAATTCATCACCGCTGAAGCCGGGCGTTACCCAGACTTCCGCCTGGTGATGAACGCTCGCGTTGACGCGCTGATCGACGAAGGCGGTGTGATCCGTGGTGTGCGCTACCGCGATCCCGCAGGCGAGCACGAACTCCGCGCGTCGCTCACCGTCGCGGCCGACGGGCGCTTTTCGACCGTGCGCAAGTTGGCGCATCTCGATGTCGACGTCGTCAAGACCGCTTCGAGAGTCGATGTGTTGTGGTTCCGCGTGTCGCGTCGAGACAGCGACCCAACTGAGGCACTGGCGGGGCGGGTGGGCAGCGGCCTGTTTGCCGTGTTCATCGACCGGTTCGACTATTGGCAGGTGGGCTGCACGCTCATCAAAGGCGGCTTTGGGGCGCTCAAGGCATCCGGCCTTGCGCACTTCCGCGAGACACTCGGTCAAGTCGCACCCGAGTGGGCCGACCGGCTGCACGAGTTGCAGGATTGGAAGCAGACCGCACTGCTGTCGGTCGAGTCCAGTCGGTTGAAATGTTGGCACCGACCCGGGCTGCTGCTCATCGGCGACGCAGCGCATGTGATGTCGCCGGTCGGCGGCGTTGGCATCAACTATGCGATTCAGGACGCGGTGGTCGCGTGCAATGCGCTAGCGCCGAAGCTCACGTCGGGCGAACCGATCACAGACAACGATGTGGCCGAGGTGCAACGCCAGCGTGAATGGCCGACACGCGTGATTCAAACGTTTCAATCACTCGCGCAGCGAGCCGTGTCCGGTGTGGTCATCGGCGCCGGCCGAGATCAAGCACCGATGCGCACCGTGCCGCGCTTTATCCTGCCCTTACTCAACCTGCCTTGGATCCTAAAGATACCCGCCCGCTTGATCAGTTACGGCGTCAACGCACCAAGGCTACTCGCGCCATGAACGACAGGCCCCAAAGGGCATTTGATAGACAAATTAGTGGGTGATCGCATAAATGCGGGGAATAAAGATCGGCCGCACGCGCGGCCTTGAACGCGTAGGCCGCAGCACCGAGATCGTGTGCGACGACACGCGATACCGCCGCCGCCTAGCCGGCAGCATATGCGGCGTGCCGAGCGGCTCCGTTCAGCTTTCTTGCCGCATCGCCGTCGAACGTCACCGCCAGCGGGTCCAAAAATACTGAAGCCGCCTCGTCAAAGCTGGTGCCACACCAGTCCGGTACGACTGCGGGCGATGTGCGGCTCGGCGCCGTGGGGACCTGGAGGCGGAATTCTGGATTTTCTCCGACGTCACGGTGAGTTACTTCGAAGTAACTGGGCTAACTTTGCGCCTCGCCGGGATCTTCCTGGCCGGTGTGCGCGTCTTGGCCGCGGGTTTGGCTTTGGCTTTCCCTTTGCCCATCGCGTCACGCATAGCCTGATAGCCAGCGGCATATTCCGAAACCGGGAGCCGGGCCACGGTGCTCTCTACCACATCCAGCGCGAGGTCCGCCAGCGTCTTGAAACGGAGGCAGCCTTGGCCCATGTCCAGCTTCTTGCCGCTCTTTGCGTATTGCGCGTTGAACCACTCCAACAGCGCCGGCTGTCCGTAGAAGCAAATCATGTGCAGCGCCATGCACGATTTCTGTGACGCCAGGCTGATAAGCGTTAGGGGCTGCTCGGGGTTGCCGCCATAGCCAGCTGGGTACGTGGACAGCGGAACGAACCAGCTGATCATGCCGAACTGGATTCCTTCCTTGTATCCCGGCGGCAGGGCCCGGTTGATTCCCCGGCGAACTTCGATCAACGCGTCACGGCGCTCCGCGGGGAGTGCGGCAAGGTATTCGGCCACGGTGGATGCTGGCATGGGGTAAGTCTACCGTAACGGTTTTGACGGGGCAACTGTAATCTTATAGACAACTCACTTAAAGATCGCACGAATATCAGTCGGCGGCAGTGCGGCGACCCGCCACAAAATCCGCATCGCCGCAGTTCGCACATAGCTTGCACCCAAGTTAGCCTTTTAACATCCCCAAACGCCGGACACACGCATACGACGCTACCGATATAATCGCGCAGATTCATCAGCATTCACATCCCTCGCTGGTTTGACTTCCCCTACCCCATTCTCATGACCATTCTTGCAGATAAGTCCACCCGCCTCATCGTTCAAGGCATCACGGGGCGCGAAGGCGATTTTCACGCGCGCCAGATGCAAGCCTACTCGCCCATCGTCGTCGGCGGCGTCACGCC
>Ga0075021_10000740_pt1 | contig 16791 bp, 12 predicted proteins | sample ColStrG_CSR_2012_FD_72749 | JGI IMG/M metagenome (GOLD analysis project Ga0075021, IMG submission 72749) | Freshwater sediment microbial communities in response to fracking from Pennsylvania, USA - Cold Stream Run_MetaG_CSR_2012 | ecosystem: Environmental > Aquatic > Freshwater > Creek >...
GACCAACGACACGCGCATTACGCGCGTAGGGCGCATCCTGCGAAAAACAAGCGTGGATGAATTGCCGCAACTTCTGAATGTATTGCGCGGCGATATGAGTCTGGTTGGCCCGCGCCCCGTTCCGATCTACGAAGCCGAGTTGTATCAAGGGGAAGCGTGGGAACGGTTGTGTGCGCCACCTGGACTGACGGGTCTATGGCAAGTCCTAGGCCGTGGCGGTGTGTCGTTTGAAGAGATGGTAAAGCTTGACCTGAACTATGTGCGCCGCCGCTCATGGCGCGTGGATGTTTGGATTCTGCTCAAGACGCCGCTGGCCGTTATTTCAGGGCGCGGCGCAAAGTAAGCGAAGGTGAACGAATAGGGCGAACGAATAGGGCGAACGAATAGGGCGAACGAATAGGGCGAACGAATAGCGAACAACACTTGAAATCGCCGTTGCAATTTGGTGGAAATATGTCACACGTAAATGGTCATACAAACGCAAAGAATGACTCGATCGGCATCGTGCTGGTCGGGTGTGGGTATTGGGGCGTGAACTACGTCCGCGTATTTAGCGAACTGCCCAATGCACGCATCGCAGTCGTTTGCGATCAACGCGAGGAACGCCTGCGTGACATTCAGAAGCGCTTTCCGCGTGTCTGTGTCACGACCGATCTTGAAGATGCACTCCAAAACCCGGGCGCCCAAGCCGCCGTCATTTGCACCGGTGCAACCACCCATCACACGCTGATCAAACAGTGCTTGCAAGCTGGTAAACACGTGATGGTTGAGAAGCCTATGACCACCTGTTCGGCTGACGGTGAGGAACTCGTCAAACTGGCTGCTCAGCAAAGTCTGACGTTGATGGTTGGTCACACCTTCATCTACAACAATGCCGTCCGCAGGGTCAAACAGTGCCTGAGCGACGTTGGTCAGTTGTATTACTTATACGCCCGGCGCACCAACCTCGGTCCCATCCGGCATGATGTCAACGCCGTTTGGGATTTGGCGCCGCATGACATATCCATCTTCAACTATTGGATGGACTCCGAGCCGGAATGGGTCAGCGCCGTGGGCTCGCGCGTATTGCACAACGGCATCGCCACACAAACCCATGGTCGCGAGGATGTTGGTTTTGTCAGCCTCGGGTATCCGGGCGGAGTGATCGCCCACATACATGTCAGCTGGGCCGACCCGCACAAAGTGCGCGAGATGGTGGTCGTGGGCAGCCGGGAACGCATCGTATTCAACGATATGAACCCACTCGAAGCCGTCCGCATATTTGAGAAAGGCGTGTCGGTGCAGGACGAGCAGTCTAGCTACGGCGAGCACCAGCTCACGCTGCGCGATGGTGACATCATCAGCCCGCATATTGAACCGGGTGAGCCATTACGGGCTGAATGCGCCCACTTCATCGACTGCATTCGAACCGGTGCAAAACCGCTGACCAGCAGCAAGGAAGGGCTGGACGTGGTGCGGGTGATGGAAGCAATTGACCGGTCGATGGCTGCCAACGGCGCACCGATGCAGATTGGATAACTTCGAAATGACCACACAAACTTCGATCCCGTTTGTAGACTTGGCGGCTCAATATCAGGCCATCAAAACCGACATTCAGGCTGCGCTGAACGATGTGCTCGAGCGTGGCGATTACATTTTGGGCAAGGACGTCGAGGTGTTCGAGCAGGCCTTTGCCAGCTATTGCGAAGCCGAACAGTGCGTGGGGCTAGACAATGGTATGAGCGCGCTGGAGCTGGCCCTCAAAGCGCTGGGCGTGGGTTCGGGTGATGAAGTCATCGCCCCGGCCAACACCTTTATCGCCACCGTGCTCAGCATCTCGGCCAGCGGTGCCAGACCCGTGCTGGTAGATGTCAATCCTGATACCGCTACCATTGACCCGCAGAAAATCGAGGGTGCGCTGACCCCGCGCACCCGGGCCATCATCCCAGTGCACTTGTATGGTCAGCCGGCGGATATGGACCCGATTTTGGAAATCGCGGCTACGCGGCATCTGTTTGTCGTGGAAGACGCCTGCCAAGCCCATGGCGCGCGCTACAAAGGCAGGCGCGTCGGCGCCATTGGCCGCGCAGGCGCCTTTAGTTTCTACCCCGGCAAAAACCTGGGTGCCTATGGTGACGGAGGTGCACTGGTCACCAACGACCACCGGCTGGCCAATAAGGTGCGCATGCTCCGCAACTATGGTCAGCGCGAGAAATATAACCATGTGACCGCTGGCTACAACCGCCGGCTTGACACCATGCAGGCAGCCGTTTTACGGGTCAAGTTGCCACACCTGGATGCCTGGAATGCCGCCCGCTGCGCACATGCCGCGCGCTACAACCAGCTGTTGGGTGAATCCGGTTTGCATCTGCCCCAACCCGCCAGTTATGCAGCGCATGTGTGGCACTTGTATGTGGTGCGCGCGCACGATCAGGTCGAGCGAGATGCATTGCGACATCATCTCAGCGCACGCGGCGTGAGCGTGGGCTTGCACTACCCTACCCCCATCCATTTACAACCCGCCTATCAAGATCTGGGCTACCAGCATGGTGACTTCCCGATCAGCGAGCATTTGGCCCAAATTGGCTTGTCACTGCCGATGTTTGCCGAACTGACGGATACCATGCTGAGGCATATTGCCAGCGAGGCGATCAGCGCCTTGCCGCTAGCGACTGCGAGTCCGGCCTAGTCACGTCCACGCGCCCACCTACGCTGCGCATGAGTATGCACCAAATCATCCTGTCTACCAGCCTCAAACCCGCCCGTATGGCCTCGCCAGCGGCTGATTTGGCCCAGGTCGCCCCTAGGGCACAGTGCAGACAAACTTGGGCGACTTCCGGGCGCGGGCCGGTCTTCCTTCCAGTGAGCACAAGCGGCAGACCATTGTGGCTGGTCTGGGTTGCCAGTCGCCATGATCAAACCCCTCAAACGTTCAACCACCTTACGACAACGATGGCGCTTGTCTACGGCTGGATGGTGACCCAATGAGGCTGGGCACGATCACATCACCCCAGTCAAAGGCGCACTGGCTAGCGATCAGCATGCTCGCGGTCGCAATAGGACTGGCCGTCGTGTTTGCGACAACGCGCAGTGAGACCAACACCAGCGTATTGGTATTGATCATGCTGATCGCGCCGTTTGTCTTCCTGGTCACACCGGATATCGAAAAGATTGGCATGGTGATCATACTGCTCGATATTCCGCTCCAGATCGATACCTATCTTGGTTTTGATGCAACCCAGACGGACTACAGCGCGGTGATCGGGTTCAACTTTTCAATTACAACCCTCGCGCTTGTGCTGGTGTATGGGCATTGGGCCTTGTCCTACTACCGGCGTCGAATCGAAGGCGCACCGAAAGACACATCCAGCCTGGACCCGTCTCAGCTTCACGCGCGTCACAAGTTGACTCGGCTCGCGCTCCTACTACCGCTGATGTATGTTGGCTTTGCCACCTTGAGTTATGTGGTCGCGCCGAGTCCGGTGCGGGTGTCCTATGAGCTGTGCATGGCTGTGCAAGTGTTTCTAGCAGCGGTGTATATCATCACCCACATCCGCACGTCCAAAGACCTGGTGTTTGTGTGTGCGTGGCTGGTGATCGGCGTTTGTATCTCCGGCCTGATTTCAGCCGGGCTACGGGTGCTCGGGCAAGGGTTTAACTTTGGCGTGCTCAAAGGCCGCGTAGACGAAGGTTGGGAAGGCCTGCGCGTGGGTGGCACCGTCGGCACACCCAATACCACAGCTGGCTATTTTTGCTGGGCCACCATTTTTGCTTGCGGGCTGCTCCTGGCAAAAATCCCGCGCTGGCTCAAGGTGACCTCGGCTTTTGGCGCAATATTTGGCAGCATTGGCCTCATCGCTACGTTATCCCGCGGGGGTTGGATTGCGGCCGGCATCGCGATCATCGTGCTGGTCGCGTTGGGACTGTATCGGCGCTTGATCAATCCGCTGGCAGCGCTGGTCATCACGCTCACGCTGGCCGGGGTGATGGTTGCCTTTCAGGGCGTGATTGTCGAACGCCTGACCACGGCTGACGATCACGGCTCAGCCGAGTCGCGTATTCCACTCGATGAAATGGCCTGGACCATGATCAAGGACCATCCGGTGCTGGGTGTTGGACTCAACAATTTTGAACTTGCGATGCAAGACTACTTGACACCCGACATGACGGGTGAGTGGGTGTATATCGTTCATAACCGCTATCTGCTCCTGTGGAGTGAAACCGGCGTCGGCGGGCTGGTGGGGTATGTCGGCTTTATTTTGCTCGGTATGGTTTGCGGCTGGCAAGCCATCAAAGCCCGTGACCCGCTGCTGTCACCCATCGCCCTGGGTGCCTTCGCGGGCTGTTGTGGACTTCTGTTTCATTTTGCGGGTGACATCTTTAGCGGCCGCAATGCGACTGAACTGGCCTGGCTGGCAGCGGGATTGCAACTGACGCTGTGGCGCTTGTCTACCCAACCGCAGGAATCGCACGACCTGCAAACATCAGACTCAAGGGGAACACGGGACATGGCGCAAAGCGCGCGAACGGAGAGGGCCTATGGATAGACAAAACTTTACCCGCTTTATCCGCAATGCGGGTGCCTTGCTGGCCAGTGATTTTGTCACTCGCCTGACCTCATACGCCGTGTATGCGCTCGTGGCCCGCACGCTTGGCACACAGGATTTTGGGCGGCTGTCGCTTGGGCTCACGCTCATGTATGCCTTCCAGATGCTCGCCAGTGCGGGCGCCAAGACCTTACTCACCCGTGAAATCGCCAAAGACCGCAGCCTGACCGCGAGCTTTCTGGTCAATGGCACGTTGATGGTTGCTGGTATGTCGCTGGTGTCGATCATAGCCATGGCGCTCCTAGGAGCTGTCATGCAGTATGTCTGGGAAACACGTCTCATCTTGCTCTTGTTGTCGCTCAGCCTGTTACCAGCTTCCATCAGTGTCGTGTTAGAAGGCGTCTTTGCTGGCTGGGAACGGATGCATTACATCATGTTGGCCAACGCGCCGATGAATGTGTTGCGTATCGGGCTCATCATTGCCGCCCTGACGCTTGGGATTGGTTTGCCGGGTGTGGTGCTAGCGATGTTTGTCAGTACCGTCATGCTGGTGCTGGTAGAGAGTGCGCTGGTCCGGCGCATAGCGCACATCACGCTGCCAAAGCCCGAACTGCGCCTGGCCCATGCCCGGACGCTCCTGTCGCTCCTGAGGCAGTCCTTTACGTTTTTAGGCATTGAGTTTGTCATTGCCACGGCTGCGTCCATTGACTATCTCGTGATTTCAAAACTCGCGAGCGAAGCCAACCTCGGCTTATTCAATGCCGCGACCCAAATCATCGCACCGATCACGATCATGGTGCAAACACTGGCCTACAGCTTGCTGCCGCTCCTGTCGCGTCAAGCGCAGTCGCACTTGGCCGATATGGGCCGCTCCACCGGGCGGCTGCTCGAGGCCAAATTGACCGTGATGCTGCCGCTCGTCATTGGCTTGTTCTTTGTGTGCGAACCCGCGTTTCAATTGTTGTATGGCCGGCCCGAATTTGCCGCAGCCAGCCCGCTCCTGCGCATCATCGTTTGGGGCAATATCACCGTGGTCTTCACGAGTGTGCTCGGGCAAACGCTGGTTGCGGGCATGCGAGAACGGCAAGTGCTCAAGATCGTGCTCGCCATCACAATCACCCAAGTGATCATGAATGCCATACTGGTATCGTGGCTGGGCGTGACGGGCGCCGCGATCTCCATGCTCGTGTCCAAGCTGATATTGACGGTGCCGCACATCACTGCTGTGCGGGCCCTGTTGCCAGGGCTGTCCATCGCACAGTCCATCAACAAGCCCGCGCTTGCGTCGCTGGGGATGGTGCTGACATTTATCGGTGCGCGCAGCGTTGGCACGGACGTGTTGGCCACACTTGGCATCAGTGCCGTGGTCTATCTAGGCTTACTTGGCCTCCTCCATCTCCAGACGCTACGCCGCGAGCGGGGCCGCAAGCTGGGACGGATGGTCGTGCCATAACGAGGTTGCGCGCATGAAAATCGTTCTCGTGTCTTTTGGGCTAACCGATTACTGTATTCCGCTCGCCAACGGTTTGGCAGAGCGCGCTAGCGTGACGTATGTATATGGGCACAAAGGCAGTCCGGTGGACTTTAGCAGTTTAAGTCCCAAAGTTACTTTGCAGCAATATGCCGAACCGCGTCTGCGCCAACTCACCTCACAAATCAAATGCATGCTGCGTTTGGCACGAGACATTCGCGCGCGAGCACCAGATGTCGTTCACCTTCAGCATGCGCACCCTTGGTTTAACCTGATTGCCTTGCCTTTGCTAAAACGCTTTCCGGTGGTGTGCACGATCCACGACGTCCTGCCTCATCCCGGTGACAAGCTGTCTGCCAAAACGCCGTTCTGGACGCAGCGCGTCGGCTATCGCCAGGCCAGTCAGGTCATTGTGCATGGTCATTCGCTCAAGGCGCTAGCCGCCGCCAGACTCAAGATTTCCGCCACACGTATCAACTGCGTGCCGATGATTGCGAACGTCACCGTGCCGCTTACAACCGCGCAGGGCGCGTCGCAAAGCGCCAAGGGCACAAAAGACATTTTGTTCTTTGGTCGCATCTTCGAATACAAAGGCCTCCGGTATCTCATCGAAGCTGAACCGCTCATCACCGCCCGCGTGCCTGAGGCGCGGATTGTCATCGCGGGCACGGGTGATGATCTCGAGAAATACCAGCGGCAGATGGTACACCCCGGCCAGTTTGTCGTGCACAACCACTTTATTTCAAACCAGGAAATGTCGACTCTGTTTAACGAAGCCGAGGTGGTAGCCCTACCCTACATTGAAGCCTCACAGAGTGGCGTCGTGCCAGTTGCCTACCGCTTTGGTAAGGCCGTCGTAGCCAGCCGTGTCGGTGGGCTACCCGATTTTGTTGACGACGGTCAAACAGGGTTGCTGGTCCCCCCGCGTGATACCCATGCCCTCGCCGCCGCCCTCGTGCGCTTGTTGATGGATGACAGTCTGCGCCGTCAGATGGGACACAAGGGGCGCATGAAGATGGAAGCCGAATGTTCTCCGCGTGCGGTTGCAGCGCTGACCCTGGATGTGTATCGAAAGGCAATTGCAGCTGGGTAAGCCCATGAAGGTACTCACGATCACCGCCGTATATCCATCACCCGAGCGGCCTGACTATGGTGCGTTTATTCGCTCGCAGGTGGAGTCGCTCACGCGGGCCGGCGTCGACATGGATGTGCAGATCATCCGTGGTAAGCGTCGTAAGCTCATGTATCTCGAAGCGCTGGTGCATTTTGCCCGGTGCCGTGCGCAGCGCTATGACGTGATACACGCCCACTACAGCTTTAGCGGCTTTATCGCCCGCATGCAGTTAAAGACACCCGTGGTCGTCAGCTTTATGGGGAGCGACCTGCTCGGCAATATCGATGCTAGCGGGCAGAGAGCACCCTACAACTTTTTACTGACTGCTTCCGCCCGGCTGCTCAGCCGGGTCGCAGAGGCGGTCATCGTCAAAAGCGACGAGATGGCCGCACAGCTACCGGTCAAGGCCCATGTCATACCAAATGGGATCGATTTTGATCTCTTTCGCCCCGTGGATCAACAGCATGCACGCACGCTGCTCGGCCTTGATCCAGACAAGACGTATGTGCTTTTTGCGGCTCGGCCTGATAACCTGCGGAAGGGCTTTGCTGTCGCCAAAGCGGCGTTTGACACAGTCGCCAAAACCAACCCACGCTTGGAACTCTTGGTGGCGCAAGCGGAGTCTCAAGAACGGCTGGCGCTGTTTTTCAACGCCTGTGACGTGCTGCTTTTTCCGTCGATGCAAGAGGGCTCGCCCAATACGGTCAAGCAGGCGATGGCCTGCAATCTACCCATCATTGCCAGCGCCGCCGGTGACATCCCCCAACTTTTCGACAGCGCTACCCGCAGCGTCATCTGTGAGCGCACGGCCGAGGCGTTTGCCCAAGTGCTCAGAGACATGCTCACCACACGCGAGCGTTCAAACGCTCGGCAGACTATCGCGCATTTGGATGAAGCGACGGTGGCGCAACAAATTATCGATGTCTACAAAACCGTTACACGGCACTCGCCAAATGCGGCTAGGCTTCAGGATCTGACATCGTTTGAGTCAGGCGTTTCTTCGAAGCGGTTTTGACCCAAGCTCGAACACCATGGTAACCCTAATGCACATCCTGACGGAGGTCACCTAGCATGTGTGGCATTGCCGGCCTATGGCACCCTGCCCCAGGCACACACGGCGACACCCACTCAGCCCTACAGGAGGCGCTGTGTGCAATGACTGACGCGCTCGTGCATCGTGGCCCGGATGATGAGGGTCAATGGGTCGATGCCCAGAGCCAGATCGGCCTGGGGATGCGTAGGCTAGCCATCATCGACCTATCCACCGCTGGGCACCAGCCAATGGCGTCCGCGGACGGCCGGTTCGTCATGGTGTTTAACGGCGAAATCTATAACTACCCCGCTTTACGAACGGCCTTAAATCCCAACCGCACGTCCCCCTGGCGCGGTCACTCGGACACCGAGGCACTCCTGGAGGCCATTGTGCAATGGGGAGTGGATGTGGCCCTGATCAACTGCGTGGGCATGTTTGCGTTTGCCCTTTGGGATAGACAAACACATACCCTGACGCTGGCCCGTGACCGGTTTGGCGAAAAGCCGCTCTACTACGGCACCGCTAAACAGGGGGCGTTGCTGTTTGGCTCAGAGCTAAAGGCCCTCAGCGCCCACCCGCTGTTTGAGGGGCACGTCAATCGCGAGGCACTCGGGCTGTATCTACGCTATGGCTATGTGCCTGCGCCGCTCAGCATTTATCAAGATATCTACAAACTGATGCCAGGCACATCGGCCCGATTCGCGCTCACGAGCGCCGGTGCGAGGCAGTCCGCAAGTGCGGGGGGAGCGGGGTGCGAGCGTCTCGGGCTGTTTCAGATTCAACATTGCACCTATTGGTCGGCCCAGGACAGAATGAGGGAGGGGCTGGAACATCCGTTTGAGGGCGATGACAAACAGGCCACGGACGAGCTTGAACGGCTGCTGAGTCAAGCCGTGCAGGGACAAATGCTAGCCGATGTGCCCCTGGGTGCTTTTTTGTCCGGGGGTGTGGATTCCTCCACAATTGTGGCCCTCATGCAGGCCGCCAGTTCCCGGCCGGTGAAGACGTTTACCATTGGCTTTACCCAAACCGACTTCAATGAAGCCGAACACGCCAGGGCCGTGGCGGCGCAGCTTGGCACCGAGCATACTGAACTGTATGTCAGCACCGACGACGCCCGCCAGATCGTCCCCCGCTTGCCCCATCTGTATGATGAGCCATTTTCAGACTCGTCCCAGATACCCACCTTTTTGCTCGCGCAGTTGACCCGCAGGCACGTCACGGTTAGCTTGAGCGGGGACGCGGGCGACGAATTGTTTTGTGGCTACACCCGCTATGACTGGGGGCGCAGTTTGTGGGGGCGCGCGCAGCGTTATCCGCGCTCACTTGTGCAAGCCGGCGCGACGCTCGCGCAGCGCGTGCCAGCGCACGCCTGGGATGCGCTCATACGCTGTGCAAAACCGGTATTGCCAAAACACTTTCAGAAAGATGTGTATGGTGATCACATCCACAAAATTGCCCGGCTGATGACCGCGCCCAGCCCGGACGTGTTCTACGACACCCTCATCGCACACTGGCATCCATCGCCGCTGGGGGCGATACCAAGCGCGGCCGATGGGCCATTAGAAGCCGGTTGTGTGACCCCGAGCACTGGGCCCAACCTGCCACCGATGATCGCTCAGATGAAACACATCGAAGAGGGCATGATGCTGGCCGATGTGTATGGCTATTTGCCAAACGACATCCTGGTCAAGGTCGATCGGGCCGCGATGGGGACCAGCCTTGAGACGCGGGTGCCCATGTTGGATCACCGGGTAGCGGAGTTTGCCTGGCGATTGCCACTGGCCCTAAAGCAACGCGGCCAACAGACGAAGTGGGTGTTGCGCCAGGTCCTGTATCGGCACGTCCCACCGGGTTTGATCGAACGACCCAAACAAGGCTTTGCGGCGCCGATTGGCGACTGGCTACGGCATGAATTGCGCGATTGGGCGGAAGCGCTGCTAGACGAACGTAGGCTCTTGTCCGAGGGGTTTCTAGATCCAAAGCCGATCCGCCAAAAGTGGCAGCAGCACCTAGCTGGGCGGCGTGATTGGAAGCATTATCTCTGGGATGTGCTGATGTTTCAGGCCTGGCTGGAGCACGCCGCCGCTCGCGCCTGACCGGCTTGGGTTATGGTTGAGACATGAACACGACACACATCACGCGCGTGACGCGCCTCACTTTGCTTTGTCTGGCAGCCCTGTTGCTCATGCTTTGGGGACGGGTCACCATACAGTCCCGGGCCAGCACAGATATCCCGAAAGCCAACCCGATCCAACTTGAAAACCAGCAACCGGGCACGCAGGATTGGCAACTCGGCGGGGCCGGGAATCATTTGGCCGACGACATTAACAAGCAAATCAAGGGCTACGCGTCTGCCACCAGCGTCAATGGCGGACAGACGATCCAGTTTTATGTCACGGTATCACCGGTGCAAACCTACACCCTGGATATCTTTCGCATGGGTTGGTACACCGGCAACCGGGGTCGACTGGTGTCTCAAAGTGGCGTGCTCGGTGGCCTGACCCAGCCGGCCTGCCCGCAGGATCCAACCACAGGCTTGACCGAGTGCCACTGGACGGCCAGCTATTCACTCACCGTGCCAGCCAATTGGACGAGCGGCATCTACTTGGGCAAACTCACCAATGCCCAGAACTATCAGAACTACATTGTCTTCGTCGTCCGGAATGATGGGCAAGCGGCCGACTTGTTGTATGAACAGCCGGTCAACACCTACCAAGCGTATAACAACTATCCCAATGACAAATCGACGGGCAAGAGTTTGTATGACTCCAACAGCTTTGGCCCGAACACGATCCTTGGCAGTCCACGCGCCGCAAAAGTATCCTATAACCGCCCGTATGCCGACAACGGCAGCGGACAGTTTGACAATTACTACTCGCAATGGACCTACGAGATATTCCTCGTCAGCTGGCTGGAGCGCATGGGCTATGACCTGTCTTATGCCACCAACGTCGACATACACGCCAACCCCACCCGCTTGCTCAACTTTAAGGGCTTTATCTCAGCTGGGCACGATGAGTATTGGTCCAAAGAGATGTTTGACGCCGTTGAGAAAGCCCGGGACCGGGGCGTGAATGCCGTGTTTTTCAGCGCCAACGCCATCGACCAGCAAGTTCGCTATGAGCCTGCTTCGGACGGCACGCCCAATCGCACCGTTGTAGCTTACAAAGACCCAAGCTTCGACCCAGTTTCAGACCCGGCGTTAAAGACCATCCGGTTTGTCAATGCGGGCCGCACCCAGCAAACCCTGGTGGGGACGCAATACACCACCTTTCAGTCAGCCGTGCCGACCCAGACGCTGATCCTGTCCAACACAACCAAACCGTCCACAGCCTGGGTATTTGCCAACACCACCTTGAGCGACGGCGCAACGGTGCCAAAGCTGCTTGGCTATGAAATTGACGCGTTTTTACCCGAACAACACGCACCCCTCTCCACCACCTACACCATCTTGGCTGCGTCACCGTTTATCGATGCGCATGGGGTAAGCGCCCAATCCAACGCGGCGATCTACCAGGCCCCCAGCGGGGCGTGGGTATTTTCGACCGGCACCACCTCGTGGAGTTGGGCGCTCGACTACACCGACCGGCTAGATCCACGCATCCAGCAAATGACCAAAAACATCCTTGACCGCTTTACCCAGAGCAACCCGCCGGTGCCTTTGCCACCGACACCCACACCCGTGGCAAGTCCGACACCGGCTGTTTCGGCGACACCGGGTGCGACGGTGACACCCGGACCGGTCTGTTCCCAAATCGCCGTTCCCATCCAACCCCACCTTGCCATCCCGGACAACAACAAGGCATTTTCGTGCGAAGATTTGATCGCACCCAACATCGGCACGCTCAACACGGTCACCCTGCAAGTTGGCATCTCCCATACCTACGTCAGCGACCTGGTCTTGCAGTTACGTAGCCCCGATGGTAAGGCACTCACATTGATGAACCGGGTGACGCGTCCAGCGCTGACCTATGGCAGCGGCGCCAGCCTGTGGTCGACCTATCCTATCGGGTTTGCGGCCTCGGGCGTCGATGCCGAAAAGATGGGCCTGACCCTAGCTAGAAACCAAGTCGTTTGCCGAGACGATAAACAGTGCGTCTACGCCGCCGACCCGGACTCTGACACCAGTTCAACCCTCGCCAGCATGACCGGCTTTGTAGGCGGCCAAAGCGCGGGCACATGGAAGCTGTGTATCGCCGATGAGAGCCCCGGTGATGTCGGCACGCTGGATACCGCCACCCTAAACCTCGTCTGTCAAGCACCTCTGAAACGGCCCGTCCAGTATCTGCCCATGATTCAGAAGCAGTCACAATAGCCAACCATGAGTTCCTTGACCCATATCAACCCCTTAACCGACCCGCGCTGGCTACAGCTCGTGCAATGTCATACCAGCACGGCCTTTCATGCGCCGGCCTGGCTGGCAGTACTGGCCGACACGTATGGATTTACACCCCAGGCTGCCCTGCTGGTCGATGACGATGGCACGCCGCGCGCCGGCCTGCCCTATGTCCACGTCTCCGATATTTTTGGGGCGCGGTGTGTGACACTGCCCTTCTCCGACTTTTGCGATCCCTTGCTACAAACGGAGGCCGAGTGGCAGGCGCTGATACAACCTCTTCTTGAGTGTGGTGCGCCGGTGGTCCTACGCCCACTCCACAACCAAGTGCCCCTCAGCGACCCGCGCTTTACGCTGACAAAAAAGGCCCATTGGCACCGCATCGACGTCAAACCCGACCTGGAGGCGATCTGGAAGCGGAACGACGAGGCGACGCATCGCGCGATCAAAAAGGCACAACGCGATGGCGTCAGCGTCAGTGTGCGCCAGGATAAGGCGGCCATCCGGGCCTACTTCGAGATGCATCTGGGCATTCGCAAACACAAATATGGCATGCTGGCCCAGCCTTGGCCATTCTTCGAGGCCATTTTTAAGCACTGGTTCGAGCCAGGCCAGGGCGCTGTGCTCGTAGCGAGCCATCAAGATCAAGTCGTCGCTGGCACGCTGGTGCTGAGATGGAAAGACACGTTGTATTACAAGTTCAACGCGTCCGCCCGCGACCAATTGGGCGCGCGCCCCAACGATCTGATCATGTGGGAGCTGATCGGGTATGCCAAACAGTTAGGCTGCGACTGGGTGGATCTTGGTCTTAGCGACTGGGGACAGGAAGGGCTGCTGCGCTTCAAGGGCAAATACGCGACCGAGGAGGGCGTCATCTCCTTTCTCAAGCACATCCCACAGACATTTGCGCCCAATGCGGGCGAAGCGCAGCTCAGGGGCCTGCTTGGCACGCTCACCACACTCTTGATCGATCCAGGTGTGCCCGACACCGTGACCGAATCCGCAGGCAATTCACTCTATCAATTTTTTGTGTGAAGCATTCACATTGATTCACATTGATTCAGCATGAACAGCAATCGATCTTCTCCAAACGTAACACGAGGCCATACCCTCATGTTGCTGGAAAACAACTCCTTCCCTACAGACATCCGTCCGCGCCGGGAGGCTGCGGCCTTGTTGGGGGATGGTTGGCGCGTCTCGTGCATCAGCCCCCGCCCATCCAACACCCATTCGTGGCAGGGCGTGTTCGAGGGCGTGACGGTGTATTACTTCCCCGCCCCACCAGAACTCGGCGGGTTTCTCGGCTACCTGGTCGAATATGGCTATGCCACCTTCATGATGACCCTCTTGACCATGTGGGTGCTGGTGCGGCATGGCTTTGATGTGTTGCACGTCCACAATCCGCCGGACACCTTTTTTTGGCTTGGCGCGCTGGTTCGCTTGCTCGGCAAGAAATTCATCTTCGATCATCATGACCTATCACCCGAAATGTATGACGCGCGGAACGAAAATGGCACCGGTCGCAAAGACGGCCGCCCTGGCAATCCGATCGTGCGCCAAGTGCTGGTCTGGTGCGAAGTCCTGACCTTAAGAGCCGCCAACCTCATTATCGCCACCAATGGGTCGTATAAGCAGCTCGAAATTGAGCGCAGTGGCGTGCCCGAGGACCGCATCCACATCGTGCGCAACGGCCCTGACCTTGCGACCTTTCACCCGGTCGCGCCCGACCCGGATCTGCGGGCTAAAGCCAAAACGCTACTGGGTTACGTTGGCATCATGGGTCCCCAGGATGGTGTGGACTATGCGTTGCGGGCACTGGCTCATCTGCGCTACACCCTCGGCCGGGAGGATTTCTTTGCGGTCTTCATCGGCAAAGGCGAGATGTTGGCTGAACTCAAGAAACTGGTGGTCGAACTCAAGCTTGAGCAGCATGTGCTCTTCACCGGGCGGATTGCCTATGCGGATTTGCTGCGCTATCTATCCACAGTCGATATCTGTCTGGGGCCGGACCCAGGCAACCCCTTCACAACCCGCTCAACCATGATCAAGATGCTGGAATATATGGCCCTGCACAAACCGATGGTCGCCTTCGACTTGGTTGAACATCGGGTGAGCGCGGGTGAAGCGGCGCTATATGCACCGGCCAATGACGAGGCGGCCATGGCCGGCCTGATCCAAACTTTGATGGACGACCCCGCCCAGCGCGTGCGGATGGGTGAGGCGGGCTATGACCGGATCGCAAGCGGCTTGGCGTGGCCGTTTCAAGCTGAGCGGCTGCTCGAGGCCTACCACCTGCTCGGCGTACATGCACCCCAACCCAAGCCCTACCCCCAGGGCCTGCGCAGTGATCTGGCCGACCCAAAGGTTCCCTAGTCCGCTATCAGGATAACCATAAGACACCGCAAACACAACGTAAACATTAGGAGGGATCCATCATGTCACACATCATCATCATCGGTTCGGGCGTCGTCGGGCAGGCTACAGGCAAGGGCTTTGCCAAGAAGGGACATCAAGTCACATTTGTCGATGTCAAAGAGGACACTTGCGCCAAACTCAGATCGGAAGGCCTGACCGCGCTCACGGTGCAGCAGGTGGATTGGTCCACAGCCGACATCGTCATGCTGACGGTGCCCACGCCCACGATCGACGGCGTGCCGTCGCTCGAGTTTTTGAAACAGGCTGCCCGCGATGTCGGGCTGGGGCTTGGGCAGGTCGCCGACGATCACTTTGTGGTCGTTGTGGTGCGCAGCTCGAGCTTGCCGACGACAACCGAAAGGGTGATCCTCCCGATCCTGGAGCACGCATCAGGCAAACAAGCAGGCCTGGATTTTGGAGTGGTGATGAACCCAGAGTTCTTGCGCCAAACCTCAAGCGAGCAGGATTTTGCCCGGCCATGGCTGACAGTCGTCGGGTGCAGCGATCCGCGCAGCGAGGCGGTGATGGAGCGGTTGTATCGGCCGTTTGGGTCGATCATCGTCTATTGCACGCCAACGGAAGCGGAGATGATCAAGTTTACAAGCAACGTTTACAACGCGGTCAAGATCAGCTATTTCAACGAGGTGCATGCGATCTGCGAGTGTCTCGATATCGACAGCAATCTGGTGGGTGCGACGGTCGCGCGCACGGCAGAGGCGATGTGGAATCCGCTGTATGGCACACGCGGGGGCGTGCCATTTGGCGGGGCGTGTCTGCCAAAGGACACGTCCGCCTTCTTGCACTTTGCCCGCGAGTTGGGGTTTGAGCACCTGGTGCTGGAGGCGACGGTGGAGTCCAATCAGCGCCTGACAGCCAAAGTCAAGCCCGTGGCTTCGCCTGACAAGATCGATGAGGCCCTACGAGTGTCACACGTGTCGCGGCCCGGCTCACCGGTCACACCCGTCACGCCGGGGGAGCCCGTCGGGCCCCATCACAATGGCCGCGCAAAAGGGACAGTCCGAATGTCCCATTGACAGATACATCGCTTTATCGTCTCACACGATCTGAGTCGAATTACGCGGGCGTTGTCTCAGAGTCGTTGGAAAGCGCATGCCAGGGATAGTCGATTCATCACCCAACGCGCATACGGCCCTATGACCAACCCTCTGTCAAGAATAAGCATAAAGTGAGCTGGCCGGTGGGCCGCACTGGCCCAAATCCTGCCAGCATGCTCACCCGACTCCTAAAAATCGCAAGCACTGTCCTGGGTGTCGATACCAGCATGATCGTCATCGCTTGTCTCGCCTTGTTTGCCACAAGCGCGGACAGCCCCAGTAAAACGTATGACCTGCCCTCCTCATCCAAGCTCGCCACCCCCATCTCGGCCGACGAAGCGTCCATCGCACGCGGCAAGTTGATCGCTACTACGCTCGGCGATTGCACCCACTGCCCGGGCCTGGACTTTGCCGGCGGCAAAGTGCCGATCGACCCAATGTTCGGCGAGTTCAATTCGGCTCATCTCACACCCGGCACAGCTGGTGTCGGGGCGGTCTACGCACCCAGGACTTTGTGCGGGTTTCGCTACGACGTCAAAACCAATGGCCGCTCCATCTTGGTCATGCCGTCAAATGAGTTGAATCACCCTGAACTAAATTTTGCGCGGGCCCTAATGCCAATACGGAGCGGGTCCTGGCTTCAGACCTGTGTGGACGGGGAAACGCCCGCGGCCGTAGCGACTGCTTGGATATGGGCCGGCATGGTGCCGCAACAGCCACCGATGATCGTCGCCCCAAGCTGCCGCCACTCACGGCTTGCTTCAGCATAGGCGTGCGGTGTCACCGCATCGGTCAATGTCCAGCCGACCGTCGGATCGACATGACCGACGTTGCCATA
>Ga0075021_10000741_pt1 | contig 16790 bp, 10 predicted proteins | sample ColStrG_CSR_2012_FD_72749 | JGI IMG/M metagenome (GOLD analysis project Ga0075021, IMG submission 72749) | Freshwater sediment microbial communities in response to fracking from Pennsylvania, USA - Cold Stream Run_MetaG_CSR_2012 | ecosystem: Environmental > Aquatic > Freshwater > Creek >...
GTCTCGGCCGCCGTCGCCACCACCCTGGCCAGGATCACGCGCGGCAACCCGCTGGCGATGATCGAGCTGCCGTCGGTGCTGAGCGATGCGCAGCTCGCCGGCAGCGATCCGATCGACGACCCGCTTCGCGTCGGCGAGAGCCTGGAGCGGGCGTTCCTCTCCCGGGTGCGCGGGCTCTCCAGCGCCGCCCAGTACGCCCTGTTGCTCGCCGCGGCGTCCGACCGTAGCGACGTCACGAGCCTTGTCGGCGTGTCCGGCGAATCGGACGGGATCGACGAGGCCGAGCAGGCCGGCCTGCTCCGCGTCCGCGCCGGTCAGGTCGAGTTCTATCACCCGCTCGTGCGCTCGGCCGTCTACTGGAACGCCCCCGGCGGCGCGCGGCGGGCGGCGCATGCGGCCCTAGCCAGGTCGGCGTCCGCCGGCCGGCCCGAGCGGCGGGCCTGGCACCGGGCGGAGGCGACCCTCGGCGCAGACGAGGACGTGGCCGTCGACCTCGAGCGGGCCGCGCGGGCCGCGGCTGGACGGGGCGGTGTGGCCGCGGAGGCGCGGCTGTACGCGCGGGCGGCCCGAATCACGCCCGACGCGACGCGGCGCTGGCCGCGGCTGCTAGCTGGAGGCAGGGCTGCGTATCGAGCCGGGCTGCACGATCTCGCCGCCTCGCTGCTCGATCAGGCGCTGGCCGGGGCCACCGACCCGATGCTGCGGGCCGACCTGCTCGACACCCGGCTGTTCGTCGCGCGCGCCCAGGGTGTGGTCGGCGCGTGGATCGAGGACTGTCTGGCGGTGGCCGCCGCGATCGAGCCGCTCGACCCGCGACGGTCGGCGCGCCTGCTGTTCCAGGCCTGGGATTACAGCTACGAGCTGTGGCAGCTCGAAAAGGCCCGGGCGCTGGCCGGGCGGGCGTGGCGGCTGGTCGGCGCCGAGCCCGACCTGGCGGCGATCGGCGAAATGTGCTGGCAGCGGGTCGCCGACGGCGACGTCGAGGGCGTTCGCGCACTTGCCCTGGCCGGGGCCCGACAGCTGGACGAGGCGCCGGGCGAGCAGGTCGCCGACCTGGCCGAGTGTCTCGTCTTCATTGAGGACCATGCCGCCGCGCGCGATCTGCTCGGGCCAGCGCTCGCGCGCCTCCGCGAGGCTGGGGCGGTGATCGGCCTGGTGCGGGCGCTGACTGCGCTCTCGCTGTTGGAGCTGCGCACCTCGCGCCTAGCGCAGGCCAGCGCGGCCGCGCACGAGGCGGTGACACTCGCCGACGAGTACGGGCTCGACTACTGGCGCTCGTGGGCGCTCAGCCGCCTGGCGGGGATCGAGGCGGTGCTCGGCCATGAACGGGAGTGCCGCGCTCACGCCGCCGCCACGCTCGCCTCGGCCCGCCACACCAACGACCGGCTGGCCGAGGCCGTGGCCCTCGACGCGCTCGGCCGGCTCGAGCTCGGCGTCGGCCGGGTCGAGGATGCGATCCAAGCGCTTGAGCGCCTGGCGGCGATGGTCGCCGAGGTCCGGCATCCGGGCATGCTCCACTGGCCGGCCGACCTCGCCGAGGCCTACCTCAGGGCTGGCCGCACCACCGACGCGCAGGCCGTGATCGCGTCCCTGGAAGAGCGAGCCGGCAGCTGCGCATGGGCGCGCGGGGCGGTCGCCCGCGGCCGGGCGATGCTGGCCTCCGACGAGGACCTCGACCACTCGTTCGCCCCCGCCCTCGATCACTGGGCCTCCCCGGAATCGGCCCTCGACTGTGCCCGCACCCAGCTCTGCTACGGCGAGCGGCTGCGCCGCGCCGGCAGGCGAAGCGATGCTCGGACGCAGCTGCGAGCCGCGCTCGCGACGTTCGAGTGCCTCGGGAGCGACGCCTGGGCAGTCCGGGCGCGCGCCGAGCTCGAGGCCAGCGGCGAGACGGCACGCCGCCGCGATCCCGGGCTGACCGACCAGCTGACGCCGCGTGAGCTGCAGGTGGCAGTCGCCGTCGCCGGCGGTAGCACCAACCGGGAGGCCGGGGCGGCGCTGTTCCTGAGCCCGAAGACGGTCGAGCTCCACCTCAGCCGGATCTACCGCAAGCTCGGCGTCCGCTCGCGCACCGAGCTCGCCCGGCGGTTACCGGGCGACGATCGGCCCCCCGCGTAGACCCCTACGCGAGCTTCAGAACGGGTGTCCTCGGTCTAGGGGTTTCCCCGACGCGACCCAGCCCGGCCGGGGTCATGATCCGACCGTCGATCGAACGGAGTGAGCAGCGATGCGGACACCACGATGGAACGACGGCCGGCGGTTCGCCGGACGGGTCGCGGTGGTCACCGGGGCAGGAGGGACACTCGGCGGCGCGATCGCGCGGGCGCTGGCCCGTGAGGGGGCGGCGGTGGTGGTCGGCTACCGCTCCTCGATCGACGCCGCGGAGCGGGTCGTCGCGGGGATTGAGGCCGACGGCGGGAGCGGGCATCTCGCTCCGCTCGACGTCACCGACCAGCACGCGGTCGACGCCTTCGTCGACGGCGTGGGCCAGCGACACGGCCGGATCGACATCCTCGTCAACGCCGCAGGACGGCTCGACGCAGCGGACACGGTGCGGTTCTCCGAGCTCGACCTCGCAGCCGCGACCACGCTGCTCGACGTCGATGTGATCGGCACGATGCGGATGTGCCACGCCGTTGCCCCCCACATGCGGGAGGCCGGCGGCGCGATCGTCAGCTTCTCCTCTACTTACGGCAACGGCATCGACCCGGACAACCCGATCAACTTCGTCCCCGTCTCCTACTGTGCCGCGAAGGGTGCCGTGCGCGGCCTGACGGCGTCGCTGGCGCGCGACCTGGCACCCAGTATCCGCGTCAACGCCCTCGCCCCCGGGCCGATCGAGGGCAACTGGGAGAGCGAGTGGGGCATCTCGCGGGCGCAGGTCGAGCAGGCGATCGCGATGACTCCGCTCAGGCGCTTCGGCGTCCCCGACGAGATCGCCGAGACGGCCCTCTTCCTGGTTTCGGACGGTGCCGGCTACATCACCGGCCAGGTGATCCACGTCGACGGCGGCTGGGTGCTCGACGGCTGACCTGAACGCAAGCAATTTGGTGTGACGGCCGGTAACGCACCGTAAGGCTAAGCAGGGAACCGGGCCGGTCGCCATCGCCTCCCAAAACGTCAAAAAGGCGCCCGCCGCCGGCGGGCAACACATAAGGAGATCCATGATGAAGTGGCCAATTCAACGAGCAGTGCTCGTCGCGACGCTGGCCTGCGCCGCAGCAGCGGTGGTGGTTTTGGGGTTTCTGGTACCTGTCAGAGCGGTCGGCGCCGCGCCTGCGACGCCTCGATACCGTGTGATCGACCTCGGGACCCTGGGCGGTCCCAACTCGGCTCCCAACGATCCCGGGATCAGCATCTCCGCGAGCGGTGTCGTCGTGGGCTCGGCAGACACCCCCGCGCTGAATCCCTTCTCAGGAGACCCCGGATGTCTCGGTAATCCGTGCCACGTCAACCATGCGTTCGAGTGGCACAACGGGGTGATGACCGATCTCGGGGCCCTGGCGGGCTATTCCGCCGGGATATTCGAGCTCAATCGAGCCGGAGTGGGAGCCGGGGTCTCCGAAACCGGAGCCCTCGACCCGCTCACCGGATCCCCTGAGACGCACGCCGTGATCTCGCGCGGCGGTCGGCTCATCGACCTCGGGACGCTAGGCGGCAAAGAGAGCTGGGCCATGGGAATCAACAACCGAGGACAGGTCTCCGGATACGCCTCCAACACCACCCCCGACCCGTACGCCCAGTTCCTCAGTCCGTACCCGAGCGCGACCCAGTGGCGTGCGACCATCTGGCAGAACGGGAGGGTACGCGACCTCGGCACGCTCGGCGGTCCGGACTCCCTCGGAGGCTTTCTGAACGGGCGCGGGCAAGCGGCCGGGGAATCGTTTACCAACTCGACCCCAAACCCCTCGACCGGCTTCCCGACGATGGACCCGTTCCTATGGCAGGACGGCGTGATGCGCGACCTCGGCACCCTCGGCGGGACATTCGGGCTCACAAACTGGATGAACGGTCGTGGCGAGGTGGTGGGGTTCAGCGACCTGGCGGGGGACAAGGCCTCCCACCCGTTTCTGTGGAACGGGCATCGGCTGGTGGACCTCGGCACGCTCGGCGGGGACAACGGCGTGGCCTACTGGGTCAACGACGCTGGCTCAGTGGTAGGAGCCGCCGACGTATCCGGCAGCAAGAACCAACACGCGTTCCTCTGGAGGAACGGGGTCATGCGGGACTTGCCGCCTACCGGCGGGGACCCATGTGCCAAAGCCCTCGTAATCAACGCGCGTGGCCAGGTAGTGGGAGCCGACACAAACTGCGCCGGCCAGAACCTGAACGCCATGCTCTGGGAGAACGGCTCTGCGTTCAATCTCAACAGTATGGTCGGCACAACCCAGCTGCATCTCAGTGAGGCCTTCTTCATCAGTGCACGCGGAGAGATCGGGTGCTTGGGCACGTTGCCAAACGGTGACACGCGCGTCGCCGTGCTCATACCAGTCGCTCCAGGTGCACGTGGGGCAGACGCTCGGGCATCAGGCACACGTACAGTTGCCGCCGCAACCCGAGATCACTGGGGATTCCGTCGATCGCCACCCGGCAGGACTCAGGAGCGAAGATGAGAGGGAAGCTGATCTCGGGGCTCGGCCTCGTCACGGCGGCGGTTGCTTGCGTGGCCGTTTGCGCTGGGTTTGCGCGCGTTGACGCCCGTGCTGCTCTAGGCGCCACCCAGCTCCCGTACCGCCTCGGACCGCTCGTCCCGGTATCGGGCGGCGCACCGTACCCCGCCAACTGCAACGCGGTCTGGATCCCTCCCGACGGGCGCGGAGGGAGAACCCAAGGCCAATTCCTATCCCAGCGTCCCAGCCGGTGTACCCGTTGGGTACCCGACGCCTGGAGCCACGCACACGTTGTACCCCGCCCCCCGCGTGCGAGATCTCCAGAAACAAAGGAGATCCTGCGAGTGGAGCTAGCCGGGCTCGAACCGGCGACCTCCTGAATGCCATTCAGGCGCTCTCCCAGCTGAGCTATAGCCCCGGGAACCACACAGGGTATTACATGCCGCCGCGGTCTCGGGCCATGAACTCCGGCACGTCGAGTCCGCCGTCGTCGTGCGGATCGTGTTCGACCCGGTCATGCGTTGGGGAGGGCGCGGTTTGTCCGCGGCCGCGATCGCCGGGGCGCTCACGCCGACCTCGCCCGGCTGCGACGCGGCCCTCGCCGATCGGCGACCTGCGCTCGGATTCGATCCGCTCGATCTGGCGGACCATGTTCGCATGGACGGCCTGCACATCACGCAGCAGCCGCTCCGCGTTCGCGCGCAGCGAGTCGCTCATCTCGCGCATGTCGGAGATCACCTGCAGCCCGTCGTGCTTGACCTCTCCGGCGATCCTCCGCGTCTCCTTCAGCAATGCTCGCGTCCGCTCGTCCGCCTCGGCGCGCGTCTGTTCGGAGGCCTCGCCGGCCTCCGCGGTCGTCCGCTCGGCATGCTCGCGTGCCTGCGAGAGAACCGCCTCCGCCTCCTCGTCGGCCTTTCGCTTGGCCTCAGCGGCCTCCATCTGGATGCGGTCGCCCTCGGCATGAGCTCGCGCGACGACGTCCCGCGCGTCGCGTGTGGACTCCTGATGGCGGCGGTCGGCCTCCTCGCCTCCCGTCTCTCGCACGCGGTCTGTTTGCTCGCGTGCCGTGCGGACCATCTCCGCCGCGGCCTCGCTGGCGGTCCGCACCATCTCGGACGCCTCCTCGCGCGCCGAGCGCAGGAGCTCCTCGGCCTCCTGCTCGGCGGCCAGGACTCGGTTGCGTCCCGCGCGGTCGGCCTCCGCCAGGCGCTCGTGCATCCGTCGCTCCGCGTGTAGTCGCAGCTCCTCGGACTCTCGGCGCAGCTGCTCGGCCGCTCGCTCGGCCGCAGCGAGGATCTGCTCCACATGCCGGGCCGCGCTCGAGCTGTCGGGCATGGTGCGATGGTAGAGCGGCTGCTCGTCTGCTCCGCAACAAATGCACCGGCCCCCGGTGCGAGCAGGCCGTGGGTAACCTGCGTCGTCCAAGATGCCCGAGCGCCGCTACAACCCCGCCGAGATCGAGCCGAAATGGCAGGCTCTGTGGGCTCGCGAGCGTACCTGGGAGGTGAGCAACGCCCCGACCGGCGTCCGCAAGTCCTACGTGCTCGAGATGCTCCCCTACCCGAGTGGCGAACCGCACATCGGGCACCTCAAGAACTACGCGCTCGGTGACGCGATCGCGCATTTCCACCGTCGCAACGGCGCGCGGGTCCTGCATCCGATGGGCTACGACGCGTTCGGTCTCCCGGCCGAGAACCACGCGATCAGCACGGGTGTGCACCCGCGAGCCTCGACCGAGGCGTCAATCGAGGCGTTCCAGCAGGCGTTCCGCTCGTGGGGGATCTCGATCGATTGGTCACGCGAGTTCTCGACGGACACGCCCAGCTACTACCGCTGGACGCAGTGGATCTTCTTGCGGCTGCTCGAACGCGGGCTCGCCTACCGCAAGGAGGCGGCGGTCAAGTGGTGCCCGAACGACGCGACCGTGCTCGCCAACGAACAGGTCATCGACGGGCATTGCGAGCGGTGCGGGGCCGAGGTGGAGGCGCGCCAGCTGGAGCAGTGGTTCTTCCGGATCACCGACTACGCCCAGCGGCTGCTCGACGATCTCGACACGATCAGCTGGCCCGAGCACGTCAAGGCGATGCAGCGCAACTGGATCGGCCGCAGCACGGGCGCCGAGGTGATCTTCCGCTGCGAGGAGCCAGCGATCGACTACCCGGTGTTCACGACCCGGCCGGACACCCTGTTCGGCGCGACCTTCTTCGTGATGGCGCCCGAGCATCCCGACGTATTCCGCTTGGCGGCCGGTACCGAGAACGAGCAGGAGGTCCACCGCTACGTCAACCGGGCGCTGACCGAGGACGCCGCGGAGCGCGGCGACGCCGAGAAGCCGAAGACCGGCGTGCCGCTCGGCCGCAGCGTTCGCAACCCGGCGACCGGTGAGCTGATCCCGATGTTCGTCGCCGACTACGTGCTGATGGAGTACGGGACCGGTGCGATCATGGCCGTGCCGGCCCACGACGAGCGCGACCACGCGTTCGCGGTCGCGTTTGCGCTGCCGATCCGCCGCGTGGTCGCCAACCCCGCCGGGGACGAGCAACTCCCGTACATCGGCGACGGGCCGATGGTGAATTCCGGCCGGTTCGACGGCCAGCACAACCGCGCCGCGTATGAGGGGATCGTCGACTGGCTCGCGCAGCAGGGGATCGCGCACGCGTCGGTCAACTTCCGCCTGCGCGACTGGCTGCTCTCTCGCCAGCGCTATTGGGGCTGCCCGATCCCGGTCGTCTACTGCGAGGGGTGCGGGATCGTCCCCGTCCCGGACGACCAGCTGCCTGTCGAGCTTCCGGATGTCGAGGACTACCAGCCGAAGGGGCGCTCGCCGCTGGCGGCCGCCGAGCGGTGGGTCGCGACGACGTGCCCATCGTGCGGTGGGCCGGCCCGGCGCGAGACCGACACGATGGACACGTTCGTGGACTCGAGCTGGTACTTCCTGCGCTACTGCGACGCCCGCAATGACGAGGCGCCGTGGGACCGTGCCGTGCTGCGCGAATGGATGCCGGTCGATCAGTACATCGGCGGCGTCGAGCACGCGATCCTGCACCTGATGTACGCCCGCTTCTTCGTCAAGGCGCTTGCGGACATGGAGCTGCTGGACGTGCAGGAGCCGTTCTCGGCGCTGTTCACACAGGGCATGATCCTCGGACCCGACGGACAGAAGATGTCCAAGTCCCGCGGCAACGTGATCAGCCCTGCGCCGATCATCGAGCGCTACGGCGCTGACGCCGCCCGCTGCTACATCCTGTTCGTCGGTCCGCCCGACCAGGACGCCGCCTGGAACGAGCGCTCGCTCGAGGGTGTCCACAAGTTCCTCGCGAGGCTGTGGCGGCTGGCGGACGATCTCGCTGCCGCTGATCTGCGGATCAGCAGCAGCGCGCCGGACGGTTCACCGGTGGCGCAGCCGGCCGATCCGGCCGGCGACGAACTGACCCTCGTGCGCAAGGCCAACTGGGCGATCGAGAAGGTGACGGGAGACATGTCGGGCCGGTTCGCGTTCAATACGGCGATTGCCGCGGTCATGGAGCTGGTCAACGAGATCTACCGCCATCCGTGGGCTGACAGCGAGTCTCGGGTGTTCGCCACGGCGACCGCGGCCTCGCTGGTGTTTCCGTTCGCGCCGCACGTCGGCGCCGACGCCTACGAGCGGCTCACGGGCCTGAGGGTGTGGGAGACGCCATGGCCGCAGGCCGATCCCGCGATGCTGACCGCAGCCACGTTCGAGCTGGTGTGCATGGTCAACGGCAAGCTGCGCGATCGTGTCTGGGCCCCGCGGGGCGCATCGCGCGAGCAGCTTCAGGAGCTGGCGATGGGTACCCGTGGGGTCAAGGCTCACCTCGACGGGCGCGAGGTCGTCAAGGTGGTGATCGTGCCCGACAAGCTGGTCAACGTCGTCGTGCGCTGATGGCGTCCGGGCCGGCGGCGGCCGCAGCGCTCGCGCGGCGGTGTACCGGCGATGACAGCGCTGAGCGGCCGCGCTTGCATTGAGCCCTGCCCGCCGCAAGAATCGCGCGTGACGGTAGCGTCGTCCGAGCGAGGGAGTGATCGAAATGGCCGCATCGAGCTTGTCTGCCGACGTTGTGTTCGAGCCGCCGGGCCCCGGCCCGTGGGAGATTGACGCCGTTCACTTTCCGCGACCAGCCACGCGCTACTGGGCGGAGATGCATCCTGCCGCGCTGACGCGCGGCTTCAGCGAGTTCACCGCGTACTACGGGATGATGCTCGACACGCTGGGCTACGCCTACGTGAACGGCTTCGCCTACACGCAGCCGCGGCCGGTGGCGCCTGAGCAGGCGCCCGAGCGGTTCGCGCGCGCGGCCGAGGTGTTCGAAGGCAAGCTCTGGCGCGAGCAGCTGCGCGAGTGGGACGAGACGTTCAAACCAAACTCGATCCGCGCTCACAGGGAGCTTCAGGCCGTCGATCCAGACTCGCTCTCAGACCAGGAGCTGATCGAGTACCTGCGCCGCTGCCACGATCACCACCGCGAGATGATCTACCAGCACATGCGCTTCACCGGCGCGGCGATGGTCGCGCTCGGCGATTTGCTCGTGCACGCGGTGCAGTGGACAGGCGTTCCGCCCGCCGAGCTGCTCTCGACGATGCGCGGTGCCGCGCCGGTATCTGCCGGCGCCTTCGACGAGCTCGGACGGATGATCGCCGCGGTCAACGCCGATCCCGCCGCGAAGGCGCTCCTGTCCGAGGACGGCGACCCGGCCGACACGCTCGCCCGGCTCCGGGCCCAACCCGGTGCGGCCGGCGAAGCGGTCGACGCATACCTCGAGCTGACGGGCTACCGGCTGCTTGATGGGTTCGACATCTCCGGCCGCTACGCGCTCGAGCTGCCCGGAGCGCTGCTCAAGGCGATCCGCGCCGCGGTCGAGGGCGGCGGCGAACACGGCTCGGAGTTCGACCTCGAGGCGAAGGTCGCCGAGATCCGGGAGAAGGTGCCACCGGAGCACCGCGCCGAGTTCGACGAGATGCTCGGTGAAGCCCGTCTGATGTACCGGATCCGCGACGAGCGGGGCGTGTTCAGCGACATCTGGGCATCGGGAATCATGCGCCGTGCCGCGGTGCGCAGTGGCCACCGGCTGGCTGAGCGCGACCGGATTCGCGACCCCGAGCACATGGTCGACGCCACGCTGGAGGAGATGTGCGGGATGCTCGCCGGGGACGGGCAGCCATCGGCCGACGAGCTCGCCGAGCGGCACGCGTGGCGCACATCGCACACGGCCAAAGACGCCCCGCAGCATCTCGGCCCGCCGGCCCCGCCGCCGCCCGATCCATCGGGGCTGCCGCCGGCGGCCGGCCGGATGATGGCCGCGGTCGGATTCACGATGCAATCGATGTTCGTGCCGGCGCAGGCGCCGCACGAGGAGCGTCTGCTGCGCGGCCTCGGGGCGAGTGGCGGCGTCTACGAGGGCCCGGCTCGTCGGGTTGCCGGTCCGGCCGAGTTCGACCGGATCCAGAAGGGCGACGTGCTTGTCACGGAGTGCACGAGCGAGGCGTTCAACATCCTGCTGCCGCTGCTGGGCGCGATCGTGACCGACAGCGGTGGCCTGCTGTCCCACCCGGCGATCGTGGCTCGCGAGTACGGAATCCCGGGAGTGGTGGGCACCCGCAGCGCGACCGAGCAGATCGACGATGACGTCCTGGTTCGGGTCAACGGCGACGTGGGCGAGGTGGCGATCCTCGGGTGAAGACCGTCGTTGCACTGCAGCAGGCGCACGATCACGACGTCTACGGCTCGAAGGCGGTCGGGCTGGGGGATGCCGCCCGCGGCGGGCTGCCGCTGCCGCCGGGGTTCGCGCTGTCCGGCGAACTCGTAGAGGCCGTCGCGTCGGGCGAAGCGGACGCGGTCCGCGAGGTCGTGGAGGCCATCGGTGCCCTCGAGGGCCCGCTCGCCGTGCGCTCCTCCGCGGTTGACGAGGACGGTGCCGACGCGAGCTTCGCGGGCCAGCATCTGACCCTGCTCGGTGTTTCGTCGATCGACGAGGTGAGCCACGCGGTCAAGGAGATCTGGTGGTCGGCGAACTCCGACTCGGCGATCACCTACCGCCAGCGGGTCGGTCTGTTCGCGCGGCCGAGCGTCGGGGTCGTTGTCCAGGCGCTGCTCGACCCGGAGGTGGCGGGCGTGATGTTCACGCGCAACCCGGTCAACGGCGCCGACGAGCGGGTGATCGAAGCGAGCTGGGGGCTGGGGGAGGTGGTCGTCGCCGGAACCGTGATCCCCGACCTGTTCAGGTTGAGCCGCGCCGGTGAGGTGCTCGAGGCGACAGCGGGGGTGAAGAAGGTGGCGATCCGCTCCCTGGCCGGCGGCGGCACGGTCCAGGAGCAGGTTGCCGCGGAGCGGGTCGAGCAGCGGTGCCTCGATGACGAGCAGCTCGCGGAGCTGAGCCGCCTGGCCGAGCGCTGCGAGGAGGTCTACGGTCCCGCCAGGGACATCGAGTGGGCGATCGCGGACGGTCGGCTGTACCTGCTCCAATGTCGCGCCGTCACCCGCGCCGGGGCAGACACGCCACCGCCGCGCCACTCGCCCCCGCCGCTCGAGGAGCTCGGACAGGTCCCGATGTTCGCGCAGCTGGCCGGGGACGAGCTCGTCGAGGTGTCGGGACTGTTCAAGGAGCGAAGCTTCGCGGCCGGTGCGACCGTCACCAAGGAGGGGTCCGGCGGCGCGGCGTTCTACCTGATCCAGTCAGGCCGGGCCAGGGTGTCGGTCCGCGGTGAGATCCGCGGCGAGCTCGGCCCGGGCGACTTCTTCGGCGAGATCGCGCTGATCGACGGCGGCGAGCGGTCGGCGACCGTCACCGCCACCACCGAGCTCGTCTGCCACGGCCTCACCTATTGGGACTTCCGCCCGCTCGTGCAGCGAAACGGCGCGATCGCATGGGGTTTGCTGCAGTCGCTGGCGAAGATGCTGCGGGAGGAACACAGGCGCAACGTCACGTCCTGAACCTAGACTGCGTCTGTGGCGCCCGTCTTCAAGCCTGCCTACCTGATCCATGGCGACGATCACGGCAGGATCGCCGAGCGCCGAGCGCGGCTGCGCACGCTCGCCGAGCAACAGAGCGGCGCGGCCGGAGTGGAGTTCTTCGAAGGCGACGCGAGCACGCCGGACGCGGTCGCCGCTGCCCTCTGCGCGATGACGCTCGCGCTCGGGCGCCGGTTCATCGTTGTGGATGGCGTCGAGCGCTGGCGGGACGGCGAGCTTGACGCGCTCAGCGCCGCGCTCGCCGCGATCCCCGATGACACGACGGTCGCGTTGTTCGCGCGCGAGGAGGGACGGATCAAGGCGCCCGAGCGGCTCGCCGTCGCCGTGCGCGCCGCCGGCGGCGACGTCAAGACCGAGCAGACGGTCAAGCCGTGGGAGCTGCCCAAATGGGTGACCGCCCGAGCGCGAGAGCGCAAGCTGACGCTGGAGCCCGACGCCGCGCGCGCGCTGATCCAGCATGTCGGCGAGCGCCAGCAGCGTCTCGTGCGGGAGCTCGAGAAGCTGGCGCTGCACCTCGGCGCGGGCGCGCGGATCGGGGTTGAGGAGGTGCTGGCGCTGACGGCGCCGTCGGGCGAGCTGCGCGCGTGGGCGCTTGCCGACGCCGTGATTGCGGATGACCGGCGGGAGGCCGTCCGCGTGCTGCTGTCGCTGCGCGAGCAGGGCGAGCGGATCGGAGGGCTGATCTGGTGGCTCAGCTCACGGCTGCGCGATGCGCATCGGATCGCGCTGGCCCTCGAGCGGGGCGAGCCGCAGGCGAAGCTGAAGGCGTCGTTGCGAATGAGCTCCCGCGCCGCCGACCAGCTGATCTCGGCGTCCCGCCGGGCGGGTGAAGCGCGGCTGCGGGCGGCGATCGAGCAGGTGGCGGACCTGGAGCTCGCCTCGCGCGGAGGCGGCGGACCGGGAACCGGCGAGGACACCGCCGCGCTGCTGACGGTCCGGTGCCTGACCGGCCGGCCGACCGCCGCCTGACTGGCCGCTCGGCCGCCGCCTGACTGGCCGCTCGGCCGCCGCCTGACTGGCCGGCCGGTCGCCGCCTGACCGGCGCTACTCGGGCGAGCCGCGGCGCACGCGTGCAGCGCGGGACTTCTTGCGCGCGCCGTTGTTGCGGTGCAGCGCTCCGCGCTTGACGGCCTTGTCGATCGTCTGCACGAGGGCTCGGTGCTCCACGTCGGCGGTTGCCTCGTCGCCGCTTGAGACGGCGTGCTCGAGCCGGCGGAAGTAGGTCTTGATCCGCGACGTGTAACGGCGGTTCTCGTCGCGCTCGCGCAGCGATCGCGAGATCCGCTTCTTCTGTGAGTGGATGTTGGCCATACGAGGTTCAGACAGACAAACGGCCACGGCGTTCCGCCGCGGCGCGTGCGTACTATAGCGGCCCGTGAGAGGCGCAGGCGCCCTTTGACCGACGAGCCGATCGTCGCGGACCCCTCGGCGCCGGGCGTCGAGCATCAGCCGCGTCGCAGGATCTCCACCAACACCGCGATCTTCGCGCTGGCGACGGCGCTGTCCAGGGTCGCGGGCCTCGGGCGCGAGATCGTCGCCGCCTTCTTCTTCGGCACCACCTTGTCGATGTCGGCGTTCACGATCGCGTCGCAGATCCCGAATCTGATGTCGAACCTGTTCGCTCAAGCCGCATTGTCGGCTGCGTTCGTGCCGGTGTTCACTGACCTGCTGGCGCAGGGGCGCAAGCGGGAGGCGTTCAAGCTCGCCTCGACGCTGTTCTGGATCATCGTGCTGGTGCTCGGCGGGCTGACGGCGCTGGGCGTGCTGTTCGCGGGCGTGTTCATCCCGCTGTTCACGGGCCCGGCGTTCACGCCGGCCGCTGACGCGCTCGCGGCGGGGCTGGCGCAGGTTCTGTTCCCGGTGATCCTGCTGCTCGGGCTCACCGGTCTGCTGGTCGGAATCCTCCAGTCCTACGACGAGTTCACGATCCCGGCGCTGGCGCCGGCGGCGTGGAACCTGGTGATCGTCGTGGTGCTGATCGTGCTGCGAGACCGCTTCCATGGCCACGATCAGCTCTACGCATACGCGATCGCGTGGGTGGTGGCGACCGCGGTGCAGCTCGCGCTCGTCGCCTCGGCACTGCCGCGGATCGACTTCCGGCTGAAGTTCGAGCTCGACTGGCGTGATCCGCGGGTGCGCCGGGTGCTGGCGCTGATGCTGCCGGTCACGATCGGCCTGGGGATCGTCAACCTCGACCAGCTGCTCAACTCGATCTTCGGCACGTTCGTGTCCGGTCAGGCTCCGCGTGCGATCGAGGCGGCGTTCAGGATCTACATGCTCCCGCAGGGGATCTTCAGCGTCGCGGTGGCGACCGTGTTGTTCCCGACCCTCAGCCGCCAGGCGGCCCGGCGGGACGTGTCCCCCATGCGCCACACATTGGCCAACGGCATGCGCCAGATCAACCTGCTGCTGATCCCGTGCGCGGCGCTGCTGATGGTGCTGTCCGCGCCGATCGTCCGGCTCGTCTTCCAGCGTGGCGCGTTCAACGCGTACTCGACGCACCTCACCTCGATCGCACTGTTCTGGTTCGCGTTCAGCCTCCCGTTCGGAGGTCTCAATCTGCTGCTCACGCGGACCTTCTTCGCCGTCCAGCGCCCGTGGATTCCGACCCGGCTGGCGGCGATCAACATCGGCGTCGACATCGTCGTCAGCGTCTCGCTGTACAAACCGCTCGGGATCGCGGGGCTCGTGATCGGCACGGCCGCCGCGAACGCGGTCATGACCGCGCTCCAGGTCCACCGCCTGCGGGCGGGGTTCAACGGCCGGCTCGAGGGCGCCCAGACGATCATGATCACCGCCCGGATCGCGGTCGCCTCTGCTCTGGCCGCCGCCCTCGCCTGGTTGTTGTGGTCGCTGGCGGACGGGCTGCTCGGGCGGTCGTTCGTGGCGCAGCTCGCCTCGCTCGGTGTGGCGATCGGGCTCGGCGCGCTCGCCTACGGTTGGCTCGTGCTGAGGATGCGGATCCCGGAGGCCGGCCAGATCAGGGCGCTCGTCGTCGGGCGCTTTCGCGAGCGAGGGCTCGTCCCCCGCTAGGAGGCCGTGCCACACCGCCGGTGACGCCGAACCCTAACCTTCGCTCATCACCGATCAGGCCCACATCCGCAACTTCTCGATCATCGCCCACATCGACCACGGCAAGTCGACGCTGGCCGACCGGATTCTGGAGCTGACCCACACCGTCGACCCTCGGGCGATGCGTGCACAGCTGCTCGACTCGATGGACCTCGAGCGCGAGCGCGGGATCACGATCAAGGCCCAGGCGGTGCGCGTGTTCTACGACTCGGCCGACGGCGAGACCTACCAGCTGCAGCTGATCGACACGCCCGGGCACGTCGACTTCACCTACGAGGTCTCCCGCTCGCTGGCCGCATGTGAGGGCGCGCTGCTGGTGGTCGACGCCTCGCAGGGAGTCGAGGCGCAGACGGTCGCCAACACCTATCTCGCGGTCGAATCCGGGCTCGAGCTGATTCCGTGCCTGAACAAGGTCGACCTTCCCGGCGCCGAACCCGAGCGGGTCGCGGGCGAGGTCTCCGACCTGCTCGGCGAGCCGGCCGAGCAGATGCGGCGGATCAGCGCCAAGACGGGCGAGGGGGTCACCGAGGTCCTCGAAGAGCTGATCGCTCGAGTCCCGGCGCCCAGCGGGCAGCCCGATGCGCCCGCGCGGGCGCTGATCTTCGACTCCGAGTTCGACCAGTACCGCGGCGTGATCGCCTACATCCGCGTGGTCGACGGCGCGCTCTCCAAAGGCGAGGCGATCCGGGCGATGCAGGCGGGGACCGAGGCCGAGATCGACGACATCGGGTTCTTCACGCCGCAGATGACCTCGGCGCCGGGCCTCAGCGCGGGCGAGGTCGGCTTTCTGATCACGGGACTCAAGGACGTCACGACGCTGCGGGTCGGGGACACGCTGACGAGCGCCCGCAACCCCGCGACCGAGCCACTGCCCGGCTACCGGGAGGTCAAGCCGATGGTGTTCTGCGGTCTCTTCCCGATCGACTCCGACGACTACCCGGATCTGCGAGACGCGCTCGAGAAGCTGACGCTCAACGACGCGGCACTGTCGTGGGAGCCCGAAACGAGCGACGCGCTCGGGTTCGGATTCCGTTGCGGCTTCCTCGGGCTGCTGCACATGGACATCGTCCGCGAGCGACTCGAGCGCGAATACGACCTCGAGCTGCTGGCGACGATGCCGAGCGTCGAGTACGAGGTGACCCGCACCGACGGCGTCGTGATCCCGGTCCACTCTCCGACGGACATGCCTGACCCATCGAACGTCGCCGTGGTCCGGGAGCCGTACATCCGCGCATCGATCCTGACTCCCAAGGAATTCGTCGGGACGATCATCGACCTCTGCCAGGACCGCCGTGGCGAGCACAGCGCCATGCACTACCTGTCGGCCGAGCGCCTGCAGATGACCTACGACCTGCCCCTGGCCGAGATCGTGCTCGATTTCTTCGACCAGCTCAAGTCCCGCACGCGCGGCTACGCTTCGCTGGACTACGAGCTGATCGGGCTGCGCGAGTCGGATCTCGTGAAGCTCGACATCCTGCTCGCGGGGGAGCCGGTGGATGCGCTGTCGATGCTCGTGCACCGAGCCAAGGCTGCCGAGATCGGGCGCACGATGGCCGAGAAGCTGCGCGCGAAGATCCCCCGCCAGCAGTACGACGTGCCGATCCAGGCGGCAATCGGCTCGCGGATCATCGCCCGGGAGACGATCAAGGCCTACCGCAAGGACGTGATCGCGAAGTGTTACGGCGGCGACATCACGCGAAAGCGCAAGCTGCTCGAGCAGCAGAAGCGCGGCAAGAAACGCATGAAGCAGGTCGGCCGGATCGAGATACCGCAGGAGGCCTTCCTCGCGGTGCTCGAACTCGGTGAGAAGGGCTGAGGCCCGGTGCCCGCCGTCCGCGCGACGCTCGCCGAATCACCGTACGTGGTGGTTCATCACGACCCGCACGCGCTCGCGCGATCAGCGGCCGTGCGCGCCGCGCGCGAGGCGGACCCGCTGACTCGCGCGCACGCGCGCTCGATGAGCGTCGCGGATCGCCTGCGAGCCGGCTTCGCCCTCTCGCGTGCCGCGGCCCGGATCCGAGCTACCCGGCCGTGACGGGTCAGCCCTCAGGGGGCAATTGCGGCGAGGAGTTCCGACCCGAGGAGATGTTCGCCGCGCTGGCGCAGGGTGGGGTCGACTA
>Ga0075021_10000742_pt1 | contig 16783 bp, 20 predicted proteins | sample ColStrG_CSR_2012_FD_72749 | JGI IMG/M metagenome (GOLD analysis project Ga0075021, IMG submission 72749) | Freshwater sediment microbial communities in response to fracking from Pennsylvania, USA - Cold Stream Run_MetaG_CSR_2012 | ecosystem: Environmental > Aquatic > Freshwater > Creek >...
CACGACGCCACACCGCAACCTCGCGGACCTGTGGATGCGCGCTCAGGACCAACTCGACCTCCGCCGGCCAGACCTTCTCGCCCCCGGTGTTGATGACGTCGGCCAGGCGCCCGTGAACAGCCACGGTTCCGTCGTCGCGGACCTCTCCGGCGTCGCCGGTGGCCAACCAACCCCGCGCCCCGTCCGGTCCCACCTCGTCGATCGGGCCGCCGTCGCGGTAGGCGCGCGCAAGCGTCGGCGACCGCACGTAGAGCTCGGGACCGACGGCCGCGACGGTCACTCCGTCGAGGGGGCGACCGTCGTAGACGACGCCGGAGCCGGTCTCAGTCAGCCCCCAGGTCGCCACCGTGTTCGACGGGAGCGAGGCGGGCGGCGCGGCGCCACCGAGTACCACGGTGCGAAAGGCGAGCGGGTCCTCAAGGCGCCGCAGCGCCGTCGCGACGAGCGAGACGAGCGTCGCGCCACGCGACGCGGCCTCGGCGACGGCGACGGGGTCAAACGTCGCGTGGACCTCTAGTGGTGTGGAGGTGTGCAGGGCGCGCGTGACGACGCTCAGTCCGCCCACGTGAGCGCACGGGAGGCAGCACAGCCAGCGATCGGCGGCCGCGTCGACGCCGAGTCGCCGCGAGGTCAACTGTGCGCTCGCGGCCACGGCGTCGTGAGTCAGCACCACTGCACGTGGTGCCGCCGTGGACCCCGAGGTCGCCACGACGAGCGCGTCACCGTCGTCGACTTCGCGACCGCCCGGGACAAGTACCTCAACGCCATCGCGCCGCACTCGGCTCGTCGGCGCCAGGGCCATCAGCTGCGCGTCGCGTGTCGCGCCGCGCAGTCGGGGGTCGAGCACGCAGGCCGCGGCGCCGCGGTCCCAGATCCCTGCGAGCAGACCGGGAAGCTGCGGACCCTGCAGGATGTCCAGGCAGACGAGCTCGGCCACCTCCTCACCCTACGAGGGCAGGGTTGGCACTTCGTGCAAGATGTCGCGATGGCAACCGTCCGCCACCACGTCGTCATCGACGTCGCCGCGGCCGACGCGTGGGACCTCCTCGGCAACCCGCGCCGCGCTGCGGAGTGGTTCCCCGGGATCACCTCGTGCGTGGTCGACGGGGCGACGCGGACCGTCACGCTCGCCACCGGGCTGTCGCTGCCCGAGGAGCTGGTCACCGTCGACGAGCTGCAGCGGAGGTTCCAGTACTCGGTGAAGATGCCGATCGTTCGCTCGCACCTCTCGACGCTCGATGTCCTCGAGCTCGACGAGGCGAGTTGCTGCTGCTCGTACGCCGCGGACGCGGATCCCGCGGTCATGGCGCTGGTGATCGGCGGGGCAGCGGCGCTCGGCCTCGCGCGCGCGAAGTCGATGCTCGAAGGGGACTGACATGGGCCGGTGCATCTTGTTCGTCACGACGGACCAGCAGCGCTACGACACCCTCGGGTGCAACGGGGGGACACTGTCTCGGACCCCGGTCGTGGACCAGCTCGCCGCACAGGGGCACCGCTTCGAACGCTGCCATCCGTCCTCGGTGGTCTGCATGCCGTCGCGCTCGACGATCCTGACGGGCCAGCACCCCTCCGCGCACGGCGTGTGGATGAACGGCGTGCCACTTGCACAGAGCGCGCCCTCGGTGGCCGAGGAACTGGCGACCGCGGGCTACCGCACCGCGCTGATCGGCAAGGCGCACTTCGAGCCACTGCTCGATCCCTTCGGCCTGTTCGCCGAGAACCGGCTCGGAATGACGGGCGCCTACAGCGAGCCCGGACCGTGGTTCGACGGCACCCGGGGCCCGCATCGTGGTTTCGACCACATGGAGCTCGCGACGCACGGCGCCGCGGGGTGGCTCCACTATTCGAAGTGGCTCCAACAGCACCACCCTGAGGCGGTCGGCATGTTCTACCGCGTCCTCGACGACGACCTCGAGGTCTCCGCCGCCGGTGGCGGTGACACCGGCGCGCCCCAGGCGCACCGCAACGAGATTCCTCGCGACTGGTACCACACCGACTGGGTCGCGGACCGGACCGTCGCGTGGCTCGAGGCGCTCGACGCAGGGGAGGACTTCTTTTGCTGGATGAGCTTTCCGGACCCACATCATCCGTGGGACCCGCCCTCGAGCGAGGTCGGCCGCGTCAACTGGCGTGACGTCGAGCTGCCCGCGGGCTACGTCGCGGACCCGACCGACCGCGAGGCGATCCTCGCCGCCAAGCCATCGCACTGGTCGCGGTGGTACCGCGGCGAGCTCGTCTCGAACTACGAGGCGCCGGCGAAGTGGGTCCCCGCAACGCTGACCGCGGACCAGGTTCGCGAGGTGAACGCACTCAATGCCGTGGAGGTCGAGCTCGTCGACGAGGCGATCGGTCGCGTGCTCGCAGCCGTCGAGCGCCTTGGATTCGCCGATCGCACCGACGTCGTCCTGACGACCGACCATGGGGAGCTCCAAGGTGACTACGGGCTGCTGTTCAAAGGCCCGTACCACACCGACGGCCTCCTGCGACTCCCGCTCGTGTGGCGGCCTGCGCCGGTTGCCGCTGCCGCCCCGTCGACGGTCACGCGCCCGGTTGGTCTCGTCGACCTCGCCGCGACGTTCCTGTCCATCGCGGGGCTCGCGACGCCGTCGTACATGGAGGGCCGCGCACTCCCGTCCTCGGACGAGGACGCCGCGGCACGGGGATTCGACGCCGCGATCACCGAGTGGGACTCCGAGCTGTTCGGCGTCAGCGTGCACCTTCGGACCGTGGTCGCCGACGGGTGGCTGCTCACGAGATGCGACCCGAGCACGGTGCACGAGGGAACCGAGGGGGAGCTGTACAGCCTCGCTGACGACCCCCTGCAGCGTGTGAACCGCTTCGAGGATCCCTCGTGCGCGACGATCCGCGACGCGCTGCTCGAGCGGCTGGCCGCGCACGACGTCCGAGCAGCGCAGGGAGCGGCCGCGCCCGGGCCGCTCGTCGCCCCGGTCTGAGGCCACAGCGCCCCCTGCCGCCGCCGGTAGCGTGGCCCCGATGACCGACGACACCTCCACCGTGATCTCCGGGCCCCCCGAGGACCCCGTCGATCGGTTCCGCGACCTCGAGCCCCCGGCGTGGGAGCGACGGGGCGACTATGTCGACATCGCCTACGACGTGGCCGAGGGCATTGCCAAGCTCACCATCTGCCGCCCCGAGCGTCGCAACGCCTTCCGCCCCCAGACGCTGTTTGAGTTGGCTGACGCGTTCAACCGGGCCCGCGACGACACCTCCGTGGGCGTGATCGTCCTCACGGGTCAGGGACCCGACGCGTTCTGCTCCGGCGGCGACCAGAAGATCCGAGGCGACGACGGCTACATCGGTGACGACGACGTCGCTCACCAGGGAGTCGGACGGTTGAACGTGCTCGACCTGCAGATCCAGATCCGACGGCTGCCCAAGCCGGTCATCGCGATGATCGCGGGCTACGCGATCGGCGGTGGGCACATCCTGCACCTCGTGTGCGACCTGTCGATTGCGGCGGACAACGCGCGCTTCGGTCAGACCGGACCTCGCGTCGGGAGCTTCGACGCCGGATACGGCTCGTCACTCCTCGCGCGCACGATCGGCCTCAAGCGCGCCAAGGAGGTGTGGATGCTGTGCCGCCAGTACGACGCGACGACCGCCCTTGAGTGGGGGCTCGTCAACGCCGTCGTCCCGCTCGCCGACCTCGAGGCCGAGACCGTGGCCTGGTGCCGCCAGATCCTGACGCTCTCGCCGATCGCGCTGCGGATGTGCAAGGCAGGCTTCAACGCTGCCGACGACGGGCTCGCGGGCGTCCAGCAGCTCGCCGGGGACGCCACGATGCTCTTCTACATGTCCGAGGAGGGCCAGGAGGGCCGCGATGCGTTCGTGGAACGGCGCGCCCCGGACTTCGGCCGGTTCCCCAAGCGCCCATGACGGCCACCGTGCCGGGCCGAACGGCTCGATGGGTCGCCGGCGCGAGGCCCCGCACGCTTCCTGCATCGGTCGCTCCCGTCATCGTCGGTGCCGCCGTGGCGCGTCCGGTGCCGACGGCATGGGGGCGACTTGTGCTGTGTGCGATCGTGGCGCTGTCCCTGCAGATCGCGACGAACTTCGCGAACGACTATGCCGACGGGGTGCGAGGGACCGATGAGCGACGCGTGGGTCCGCTTCGGCTGACCGCGACGGGTCTTGCCTCGCCCGCGGCGGTCCGTGCCGCCGCGTTCGCGTTCTTCGCCGTCGCCGCAGCAGCGGGTCTATGGCTCGCGGCGCTCACCTCGTGGTGGCTCCTCGCCGTCGGCGCCGCGGCGATCCTCGCAGGATGGGGCTACACCGGCGGCCCCCGACCGTACGGCTATCTCGGGTTGGGCGAGCTGTTCGTGTTCGTCTTCTTCGGTCTGGTCGCGACCGTCGGGACCACCTACTGCCTGACGATGCAGTTCCCCGTCCTCGCCGTCGTCGCCGGCGCGGCCATGGGCGCCTTTGCCTGCGCGCTGCTCGACGCGAACAACCTGCGCGACGTTGCGGGGGACCTTGCGTCCGGGAAGCGAACCTTGGCGGTGCGGCTCGGTCGTCGCCGCGGCGGTGCGCTCTACGTGGGCTTCGTCGGCGCCGCGTTCGCGCTCGGCGTCATCTGCGCACTGTGGCGCCCGGGCGCCGTGGCTGTCCTCGCCGCAGCACCCCTTGCCGCAGCACCGGTGCGCACCGTTCGAAGTGACGCGAACGGGCCGGCCCTGCTCCCCGTGCTCGCGGGTACCGCGCGGCTCCAACTAGTCGCGAGCGCCGTCTTGGCCCTCGGGATCTGGGCGACCGCGTGACGCCGTTGGGTCGAGGAACGAACCGATGAGGCGCGCAACCACCGCGGGCTGCTCGAGGTGGCACGCGTGGCCACTTCCGGGTACCACGGCGGCGGCGATCGCGCGGTTCGACGCGGCCCAGCGGCACCCCGCGGCGACGAATGGGTCGTCGCGCGCGCCGGCGATGGCGAGTAGCGGGTGCGAGAGCGCCGACAGCTCTGGCTCGAGCCACCGCTGGGTTCCGAGCGAGCTTCGTCGCAGGCTGTCGGCCAGCCCGGGCGCCGTGTTCGCGCGGCGCGTGTCGAGGTCCGCGGCGTCATGCGACAGCGTCGCGAACATCGGATTGCGCAGCCACGCGTCAAGGAAGGCGTCGACCTCGCCGCGGGACTCGAGCGCATCGGCCATCGAGAGGTCTCGTTCGAGCCGTGCACCTCGTGCGGCCTCGTCGGCGATGCCGGCCGACGCGCCGATCGTCACGACGCGGCCCAGGCCCGACGGCGCGCGAAGCGCCACGTGGAGTGCGACGCGGCCGCCGAGCGAGTACCCAATGAGGTCGAACGGCTCACCGTGGGTCTCGTCGAGCACGAGTTGCGCGGTGGCGTCGAGGTCGGCAGAGACCTCGGAGGAGTCACCGTGACCCGGCAGGTCCAGGCGGACCACACGGTGCGACGCACTCAGCGCCTCGGCGAGGATCGCCAGCGACGCCGCAGTTTGGGTGAAGCCGTGCAGGGCGACGACGAGGGGACCTTCGCCTGTGCGCACGGCACCGAGGGAGGCCATTGATGGGCAGCGTACCGGCGCTCGATTCGGCCGCCGCGGCGCAGTCGACGTTCGCCGCGACCCTGTTCGACGAGTTCACCTGCTCGGGAATGGCCGAGATCGTGGTGTGCCCGGGCTCTCGTTCCACGCCGCTGGCGCTCGCGGCGCTGGGCACCGAGGGCCTCGAGGTGCACGTTCGGCTCGACGAGCGCTCCGCGGGATTCTTTGCGATCGGGCGCTCGTTGGCCACCGGCCAGCCGGTCGGGGTCGTGGTCACCTCGGGTACGGCCGCCGCCGAGCTGCACGCGGCCGTCGTCGAGGCGGACCTCGCGCGCGTCGCGCTCGTCGTGATGACCGCGGATCGCCCGCCCGAGCTGCACGGTGTCGGCGCGCCACAGACGATCGACCAGACGAACCTGTTCGGCGGCGCAGTCCGGCGCTTCGAGGACCCCGGCCCGATCCGGCCGGGGACCGAGGCGAGCTGGCGCCCGCTGGCGGCGCGCGCGATGGCTGCGGCAACTGGGCCGATGCGCGGACCTGTGCACCTCAACCTCCCGTTCGTCGAGCCGCTGGATCGTGCGCCGGGTCCGCTGCCACAACGACGCCCCGGCGGCGCAGCCTGGCGGTCCACGGTGCCCGTCTCTGTCGTTCCCGACGACGACGGGACCCGCGGGGCCGCGCGCGTGGTGGTCGTCGCTGGCCGGGGCATCGACGATCCCTCCGCGGTCCTCGCCGCAGCGACCGCGCGTCGCTGGCCCGTGCTCGCCGACCCGCTCTCCGGCTGCAGGACGGACGCCGAGGTGTCGGTCGCGGCGTTCGACGCGCTGACGCGCGACGACGCGGTCAGGGCGTCGCTGCGCCCCGACGTGGTCGTCCAGCTCGGCGCGATGCCGGCGTCGAGGGCACTGAGCGAGGCACTAGATGTGTGGTCCTGCGAGCTCGTGGTCGTTGACCAAGGCGGTCGCGTCCAGGACCCGTTCGGTCGCGTCGCGAGGGTCGTCGAGGCGAGCGCGGGGTCCTGGGCGCGCGCCGCCACGGCGGCTGCGTCGGCGCCGTGCGACGACGCGTTCCTCTCGGCGTGGCGTCGCGCCGACGACGCCGCGCAGGACTGCTTCGACGCACTCCTCGAAGGGAGCTTTGACGAGCCATCGGTCGCCCGCGGATTGAGCGGCACCCTGCCCGGTCACGTCGTCTTCGTCGTGTCGTCGTCGATGCCGGTCCGCGACCTCGAGTGGTTCGGCCGACGGGTGCCTCGCGGACCGCTCGTCGTGGCGAATCGCGGGGCGAACGGCATCGACGGGGTCGTGTCGACGGCCCTGGGCGCGAGCATCGGCGGCTGCGCGGTGTGCCTCCTCGGCGACCTCGCCTTCCTCCACGATGCGGGCGCGCTCGCTGACGGACTGGGCGGTTCCGACGGCTCGTGCGTGCTGGTCGTCGTCGACAACGCCGGCGGCGGCATCTTCTCGTTCTTGCCCCAGCGCAGCTCGGTCGCCCATCAGGCGTTCGAACGCGTGCTGGCCACGCCACCGAGCGCCGACGTTGCCGCCGTCGCACGGGGCTATGGCGCCGACGTCACGGTCGCCGAGGACCTCACGGCGATGCAGGCCGCCGTCGACGAGTGCCTTGCCCGACCGGGCGTGCACGTCGTCGTGGCCGCGATGCCGTCTCGCGACGAGAATGTGGAGCTCCATCGTCGCTACGGCGACGCAGCCGGCAGCGCGGCGCGACTCGTGCTTCGATGACGGTCGCCTCGTCCATTCAATCGACGGTCACCCACGGCTCCCCGCTGGTCGCGGCCGCGATCGCCTTCGCGGCCGGCCTCGTCTCGTTCTTCTCGCCGTGCGTGCTGCCACTCGTCCCGGGCTACCTCGCGTTCCTCGGCGGCGCGGCCGGGGCCCAGGCGGTCGCCCCCTCCAAGCCGCGTCGACTGACGCGGACCCTCGCGGGGGCGATTTCTTTCGTCCTGGGCTTCTCGCTGGTCTACGTCTCGCTCGGAACGGCCTTCGGTGGACTGGGCCAGGCGCTCAAGACCCACCAGCGCGTCCTGTCGATTGTCTTCGGCGTGGTCACCATCTGCCTCGGGCTGTTCTTTGCGGGCGTGTCGCTGCCCGGCTCGAGGCTGCTGAACCGCGAGGCAAAGATCCACTGGCTGCCGCGGGCGACCGTCGGCGGCGCCGCGATCCTCGGCGTGCTGTTCAGCATCGGCTGGTCGCCCTGCACGGGCCCAACGCTCGCCGCGATCCTCGGCCTGTCGGCGACGACGCCGGGGGCCACCGCATGGCGCGGCTCGCTGCTGGTGCTGGTCTACTGCCTCGGTCTCGGCCTGCCGTTCCTGCTCGCGGCGGTGGCGACCGACTCGTGGGGGGCAATCTCGCGGCTCGTTCGGCGGCACTCCGCACTGCTGCTCCGCATCGGCGGCCTGCTGCTCATCGCCATCGGCGTGCTCGAGGTCACGGGAACCTGGGCGACGTTCATCCAATGGATCCAAGACCGGTTCTCGTCGTTCTCATCCCCGCTGTAGCGCGACGCGCGGCAGCTGCGAACACCGCCTCTGGCAGACTGTCGAGATGCCGACGCTCACTGAGGATCTCCGCCTTCGTGGCGTGATCCACCAGGTCACCGACGACGCCGTGCTCGACCGGCTCGACCGCGGTGGCGTGACGGCCTACGTCGGCTTTGACCCCACGGCGCGAAGCCTGCACATCGGCAACCTGCTGCAGCTGGTCACGTTGCGGCGCCTGCAGTTGGCGGGGAACCGGCCGATCGTGGTCGCCGGCGGTGCCACCGGGCTCATTGGCGACCCGAGCGGCAAGTCCGACGAGCGCCAGCTGCTCAGCGAGGCGCAGCTCCACGAGAACATCGCGTCCGTGCGCGAGCAGCTCGCCAGGTACCTGGACTTCTCCGATGAGGCGGGTGACGCCGCCGCGGTCCTCGTGGACAACGCGACGTGGCTCTCGCCACTGACGCTCACCGAGTTCCTGCGAGACGTGGGCAAGCACTTCACCGTCAACCAGATGATGGGAAAGGAGTCGGTGCGCTCTCGCCTCGAGCGTCCCGACGTGGGGATCTCCTACACCGAGTTCAGCTACATGCTCTTGCAGGCCTACGACTTCTACCGGCTGCACGTGGACCTCGGCTGCGAGCTGCAGCTCGGCGCGTCGGACCAGTGGGGCAACATCACCTTGGGCATCGAGCTGGTCCGAAAGCTCACGGGCGACCAGGTCTTCGGGGTCACGACCCCGCTGCTCACCAAGGCCGACGGCACCAAGCTCGGCAAGAGCGTCCTGACCAACGAGAGCGTCTGGTTGGACCGCGAGATGACGTCGCCCTACGCCCTGTACCAGTACCTCGTGAACGTCGAGGACGAGATCGTCGGGACGCTGCTGCGGACCCTGACCTTCGTGGACCTCGACGAGCTGGCGGCGCTCGAGGCCACCGTGGTCACGGCGCCCGCATCCCGCGAGGCGCAACGACGACTCGCCTACGAGGTCGTGGCCTTCGTCCACACGCCGCGCGATGCCGAGGCCGCCGTCACGGCTTCGGCCGCGCTGTTCGACGAGTCGATCAGCGATCTGGACCTCCCGACGCTCGAGGCCGTCGTCGCCGACGTGCCGTCGACGACCGTGCCAAAGGGTCGGCTCGTCGACGGCGTCGGGGTGATCGAGCTCCTCTCGACTACGAAGGTGTGCGCCTCCAACGGCGAGGCCCGCCGCGCGGTCAGCCAGGGCGGCGTGTACGTGAACAACCGCCGCGTCGACGACCCGGAGGCGACCGTGGGCGCTGACGCCCTGCTGTTCGGGCGCTACGTGCTGCTGCGGCGCGGCAAGCGCCAGCAGCACCTCGTCGTCGCGGAATGATCCGGGCGCTCGCGATCGCCTGCGTGCTCGCCGGGATCTCCCTCTCGGCGTGCGGCGGCACCCAGACCCCGGCCGAGGCACTCAACGCCTGGACCTCGTCGACCCAGCTCGCCAACGCCGTCACGGCGCTGCTCACCGACTCGAGGGCGGTGCACGACGCGATCACGATGCACCGCGACGCAAAGGTCATCCGCACGGTGTGCGCCGAGCTGCTGTTGGACGCCCAGGGCGCGAACGACTCGCTGCCCACGCCGGACGGCCAGCTGACAGGGCTGCTGTCGAGCGCCTACGGCGAGCTGGCCGCGGCCGCGAGCCGCTGCTACGGCGCGGCGACGCTGCCCGCGAAGCTCGAGGCCGCCGACGCGCGCCGGAGCCGAGCGATCGGGTCACTCGTCGCCGGCGTGCTCCGCGCGGAGGCCGTGCTCGGCCGTCCGATCCATGTGGCGGGGATTCCGTGAGCGAGCTCGACTTCAGCCTCGAGGACGCCGTGCTGCGACGGCTGCTGTGGGCGATGCCGACCGGGCTGTACGTCCTCGGCTCGACGGGTGGACCCAATGGGCCGTACAACCTGATGACCCACAGCCTCGCCGTCCAGGTGGCGACGACCCCGAGGGTCGTCGCCGTCGCGGTGGAGCGCGACGCGCGCACCCATGAGCTGGTCTCGGCGTCGGGGGTCGCGGCGCTCAACGTGCTGCGCCGCGACCAGCGCGCGATCGTGCGCAGGTTCGTCAAGCCCGTCGACGACATCGAGGTCGGCGAGGACGGTCGTCCGGTCATGATGGCGGGCGTCGACGTCGCGCTCACCCCGGCCGGCGCGCCGTTCCTCACGTCGGCGGCCGGCTGCCTCGAGCTGCGCGTCACCGACGCCGTGGGTTTCGCCAGCCACACGCTGTTCTGCGGCGAGGTGACGGCCGCGGCCGCAGTTGGCGAACTGCTCGCGGGGTCCGCGGCCGAACGGACCGCCGAGATCCTCCGGATGGAAGACACCCGGATGAACTACGGCGGCTAGGCAGACTCGTCGGGGCGCGGCCGCAGGTCGATCGTCAGCGTGAGGATGCCCTCGGTCAGCTCGGCGGCGGCGTCCGCGAGCATCGCAAAGTCCTGGTAATCGAGCGCGGCCTGGTGGGCGAAGCGCTGGCGCTCGGGTCCCTCGATCGGCGGCAGTCCTCGCTGGCGCACGGCCTTGGCGCGGTCCGCGAACCTCGCCAGCATTTCGTTCGGGTCGAAGTTGTCGGCCACGGCCGGAGTGTAGGCACCCCGCGGGAGCTCCTCGCGCACCGTGGGCCGTGACCGCTCCGGGTGGGCGAGTGGGTAGACTTGTCCGCGATTCATCACCGGGGGAGACACCCCTCGAGCCCGGCCCGCGTGCGTCCTGCGGGCCGACAGCGAAGGAGTCGAAGTGAAGAAGGGCCGGCATCGCAGGTTCGTCGAGGCACGCGAGCTCAAGCACACGACGACGACCGTGCTGCAGCCCTGCCCGGAGTGCGGTGCGGAGCCCGAGGACCGCCACGCGGACTGGTGTCTCGCTGAGGAAGACCGCTACGAGCAGATCATGGGCGGCGTCGTCGCCGCGGATGCAGACGACGCGGGCGAGGACCTGGCCTAGGCGGTCGTCGCGGCGCGCACGGCCTATCGCCCTCGCCGCACGGCCGGGTGCGGGAGCGTGACCGCGGACCCCAGCCGCCCGTGGCGGTCGTCGAGGTACGCGACGAGCCGCGCGTAGACCTTCTTGCCGACCATCGCGACGAGCTCGTCGGACATCGAGTCCACCACTCTGTCTCGACCCGTGAAGGCCTCTGGTGCCTCGGTGCACCACCAGTGGAACTCGTCGCCGCCGGCACCCCAGTTGCGCCGCTCCCACTGGGTCACCGTGGTCCGGACGTGTCCGTCGTCGAGGACCTCGTCATCGCGTCGCAAGGGGAGCTGCCAGCACACGTCCGGCTTCAAGTCGATGTAGCTCTCGTTTCGGTCCATCGCCGCGACGTGCAGCGCGCAGCCGGGGCCCCGGTGGAAGCCGGGGCGATTGAGAAAGATGCAGGCGTCCTTGACGAGCCTCGTCACGACCTCGCCGCCCTTTGCGGTCTTGGTCACGCCCTTCTTGCCCTGCGCGCGGAACTGCCACTGGTCGTCAGTCAGGGTCTTCGCCGCACGCTCGACGCGACGGACGTCGTCGTCGTCAGTGAAGTGCGCCCCGTAGCTGCAGCAGCCCTGGACGAGCTCCTCGGCGGGGCCAGTGAGCACCCCCCGGCATCCGGCACCGAAGATGCAGTGCCAGTTGCTCTCCAAGAAGGTGACGTCGAACAGCCAGGTTCGGGCCTCGCCGGGGTCTTCGAAGCTGACCCATTCGTGCGTGTCGCGGGGGACCTTTGCCACCCGCGCGAACCTACTCGTCGGCACCCCGGTCGCCCGGCACCCGTACACTTGGAACATGACCGACACCAGCCTCGCCGTGCTCGCCTTCTCCGAGGAGGCCCTCACCGTGGTGACCGACGCGCGTGCCGCCGAGCCCGACGCGGACCGACTCGCGCTCATCGTCGAGATCAGAGGGGTGAACGTCCGAGGGTACGACTACGACCTGTACTTCCAGCCGCTCGACGAGTTGGCCGACGACGCGGTGCTCGATCACTCCGCCGGTTTGCCTGTGGCGGTGCCGGCCAGTTCCGTCGAAAAGCTGCGCGGCGCGCGCCTCGAGATCGAAGACGGCGGCCTCGTGCTCGTGAACCCGAACACGCCGAGCGCCGCGGAGCGCGCCCCGAGCGTGCCGGCCGAGGTCCTCGACGCGGGCCTCGAGGGCCCAATCGCTTCCCAGGTCGTCACCGTGCTCGAGACATCCGTGAACCCGGCCATCGCCAGCCACGGGGGACGTGCCGACCTCATCGCCATGGATGAAAAGGGGATGGTTGCCTACCTCGCGCTCTCTGGCGGCTGCCAGGGGTGCGCGATGAGCAGGGCGACGCTCGCAAACGGCATCGAGGTCTCGCTTCGCGAGGCCATCCCCGAGCTCGTGGGCGTCGTCGACGTCACGGACCACGCGAGCGGCGCCACGCCCTACTACGCCAGCTAGGCCCAGGGGATCCCGGCGGTGCTCCGCTTCCTCACCGCGGGGGAGAGCCACGGCAAGGGGCTCGTGGTCATCGTCGAGGGGCTCCCGGCGGGGCTCGAGGTCACCACCGACCTGGTCGCCGACGAGCTGGCCCGCCGCCGACTCGGGTTCGGGCGCGGACCTCGCATGCGCTTCGAGCGCGACGAGGTGACGCTGCTGGCCGGGGTGCGCCACGGCCGCACGCTGGGCTCGCCCGTGGCCGTGGAGATCGCCAATACCGAGTGGGAGAAGTGGCGCGAGGAGATGTCGCCGGACCCCGGCGCGACCGCCCGACCCCTCACCGCGCCCCGGCCGGGACACGCCGACCTCGCCGGCATGCAGAAGTACGGGCTGGTCGACGCCCGCGACGTGCTCGAGCGCGCCAGCGCGCGAGAGACGGCTGCGCGTGTCGCCGCCGCCGCGCTCGCTCGCGCGCTGCTGAGCGAGCTGGACGTGACCGTGCTCAGCCACACCGTCGCGCTCGGCGGCATTGTCGCACCCGACGGCGTGCGCCCCGGGCCATTGGACCGCGACGCCGTCGACAGCGACGAGGTTCGCTGCGCGGACCCAGAGTCATCCGCCAAGATGGTCGCGGCGATCCGAGCCGCGGCCAGGGACGGCGACTCTCTCGGCGGCGTCGCCGAGGTCCTCGCCTACGGGGTGCCCGTCGGGCTCGGCAGCCACGTGCACTGGGACCGCAAGCTCGACGGGCTGCTCGCCCAGGCTCTGATGAGCATCCAGGCGGTCAAGGGCGTGGAGATCGGGGAGGCGTCGCGCCAGGCGGCCGCGCGAGGCTCCGAGGCCCACGACGGCATCGCCGTGGACCCCGGTGCCGCGGCCTCCTCGGCGGGGTTCCGGCGCCTCGGCGACCTCGCCGGCGGCCTCGAGGGCGGCATCACGACCGGCTCGCTGCTCGTCGCCCGTGCGACGATGAAGCCGCTGTCGACGCTCAACCGGCCGGTGCTCGAGACGGTGGACCTCGCGACGGGCGAGTCCTCGGTGTCGTTCAAGGAGCGCACCGACGTGACCGCAGTGCCGGCAATGGGTGTCGTGGCCGAGTCGATGGTGGCGCTCGTCCTGGCCGGTGAGGCGCTGCGAAAGTTCGGCGGCGACTCCGTCAAGGAGACGCGCCGCAACATGGACGGCTTCCTCGCCGCCGCGGCCACCCTGGCGCCACCGACGTGACCGTCCGCGTGGCGCTCGTGGGCCTGCCGGGCGTGGGCAAGTCGACGATCGGCGCCGCGCTCGCGCGGGCGCTCGATGCGACCTTCGTCGACGTCGACGACCTCGTCACGTCGACCGAGGGCGCGTCGCCCGCGTCACTGCTGCGCACGGTGGGAGAAGAGGCGTTCCGCGCGGCGGAGGCGCGCGCGCTTGCGTTCGCGCTCGAGACGCCCGGCGACGTCGTGGTGGCCACGGGTGGTGGCGCCGTGGAGTCGGCCGGCTCGAGGGCGCTGCTCTCGGGCTTCGGGACGGTGGTGCACCTCGTGGCACCCGCCGTCACCGTGCTCGGCCGCCTCGACGGAGGGGACCGGCCGCTGGTCGCGCAGCCGAGCGTCGAGCGGATCGAGGCGCTCGAGGCTCGTCGGGCGGCCTGGTACGGCGAGGTGAGCGACGTGACGGTCGATGCGACGGGGGAGGTCGAGCTCGTCGTCGAGCTCCTGTGCGACGAGCTGGCGGCCCGGTGAGGCACGTCCCCGTGGAGGCCGCCTCAGGGCGCTATGAGGTGGTCGTCGGCGAGGGCGCGCGCCATGGGCTCGCGGCACTGTTCGCCGCGCGGACCCCGACGTGCAGGGCAGCGGCGATCGTCACACAGCAGCGGATCGTCGACGAGGGCTGGCTCGAGGGGCTCGACCCGGGCGTGGAGGCCTCGCTGCATGTCGTCGACGACGGCGAGGGCGCCAAGACCCTGGCGAGCGTCGAGCGAATCTGCCGAGAGCTGGTCTCCGAGGGCGTCTCGCGGCGCGACGTCGTCGTCGGGTTCGGCGGTGGGGTCGTGACCGACCTCGCCGGGTTCGTGGCGGCCGTGCACCTCCGCGGGGTGGCGCTCGTGCAGGTACCCACGACGCTCCTCGGCCAGGTTGACGCGGCGATCGGCGGCAAGAACGGCGTCAACCTCCCCGAGGGCAAGAACCTCGTCGGCACGTTCCACCAGCCCGTGGGCGTGCTCTGTGACACCACCGTGCTCTCGACCCTGCCCGCGCGCGAGTGGGCGAGCGGACGCGGCGAGATCGCCAAGTACGCGCTGCTCACCGGTGACGACGCCGTCGCGCTCGCCGGCGCCCCGGTCGACGTCCAGGTGGCGACGTGCGTGGCGATCAAGGCGGGCTTCATCGCCGAGGACGAGCGCGACACGGGCCGCCGCGCGCTGCTCAACTACGGCCACACGCTGGCCCATGCCATAGAGACGACCCAGTCCGGGCACGAAGGGGCGCTGCGCCACGGGGAGGCGGTCGCCGTCGGACTCGCGTTCGCCGCGCGTCTCGCCGAGCGGCTCGGCCGGATTGACGCGGGCCGCGTCGCGGTGCACGACGAGGTCCTCGACGCGCTGGCACTGCCGGCGGGGCTCCCTGTGGGCGCCTCGTCCCCGGCGCTGCTCGACGTCATCCGCCGCGACAAGAAGGCGCACCACGGCGTCGCCTTCGTCCTCGACGGGCCGTCGGGGTGCGAGCTCGTCGAGGACATCGACGAGCGCGCGGTCCTCGCTACGCTTCGGGCAATGGGCGCACGGTCGTGACCGACTACCTCTTCGTGCTCTCGGGGCCGAACCTCGGGTCCCTCGGAGCACGCGACCCGGAGGTCTACGGCACCGTGACCCTCGACGAGCTCGTGGCGCTGGCCGCCGCGCGCGCAGCGAGCCATGGCTTCGGGCTCCGGCACTTCCAGTCGAACCATGAAGGGGCGCTCATCGACGCGATCGAGTCACGCGAGCAGGGCTGCGCGGGGATACTCGCCAACCTCGGCGCGTTCTCGCACACCTCGGTCGCCCTGCACGACGCCCTCGAGATCGTCGGCTGCCCGGTCGTCGAGGTGCATCTGTCGAACCCCGCGGCACGAGAGCCGTTCCGGCACACCTCGACCATCGCGCCGGTGGTGGCGGGGTCGATCGCGGGGTTCGGGTCGCTGTCCTATGAGCTCGCCGTCGACGCGCTGGCACGCCTAACGGGGACCGCGGGCCCGGCCGCCTAGGATCTCGACCGCGCGCCGCGCCCCGGTCACCGACTTCGGGGACCTCGGGCGTCCGATCGCCTGCGCCCGCGGCACTCGGCCGCGGCGTTGGCGAACTGGCCACGCGGCGCGCCGACAGCCCGCGGACGGTCCGTGGTCACAGGTGGAGGAATGCGCGGCGATGGCCTCGGTGTCAAGCAACGACCTGAAGAACGGGATCGGCCTCAAGATCGACGAGGGGCTGTTCACGGTGATCGAGTTCCAGCACGTCAAGCCCGGCAAGGGCGGTGCGTTCGTGCGGACGAAGCTGCGCAACGTCCGGACCGGTGCGGTCCTCGAGCGGACCTACCGTGCGGGGGAGTCGCTCGAGCAGGCGATGATCGACAAGCGCGACATGAGCTACCTCTACCGCGACGGCTCCGACTACGTCTTCATGGACCTGACGACGTACGACCAGATCACCGTCGCGCGCGCGACGCTGGGCGACGCCGCGGACTACCTGCGCGAGGGTGGCGACGCCGTCGTCCAGCTGTGCGAGGACGAGGTCGTGGGTATCGACCTGCCGGCATCCGTGGAGCTGGCGGTCGCCGAGACCGAGCCCGGGATCCAAGGCGACCGGGTCTCCGGTGCGCGCAAGCCCGCGACCCTCGAGACCGGGCTCGTGGTCCAGGTCCCCCTGTTCGTGAACCCCGGCGAGCAGATCAAGGTCGACACGCGCACCGGCGAGTACCTGACGCGCGCCTGATGCGCACCGGCGACGCGCGTCACCTCGCGCGGGAGCGTGCGCTCGAGCTGCTCTATGAGGCGGAGATCAAAGGCGTCGAGACGAGCGACGTGCTCGCCGCGCTGCCGATGGCGCCCGACGCCCGCGTCGTCGAGCTCGTCGAGAGCGCGTCGCGCTCGAGGGCGCTGGCCGAGGCCGCCATCACCTCTGCAGCCCCCGAGTGGCCACTCGAGCGGCTCGCGATCATCGACCGGCTGATCATGGTCCTCGCCGTCGGCGAGTTGCTCGGCGAGGACCCGCCACCGGACGCCGTCGTCCTTGACGAGGCCGTCGAGCTGGCGAAGACCTACTCGACGGACGCGTCCCCGCGCTTCGTCAACGGCGTGCTCGTCGCGGTGCTGGCCGAGGTGCGTCCCGGGGCCGTCGGGGCCTGACG
>Ga0075021_10000743_pt1 | contig 16782 bp, 14 predicted proteins | sample ColStrG_CSR_2012_FD_72749 | JGI IMG/M metagenome (GOLD analysis project Ga0075021, IMG submission 72749) | Freshwater sediment microbial communities in response to fracking from Pennsylvania, USA - Cold Stream Run_MetaG_CSR_2012 | ecosystem: Environmental > Aquatic > Freshwater > Creek >...
ATCTGTCGGTGCTTTTGAGCGTGACGGCGATCCCGCTGGCTTATGTCGCCGGGATCGCCTGGTCCGGCGCACGGCGTATCGGGCTATGCGCTGCCTTCGCCCTGGCCTGGCTGCCGCTCGGCGTGTATTACGGTGCCGTCGTGCGTATGTATGCGCTGGCCCCGTCGTTCGTCTTGCTGGCCGCGTGCGGCGCATGTGCATTGGTCACGAGGTCTAGGACTCCCCTCGCGTCGCCCACGCGCAAGCCTCGGCTGGTGAGCGTGTTAGTGGCCCAATGGCTGTTTGCCCTCGGTGCCACGGGTGCGATGTATACCCTGTATCACACGGTTTGGGCTTTGGCCGGGATTGCGATCTATGCCATTGCTGTCGCTGCTGTTGAGCGGCGCTGGCTGGTGGTGCGCCGACTGATGGGAGCGATCGGGCTGGCGCTCCTAGCCTATGGCCCGTGGCTCATGTATGCCGTGCCACACTTCTTTGGGCGGGCCGCAGCCGAAACATCCACGAACATTGGCCAGCGCTTCTCGATCGGCTACTTTGTGCAACAGGGCATCGTTGACCTGACCCTAGCGCAGCAATTGGGCATCATCGGCCCAGTGTTGACCAGCTTGATTGTCCTCGTGGCCGCCGGTGTGGCGCTCGCCCGGCGCAAGCTTGGACCTAGATCGCTGACGGCTCCGGCGGCTCCGGCGGCTCCGGCGGCTCCGGCGTTGAAGTTGACCCTGCCCCTCCTCATGATCGCCCTGACCCTTCTTGGCGTCGCCTACGCCGCGCGGCTGTGGGCGTTCAACGCGCGCATGCTGGTGGGTGCCCTGCCGGCCCTCGCGCTTGTGCTGGCCTGGGCCTTCGATGCACTCATGCCCCTATCGGCGGCTGACCGCCCGGTGGCTAACGGCTCCAATTCCGATGCCGGGCCTAGTCGCCGCCTGGTGTCGGTGATCCGGCATCTACCGGCAAGCGTTGCGGCCCTGGCCCTCATGGGTGCTTACTTACCAACCAGCGCCGACTTTGTCTATCGCAAGTCGCTTGAGGTGTTTGACCCGTATAACCCGCATACCTATCACGACCATATCGCACCCCACGCCGCGCCAAACGATTTGGCCTTCTTTAATGTGCTCAGCCCAGCCGGCTTCTACGCCCTCGACCGGCAGCCAAGGGACCCAGCTTGGTCGTATGCCCTGACCTGGGACCCGGTCATCGAACCCCGGCCGGATTGGGAGACGCGGATTCACGCGGCTGCCCAGACTCATGATCGGCTATGGTTGGTGCTCTACCGTGGGCTAGCGGGCAAGAATGGCGACCTGCGCGGCTTTATGGACTCGACCTATTTCCCGGCCCAGGCGGAGTGGGGAGAAGAGGGGGTGTTCTATGGCCTGTATGGCGTGCCCCACGGAGACCTGCAAGCGCAGTCTGTGCCAGGCGCAGAGTGGGGCAGCGTATCGTTGACTGGCGTTCGTGTGGGTGGGCTATTAAAGCCAGGCGACGTCGTGCCGGTGGCGCTGACGTGGCAAACATCCGCTCCCATTCCCAAAAACTACAAGGTGTTCGTGCATGCGGCCAAACCCGACGGTTTCGTCGTCGCCCAGCATGATGCGCAGCCGCTAAATGACTTACGCCCGATGACGACTTGGCCGGTTGGTGAAGGAGTGGGTGATAACCATGGGCTGGCGCTTCCACCCGACTACGTTGGTCCGCTCACGATTACTCTGGGCGTGTATGACCCCGACACTGGCCAGCGCCTTCACACCCATGACGGCCGCGATCAGCTTCAGATTGCGGTCGTCACGATTACAAGATAATGACCAGATAGGCTGAGTGAACACACAACGATTTCCCGCGTCGGGGCGTGATCTAACGGCCGCTCGTATATACAGCTTTGGCTACCACTCGTGTAGGCTTGCCCTGCCCGCTCGCCCCCATATGCTCGACGCCGCCATTCGCTTGCTGGAACTGGGTGCTCTGACCAGCGATGCTGCGCTCTTTGCGCCACACGTGATGGACGAAATCCTGATCCGGCTACTGCGAAGTCCGTTGGGTTTGCGCCTGGCTAGAATCGGCTCTGCCGAGTCGAGCACGAGCAAAGTGGCGACCGCGATCGCTTGGCTGCGCGCCAACTTCGCGCAGTCTATGCGTGTCGAGGAGCTAGCCTCACTGGCTCACATGAGTGTGTCGGCTTTCCATCAGTATTTCAAATCTTCGGTCAAACGCCAGCCAGAGACATTATTCGATTGATGGAACAAGGGTCGAGCGATGTTATCCAGATCACACGATCTAGCACATCGACCCCAGTGACATGACGATAGGAGAATCAGAGCATGCAAACACGAAAACTCGGACATAGCCATCTGGAGGTGTCGGCCATTGGGCTCGGCTGCATGGGCATGAGCGTGAACTATGGCCCAGCGCCCGACAAGCAGGAGATGATCACCCTCCTGCGATCCGCCGTGGACCGCGGCATCACCTTCTTCGACACTGCCGAGGTCTATGGCCCGTTCATCAACGAAGCGCTGGTTGGCGAGGGCCTTGCCCCCGTCCGGGATCGGGTGGTGATCGCCACCAAATTTGGCTTCGACATTGATCCCCAGACACACGAACGACGCGGTCTCAACAGCCGCCCCGAGCATATCCGGCAAGCCGCCGAGGCCTCGCTCAAGCGCTTGAATTGCGAAGTGATCGATCTGTTCTACCAACACCGGGTTGACCCCGCTGTGCCGATTGAAGACGTTGCCGGAGCGGTCAAGGATCTGATCGCGGCGGGCAAGGTCAGGGGATTTGGATTGTCCGAGGCCGGTGCGCAAACCATTTGCCGGGCGCACACGATCCAGCCGGTCGCGGCGGTCCAGAACGAATATTCGCTCTGGGTTCGCGATCCGGAAGCAGAGGTGTTGCCGGTCTGCGAAGAACTCGGGATCGGCTTCGTTCCATGGAGCCCGCTCGGGCAAGGCTTTCTGACCGGGACGGTCGATTCCAATACGACCTTCGTGAGCTCCGACGTTCGTAGCCGGTTTCCTCGCTTCACGCCAGATGCTATCCGGGCCAACAAACCGCTGGTCGAACTGCTCATCCGCCTGGCCGCTCAGAAGAATGTGACTCCGGCGCAAATCGCCATCGCCTGGTTACTCGCTCGGAAGCCGTGGATTGTGCCGATCCCCGGCACACGCCGGCTGGAGCGGCTGGACGAGAACATCGGTGCCACAACCTTGCAACTCACCCCGGACGATCTCCGGGTCATCGACACCGCCACTGCAACGATTGTGGTGCAGGGGGCCAGAGGATCAGGACATGAGCGCTACGGATGATCGCTCGTAAGGCGTCTGTCACTGAAGCGCCATGACCAGACACACGCGTAGTGAACGCAAAATATTCATAAGGAGCCTATTTCATGTCTACCAATCCCACTGTCACGTTGAACAACGGGGTGACCATGCCCCTGCTCGGATTCGGTGTGTATCAGATGAACGACGCCGAAGAGTGCGAGCGAAGTGTCGAGGAGGCGCTCCGCACGGGTTATCGCCTGATTGACACTGCGGCAGCGTATGGCAATGAGGCTGCGGTCGGTGCGGCCATCAAACGAGCTGGCATCGCGCGCCGGGATCTATTTGTCACCACCAAGCTCTGGATCCAGGATGCCGGTTACGAAAGTGCCAAGCAGGCGTTTGAGCGCTCGCTGCAGCGGCTCCAGCTTGAGTATCTGGATCTGTATTTGATCCACCAACCCTTTGGGGATGTATATGGCGCCTGGCGCGCATTTGAGGAACTCTATCGCCAGGGCCGGATTCGCGCCATCGGGGTCAGCAACTTTCACCCCGACCGGTTGATGGATTTGATCGTCCATCACCAGGTGGTTCCGGCGGTGAACCAGATCGAGACTCACCCCTTCCAACAGCAGATCGAGACCCACAAGTTCCTGCAGGACAACACCGTGCAGATCGAGTCTTGGGGGCCATTTGCGGAAAGCAGAAACAATATCTTCGAGAATGAGCTGCTGCGTGCCATCGCGGACGCGCATCGGAAAACTGTAGCGCAGGTCATTCTGCGCTGGCTCACCCAGCGCGGGGTGGTGGCAATCCCCAAGTCGGTTCGCAAGGAGCGCATTCAGGAGAACTTCGATGTCTTTGATTTCGCTCTTAGCCCGGACGATATGGCGGCGATCGCCACGCTAGACACCAAGACGAGCAGCTTCTTCGACCACCGGGATCCGGCGATGGTGAAGATGCTGGGGACCGCAAACCGCCCAACCTGATGAAACCAATTATTCACTGTTGCCTGCGTGTGCCGCGCGGATCAGGGCGTTGGTGCCTGCACGGACAATCACAAGCAAGTGCAAGACAATCAGACCGGCATTGTTGTTATGATGTCACGCTCACCCACGCACCCACGCACCTACGCTCTAATAGGTGATGTCTCAATTACAATGCTCGCGCTATGTTGGATTTTCAAAGCGTGCGCGAAAAGAAGACGAAACTGGTCGATCTTGCCAAAGGACTCACCAAAGATGATCTACGGCAGCTCACCAACGAGATGGTTGATACCGAATTGAAGCTCATCGCCGGATGTACTGATGCCGATGTTGTCTTTCAACCCAGCGACCCCGGCGCAAAGGATGATGTTGCAGCGACTGAGGCTGAGAAAAACATTCCTTGGACCCTGGGGCATGTCATCGTGCATGCCACTGCCTCCAGCGAGGAGTCTGCCTTCTTGGCCGCCGAAATGGCACGCGGCGTGGCGAACCATGGCCGTTCGCGTAGCGAAGTGCATTGGACGTCGCTCACGACCATCGCCGAGTGCCGTGCGCGCCTGGAAGAAAGCCGGCGGATGCGCCTTACCACGCTCGAGGTCTGGCCCGATAAGCCAAACCTTGAGGTGCTCCATGAGCCGTTCCCGTCAGCCGGCCAACGCAACTGCTTCGCCCAGTTTATCGGCGGGCTGTCACACGACGATTCGCATGTGGGGCAGATCGCCGAAGTCGTGCGGCAGGCGAAAGCAGCACGCGTTCCGGCTTAACGCAACTGTGCCGGCAGCTGTGGGCGGCCGTGAGACTCATCCGGCCGCAGTCCAAAGGCTGGTGGGCCGTCTCACTGGCACAATGTCGACGTCTAGCGGCCTTTACGTCTCAAACAAGAGCCCGTCTGGTGCGGACGCGCGCAGGCGGGCTTTTACGTCTTCGTCAACGTTGATCGAGGCTGTCTCAAGTGCCAGCATCAGCGCGCCTAAGGCTGGCTCGAATTCGGCCCGAATGGGCCGCGCCTGGGGCGTGGTCTCTTGAATGCATGCGACAATCGCATTGGCTAGGATCGGCGACGGGTGGCGTAATACGCCTCCGCCGAGGGATACATAAAATGGCTCGGATAGGAGGTCGACCTTTCGGGCCGCCACAAGCGCATACTCGCCCAAGGCCCGGCCGTGGTCGATTACGATCTTGAGGGCCGTCGCATCGCCCTGACCAGCCGCGTCTAATAGTAGCTTCGCGAGCGGTGTGATGGGCGGGTGGGGTCTGCCATGGGCTGTAAACAGGTGCAGCGCGGCTTCGACGGTGTTCACGCCACACTGCGCCAGCACCGCTTGAGTGAGCGCTGTCGGCAAGCCCAGCCCTAACTCGGCCCGCACCATCGCCTTGAGCGCCTGCCGGCCCAACTCGGCGCCGCCTTGGGGGCCCTGCCAGAAGCTCGTATGCCAAATATGGCCTGAGGGTGATCGCGCCCCAATCGCGGTGCCCGTGCCGCACACGATGGCCACGCCCGTGCCGTCCGGCGAACCTGCACGCAGACCACCGATCGCGTCGTTATAGACCACCGGCACCGGCCCAATGTCTCGCACCGTTGCACCCTCGCGGATGGTCACAAAGTCCTCCGGCCAGTCTGCGCCGGCAGCGCTGATCACAGCCGTCTGCACCCGCTGGGGCGGGACACTGGCCATCTTCAACGCCGCGTGGGCGGCGCACGCTTGGGCATCCAAGGCAGTCTCTGGAGACGTACCATAGATATCACCACACCCGCCGCGCCCCCAGCCTGTGATCGTGCCGTCCGGGCACGCTACGATGGCGATCGTCTTGGTATTGCCGGCATCGATGCCGAGCACAAACGTGGGCCGCATGTCAAGGGACCGCATCCTGGTCCGCGATCACGGTCACGTTGGCGGCCAAGCGTAATAACGATGCGGGCACATCGGGCGTGACTGGCCCATACAACGTCTGATGCAGAATGGCGCGTTTGTGTGCGCCGGACACGACCAGGAGTGTCTCCTTGGCTGCGAGCAGTTGCTTCATACCGCACGTGATGGCCTCGCGTGGCACCCGGTCCTGTCCACCCCAATATGGCCCGTTGCTCGTGAGGCTTGCCTCGGTCAGCGTCACGCGTCGGGTGGGTGCGTCTGCGGGCGAGGGCGGCTCGTTGAAGCCGAGATGCCCATTTGGCCCAAGACCGAGGACTGACACATCAAAGCCGCCAGCCTGTTCGACCGCGGCATCATAGGCCCGGCAGGTTGCGACCGGGTCGGTTGTGTCGTCAGGCAAGGCCACGATGCGCTCGGGCACGATGCCGAGTGGATCGAGAAACGCGCGTTTGAGCCAACCATATAACGAGCGCGCGTCACCCGCGGCGATGCCCAGATAGGCGTCAAGCTGAAACGGCCGGATGCGTGCTGCATCGAACGTTCCTTGGCGCTGCATCTGAGCCAGACTGGCATAAATGCCCATGGGCGTGTTGCCGGTAGCGAGCACGAGGCTGGCCACTGGCTTGCGCGCGACGAGCGCCGCGATGTGTTCAGCTGCCCTGCGGCTCAGGTCGTTGTAATCGTGGACGGTGAGGAGTTTCATGGGTGTGTTGGGTGGAAGGCGTCACGTGCACGGCCAGAACAATAAAAGGGAGCGCCTATCATCGCAGTAGGCGTTCTGGCAGATACTGGGCATGCGCCGCAGCCATCTCGTCGTAAATCGCCTGGGCCTTCGCCAGCGAGAACACGAGCGGGTTGCTGGCCAGGGCGCGCACGGCCTCGCGCTTAGTTCCGTTCCAGGCCGCCTGGGCTGTGAGCGCCTGATACTCGCTCAGCATCTCGGTCAAACCCAATACCTGCGCCGGCACTGGGCCCATCGCCAGGGGCGTAATGCCACGCTGGTCGAGGAAGGCTTGCGTTTCGACCACGCGGTCGTCGGGCAAGTTGCTGATCGAGCCATGGTTGGGCACATTGACGGGTAGGATCTCTTTGCGGTCGTTATAAATCGCATCCATCGCGTCGATGGCTAGCTCGAGCTCGTGGATGCCGCCGCGCGACCGCTTTGGATCTAGCCTTGGGTAGTCGCTCGCGGCTTGCTCACGGTAGTGCTGCCAATAGTCAGGCACGCTCGCCAGAATGTCCTCGGCCCGCGTGGTGGGCTTGGCTTTTAGCTCAGCCAGAATCTCATCTTTGAAGTAGTAATACTGAAAGTAGTGGGCGGGCAGCGTGCCCAGGGTGATCGCCAGGTTTATCAAGCGCAGCTTTGACTGTGGCAGCGTGCCGGCCTTCACGAGGCCGTCGTAGGCGTGCTCGAGCAGCGGCATGAAGCCCTGCCCGGCATAGCGGTGGTGCACGCTCCAACTATTGTGATTGAGGCCGATCATGGCGACCTCCATCTTTTCGCGCTCAAAACCGATCCAAGCCGCGAAGTCATGACCAAAGAAGAGCGGCCCTTCGCAGAACGAGGCGGCCTGAATGGCACTGTTATGGGCAATTGCCTCCGAGACGATATTGACTGGGTTGGTGTAGTTAAACAGCCGCGCGCTCGGGCATACGGCTTCGATGTCGGCCATGATGTCCTTCATGGCTGTGATGCTCCGGAGGGCCATAAAAAAGCCGCCGGGACCCTGGGTCTCCTGGCCGATGACATCGTGTTTGAGCGGGATGCGCTCGTCCAAGATACGCGCCTCAAACCCGCCTGGCCGGTAGCTGGTGAGCACGGCGTCCGAGTCGCGTAGCCCATCGCGCCGGTTGGTCGTCACCGTCACGCGCATATCCAGCTTGCGCACAGCGATCATCTTGTCGGCGATCTGTTTGACCAGCGCCAGCCGCTGTGCGTTTAGATCGATCAGCACGATCTCAGACCCGCTGAAGTTCTGGCCTTGTTCGATAAAGGATGCCATTGTGCCGGGGCCGCGCGTGCTGCCCCCGCCGATATATGCGATTTTGAGTCTTGCCATTTTTAAGAACGTCGCTTGTGATGGTTGACATGGTTGACAGCTGCTTTTTCAGCCTGGGCAGGGTTAGCGGCCCGGGTTTTGCGCTCGTGCACCCATAGCGCATCGGTTGAATAACGTGAATGTGTGCCCCCTGTCAAACGGTGTGGCAGGGTCGCAGCGTCCTCGCCAAATCGTAGGCCGCTCAGGCCGATTTGCCAAGGCACATTCCTCACCGCGAATCAGGCTGTGCCCTATAGTCGCTTTGCGACAGTTTGTCTCTGGGTCTCATTTAGCGCTGGTGGCGAGACTGGCTGGGTGTAATCGATGCGTGCATCGTAGCCGTCGCGCTCATAGACGGATGTGACGACCTCTTGACCACCCTAGTCCTCCGTCCGGGTTGGATCATGAATGGTCGCCTTCGCGACGACACTTGCTTCTAGTTGCACGGGTGGGAAGGTGCTCTCGATGGTCTGGGTCATGCCGGTGCGCCCGGCCGTCTCGGCTGCGAGCATGATCTCGAGCACGTGATAGCCATGCTCCGGCGTCACGACGTCTTTGGTGCCGCTCATGATGCTCTGCACCAGATGCCGTAACCCATCGGTCCACGGCCAGTTCGGATCTGGGTCGGGATGCAGTTCCCAGAAACCGGTGCTGTTGCGGTATAGCTCATAGCCTTGTGGATGCCAGTCATCGCCAAGCATCTGGATCGTGCCCTCGCTGCCATAGATCTCGACGGCTGGGGTGCGGTATTTTTGGATCGTAAAGCCGGTCGTGACCACGCCATATACGCCATTGCCAAAATCCATATTGATATGCGCGTTGTCGACCACCTCGACCTTGGTCATCTCACCATCGACCACGCGCTCCTTGATGGCTGTGCCGGCCAGGGCCGTCACGCGTTTGGCTGGCCCGAGCAAGGCCGTCAGCGTCGCTACGTTATACACACCCAAATCAAACATCGCGCCGCCGCCGGGCTTATAAAACCACTTACCCCACGTCGGCCCTGACCAACCATAAAACGCGCGCGCCAGATAGGGTTGGCCGATATCACCTGCGTCGATATGGCGCTTCATGGCCTTGAACGTGCCGCTGAGCACTACATGCGGGGCCGGGTGCAGGATGCCCTTGCTCTTTTTGGCGATCTCGAGCAGCTCCTTACCGTCAGCCAGCGTCGGCGCCATTGGCTTTTCGACCAGCACATGCTTGCCGGCCAGCAAACCGGCCTTGGCGATCTGGCCGTGCACCTGCATGGCCGTTGTGACGAGCATGAGGTCGACCTCACTGCTCTCAACCACGGCGCGGTAATCGGGCACGAACTCGGCTTGCGGCCACAGCCGCTGGGCCGTCTTTGCCCCTTCGGGTGTCACGTCGCAGGTCATGGTCACTTCGACCGGCAGGCCGAGGTTTTGGATACGTCTGATTTGGTTGGTATATGGCCCGCGCATGACGCTGCCACAACCGATGATGCCGATGCGGACGATTGAATGATTGGACATGCTGGTTGGATGAGGCGATTAAATGGTTAATAATAAAACGCTTGAACGACTGGATCACTGGGACGCCAAGCAATGCATGGTCGCTGGATGAGCGCATAGGGGCGCTTAGAGTCACGTTGGGGCGTCTCTGGGACGCTTCTTGGCTGCAAGGCTACGCTCATGCCAGTTGGTGTGCTGTTGCTCTAGCCAGATAAAGCGGCGCAGCGACTCGCGCCTGGTGGGTGGCGCGCCAAAGGCCAGGATATAGGCGCGGCGTGGCCCAGCGGATATGTTTGGGCCGGTGTAATGCAGCGTCCGGCAATGGTGCAATGTCGCACCGCCCGGTGGCAGGGGGCATGCAACTGAGCCGGTCGCAACGGCGTCAGGGTTGTCCACTTCCAACCCCACAATGCGTGGATCGTTCCCGATGGGGTGATGGGGCACTACGTCCAGCGTGTGACTGCGTGGAACGAACCACATGCAGCCGTTTTCGACCGTGGCTTCCTGTAACGGAATCCAAATGCTGACTTCGTGATAGTCCAGGGCGGGGTCGGCATACGCCTCGTCTTGGTGCCAGGGGGTGGCCGCGCCGGTGCGTGCCGGTTTCCGGATGGCGTGATCGAAGCGAAAGGCCGTGGACGGGCCAAACAACTGCCGTGCAATTGCCGAGGCATTAGCTCGCAGGTGCGTATTGGCTAACTCGGGGGCATATTTGGCCGGGTTCAGAATCTGGGGCAAGCTTGGCGCTTGAGCCTCACTGTCGTCATCGTGCGAGGTCAGGTCCAAGTGGTCACCGACATCTCGCCCGGCCCTAGTCTCAAACAGGCGGTCATATAGGCCGCACAGCTGCACGACTTCATCGGCCGTCGTGATGGCCGAGATCGACAAATATCCCTCACGATGAAAGAACGCGATTTGGTCTGGGGTCAGTTGCAGGGTTGCACTTGGCATGATCTCGGATTCGAGCCATTCGAGCCATTCGAACGATTCGAGCCATTCGAACAATTCGAGGATGTGATCGGCCGTTCATGGTGCTGCAAGCGGCGTCTGTATGATCGGCCGGTGTCGGCCTGATACCATCGCACGGTCGCCACCAGCGGTGCGTCACTGGCTAGCCCTTGAGCCCGGTCAGTTTGATGCCTTCGAGGAAGTAGCGTTGGGTAAAAAAGAAGACCACGATCAGCGGCAGGGTCGTAATGACGGAAGCAGCCATGAGCAGTCCCCATTCAGTCGTGCGCTGGGCTCGAAATGCATACAGGCCCAGCGACAACGGATACAGCCGGTTGTCACTCAGATAGATGAGTGGCCCCAGAAAGTCGTTCCACGCGCCCATAAACGTGAACACGGCCACGACCATCAGGGCCGGTTTGACTAGTGGCAACATCACTTGTCCAAACGTGCGGAAGTGGCCGGCCCCGTCCACCCGGGCCGCATCAGCGAGTTCGTTTGGTAACCCCAAAAAGAACTGCCGCATCATGAATATGAAAAACGCATTACCAAGGAAGGCTGGGACGATGAGGGGTGCATAGCCACCGAGTAGGCCGATATTCTTGAATACCAAATAAGTCGGGATAAATGTGACAATGTAGGGGATCATCAGTGTGGCGATGGTGATGTAGAACAAGGCGTTCCGAAAGGGGAAGCGCAAGCGGGCAAACCCATACCCGACCGCCGCACAAGACACGACCGTGCCAACCGTGACGGTGATCGAATAGAAGATGCTGTTCCATAGATAGCGCAAAAACGGGAAGTTTGGATAGTTGATCGCGTTTGGATAGTTCTCGAAATGTGCTACAGGGGGCACCCACTGGATCGGCACGGCGAACATTTGCTGAGCGGTCTTGAGCGACGAGATCAACATCCAGTAAAACGGTGCCATAAAGGCGATGGCAAAGACGATCAGCACGCCATGAGCGGCCAGTCCCGGCAGACGCCGACGCAATGCGCGCTGGAGCACGGTCGTGGGCATCGGACGACGTGGCGATCTGACGGCTTGACTGGCTTGGACGGGTGGTGCGGCTTGATCCATGTTTTCTATCGGTCGTTTGCGAACACTGGCTAACTCTTTTGCTCGCCCTCGTAAAACACCCAGCCCTTGGTGGTGCGGAAGATCAGCACTGTAATGACCAGGATGACGATGAACAACACCACGGCCAAGGCCGAGGCATACCCCATGTTGAAGTAGCGAAAGGCCTCGCGATACAGGTGCACGAAATACATCAGCAAGGACTCTTGTGGCTTGCCGGTGGTCCCGCCGATCACGATCGCACTGGTAAACACCTGGAACGAGCCAATGACGCCGGTGACCAAGTTGTACAGGATGACCGGGGTCAAGAGTGGGATGGTGATGCGCCAAAAGCGTTGCCAGGCATTTGCGCCGTCAATGGAAGCTGCCTCAAGCAATTCGGCTGGGATGTCCTTGAGGCCAGCCAGAAAGATCAGGGTGCTGGCGCCCACGCCCCACAGGCTGAGCAAGATCAGCCCCGGCTTGGCCCAGTTTGGATCCGCGAACCACTCTGGACCATGCACACCAAAGAAACCCAAGACCACGTTGATGAGCCCGCCACGCGGCTGGAACATGACCAGAAAGATGAGCGTGCCGGCGACGGGCGGCGTAAGCGAGGCCAGGTAATACAGCGTGCGGTATAGGCCGATAAACCGCACGCGCACGTTGAGCAACACGGCCAGTGCCAGCGAGGATGCCAGACCCAGTGGCACCGACAATAAGGCGTAGTAGGCGCTGTTATAGACCCCAGTGGGAAAGGCGGTATCGGTGGTGAACATCGCCGTGTAGTTCTCGAGTCCGACCCACTTTGGCGATTGGGTGATGGCGTATTCGGTAAACGAATAGTAGAGCGAGGCCAGCACAGGGTAGGCCGTGAAGACCAACAAACTAATGATCCATGGCAGCACAAACGCCAGGCCAGCGATAGCCTCGTTACGCCGCAGCTTGCTCATCCGGGGACGAGCAGAGGTGGTCAAAGCGATATTCGGTGTTCCCATTTCACAGCTGACGCATGGATCCGCAGTCGGGTTGCCGCCTGGCCCTCTCAGGCCAGGCGAGCATGCTCCCATCCAACTGATCCTCACCCCGCGTTATGCCTTCAGCGCCTTGTCCAGCTCCGCCTGACACGCCGTCTGCGCCGCAGCCAGCGCATCTTTGGGCGACGCCTTCTTGCCAAAAACCTGCTCCATCATGCGCGTGACCTGGTCGTTGGCGAAGTTTTGCACGGGTGAGGTCCACATCGGTGCGGCGACCTTGAGCTGGTTGAAAAAGAACCCAGTGATGTCCTTTGCAAAGGCCTCGCCCCGCTTCTCGGCCGCTTTCTTCTGCACCAGTTTGGTGACGTCCACATTCTTATTTGTGGGCAAGTCACCGACGGCTTCAAACCATGTCAGCACACCCTCGGCCGACATGAAGTCCATATACTTGAAGCCTTCCTCGCGCCGTTTTGAGCCCTTGGGGATCACCATCCAGTTCGGCCAGAAGCCGCTCTTGGTCCCATTGCCGCTGGGCCCGGCCGGATATTGCGCCACATCCCACTTTTCAGCCTCAGGTTTGACCTCGGACCCATACATATCCCCGGCCACCCAAAAGCCATCTGACTTCATGGCAAATAGCCCATTCTGAAAGGCTGGCGCACGTCCGTTGTTATCGGCGTAGAACGACCAGTTGTTCGAACTCGTGATCTTGACCAGGTCACCTTTGTAATCCTCGTTCACCCAATCCAGGAAGAACTGCATCATCTCGATATTCTGTGGCGCGTCGAGCGTGAACTTGCCCGCAGCGGCGTCATACAGTTGCCCGCCATTGAGCGCTGACCAAACGTTGAGTTCCACCATGTCGATGACCGTGGGCAGGAAGCCGGCAGATTTGAGCGTATCGCCGTCCCAGGCGGTGAATTCCTTTGATAGCTTGCGCAAATCGGCCCAAGTCTTTGGGAAATCGTCGCGCTTGGCCGAGATGCCTTTCTTCTCGAATGCGCCGGCGTTGTAATACACACCGTATGTGCCAGCCGTTGTCGGCAGGCCATACGTCTTGCCCTTCCACTGGCAACTGGTCAGTACGCCCGCTGGCCATTGATCGGCGGCCGAGTATTTGGACCCTTTCATCATGTCGTCCAGCGGTTCGAGTGCCCCGCGCACGGCTAGGGACGCCGGGTTATCCCAGATGATGGTTGAGTCGGGCGGGGTGCCTGCCGCAATCCGAGCCAGCAAGACTTCGACAAAGTTCTGATCGCCCGCGCCGCACTGAGCCTTGTTGATCTTGATATCGGGATTGGCTTTGGTGAAATTGTCCGAGATCTTGTTGAAATTGGCACAGTAAGCAGCCGAACCGCCCGGTGTCCAGAAGTTAACCGAATTCGGGTCGTTATCGCCGATGCGGTTGATGACCTCGGTTGGTGCAGCCGCTGGCGCTACTGCGGTTGCAGTTGGGGCCAACGTCGCTGCTGGGGCCGACGTCGCTGCTGGGGCCAACGTCACCGCTGGGGCTGACGTCACCGCTGGGGCTGACGTCACCGCTGGGGCTGACGTCGCAGCGGGTGCGGCACCCCCTGGGGCCGCGGCGGGTGGTGGCGCGCAGGCAGCGATCAACGCGCCCGCGCCGGCCATGCCGGTCAAACTGAGAAAGCGTCTCCGGTTCAAGGTTTTTTGCTGTTTCATGACTCAACTCCTGATCGAATCCTGATCGAATCCTGATCGAATCTCATACCTATCGCATCTCGCTTGTGAAGGGTTTTGGGCGGCGAATGCAGCCACCCTACATACAAGTCCTCAGCGCAGCTGCGGCATATCTGTGGCATATGTTGCCGCGCCGATCACACCTGCGTCTTGTCCGAGCGCCGCCTGCACGATGGGCAGATCGCGGGTGCTCTCGGCCCAAATATGTTCGCGCGTCGTGCGCACCAGCGCGTCCCAATACACGCCGTGGGTCATACCCAACCCGCCGCCGATAATGATGGCCGCTGGATCGAGCACGTTGGCCAAGAAGGCGATGCTGTTGCCCAAGGCCTCGCCCGCGGTCGTCAGCACCTGCAGCGCGCGTTGATCGCCGTGAGCCGCCGCGCCAAACACGGCTTCGGCATGGCGCACGCCGAATCGCTGCGCGATCCCCGCGCCCGATGAGAACGTCTCCATTACCTGCGATTCGCGGCTGCCGTCATCGCGCACCAGCGTCAGTGGAGCAGTAGACAAGACAAGCGCATTGCCGCGCGCACCGGCGAATGGCTGGCCGCCTTGCACCAGACAACTGCTGATACCCGTGCCGACTGAGACAAACACGAAGGGGTCAAAAGCCCCCCCGGCACCGAAACGCGCCTCTGCGAGCGCATGCGCGCGAATATCCGCCTCGACAACCGCAGGTGCTGGGGTGATCCCGAGTTCACCCAAGTGTTCATGCACGGGCAACCCCTGCCATTTGACGGTGTAGTCGCTCCGCACATGGCCGTGGCCGTCCACAAGCTCACACACCGCCAGGCCGATGGGAATGGCGGAGACAGGCGACATCGGGTGGGTTGGGTCACGGGCCACGCGGGCTACTGGCAAAAGCGAGCGGGTCAGTTCCAGCACGTCGTCAAGCACCGCGTCACCACCACGCTCTGGCTGGGTGGGGATCACGCGCTTGCTCAGCACCCGCCCGCTCATGGTGTCCACAACCGCAGCCGCGATCTTCGTCCCGCCCACATCGATTCCAAGGCCGATCACGCCCCTCGTTTGGGCCGAGAAATTGGAAGTGAGTGGGTGCAGGGTATCGACTAGATCGTTCATGTCGCCTATGGCAGGTAATTGGGCGCAACGCCAAACACGAGCGTCGTAGCCTCGCCGGTGATGTTCCAATACTCATGCGCCGTGCTGGCTGGGACAAAACACCCGTCGCCAGCCTTCATCTCAAACCAGTCTGGCCGCTGGCCATCGTGCACCTTCACGTTGAGCACACCGTCGGTCACATACAGCACTTCATCGCCACCATGGGTATGCGGATCGGTGTGTTGGCCGGGCAAGAGCTGCAACCTGCCAGCGGTCAGATGCTCGGTGGCGACGATCAGGCCGACCAGGGCTGGAAAGGCGCTGCCTTCGAGCCGCCATTCCAGGTCGGCCTCGCGGATGACATGAATGGTGTGCTCCTGGCGCGCATCCGCTTGTTGCATCGGCAGCTTGCCCAGCCACGGGTCGCGGGTATAGCGGCTGTCGGTTTCGGGCAGATAGGGCTGCTTTTGGGCATACGCGCCGCTTGTCCCAGTCGAGGGTGGTGGGGCGAAGAACTCCAGCACCCGCAAGGGTTTGTCGCTGTAGTTAAAGGCGTGATGCCAGGTGTCCTTGCGAAAGAACGCTGTCTCGCCTGGGCGCACTGGGTGGACTTCGCCGGTCTTGGGATTGGCGATCACCATCGTGCCGCTGAGCACATGGTAGGTCACGTCCGCCCCGAAGATGGTGCGGTAGCTATCGGAATGTTTGAAGAAGCCACGCGGTGGCAGGCCAAAGACCAGGCAATGTACCTTGTCGGTGCTGGCGTAAATCCAATCCGCGACCGGGCCGCTGCCACTATCGCCCCACAAGTGGCGGGTCACGGTGTCGAATGGGATGGCGGAGGTGCGCTCGAATGTTGGCCGGGGCGAGGCTGTATAGCCGGTGTGGCCGTTGTTGGCGCCTGGTGTGCTTGGCGTGGCACTCGTTACGCTTGCTATAGTCTTGGCCGTGCTGGTGGTTTTCGCAGTCATGGAATACACATCTGGCGTTATCGCATCACCACGCTCATCAGTGATGCGCTCTGGGCTTCTTGTTTTTGGCTGGGTCGGCTATCCAACTCGATTTGGAAGCGATCCCCACGGTATACAGCCTTGAACGATTCAATCGGTTGGTCGCCCTCGTCATAGGTCACACCCTGCAACAAGATCATCGGCAGACAGGCTTGGATACCAAACAACTCGCTCTCATACTCATTGGCCTGCACCGCTTCGAGCGTATGGCTTGCCCCAGCGATCTGTACGCCAAAACGCTCACGCATGAGTTGGTATAGCGACTGTTTGGCAAGGTTGGCCCGGTCCAAACCAATAAACCGCTTGGTGGGCACATAAACCGTTTCGAGTAACAGCGGCACGCCATCTGACAAGCGTAAGCGCACGATCTTGGTCGCGAACTCACGCGCGCGCAGATTGAGT
>Ga0075021_10000745_pt1 | contig 16776 bp, 13 predicted proteins | sample ColStrG_CSR_2012_FD_72749 | JGI IMG/M metagenome (GOLD analysis project Ga0075021, IMG submission 72749) | Freshwater sediment microbial communities in response to fracking from Pennsylvania, USA - Cold Stream Run_MetaG_CSR_2012 | ecosystem: Environmental > Aquatic > Freshwater > Creek >...
TGGTAAAGGATCGCCGGAAAATGGACGACACCCAGCTTACGCAGGTGTCGGACGGCCGTGTTTTTACCGGTCGGCAGGCCGTCGGCCTTAGACTCGTTGACGGCCTCGGCAATGAAAAGGCCGCCCTAACGTGGCTGGAAAAGGAAAAGAAGGTGCCGGCAAGCACGCCAGTTCGCGATTATTCGCTGCAACCCCGCTTCAGTGAGCTGTCTTTTCTGCATGTAGCCGCCTGGACCTTTGAGGCGGTGGGACTAAACGCCATTGCGCACCGTATCGAGGAATGGGGCGCAATCCAGGCGGTAGAGCGACTTAATCTTGACGGTCTCTTGGCACTTTGGCACCCTCCAACGTCCAACTGACTGGGTAGGCGGCGTCGATGATTAAGTCAGAACTCGTCCAGCGCATTGCGGCCCAGAACCCTCACCTTTACCAGCGCGACGTTGAGAATATCGTCAACGCGATCCTCGGTGAGATCACCAGCGCGATGGCGAAGGGCGACCGCGTCGAACTGCGCGGCTTCGGCGCCTTTTCGGTCAAACACCGGCCGGCCCGCACCGGCCGTAATCCGCGCACCGGCGCGCACGTTGCCGTCGACCAGAAGTCGGTGCCCTTCTTCAAGACCGGTAAGGAGATGCGTGAACGGCTGAACAGGCCGGGTGCGATATAGGGCTTCTGGTTTCTGCGACTGTCGGAATGCTATGGTCATGGCCGGGTTCTTCCCCGGCCATCGATATTTTGAGCAGCTGTAATGACGCTCCGCAGAATCGTCTCGACGCTTATCGTCGTTCCGCTGGCGGTGATCCTTGTTGCCTTCGCGGTGGCTAATCGGCAGTCAGTGACGGTCTCGTTCGATCCCTTCTCCTCGACAAGCCCAGCTTATGCAGCGACCTTGCCGTTGTTCGTGCTCATTTTCGTGCTCCTCATTCTCGGCGTCCTGATCGGCGGTGCCGCTGCATGGGTCGGCCAAACCAAGTGGAGACGAACTGCACGCAAACTCGATGGTGAGGTCCGTGTTCTGCATCAGGAACTGGATGCCATCCGCCGCCGCTTTGCACCCGAACCGCCGCCGGCTGCGCCGGAACCCGCTGCATACGCTGTAATTCCGCCACCAATTCCTTAACTCAGCTCCGCGCTTCTGCTTTGCGGCCAAGTGGAGAAGGCGCTAGAACGCGCGTCACAATGGCTCTGTCGATCAAAATATGCGGCCTTAAGACCCCGCAAGCGCTTGATGTGGCGCTTGATTCCGGGGCCGATCTGGTCGGCTTCGTGTTTTTTCCGCCGAGTCCGCGCCATCTCGGATTGGAGGCCGCGCGCACGCTCGGGCAGCGCGTGCAAGGCCGCGCTGGCAAGGTCGCTCTTACCGTCGACGCCAACGACGACACGCTGCTCGACATCATCGCGGCACTCAAACCGGACATGCTTCAGCTGCACGGCAGCGAAACGCCCGACCGCGTTATCGCGGTGCGCACGCGCTACGGATTGCCGGTCATGAAGGCGCTGCCGATTGCAGAACGGAAGGACCTTTCCCCAATTCGCCAGTATGCGCAGATCGTTGATCGGCTGATCTTTGATGCGCGTGCCCCCAGGGACGCGACCCGACCGGGTGGTTTGGGCAAGCCATTCGACTGGACGCTTCTCAAAGATATCAACGCCGGCGTCCCTTTCATGCTCTCGGGAGGGCTTGATGCGGACAATGTGGCGGAAGCGCTGCGCATTACTCGTGCGCCCGGGGTGGATGTGTCGTCCGGCGTCGAACGTGCGCCCGGCGAGAAAGACCCTGACAAAATCCGCGCCTTCATTCGCGCCGCGCGAGCGGCCGAGGCCGAGCGCTCCTCGCCGCCTCTCCAGCTCGGAGAGACCTCGATCGTGCGTTCGGTCAAGTAGAAGGCCAGTCGCCGCATGACCGTGCAACAGCCCAACTCATTCCGCACCGGTCCCGACGAACGCGGGCATTTCGGTATCTACGGCGGCCGTTTTGTTGCCGAGACCTTAATGCCGTTGATCCTCGCTCTGGAGAAAGCCTGGCTCCAGGCCAAGGCCGACCCAAAATTCCAAAAGGAAATGGACGGTCATCTCGCGACCTATGTCGGACGGCCGTCACCGCTTTATTTGGCCGACCGGCTTACGCAGCACTGTGGCGGAGCGAAGATTTATTTCAAACGCGAAGAGCTCAACCACACCGGCGCGCACAAAGTGAACAACGTGCTCGGTCAGATCATGCTGGCGCTGCGCATGGGCAAAACGCGTATTATTGCTGAAACCGGCGCCGGGATGCATGGTGTCGCCACCGCCACATTGTGCGCCAAATTTGGCTTGCCCTGCATCGTTTTTATGGGTGCGGTCGACGTCGAACGGCAAAAGCAGAATGTGTTGCGAATGAGAATTCTCGGTGCGGAAGTGCGGCCGGTGGAGTCAGGCGCCCGCACGCTCAAGGACGCCATGAACGAGGCCTTGCGCGACTGGGTGACCAATGTCGGCGACACGTTCTATTGCATTGGGACGGTCGCTGGCCCGCATCCCTATCCGGCGATGGTACGTGATTTCCAGTCGATCATCGGTCGTGAAACGCGTGAACAAATGCAGGTTGCCGAAGGCCGGCTTCCCGACTCGCTGATTGCCTGCATCGGTGGCGGTTCCAATGCGATGGGCCTGTTCCATCCATTTCTCGATGAGCGCGCGATCGAAATCTACGGCGTCGAAGCGGCCGGCCATGGATTAAAAAGTGGCAAGCACGCGGCCTCCATTGCCGGCGGGAAGCCCGGTGTATTGCACGGTAATCGGACTTATTTACTGATGGACGATGACGGTCAGATCGAGGAAGCGCATTCGATTTCCGCTGGTCTCGATTATCCCGGCATCGGTCCGGAGCACGCCTGGCTCAATGACATGGGCCGCGTGAAATTCCTTTCGGCTACAGACGATGAAGCGGTGGCGGCGTTCCAGTTGTGCAGCAAGCTCGAAGGCATCATCCCAGCTTTGGAAGCGGCGCATGCGCTGGCCAAAGTGCCGGAAATCGCCGCAAAGAAGCCGAAAGATCATCTGATGGTGGTCAACCTTTCAGGCCGCGGCGACAAGGACCTCGCATCGGTTGAAGCTTTTCTCGGAAGTAAGAGCCGATGAGCACGCGAATCGAGAAGCGCTTCGCTGCTCTGAAAAAGGAGGGCCGCGCCGCGTTGGTAACATTCACCATGGCGGGCGATCCTAACTATGAAACCTCACTCGCCATCGCCAAAGCTTTGCCGAACGCGGGAGCCGATATCATCGAACTTGGCATGCCATTCACGGATCCGATGGCGGACGGCCCCGCGATCCAGGCGGCGGGCTTGCGCGCGCTCAAATCAGGCCAGCGCATGACCAAAACCTTGGCGATGGTGCGGGAATTTCGCAAAGCAGATGACGAAACGCCCATCGTGCTCATGGGCTACTACAATCCGATCTACATCTACGGCAACGACCGCTTTCTTGCGGATGCCAAGGTGGCTGGCGTTGATGGGCTCATTGTCGTGGACTTGCCGCCGGAGGAGGACGAGGAGCTATGCCTGCCAGCATTGAAAGCAGGACTTAACTTCATTCGGCTGGCTACGCCGACAACCGACGACAAGCGCCTGCCCGCAGTCCTCACCAACACCTCCGGCTTTGTCTATTACGTGTCGATTACAGGCATCACCGGTGCAGCTGCGCCGGATGCCGCCAAGGTGACGACCGCAGTTGCGCGGATCAAGCGGCACACCAAGCTTCCTGTTGCGGTCGGTTTCGGAGTGAAGACCGCCGAACATGCCCGCGCCATTGCTGAGGGTGCTGATGGCGTTGTGGTGGGCTCCGCGCTGATCGATGTTTTGCACCAAAGCCTCGACTCGAGCGGCAAGCCGGGTCATGGAGCAGTGAACGCAGTGACCAAACTGGTATCTGCACTTGCGCAGGGTGTGCGTTCGGCACGCCGCGTGGCGGCGGAATGAACATTCAGCAACCTGGCGGTTATAATTTCGTCAAATCGGGCCTATATAGGCGGGGCCATGAACTGGATTTCCAACGTCGTCCGACCGAAGATTCGTAGTTTCCTGCGTCGCGAGACGCCGGAAAATCTCTGGATCAAATGTCCAGAGACCGGCCAGCTCGTCTTTTACAAGGACGTTGAGGCCAACCAATTTGTCATACCCAGTTCAAATTATCATATGCGGATCAGCGCGCCGATGCGGCTGAAGGCCATGTTCGACGGTGGGGAATTTGAAGACGTCGCGCTGCCTGAAGTGCCGATCGATCCGCTCAGGTTTCGCGACGAGCGCCGTTATGCCGATCGTCTGAAAGATGCGCGTACCAAAACCGGGCTGCAGGACGCGGTTAAACTCGGCATCGGACGGCTGGAAGGCCAAATGGTTACGATTGCCGTTCAGGATTTCGATTTCATGGGTGGTTCGCTTGGTATGGCAGCGGGCGAGGCCGTGATCACCGGCCTGGAGACCGCCGTACGCCGGCAGACACCCTTTATCATGTTCGCGGCGTCCGGCGGTGCACGCATGCAGGAGGGCATCCTTTCGCTCATGCAGCTTCCGCGTACGACCGTAGGCGTGCAGCTGCTGCGTGAGGCACGTAAGCCTTACATCGTTGTGCTTACCAACCCGACTACCGGTGGCGTCACCGCCTCTTACGCGATGCTTGGTGATGTTCAGATCGCCGAACCCGGTGCGTTGATCGGGTTTGCCGGACCGCGAGTGATCGAACAAACGATCCGCGAGAAATTGCCGGAGGGCTTTCAACGCGCCGAATATCTCTCGGAACATGGCATGGTTGACATGGTGGTGCACCGGCACAAATTGCGCGCCACTATCGCCGAATTATGCCGTTTGCTTAGCAGAGCTCCGGCGCTGGCCAGCCAGCAGCAACTGCCGGTTCCGGCGCATGGGTGAATGAGTCGGGGCCTTCATCATCAGCGAAAGCGGATGATCGAGTAGCCTCGGTGTCCTAATATCGAAAATGACGTTGACAAATGGATGCCCTGCCTTCGCGGGGCACGACAAATGAAGATTGCATGCCTCCAATCGACTCCATCGTTGCACGACTGACGGCGCTGCACCCCAAGCGCATCGACCTGTCGCTCGACCGTGTACAGCGGCTGCTCGCCGCGCTCGATCATCCTGAGCGAAAATTGCCGCCGGTGATTCATGTCGCGGGCACGAACGGCAAGGGTTCTACGATCGCCTTCCTACGCGCGGTTCTGGAGGCCGCGGGCAAGCGTGTGCATACATACACATCACCGCATCTGGTGCGTTTCAACGAGCGTTTCCGGATTGGCAAGGTAGGCGAGGGCAAGCTCGTTTCCGACGAAGAGCTGATGGCAACCATCAAGGAATGCGAGCAGGCGAATGCCGGCGCACCCATCACCGTGTTCGAAATTACAACCGCGGCGGGCCTGCTCCTGTTCGAGCGCCACCCTGCCGATGTGCTGCTGCTGGAGGTTGGGCTTGGCGGGCGGCTGGATGCGACAAACGTCGTAGACAATCCTCTCGTCACAATCATCACCCGTATTTCGATCGATCACACCGATTTTCTTGGAGATTCCCTGGAGAAGATCGCGGTCGAAAAGGCCGGCATCCTCAAACGCGGCGTGCCCGCCGTTATTGCTTCACAACATCGGGATACGTTGGCAGTGATCGAACGACAAGCAGCCAAGCTCGGCGCGCCGCTGAAGATCGCCGGTGAGGATTGGACCGCTACCGAGGAGCGCGGAAGGCTTGTCTATCAGGACGAGACAGGATTGCTCGATTTGCCGCCGCCAAGACTTTATGGCCGGCATCAATTCGAGAACGCTGGTTTGGCAATTGCCGCGCTGCGCACGACCAGGCAATTCAGCATTCCGCCAGCCGCTTTCGATGCCGGCATAGCGAAAGCGGATTGGCCTGCCCGGCTGCATCGGCTTGCTCATGGCGCGTTAGTTGAGCTCGCGCCTGCCGGCAGCGAGTTGTGGTTGGACGGCGGACATAATCCGGATGGCGGCCGTGCAATTGCGGCAACGCTGGCCGATCTGGAAGAGCGCGTCTCGCGGCCGTTGGTGTTGATCGTCGGAATGCTGGCCAGCAAAGATTGCGCAGGCTTCTTGGGTAATTTCGCGGGACTTGCGCGCCGCATGATTGCGGTGCCGGTGCCGGGCGCCGAGAAAGGGTTGAGTGCGGAAGTGGTGACCGATACTGCGCGCGGGATTGGCCTCTCGGCGACGAGCCGCGATAATCTTTCTGAGGCGCTTGAAGCGGTGCGCAAGCTCGATCTCGATCCACCGCCGCGCATTCTTATCACCGGATCGCTTTATCTGGCCGGTGAAGCGTTGCGCGAGAATGGCACGCTGCCGGCTTGAATCGAAAACGGCCGGCTTTGGGCCGGCCGTTCAGTAAACCTTCTTACGCCGTTAAACGGCGCCGCTGATCCACTGATGCAGCTTTTGCTTGGGCGCGGCGCCAACCTGGCGTGAAGCAATCTCGCCGTTCTTGAACAGCATCAGCGTCGGGATCGACATGATGCCGTATTTGGCGGCGGTGTTGGGATTCTCGTCGACGTTGAGCTTGACGATCTTGACCTTGTTGCCGAGCTGGCCGGCGATTTCTTCCAGCGCCGGAGCGATCATACGGCAGGGGCCGCACCATTCCGCCCAGAAGTCGACGACGACCGGTTCGGCAGATTTCAATACGTCCGATTCGAAGCTGGAGTCCGACACTTTGCCGACGGCCATGACAATTACCTCTTATGATTGGGCAGGGAGAATCGCTCCCCCAAAATTGCGAGGGCAGGAAGCTATGAATGCAGTCCCGCACCGTCAAGGCGCTCTCACGCGGAGGTGACCCGAGCTAGCGCGGCGTCGAGGATGTTCGGAGAAAGCTCCATGAGATCAGTGACTTCCGTCCAGATCAGCGCGGCGCGAACGGGCCGGTCTGGGTACAATTTCATGAGGACGGCGCGATAGAGCGCGAGCTGGCTGATGTAGCCCGCCGGCACCATGTCGATTCGCTTTGGCGGACCTCGGTCCGTCTTGAAATCCGCGATCAAAACCGCGTCTCGAGTGACCACGAGACGATCGACCTGGCCAGACACGGACTTCATCGTACCATCAGCGGCCGCAACCTTGCCGGCAATTGAGACTTCGGCGCGGCTGCCAGGCGCGAACAGCGCGGCGAAGTCCTTACTCTCGATCAGAAGCAGCACCTTCCGAAGCAGGGGAGCGTGTTGGTCGACCGATAGTCCGTTACCTCTACGCGAAAGGAATTCGCCCGCCACTTTTTCTCTGCGCACCGCGCGGACATCCGGCAGCGATTGCAACAGCCGGTGCGCCAGCGTGCCGCGCAAGCGCGCGGCTTCGCGCCCGCTGGCATCACCGACATGACGCGGTTTATGACTATCATCATCAGTATCGGATGGGCGCAGGACTGCTATCGCCGGCGGCGAAGGTGGTGCGCTCGTCGTGAGCCATGTCGGCAGTAAGACCTGTTGCTTCGGTGCAAGGGGGCCGTCATCCGTCACGGTCGGAGCGCCCTTGCGGAAATGCCAGATCTTGCCGTCGGCATCGCTGTCTGCTTCCGACAGAGGCCGTAGCGCGCCGAGCACGAGGTCGTGCCAACAACCTTCGGGCGCTTTATTGACGCCCTTGGCGCCGCAAACGATCAATCGGTTCTCGGCGCGCGTCAGCCCAACATACAAAAGGCGGCGATACTCGTCGCGTGCCGCTTCGATCGCCTGCGCGCGTGCCTGTGCCATCGGTCCGGCATCCTTGTCCTTGCCGACACCCCAGATCAAAGCCGTCGCCCCAGGCGGCGCGCCGGCGACCGGCGCGATCAGCAGACGCGGCGGATGCGCACCCTCCGGCCGCGTCGTGGTGTGATCGATGAGAATCACGTTTTTTGCTTCGAGTCCCTTGGCACCGTGCACGGTCATCACGCGCACTTCGTCGCGTGCCATCTCCATATCGCGCTTCACTTCGCTCTGCGCCGCCCGAATCCAGTTGAGGAAACCCTGCAGCGAAGATGTTTCGCGCTTCTCGTAAGACAACGCCAGATCGAGGAATTCATCGAGCGGGTCAGAGGCCTCAACGCCAAGCCGCGCCAGGATTTGCGCACGGCCTTTCCGCGCCCCGAGCACGTGCGCGTAAAACGCAAACGGCGACAAATCGCGTGCCTTTTGCGCCAACGCGTCGAGCGCCGACGAGGCTGCGTCGAATGCCGCATCGTCACCGGCCTTGGCGCGCAGCGCCGACCGCAGAGGCCCCTTGCGTTGATAGGCAAGTTGATAAAGCTTCTCGTCATCAAAACCGAACAGCGGACTTTTCAGCACGGTCGCCAGGGCGAGATCGTCGTCTGGCAACAACAATGCGTCGCCGAGAACCAGCAGGTCCATGATCGCGATGTGTTCGGTCAGCACCAGCCGGTCGGCGCCAGCGACCTCGATTTGCGCCCGCTTGAGCGCGCGGATCACCGCCTCGAACATCGGGCCGCGCTGCCGAACCAGGATCAGCACCTCGCGCGGCCGCGTGCCCTTTGCGATCCAGCCTTTCACGGTGCGGGCGATCTTGGCAGCAAGCTTGACCGAAGGGCTGGTCTCGCTGGTGGTGTCGAACGGCGCGTCCCAACCTTCCTTGCCGGCATCTTTCTCGTCGGGGCCGGTCAGCTCCCAAATTTCGACTTCACCGGGCACCGCGTCCGGCAGGGCCTGATGCACGGTCCAGGTCGGATCGGCGGTCAATCCGCGGAATGCGGCCTGCTGCTTGAACACCAGATCGACCGCGTTGAGCACACCGATTGCGGAGCGGAACGAAAAATCGAGCCGTTCGACCGCAAACGCCACCTCATTCGTCTCGTGCAGCGCGCGGAAATGATCGCGCATTTCAGCGAACTTGTGCGGCACGGCGCCCTGGAACGAGAAGATCGATTGCTTTTCATCACCGACCGCAAACAAGGTACGGCGCACATTGTCACGCGCGCCACCTGGTAGGAATTCGGCAACGAGAATCTTGATGATCTCCCATTGCTTGTCGCTGGTGTCCTGCGCCTCGTCGACGAGCACGTGGTTGATGCCGAGATCGAGCTTGTAGAGCACCCAGGCCGCCGCGGTGCTCTTGGTGGACGCATCGCGCAGCAGGGTGAGGGCCTTGTCGATCAGGTCTTCGTAGTCGAGCAGGCCGCGGCGGTCTTTTTCCGCGCGATAGCGGTCTATCACCGCGGCAGCGACCCGGATCAGCGCCGCGCTGCGATCGCGCGCGCGCAAGGCGAATTCGCGTGCGAGCAATTGGCACACGCGCTCTCTTTCGGCGTTGAGGCGCGCCGTCCATTGCGGATTGGCATCGGCAAGCTTCTTGGTCAGGACACTGGCGCGGCCCCGGCGATCGCCGGTGCAAAATACGTCGAGATAGTTTTCGAGCCGTTCGCGTCCCGCCGAGCGCATGGCGCTGGAGAGTGAATCAGCGCGCTCCTTGTCGGTTTTGGAACCTGCACAAAAGACATCGATCAACGCCGGCCACTCGCCCTGCGGAATAAGCGAGGCAGAAAGGCATTCGTTTTCAACGGCTTGGATGCTGTCGCCTGGCGCTAGCCCGAAAGTCCCGGACAATTCATCGATCGCCTGCTGGACCCCGCCGGCGCGCCCGGACCACTCCGTGATCAGGTCGCGCTTGCCGATCGTTTCCGCGATCACCTCCTTGAATGTGATGTCGGCCGCGGCGGTGATGGCGGCGGCTAGCGCTTTGCCGAGCGCGCCGTCAGGTTTGGTGGCGCCTTCGAGCAGCACTTCCAGTGTGAGTTCGTTGAGCAATTGCGAGGTTGCGGCCTCGTCGAGTACCTCGAAGCGGGCTGCCACGTCGGCTTCGAATGGAAACTGGTGCAGCAGGCGCGTGCAGAACGCGTGAATGGTCTGCACCTTCAGCCCACCCGGCGTTTCCAGCGCATTGGCGAACAGCCGTCGCGCGATAGCGCGCCGTGCTGCGTCGGGCGTCTCGCCGGTGGTGAGCCGGATCTTCTCGTCGAGCGCGTCGTCATCGAGGGCAGTCCATTCCGCCAGGGTATTGAACACGCGGGTCGCCATGTTGGCGGCGGCAGCCTTGGTAAAGGTGATGCACAGGATCTTCGCCGGGTCTTCGCCGCGCAGCAGCAGATTGATGACCCGCTGCACCAACACATGTGTCTTGCCGGAGCCAGCATTTGCAGAGACGAATACCGAGCGCTCGGGATCAGCGGCCGCGATCTGCCGGGCCTTAGCGGCATCCGGAATCTGACGGGCGAGGCTCACGGGTCTACCTCGCTTTCGCCACCGGAGGCCGCCCATTCCTTGACGCGCGCGAGATGGTCGTAATCGCCGTAGTGCTTCTTCCACATCGGGTGGACGAGCGAACGGTATGGTTCGCCATCGACAAGAAATCTTTGTGCAATGCCAGTGAGCTTCTGCAACGCGATGTCGGCACAGCTGTCGGGCGTGCCTTCGGTGAACTTGATGCTCTTTGGTTCACCCGGCGGATCTCCCCCCCTCAGCCGCACATAACCGATCTCGGACACAGAGCCGGCGGCGATGCCGAGGAAACCGCCGTTGCGCAGAATGGCCGCTTCCAGAGTAAGTTGCGGCGCCAATCCGCTGCGCACTTGCGGCTCGGTCGGCGGCTGTCCGGTCTTGTAGTCAAGGATGGCGTAGCTGCCGTCGGCGCGCCGCTCGATGCGGTCGGCGCGCGCCGTAAGAAGGAATCCGGCCTTGCCGAGCGCGATCGAATGCTTTCCCGACAGTTCGGCGAAGATCTTGTCCGCGCCGGCACGGCGCGCACGTTCCCAGACTTCGAACCAGCCGGCAATGCGCAGGAAGCGCGTCCACCAGAACGCGCGGGCTTCCTCGTAGTCTTTCAGCGGGGCAAAATGCTTCTCGCCGAGCGCAACAAGCTCGCGCGTGACATCCGCGGGTAGCGCATCCGCGAAAAGTTTTGTGAATTCGCCGATCGCCTCATGAATGAAAGTGCCACGGTCGGCTGCACCAGGAGGGGTGTCGATGGCTTCGAGCGGGAACAGCCGCAGCACGTGTTTGGCGTAGATCGTGTAGGGATCGCGCAGCCAATTCTCGATGTCGGTGACGCTCAGTTGCGCCGGCCGCGCCTCCGGTGGCGGCACCGGCTGTGGCCGCGGCGCAGGCGAAACCTTGGCGGGATGATCGAGCGCGCGCGCGTAATTCGTATAGATTGCGCCGCGCGCCAGCGCCTGTTTCCAGCGCTTCTCACCGGCGACTGCCGCCAGCCGCTGGACGAAACGAGAGCTAACCGTTGGCGCGCCCGCCAGCTTGGCGGCACGCGTGAGGATGACCTCGGGCGTGCCCAGCGCTTGCGCGAAGTCATGCGCCGACAGGCCGACGCGCAGCTCCGGCAGGTTGAGGCCGAGATCAAGCCGCATCGGACGGCTCAGCCACGGATCGCTACGGGTATCGGGCGGCCAGGTGCCCTCATTGAGGCCGCCGAGCACGATGCGATCGACATTCTGCAGCCGGGCTTCCAGCAGGCCGAAAATCCGCACGCGCGGATTGCCGATTTCGGGTCGCCGCTCGGCGCGCGCCGATAAGAGCAGATGGAAAACATCGGGATAGTCGGCCGCCGCCAGTTCAAGCGTTTGCGAGGCCTGGCTTTCGGTGAGTGTCTCGAAAGCGCGCTGCAATTGCCGGCCGTCGGTGCCGGCGTAGGCAATAGTGGAATTGCCATCGTCTGCAAGCACCTCGAGCGCTTTGGCGTGCGCTTGCGCCAGCGTGAAAAGGCTGTGCGATTTGCGGCCGAGGGCTTCCAGCGGGGCCAGCGCTTGCGCGAGCTTTTCGGCCAGGTGTTCGGCCGCATCGAGGTCGGCTGCGACCACGAAGCTGCGCGGATCATTGCGGTGTAGCTCATCACGCGTTGCCTTGAAGTTTGCGAGCGCATGCAAAAGGCCTGCGGAGCCGCGCCGAGGGCGCGGACCGCGCAACACGGCACGCTCGAGCGCTGCGATCGCACGTGCATGTGCGCGGGCTTCGGCGCCAAGCCGCAACAAGGGATGTTTGAGCAGCGCCAGCAGCGGCGCCGGCTCCAGGCCTCCCACGGCTGCTTCTGCCACAAGGCGCGCAAAGGTTCCGGCGGGGGTGTCGGCGAGCGCATCGCCACCGGAATCGTCGACCTCGATCTGCCAGCGCTCGAGCGCGGCCACCACGCGCCGGGCCAATGCCCGATCGGGCGTCATCAGCGCGGCAGTCTTGTGCGGGGTCTCGACCCCCTCGCGCAGGCAAACCGCGATCGCCAACGCTTCCTCTTCTGCGTTAGCCGTCTCGATCACGGACAAGCCGTCCATTGCCTTGTCGGCAGCGGCGGCGAAATCAACGGCCTTGAAGCGGGTTTGCCAGCGATCGGTGGTCGCCGCGGGCCGCATCGCTTCCGACGCCAGCAACTCACGCCCGTGCGCGGCGGGCACCTCGAGCTGTTTTACTGCGTCGCGCGCAACGCCCATCCGCGCGACCAAGGCCTGCATGGCAAATTGCGGATGCACGAGGCCGGGTGCGCTTTTCTCATCCGCGTCGGCCGCGATCCCGTGCCACGATTCCTCGTCAAGCACGGTGTCGAGTCCGGGCAGCACGACCGCGCCGTGCGGGAGCTGCGCGATCGCGGCAAGCAGCTTTGCCGTTGTCGGCATCGAACCGGTCGAACCGGCGGCGATCACGGGCTTATTGCTGTCGGCGAGGCGCTTCATCTCGGCCTCGATCAGACGGTCGCGCCGCTCGGCAGCGTCGATTTCGCCCCGTTCCTTAAGGCGCTCCGGCCAATAGCTGCGCGCGATCTTGAGGAAATCGAGGGTGAGCTGCCAATATTTGTCGAACTGATCCGGCACCAGGCTGTCGAGCCGTTGCCAGTCCATCTTGCGGGTGATGGCGTCGTCAGTCAGCCGGGCAAGATCGTCGGCGAGCGCGAGCGCGGCGGCGGGTGTGTTGGCGATCAGTGGCGCGCCTTGTTCAGGCCGGATAGCGGCGGCCCAGCGCACGATCAGTTGCGCCAGCAAGAGCCGGCGTTCCAGCGGCTTGATCGCGGGCGGGATCGCCAGGGCGTCTTCCGCTAGCTCGGCGGTTGCGGCTTCAGCGAAAATGATCTCATCCTCGTCGAGATCGCCGAGCGCGACGATGCGCGGCAGAATCGCAGCTTGCCCGTCAAGCGCAGCAACGAAGGCCTCGCGCGCCAGCTGGCAGGCCCGTCGAGTCGGCAGATAGAGCGTGGCGCGGGCAAGCTCGAGCGGATCGCGCGAAGCCGGGAATCCTTTGACCAGGCGGCCGTCGCGCAGTGCACTGATCAACACCGGCAGGAATGGTGCTGACGCGGGGATATTGAAGACGTTGGGGCCGGGGGTCATCAGCGAAGCATATAGAAGAATTCAGGTTGCGCTCGCCTGGATCGCGGCCTCCGCTAAAGCGATGGCCTCTGGCGTACCGACATGCATCCACAGACCTTCCATCCGCAGACCGTGGAGCCGTCGCGCTTGTGAGGCTCGGTCGAACAATGTCGTCAATGAAAGTTCCCCATCCGGGGCGCTTTTGAAGAGCGCGGGCGACAAAATGGCGGCGCCCGCATAGACGAAGGGCACTACCTCCTGTTCGGCGCGTTTGCGCAGTCTGCCATCAGCGGCCATAGCGAAGTCGCCACGCCCCGAATAGCCAATACTGCCGGTCATGGGCGCAAGCAGCAAAAGCGCGTCCATTGCGACGGGGTCGAAGGCATCAGCGAGCCGCGCCAGATTGGGCTTTACGCCGTCGATCCAGATGGTGTCGGAATTGATGTGAAAGAAAGGCGCATCGCCAAGTTGGGGCAAGGCCTTTTTGACGCCGCCGCCAGTGCCAAGCAGTAGCCCGCGTTCATCGGAGATGACGATCTGCGGTCGGCTCCGGCGCGCCAGATGGTGCTGCATCTGATCGGCGAGGTGGTGCACATTGACGATCGCCCGGTCGACGCCGGCCTCGGCGAGTCGATCCAGCACATGGTCAATCAGCGGCTTGCCGGCAACTTTCACCAAAGGCTTTGGAAGTTTGTCCGTGAATGGACGCATACGCGTGCCGAGCCCTGCGGCGAGAACCATGGCGCGGCTTGGAATGATTTTCGTCGGCGGTGCAGCCATTCATCAGACTTTCAGCGGTGGCACATTGGCCCGGTACCAGGCTGCAAGCGGCGCCAGCGCGGGGTGCGCCAACGAGCGTTGCAGATAGGCGCATACCCGCGGGAGATGACGCAAGTATTGCGGCTTGTGGTCACGCCGCTCCAGCCGCGCGAAGATACCGAGGATCTTGGATGCGCGTTGCGCGGCAAGTGTCGCATAGGCGCGCGCGAAAGCTGGGGCGTCGAAAGCAGCGTCGGCGGATCGGCGCGCGCGTGTGTATCGCGACAGTAACCCGATCTCCATCATTTCCGGCACGTCAACGCGCGCGTCCTGCAACAAGGAGGCGACATCATAGGCGGCGGGACCCATCATCGCATCCTGGAAGTCGAGCAAGCCGATGCGAGCGGTGCCCTCGCGCTCGGGCAGCCACAGAAGATTGGGCGAATGAAAATCACGTAACACCCAAGTCTGCGCACCACCACTTGTTATCGGAAGCAAGGCGGCGCGCCAAAGCGCCCGATAAGCGTCGCGCTTAGCATCGGAAATTCTGACTTCGAGCTTCGGCAGATACCAGTCGAGCAGTAACTCCGCCTCGATCAGGAAAGCGTCCATGTCGTAGTGGGGTAGCCGATAGGTGACGCCTGGCTCAACCGGCAACACGTCTTGCGGCGTCTCTTGATGCAATTCAGCGAGGAGATCGGTCGCCATCTCGTAGCGGGATTCAATTGGAGCTGGTGGATCATCTTTGACCACCAGTTCATCGCCGAGATCCTCGGTCACCAACAGGCCGGCTTCGCGATCGGCGGCAAAGATTGCAGGCGCCGAGAAGCCACGTGCGCGCAAGGCAAGCGCCATGGCTACAAACGGCGTGACGCTTTCGGCCAGATGCGCGATCGCGCTGTAAGACTTGCCGCCAAGGACCGGGGGCCCGTCCGGCCGCTTCGGTGAATTCATCAAGATGTAGGTTGCACCATCGCGATTGAGCCTTTCATAACTGCGGGTCGAGGCATCGCCTTGAATGCGCCGGCGCTCGGCCCGGCCGAAGTCCGAGCGATCGAGGAAGCGGCGGATCGTCAGAATTCGTTCAGCCCGTGCCGCGAACGTGCCGGATCCGGTGATGCGCACGCTGCGAGCACTCGGTCCATTCTGCGTTTCCAGCGTCAAAGCGATGTCGAGCCGGTTGGGTGGCAAATAGCCGGCTGCGCGATCCGGCCATTCCACCAGGGTCACGGCGCCTTCGGGCGCATCATCGAAACCCAACTCGGTCAGCTCAGCGGCCCCCGCCAGCCGATAAAGATCGATGTGAACTACCGCGAAACGCGGCAGAGTATACGTCTGTGTCAGCGTGAAAGTCGGACTCGGCACCTCGATGGTATCGTCGCCGGCGAGATACCGGATAAGAGCTCTGGCGAATGCGGTCTTGCCGGCCCCGAGATCCCCGGACAGGGTAATCACATCGCCAGGCTCAACGACAGCGGCGACGTCTGTCATCAGCGAATAGGTTGCGGCCTCGTCGGCAATGGTTGCCGTAAAGCTGTAATCGCCCGACCTGGTAGGAAACATCGAATCATCCGCTGCAAGATTGCCACCTTATAAACGTATGGCGTAGTCCCACGCCAGAATCGCACCCGTATAGGCCAGCGCCCAAAGTTTGGTGTTTCTATGCCGCCGTTTGCTTTGCGACATGCTCTACCGGAAATACGCAGGTAACAGTGGTGCCCTGCCCGGGAGCGGAATCAATCGTCACCGTTCCGCCATGTAACTCGACGAAGGAGCGTACAAGAGATAGCCCGAGGCCTGGACCGCGATGTTGAGAGCCCTTGGAATCGGTCTCGAACCAGTCGAACATCTTGTCCTTTGCCTCCGGCAAAATGCCCGGTCCGTTGTCGGTCACGCTGAAAATAACGGCGCTCGGGTGCCGCGCGGCCGACAGCGTAACCGTTTCGCCCGCGGGCGAAAAACCGACTGCGTTGGAGAGCAGGTTGAACAAAATCTGGCGCAGACGCCGTTCGTCAGCCGTAAAGCTACCGATATCGCCCGGAGCGCGGATGTCGAGCGCAATTCGATTTTTGACGAGACGGTCCTGAACCCCTTCTGCCGCTGCTTCCATGCTGGCGCGGATGTCGACATCACCCAGGTTCAACGCCATAGCGCCGGCGTCGATAGTGGCGAGGTCGAGAATATTATTGATGAGCGCGAGCAGCGCATTTGTTGAGGCGGTAATGTACCCGAGATATTCGCCTTGCTTGTGAGTCAGCGAGCCGAACGCCGGGTCGCCAAGCAAATTCGCAAAGCCGATAATATTTGTGAGAGGCGACCGTAGCTCGTAGGACACGTGGTGAACGAAATCGATCTTGATCGAGTCGGCGGCCTCGAGCGCCTCGTTACGCTCGCGTAAGGCGCGCTCGACATTGACGGTGTCAGTTCTATCCTGGAACGTGACAAGGGTGGCACCGTCGGGAAGCGGCATGGTGGCCAGGTCAAGGACGGCACCATCGCGCCGCTCGATGCGTGCACTGATCGGTTCGCGATTGTCGATTGCGGTCACCGACGCGCGAAGAGTCCGCCAAACTGTGTTGTCGTCGTGCAACGCCTGGCACCAAGCGGTCACTGCTTCGACATGTGGATGTTGGTCGAGCGTGTTGTGCGATAGCTTCCACATGCGCTGGAACGCAGGATTGTG
>Ga0075021_10000747_pt1 | contig 16768 bp, 14 predicted proteins | sample ColStrG_CSR_2012_FD_72749 | JGI IMG/M metagenome (GOLD analysis project Ga0075021, IMG submission 72749) | Freshwater sediment microbial communities in response to fracking from Pennsylvania, USA - Cold Stream Run_MetaG_CSR_2012 | ecosystem: Environmental > Aquatic > Freshwater > Creek >...
CGCGCTTCGGTGTACCGCATGGCCGCCGGGGGATCGCCGTCAACCGAGCCGAAGTTTCCCTGGCCATCGATCAGCGGATAGCGCATGGAAAAGAGCTGCGCCATGCGGACCAACGCATCGTAAACCGGCGTGTCGCCGTGCGGATGGAACTTGCCAAGAACCTCGCCGACGATTTTGGCGCATTTGCGTGTGGGCCGATTGAAACTCAAACCCATTTCGTGCAAGCCGTAAAGAATGCGCCGGTGTACGGGCTTTAGGCCATCGCGCACGTCGGGCAGCGCGCGGCCTACGATTACGCTCATGGCGTAATCGAGGTACGAACGCTTCATTTCGTCTTCGATGTTGATCGGAATGATGTTCTTGTTGTCGCCGCCGGGCGGAAAAAGTACGCCGCCGCCGGACCCGTCTTGCTCGGCCAAATGGAACTCCTAATTGAGAGGCAGATGTCGCGGCAAGTTGTTGAAAATGTTGCAACTTACCACGCCGCTACGTATAGGACTATTCTAGCATTTTGGCGCGCCGGAATGTGTCATTTTTCAGCAAAGAAAGGTCACGGCACTCTGACAAATCGCAATGCCGCTGAGTTCAGGCAGTAGCGCAGGCCGGTGGGCGGTGGCCCATCGTCGAAGACGTGCCCGAGGTGGGCGTCGCATTTGCGGCACAAGACCTCGGTTCGTTCGGTGCCGAGGCTGAGGTCCTTAGCGGTGGCGATGTTTTCCGTGGCGATCGGAGCCCGGAAACTAGGCCAGCCCGTATCTGAATCGAACTTCTCTTGCGAGCGGAACAATGCGTTGCCGCAGCATACGCAACGGTAGATGCCGGTGGCGTGTTCTTTCCAGTAGAGATTGTGGAACGCGTACTCGGTGGATTTCTGGCGAGTCACCGCGAACTGCTCGCTCGAGAGTTGCCTGCGCCATTCGGCCTCGCTGTGGACAATTTGCCGGACGCGTTGTGTTCCTTGCCGTTCGCCTGCGTCGGAGAACAGAACGAGCGTCACCTCCGAACCGGAGCCGCCCTGAGTGGGATCGGGAGTTTTCGGAGAACGCTGGAGCCAAAAGAGAACGCCAGCGGCTAGAACGGCTGCGGCAAAGATGAAGAGTTTCCAGCGCATCGCTCAAATCCGCAAAAACCAGCGGCGCTTGTAGAGCAGCCAGGCCAACAGATACATCAGTAGCGTAAACGCCAGCGCCCAGAGCAGCGAGGCGTTCATGGGCGAAGCAAGAGGCTCGAAGAAATGGCTATAGAGGGAGCGATGAAGCCCGCTGGCGTCGAGCAACTCCGCCAGAAACTCCGAAGCCAGGTAAACGGCGATGGCATTCATCCCGGTGATCAAGAATGGCGTAAACCATTTGCCGGCGCCCTGCTCATCCACAAGCCAAACAAAGGCGGCGAGCACCGCGAAGTCCAGCCCGGCCATAAAGGTGGCAAATGAATCCGTCCACAGCTTCTTGTTGATGGGCAGCTTGATGTTCCAGATCAGGCCGAGAGCAATGAGAAAAGCTCCGGCAATCAGCAGGCGGTGGCGGCGCGCGGCGATGGGAAGAGGCAGCCGCAGAATGTGGCCGGCCATCACTCCTATTAGGGTCGAGGCAATCGCCGGCAGCGTGCTCACGATGCCCTCCGGATCCCAGGTTTTGGTCGAGGCATAGTTGTGCGCGCCCAGCACGATGCTGTCGATGAAGTGGGCGAAATTGCCTTCGACACTTAGGTTCCCCGGTCCATAGCCCGGCACGTCGATGAATGCCATCGACATCCAATAGGCGCTGAAGAGTGCGACAATCCAGATGATTTGCGCGCGTACACCGGAATAGCGATAGATGACGGAGGCGGCCAGATAGCAGATGGCGATCCGCTGGAGCACGCCCAAGAGCCGCTGATGGGAGAGGCCGAAATGCGGAAACGCATAAACCAGCAAACCCAACACATAGAGGATGACAGCGCGCCGGAAGATCACTTTGAGCGGTTTTGGGCGCGCCAAGGTAATCGCCACGCCGACGATCCACAGGAATGATGGGAAAACAGTGTCGGTCAGAGTCCAGCCATTCCAGGCGGAGTGACGCAAAGGGGCGTACGATTGCGGGCCGCCTCCGTTGTTCACCAGCACCATGAGCAGCATCGTGGCGCCGCGAAAAGCATCCAGTGAAAGCAAGCGTGCCGGAGCGCCCGCCTCCGGTTGGGTCATAATGTAAGACCATCTTGTCAGATGCCGGATGAACTAGCTGAACTATTGAGCGAAACCGTGGAAGCGGCGAAAGAACGTGAGTCTGTCACGTTTCCGAAACTGGCGGGTGGCCGCCCACTGGTGTTTTTTGGAGCGGGTGGTCTAGGAAGGCGCACGCTGGCGGCCGGTATTAGGCCCTTGGCATTTTGCGATAACAACGCCGCGCTTTGCGGAAGCAAGATTGACGGGGTGTCCGTCTTGCCCTTGGCGCAGGCCGTTGAGAAATACGGCAGCGAGGCGGCGTTCGTCATTACGATTTGGGGCGGTCACGCGACTGACCGCATGGCCGACCGTGAACGGCTCCTGCGCAATTTGGGTTGCCGGCACGTTACGCACTTCGGGGCCTTGTACTGGCGCTATCCGGTATTGTTTCCGCATTACGCGGCCAATGCCGCGCACCTGGTGCTTCCTCAAGCAGACGAGGTTCGCGCCTGCGCTAGACTTTGGTCCGACGACGCCTCGCGCGCCGAGTATCTTTCGCAAGTCCGCTGGCGCTTGCACTTTGATTTCGCTGGTTTAGCCGAGCCCGTGCCGGGACCAATCTATTTCCGCGACGAGTTGCGCAAGCTTACGGGCGACGACGAGGTCTTTGTGGATTGCGGCGCATACGACGGGGATACGGTGCGCTCTTTCCGGCAACGTTCAGGTGGCAAGATCTACGCCTTCGAACCAGACCCGGCGAACTTTCAAAAGCTTGCGGCAACCACGGCCAGGGACCCGCGGATAGATATTAAGCAGGCCGCTGTGGGACGTAACAATGGCCCGGTGGCGTTTTCCGCCAGCGGCAACGAGTCGTCAGCGGCAGGCAAAGGTGACTGGCGGGTTGAGTGTGTCGCCTTGGATAGCTACTTGGCCGGAGAGCATCCCACCTTGATCAAGATGGACATTGAAGGCTTTGAACCGGAGGCGCTGGCGGGCGCGCGTGAAATCATCCGCCGCGATTCGCCGGCTCTGGCCATCTGCGTTTATCATGCGCAGGATCATCTCTGGAAAATACCGCTGCAAATTCAATCCTACAATCCCAACTACAAGTTCTACTTGAAACCTCACGTGTACGACGTGTGGGATCTGGTCTGTTACGCCATCCCTCACCAGCAGGTCCGGCCGCCATCGACGGTCAAGACAGCTCCCGTCATATAGGAGGATGCGTCGGAGCAAAGGAAAAGGATTGCGCCTTGGTATTCGTCGGCTCGCGCCATGCGGCCCAGAGGAATCAGGTTGCTCAGCCTGGCAACAAACTCTTCTGGTTGCCCGTTGCTCACGCCACCAGGGCATATAGCATTCACCCGAACACCGCGCGCGGCCCAGTAAGTAGCGAGGTAGCGAGTCAAACCGATGAGCGCGGATTTGACGACCGAGTAAGTCACTGGCTTGACGGGCTGTAGACTCTCCGGCATGTTGGGCAGGCGGTAGATGCGCTGATCGGGAGCGATCAAGCCGAGATCGGAGGAGATATTTACGATTACACCCGATTCGCGCCGGGCCATTTCAGTTCCAAACACCTGGCAGCAAACAAAAGCACCGCCAATGCCGACAGCCAACTCCTGATTCCACTGATCGAGCGAGAAGCTCTCAAACCGCGAAAAGCTGGCTGGCTCAGCGCCTTCCACCTTGGGGTTACTGGCGGCGTTATTGATCAGAATATCGACACGGCCATAGCGTTGCAGCACTTCGGCCAGCACGCGCTTGACCTCATTCGGCTTCGTGAGATCAGCCGTATAGCCGCCCACATTCAGGTTCAATTCGGCGCTCAATCGGGTGGCGGTCTCCGAAACACGAACTCCCGCGATGTCTATCAGAACGGGTATGCCGCGGCCCGCGGCAATAGCGCGAGCATGTTGCTCACCTAGCAGCCCAGCACCACCGGTAATGATGGCGATTTTGCCGGCTAGATCGAAGGCGGGATGAGGCATGCTTAGAATTCCGCCGGAATAGTAATGGGCCTGCCGGTGGCGATAGACTCTTTTGCGGCCAAGGCCATGCGGAGACTCTGAATGCCCGAACGCAGGTCGACCACCGGCGATTCGCGCCCCTCAACGCATGCGAGAAAGTGCCGGGTCTGATCGAGAAAGAGCTGGTTGCGGTCGAAGCCCGGAGCGGCGAAATCGGCAACGAACACGTCGAGGTCGCCAACGATTTCGCACTGGCGGCAGGGAGTGCGCCGCAGGTAATCCTGCTGCAAGTGAACGGCCACGGGTTTGTCTTCGACCAGGAATTCCATAAGTGTGCTGGCGGTATCCTCTACATCAATTTCGAGATTGCTCCAGTGGCCGCCGAGCGAGTAAACGGAACGCGGCAGGCCAAACAGCGAGTATAAGTAATCGAACTCGTGTATCTGGGAAAGGATAACACCTCCACCTAGCGCGGCGCTAGCGGCGTACATTTTTCGATAGTCTTCGTAAGCGTGCCAGGCGGGCAGGTATTCGCCGACCACCGTGCGGACCGCCAAAATGCGGCCGATGGATCGGGCGGCGAGTAGTTCCGACATTGCCCGCAGAGAGGGGTGAAAGCGCAGTTGGTAGCCAACCAAGGCGATCAGCTTGCGAGTCTCAACCGTGTGAAGCAAGTCGCGAAGCCCGGCGAGATTGTGCGAAACAGGTTTTTCCAGGAAGAGGTGGCAGCCAGCACTGGCGCAAGCTTGCGCGGTCGATACGTGGAGGCTGGTGGGATTGCAGATGAAGGCGGCATCGGGCTTTTCGGCTAGCGCACGCCTAAGATCGTCGAACACCCGGATATTGAGTTCGTTCTCGACGTTGCGGCTGGAGTTCGTTTGCAGGGTTGGAGTGATGACGTGAGTCAGACGTCGAACGCGCCAGGCCAGCAGCTCAAGACTATCGCCGAGAACGGCGCGGAGGTTGCGCGCATGGCGCTGGCCAATGCCGCCCAAACCCGCGATCAAGATTTTCATAGATGGGCAAACACCTTCTGAAGCCACGCCAGATTGCGCCGCGCCAGAGCGAGTTCATCGCCGGGAGCTTCGCGCGCCGTCTGCAAGACGAAGTCGCCCTGATAGCGCACTTGCTTCACGCAGCGGAACAGAGCAGCAAAGTTGGCCGCACCGGTGCCTAGCGGGACGGTGCCGCCGTTCAGCAGGCGGTCTTTGATGTGAATGCTGCCGACGCGGTCACCATAGGCCGCGAACTCTTCAACGGGGGAGTAACCGAGAGAGGCGCTATTGCCGGAATCGTATGCGACTTTGATCTTCGGACTCGGGAGTGCATTGAGCAGAGCGGCGAAGGGCTTCGGGGCAAGGTCGGTCTCGAGATGTATCTCTACTTCGCTCGACACCCCCCGCAGGATCTCAACGATCGGATCGGGGGATTGGATGTGTGAGGCATCGACAAACGGCAGGACCACGCGTTCGATCCCGGTCAAGCGGCAGCGCTCCAGCAGCCATGCGAGTTCCGCGGGCGAAAGGGGGCGCTCCATGAAGTAGTCGGCGCAAAGCGAGACGACCTCGGCGGGAATGCTTTCGCCGGTCACGATGGGGTTGACATCCTCGCCGTAGACATCGTAGAGCCACTCGATGGATTGCAGGCCAGCGGCGCGCGCCAAAGCGAATTCTTCTCGCCAGCGCGTTCGCGGGAACGCCTGGAAGCGGTCAGGCTCAGGTGGAAGGAGCCGCCCTTGCATGATGCCGATGCGCATGAGGTTCACTCTGGAAGCGGCGGAATAATCATGTTATCTAGAAACTCCGCGCGGTCGAGAAATGGCGCGAGGTCTTCGAGAGGCTTGGAAACAAAAGACCCATCCGGGCGTTGGACAGATGCCAAGCGCGGGGCGCGCACTTCCTCCGGAATCACCAGGACATCGCAAACAACCGGTCCCGGCAAATCGAGGACGCGGCGGATGTCGGCGCGCAGATCCGACTGGCCGCGAATGATAGCGGCCGGAATGCCATACGCTTCGGCAACCTTGCGAACGTCGGGAAGAGTCTGGCCGGTTTTGGCGTCGCATCCGATGCGCGGCTCGCCGAAGAATGCGGTCTGGGAGATGCGAATAGATGCATATCCCTCGTTGTTCAGGACGAAGAACTTGATGGGCAAGTTGAGGCGGCGAACTGTTTCCAACTCCTGAATGTTAAATTGAAAACCGCCATCGCCGTCCACACAGACAACATTGCGGCGGCCTCCGGCGAGGCAAGCGCCGATGGAGGCGGCGATACCGAATCCCATGGCCCCGAGCGCGGTAGTATGGAAGACTCGCTGACCCGACTTGACTTCGAGAGCGAAGAGGAATAGCTCGATCGCGCTACCGGAGCTGCCGGAGACGATGTAGTCGTTCTCCTGCAACTCGGAGGAGAGCACCTCCGAGAAGTAGTAGACGCTAACCCGGCCGGAGGTCTTGCGGTGCTCCTCGGTGACGACGGGATAGCAGGTCTTCCACTGAGCGCAGCGGGCGAGCCACGAAGAACGGTCGAGTTGCTTGATCTCACTACGGCGGGCAAGGAACGCGCGGATGAAAACGCCAGCGTCACAACAGATCTTGTGCTGGATGGAATCGCCCATCTTAGCTAGCTCGGCAGGATCGATATCAACCATCACCTTCTCGGCGGCTCGCGCGAAGCGATCGGGAGCATAGCCGGTCATGACACGATCAAGGCGCGAGCCGATGGACAGCAGGAAGTCGGAATTCTGTATTGCGAAATTAGAGCCTCGCGAAGCGAGAGAACCTGGGCGGCCGACGAAGAGCGGATGAGTGGAGGGAACGACGTCGATGGCGAGCCAAGTGGTTTCAACGGGAACTTGCAGGACTTCAAGCAGTTCAGAGAACTCCGCTTCAGCATGGGCCAAGCGGATGCCATTGCCTGCCAGGATGATGGGGCGCTGCGAGCGATTCAACGCGTCAATAACAATTGACAAATCTGGCGGCGTCGCAGCGTTCATAGGTTGACTAAAGCCGGGGAGTGAGATTTCGTCGATCTGAATCGCCTGCACATCGAGCGGAATATCGATCCAAACCGGTCCTGGCCTGCCAGACTGAGCTAAATAGATGGCCTTTTCGAGGTGATAGCGAATCGACTCCGGTTGATCGACGGTCACCGCGTACTTAGTGAGAGGCTTGACGATGGAAACAATATCGACCTCCTGCACGCCCATTTGGCGCACGCCTGAATGAACGCCCTCCGGCGAAACCATCCGGTCGCCACGTTTGACTTGACCGGACAAAAAGAGGCAAGGGATGGAGTCGAGCCAAGCGCCCGCCAGACCGGTGATCGCATTCGTTGCGCCGGGTCCGGTGGTGACCATGCAGACGCCCAGATGCTTTGTCGCTTTGGAATAGTTTTCGGCCGCGATGGCGCTGGCCTGTTCATGAAGATTGCAGATGGGCTGAATGGCCGGGCAATGGCTGAGGGCATCGTTCAGGTGCATAGCGCCGCCGCCAGGAACCAGGAAGATGTGCTTTACGCCAAGGTTTGCAACGAAACGAAGAACGTAGTCGGAGAGGCGCACACTGCTTAGCGCCAAGAAATGATGTGTCTCCCCATGAGATTGCCGGGTGCCGGTAGGCCGCCCTCAGCGTCAAGGCCGGCCTTCTCCCACGCTTCGCGAGTCAATGGAGTAACCGGCTCCATCTTCTTGGCGGCCAGGGCTTTGTTAGCGCCCGGCAGATCCTTGGCGATGAAACCAGCGAACTCATCGGCGACATCTTGCCGCTCACGAGAGAGCGAATCGATACGCGTCAGGTAGTAGTCGGCCGGCCGACCCTCATAGAAGACCACAGCACCGTAGACTTGCGACGTTTTCTCACGGATGCGCTCTTCACCGGTGATCGCTCCGCCTTCCTTGGTGGCGACAATTTTCTTGCGGATGTTGTCGGCCTTGTCGCAAAGCACGATTAGCTGTTTCGCCAACGCGTCGTCTTTGCCGAGGGCTGTGGCGCGCGCGGACAGATCCTGACGAACACCGTTGATACGATCAACATCGAATGTCAAATCGCCGAGCAGTTTCGATACCCGCATAGCAGCGGCAAACTCCTGCCGGCGATCTTCGACGGAGAACTTGGCGCGGGCATCGAGCGTCGCAACGACTTGGGTGGTATAGACCTCAGATCCGCGAGTCAGTTTCATCGTGTAAGTGCCGGGGACGACACGTGGGCCGACGGTAGCCTCGCCGGCAATCACCGCGGCGGGCGGGACCTTGGGCGGCTTGAGGCGCATAGACCAGACAACGCGAGTAATGCCCCGGCGGCTGCTGGCCGGCAACGTATCGACAAGCCGGCCTTTGTCGTCAAGGACCTCCAACTTCATGCGGCCATAGATGTGGCGGCGCTTCTGATAGTAGGTGACAAAAGCGCCATTGGGGGGATTGTCTCCGACGAAATTGCCATCGCCTTCCGGCCAGCCGCCGAATGCGAACAAACGCTGCTGAGCCGGCTTGGATTCGAGGAATACCGCATCTTTGGCGAGAATCTCAGGAGTGAGTTGCCGCAATACGGAGATATCGTCGACGATCCAGATTCCTCGCCCGTGCGTAGCGAGGACAAGATCGGAGGTGCGCGGGTGAACGGCGATGTCGCGCACGGGGACCGAGGGGAAGTTGTGACCTTTGTATTGAGCCCACTGTGCGCCGCTGTCGACCGAAATCCACAGGCCAAACTCGGTTCCCAAGAAGAGTAGATTTGCCGACGCCGTGTCTTCCTTAATGACGTGAGCGAAGCCGCGCACTACCGAGCCGGGTGCGGTGAGAGCGGTCCACGTCTGCCCGAAATCGGAGGTCTTTAAAACGTAGGGTTGCATGTCGCCGAAAGTGTGCCGGTCAAACGCAACGTAGGCGGCGCCTTCACTAAAACGGCTGGCTTCCACCCAGGACACCCAGGAGAACTTGGGTAAAGACGGGACGTTGCCCACCACGTTTGCCCAGGTTTTGCCGCCATCGCGCGTGACTTGCAGATTGCCATCGTCGGTGCCGGCCCAGATGACCTGGGCGTTGCGCGGCGATTCGCTAATGGAATAAATGGTCGTGTGAGTTTCCGCGACAGAGTTATCGACTGTGATGCCGCCGGATTCCTCCTGCCTTTGTTTCTCAGGATCGTTCGTAGTGAGGTCGGGCGAGATGCGATCCCAAGATTGACCATGATCGCGGGAACGGAATAGAAACTGAGCCCCGACGTAAATTGTGCCGTCGCCCGAAGGGCTGAGATGCATGGGGGTGTTCCAGTTAAAGCGCAATTTGCCCTCGCCGTAGTTGGGCTGAGGCTGAATACTTCGGGCTTCGAGCGTGCGGCGGTTGACGCGGGCAATGGCGCCGCCCTGCGCTTCGACATAGACGTAATCGGCGTCGGTGGGATCGGTAAGCGCAAAAAAGCCATCGCCGCCGTATAGATTTTCCCAGCGATGGGTTGAGATGCCGCCGGGATAGGAGGAATCTCCCACCCAAACGCTGTTATCCTGCAAACCGCCGAAAACGTGATACGGATCGGCCGTGTCGACGCTTACGTGATAAAACTGGCCGACGGGAAGATCGAAAGCCTTGAGCCATTTCTCGCCCGAGTCGCGCGACAGCCAGACGCCGCCGTCATCGCAGGCGATGATTTCGTCCGTGTTCTGGCGGTCAATCCAAACATCGTGAAAATCACCATGCGCGCCGCCCTGGATATTGCTGAAGCTCTTGCCGCCGTCGTTACTGAGAATGAGAGAGCCGCCGGCTTTGTAGATCTTATTTTCGTCTTTCGGATCGCCAATCAAGTTGGCAAAATAGAATGGCCGCCAAACCATCATCTGGCTGCGATCGCCTTCCTGCCAAGTCTTGCCGCCATCGGCGGAACGGTAAAGCGCGCTGTGAGTGGATTCGATCACGGCGTAAACGACATCCGGGTTTGACGGGGCCATAGCAATTGCGATGCGGCCCCAGGGCTTGGCCGGAAGACCCTTGGCGGATTTTTCACCGATCTCGTGCCAGGTGGCTCCGCCGTCGGTGGTCTTCAAGAAAGCGCTCGCGCTGGAGGCAGTGCTGTTCTCGCCTCCAGAGCGAAACGTCCAACCTTTGCGGCGAAAGTCCCAGTTCGCGGCGAAGAGAGTATTCGGATCGCGCGAACTCATGGAGACATCGGCGCAGCCCGTGGAGGCGTTCCCGCCACTAAGAATCTTGGTCCAGGTTTTTCCGCCGTCGGAGGTCTTGTACAAGCCGCGGTCGTCGCTATCGCTCCAAAGCTTGCCGGGAACGCAAGCGTAAACCGTATTCGAGTCTTTGGGATCGATCAGGATTCGAGCGATGCGCTCAGAGTTTTTGAGACCCATATTGGTCCAGTTCTCGCCACTGTCAGTGGAGCGGTAGATGCCATCACCCAGGGAGACGCTATTACGGGTCCAGGCTTCGCCGGTACCGGCCCAGATGGTTTTGGAGTTCGATGGGTCGATGGCAAGAGCGCCGATGGATTGCACAGGCTGCTTGTCGAAGACCGGTTTGAAGGTGTTGCCGCCGTTTACCGATTTCCAAACGCCGCCCGCGGCAGCAGCCACGAACACTGTGAGGCGGCCGTTCTCGCGCACAGCGGTTACGGCGGCCACGCGGCCGCTGATCACGCCAGCGCCGATGTTGCGCGCGCCGAGTCCGGAGATGGCTTCAGAGTCGAAGCTAGGTGTTTGGGCTGAGAGGAGAAAAGAAATAGTGGACACAGATAAACACAGATAGACACAGATTCTCGCCTGCATTTATTTGTAGCCTCCCAGGGAGGGCATAGTGAATCTGGAGTCCGGCAGTGAGAGGTTGACGGCGATCTTGTCAATGGTGAATTTGACTCGTTCCGAATCGCCTTTGGATCCGCTTTCAATGGCGAAGGGAAAGTAGATGCCGTTCACCTTTTCGTAGTCGCCATAGTAGATTTCGCCGTAACGAACGGTGCCGCGAATATTGCGTTCGGTCTCCACTTTCAGTTCGAGATATGTGTCGGTGTCGATGTAGTAGTAGCGGACGTCGCCGGTGGCAAGAGTGAGCTTCAGCTTGTAACAGTCGGTACCCTCCACGAAATCGTGCCCAACATATTCGACGCGGTGGTCCTTGTTGCGATAGTCGACGAGCTGCCCTTCGATGTCGGCATCTTCGATGAGGGCTTTGCGGTCGTCGGCGGAAAGCAGGTCGGGATCTTTGCGGCCTTCCCAAGGGACAACGTGCCAAGCCGTCTTGCCGTCATAAGCGTCAATGCCCACCATGCCTTGAAGGATTTGCTCCTCGCGAACCTTGAAAGGGCGCTTGTTTTCCTGAACGAAAGCGGCGCGAAAGCCGCCGATGGCGAATTTACCGGAGACGCGAAGCGATTCAAGGCTCTTGAGCTTTTCAATACCGCCGCGGGCCTGGAGATTCCTGGCAATGATCTCATCGGCGGTTTCAGCGTGAATGAGCGATGGAACCAAGAGAAGGGCTAGTGGGAAGAGGCGAAGAAACGGCATATTTACGGGACGAAAATGTTCCTTAGTCTTAAGGCTATTACATTTGAAGGGAGGCAAGAGGGGGTTGGGAGTTGAAGAGGCGCAAGTGTGGCATGGCCACTTTTTCGCGCAGCCTGATGAATGAAATCGCCAAACGTCTGCCGCAGCGCGAACAGACCATGCTGCTGTTAAACCGGCGCGGCTTTTCCGGCTTCGTAGTTTGCCGCGCGTGTCCCAGAAGTAGGACTCATCGGAATCGAATGCCATTTCCACGACGTCACTAGGCCAAGCGCGCTCGATGGCTTCCCGGACATCATCCCGCAGATCGGCGTCTGTATTCCGCATCTTGCCAGTTTTCCACATCCAAGGCTGTGATAGCGGCGCGTCGGAATGGTAGATTAGAAACATACGGCGGCTGTAGCTCAGTTGGTAGTAGCGCCAGATTGTGGTTCTGGATGTCGTGGGTTCAAGCCCCACCAGCCGCCCCAGAGTCTTAAGAAATCTCCCTCGCCTTCACAAAAGGCCCGAAAGACTATCATGAACCTTAATGATCGGCTATCTCCGCGGCACTATTCTCGAAAAGCATCCTAACCAAGTCATACTTGAGGCAGCCGGCGTCGGCTACGACGTCCAAATCCCCATCTCCACTTTCACCGCTCTCCCCGGCCAAGGCGCCATCGCCGCCTTGCGCATCCACACTCACGTTCGCGAAGACGCCCTGCTCCTCTTCGGCTTCGCCACTCCCGAAGAGAAAATCGTTTTTGAACGCCTCATCTCGGTTAGCGGCATCGGTCCCAAACTGGCCATTACGGTCCTCTCCGGCTTGCCCACTGCCGAGCTTGTCGCCGCCATTCGCGGCAACGACTTGCCGCGCCTCATTCGCATACCCGGCATCGGCAAGAAAACCGCCGAGCGCATGGTGCTCGAATTGAAAGATAAGCTCACCGCCGTCGATGCCATCGGCAAAGCAACGCCCGCCGCCGAAAGCGGACCATCCTATTCCACCCTCGAACGCGACGTCCTCTCCGCTCTGCAAAACCTCGGGTGCGGGCGGCCCGCCGCCGAAGAAGCGCTTCGCAAAGTGCTCGACAAAGGCGCCCCACTTGAGTTCGAGCCGCTCTTCCGTGCCGCGCTTGCCGCCGTGCGCTAAGGTGAAGTTTGCATGGGCATGAATCGCACCGTCTCACCTGCGCCGCTCGAAGACGAACGCCAGTTTGAGACGGCTCTGCGCCCCACCACGCTCGAGGATTTCGCCGGCCAGCCCAGTGTCCGCGAACAGCTTTCCATCGCCATTGAAGCCGCCAAACGCCGCGGCGAGGCTATGGATCACGTGCTTCTTTGCGGCCCGCCCGGCCTCGGTAAAACAACCCTCGCAGGCATCATTGCGCATGAACTCTCGGTCGCCATCGATCAAACCGCCGGTCCCATTCTCCAGAAGAAACTCGATCTCACGGGTATTCTCACCAACGTCCGCAACCGCCAGGTCTTCTTCATCGATGAGATCCATCGCCTGCAGCCCGATATTGAAGAAATTCTCTATGCGGCTCTCGAAGACTTCCGCCTCGATATCCTTATCGGAGCGGGCCCCGGCGCGCGCACTCATTCTATTCCGCTGCCGCACTTCACCGCCGTCGGCGCGACCACGCGGCAAGGTTTGCTCAGCGCGCCTCTGCGCGGCCGCTTCGGCATTGTTCTGCGCCTCGACCCATACGATGAAGCCACGCTGGGCAAGATTGTCGAACGCTCCGCCCGCCTTCTCGACATCGTCATCACGCACGACGCAGCCCGTGAGATCGCGCGCCGCGGCCGCGGCACCCCGCGTATCGCCAACCGCCTGTTGCGCCGGGTCCGCGACTACGCGCAAGTGCGCGCCGACGGCCACATCGATCTGCCCGTCGCCCAAGCCGCGCTCGATCTACTCAAAGTAGACCGCTACGGCCTGGATGAGATCGATCACAAGATCATGCTCACCGTGATGGAAAAATTCGCCGGCGGACCGGTTGGCCTCAGCACCATCGCCGCCTCGATTGATGAGCAAACTGACACGATTGAGGAAGTCTACGAACCGTACTTGATGCAACTCGGCTTTCTGGACCGCACGCCGCGCGGCCGCATGGCCACCGACCGGGCTTTCGAATACTTTGCCATCCCGCGCCGCCATCGGCAGAATTCCTTGTTTTGATGCCCGAGAAGACGCTGTATCTTTCTTTGGGTTCGAATCTGGGCGAACGCGAGGACAGGCTCGCGCAGGCGCTGGCAGCCCTCGAGCGCGAACAAGTGCAAATCGTGGTGCGTTCGTCGATTTATGAAACGGAGCCGCAGGATATTGCAGGCCAGCCTTGGTTTCTGAACATGGCCGCCGAATGCCGCACCAGCCTCATGCCTTTGCAATGCATGAATCTGATTTTGCGGATTGAGCGCGAAATCGGCCGCGTGCGCCAGGCTGAGATGCAGCGCGGCCCGCGGCCGATTGATATCGATATTTTGCTGTTCGGCAATACGGTGATGGACATGCCGCGGTTGACGGTGCCGCATCCCCGCATGCTACAGCGGCGTTTCGTGCTGGAGCCATTACTCGAAATAGCGCCGAAGTTGAGGCATCCGGTCACGCATCGACCGCTGCGGGAGTACTTGAAGGCGACTCTGAATCAGCAGGTGCGAGTTAAGGCGCGTTAGCCATATGTTTGCCGGGAGCCCGAATCCTGCCTGAAGTGAAATTTACCAGACCCAGGTTCCCCGGCTTTGACTAGCATCAAGGATTGTCAAGATTCCCAAGCTCGGCCTTGAGGAATGATAGGAACACTTTCCAATCCCCCGGAAGCGTGCCGTGTCCCCCCGAGTGCATATAGTAGGCGAGCACGTGCAGTACAGGAGTTCCCGCCGGTGGCCATTCGTTGGTCTCCAAACCTTGCTTGCCAAAGAGGGCGTAGACCTGGTCCGCTGCTCTTGCGGCCAGAAACTCGCCCTTTGGATCAGACCAGTAATCGGTGTCGCCCGTTTGTAGCAGAAGCGGCCGGGGCGCCAGTAGTGCAATGAGCATGTGGGCGTCTACCGGGAATTGCTCCAGGTGCTGGGCGAACTTTCCATAATTCGTACAGAATTGGTATGGATACCGGCCCGGCGCAGTTAGGTGAGCGATCGTTTCGCCGTAATTACGGCGGCTCAGCGCTGCGCCGCCTTCGCCAGAACAGCAAGCGATCACCGCCGCGAACCGCGTATCGCGAGCGCCCGCCCACAGCACGGTCTTGCCCAAGCGCGAAGCTCCGTAGAGCGCGACGCGTTTCCCATCGATTTTCGGGTCCTTCTCTAGGTAGTCGAGCGCGCGGCTCAGTCCCCAACCCCACGCTGCGATCGCTCCCCATTCGTCGGGCGCCGACTGCGTTTGTCCGGGCTTCAAATAAAGCGCACGAACTCCATACGGCAACCCGCCGTCGAAGTCGGGCTCGATGTCGCCGTAATAAACGGTCGCAAAACCAAAGCCCGCTTCAAGCAGCGGCAATACGTCGACCTTGCCGAAGGCTCTCCCTTGCTTGGCAGGAACTTTCTTGTGATCTCTGTCCCAGATTTCGCCCTCTTTAACTCCCGGATCATCGACCGTGGTGGAGTTAGCCGAAAAACTAATGTTCAACAGCAGGGGTGACGGCCCTTGTGCTTTCGCCGAAAGGTAGACGAGCAAATCCATTTTGGGACCGGTCTTGCTACCCGAGAAATAGATCGTCGTTTGTTTTCGAACGGCTTTGCCGTCATAAGCGGGCGTGCCGGTATCGAAAACGTCATAGGTCATATGCGGGGGCGACTCTGGACTGCGTCCGAATTGATTCTGTTCAAACAGATGTACGATTTCTGGCCTTCGTTTGTGCTGCCACGTTTTTGCATCGCGCACCTTCTTCCCGTTCGCTAGCTGCAATGGGTCAGGTAGTTTGTAATGGCCAACCAGGGCTTCGTCATAGTTGACAGGAATTCCCGCAACTTCTTTCGGTGGCGCCGGGGCTGTTTGCGCCACGGCACGAAGCGCGACGAACGCTGCCATCGCAGCGCAGGCTCTTACTGAAGACATGCGGCCATGATATCCGGAGCCAACCCGCCAAAGGCGCCTATGGCGTTCGTACGCGACATCCGTACTTTAAGGCAATTTTTTTGCGTGAGCCGTGGCTGAGGCAATGAGATGGTTTAAGGCGCGTCTTAAACGCTAACCTTTTCGCCCACTTGGCTATGTGCCCATGCTTCCAACTTGCGCGCATCGGCATAAAACTTGCGGATGCCTTCCGCCAGCTTATCGGTTCCCATAGCGTCTTCGTTGTGCAACCAGCGGAACGCTTTCTCGTCCAAGTGAATCTGCTCGTCTTTGCTCGCCTTCGCGCCCTCCATGGTGAGCGCCGGCGTCAACTCGCCTTCCGTTTGCTGCATCTTGTCCAGCAGGTCGGGGCTGATGGTCAGCAAATCGCTACCCGCTAGCCGGGTAATCTGTTCCACCTTGCGGAAGCTCGCTCCCATCACCACAGTCTTGTAGCCATACTTCTTGAAGTAGTTGTAAATGCGCGTGACCGACGCCACGCCAGGGTCTTGCTCAACGGGAATGTCCTTGCCGCCGTTTTCCTTCTTGAACCAATCGTAGATGCGGCCCACGAACGGCGAAATTAGCGTTACCTTCGCCTCCGCGCACGCCACCGCCTGCGCAAAGCTGAAGAGGAGCGTCAAATTGCAATGGATGCCCTCGCGCTCCAATTGCTCCGCCGCGCGGATGCCTTCCCAAGTGCTGGCAATCTTGATCAAGATCCGGTCGCGGCTCGTGCCGCCGTCTTCGTAAAGCTTCATCAACTGGTGCGCCTTGGCCAGCGTGGCTTCGGTATTGAAGCTCAAACCCGCGTCCACTTCCGTTGACACGCGCCCCGGTATTACCTTCAATATTTCGTTGCCGAAACTGACCGCCAGCTTATCCGTGAAGGCTTCGGTTTGCGCTTTGCCGTCGCCGCCCCGTTTGTCGGCGTAGTCTAGCGCCGCCGTCACCAGGTTCTTGTATTCGGGACGTTGCGCCGCGCTCAACAGCAACGATGGGTTCGTGGTCGCGTCTTGCGGCTTCAACCGCGCAATGGCTTGTATATCGCCGGTGTCGGCCACCACCACGCTATATTTCTTGAGAGATTCGAGGACAGTCATCAAAAAGCTCCTCCTTATAGAGT
>Ga0075021_10000748_pt1 | contig 16722 bp, 15 predicted proteins | sample ColStrG_CSR_2012_FD_72749 | JGI IMG/M metagenome (GOLD analysis project Ga0075021, IMG submission 72749) | Freshwater sediment microbial communities in response to fracking from Pennsylvania, USA - Cold Stream Run_MetaG_CSR_2012 | ecosystem: Environmental > Aquatic > Freshwater > Creek >...
GATGTGGAACGGGCGCTTCGCCTCGCTGTCGGGCGATCCCTTCGACAATTCCGCCGGCTTCAGTTTTCCGCAACCCGAAGGCACGACGCGTTTCGGGCCGAATGATCCGATCATTACCCATCTGCTGATCGCGCAAGGACATATGCCGCCTACCGAGCTGGTGGAAGTGGCTGGTTTCACCGGCACGCGCGGCACGATCGGCCCCGACTTCGACGCTTTCGACGATGGCCTGGGTTCAGTGGTTCCGCCGCCAGACGCGAGCGGATTTCGCAATGAGCCGATCCGCCAGGCCGTGCTCGAGCGCCTGAACTCGACGCCGGCCTATCGACAGAAATTCGGCGCACTGTTTCCGGCAGTGGCCGCGGGCGCGCCGATCGACTTCAGCATGTTCGGTCGGGCGATTGCCGAATTCGAATTCACGCTGATATTCGCCAATGCGCCGATCGATCGCTATGCGCGCGGTAACAAGGAGGCCATGACAGACTCGCAGAAGCGCGGCGCCATGGTCTTCTTTGGCAAGGGCAACTGCGTGCAGTGCCATGCGGTGGCCGGGAAGTCGAACGAGATGTTCAGCGATTTCAAGATGCACGTGCTCGGCGTGCCGCAGATCGCCCCGGCCTTCGGCGTGGGCAAGGGCAACGTGATCTTCGATGGTCCGGGTAGGAACGAGGACTTCGGGCTCGAGCAGCTCACGGGCGATCCGGCCGATCGCTACAAGTTCCGCAGCTCACCCTTGCGCAACGCCGCGCTGCAGCCGGCCTTTTTCCACAACGGTGCGTTCACGCGGCTCGAGGATGCGATCCGCCATCACCTGGATGTCGTCCGCTCGGTGCGCGACTACGATCCGATCAGCGCCGGCCTCGACAATGACCTGACGCTGCCGCTCGGGCCGATGGCGCCAGTGCTGGCGCGGCTCGATCCCCTGGTCGCCACGCCGCTCGAATTGCGGCCGGACGAATTCCACGATCTGGTGGCCTTCGTGCGCGACGGCCTGCTCGACGATCGGGCCCGCAAGGAAAACCTGTGCAAGCTGGTGCCGCCCAGCGTGCCGAGCGGCTTCACCGTGCTGCAGTTCGAGCGCTGCCCGGCACGTGGGCGCGAGGACAACTGATTCGGCAATGCTTGAACAGCGCACGCGGTCGGGCGTAGATTCGGGCCCGGGGGTGCGCGCCATGATCAATAGACGTCGGTTTTTCACCGGTGCGGCTGCGGCGGGCGCCGCCGCGTGGCTGCCAAGCCCACGGGCAGCGGCAGGCGAGGCCACGGCCGTGACCGCCGATGTGCCGGCGCTGGCGCTCAGCGGCACGGCGCTGCGGCTCGAGCGCGCCGCGGTGCAGGAGCTGCGCGCCAGCCTTGCAGGACAGCTGCTGGTCGGCGGCGACGCGGGCTACGAAGCCGCGCGGCGCGTCTGGAATGCCATGATCGACCGGCATCCGGCGCTGATCGCGCGCTGCGCCAGCGCGGTTGACGTATCCAAGGTGGTGACTTTCGCACGCGAGCGCGGTCTGCTGGTGGCGGTGCGTGGCGGCGGTCACAGTTTCCCCGGGTACTCGAGCTGCGAGGGCGGCTTGCTGATCGACCTGTCGCAGCTGAACCAGGTGAGCGTGGATGCGCAGCGCCGCGTCGTGCATGCGGGCGGTGGCGCCCTGGGCCTGCAGGTCGACGGGGCGGCGCAGCAGCACGCACTGGCCACTACGTTGGGCCAGATCTCGAACACCGGCATCGGCGGACTGACGCTCGGCGGCGGCCTGGGCTGGCTGTCGCGCCGCTTCGGCCTGGCCTGCGACAACCTGCTGTCGGCCGAGATCGTGACCGCGGACGGGCATATCCGCCTGGTCGGCCCGCATGATGATCCGGACCTGTACTGGGCGATTCGCGGTGGCGGTGGCAATTTCGGCGTGGCCACCCAGTTCGAATACCGGTTGCACGAAGTGCCGCAGCAGGTGATCTCGGGCCGTGCCGCGTTCCAGAAGCCCCATGCGCGCGATGCAGTGGCGTTCTATGCCGACTTCCTGGCGCGCGCGCCGCGCGAGCTGTCTGTCGATCTCGACCTCTCGCTGGGGGGCGATGGCAAGACCACGGCCTCGATATTCGTGGTGTACTCCGGCGACCCCAGGAACGCAGACAAGGTGCTGGCCCCGCTGCGCGCCGTCGCCAACGCCGTGGAGACGAAGATCGGCCCGCAATCCTACCTTGTGGTGCAATCGCAGTTCGACACGCCGGCGATCGACACGCAGCGCCACTACATCAAGGGCGGTTTCGTCAACGAGTACCCGGCGCCGTTGATCGACTACCTCAGCAATGAATTCGAGGCGACGCCGGGCTGCGAAATCTATTTCGAAAGCTCCAACGGCGCCGTGTGGGACACCGCTGCGGATGCGACCGCCTTCTCGCACCGCCATGCGATGGCGAGCCTGATGGTGATGGGCGCCTGGGATGGGCGCGATCAGGACGAAGCCGGCAAGGCTCGCGTACGCTCTGTCTGGGAACGCCTCGCGCCTTTCTGCGACGGCTACTACGTCAACCTTGCCGATCCGGATCCCAAGACAGTGGACGCCAACTACGGCGCGAACCATCGGCGGCTGGCCGCGCTCAAGCGCAAATACGACCCGCAGAACCTGTTCCGCCTAAACGCCAACATCAAACCCGCCTGACGCCGCGGCGTGCTGCCGCGGCGTCAGGCGAAGCTTCAGTGCATGCCGCCCGATGCGGAGATGCGCTCGCCCGTGAGCCACGAGGCCTCATCCGATGCCAGGAACACCGCAACGCGCGCGATGTCGTCCGGCTGGCCGAGGCGGCCGAGCGGCGTGCCGGCGACGAACTGTTTTTCCATCTCCGAGCCGACGATGCCCGTCTGCTGGAAGCCCTCGGTGACCACCGGGCCCGGTGCGATCGTGTTCACGCGGATGCCGCGGGGGCCGAGTTCCTTCGACAGCGCCTGCGTGATGGCGTCTACAGCACCCTTGGTGGCGGAATAGACCGAGGAGCCGGGCAGCGGGTTCTCGCTGACCACCGAACTCACGTTGATGATGCTGCCACCCGTGCCGTTGAAGCGTTTCGCGGCCTCGCGTGCCGCCAGCAGCGTGCCCAGCACATTGGTATCGAACTGGCGATGGAATTCCGCGACCTGCACCTCGGCGATGGGTGCGAAGCCATAGACGCCCGCGTTGTTGACCAGCACGTCCACATGCCCGAAGTGGCGTACGGCCTCGTCAAAGATCCGGGTGACGTCCGCTTCCTTCGCGACGCTCCCCTGGACTGCCAGGGCCCGGCCGCCCTTGGCCTTGATGTCGGCGACGACCCGGTCGGCGCCTTCGCGGCTGGAATCATAGTTGACGACCACCGAGGCTCCCTCGGCGGCCAGCGCCCGGGCGATGCCGGCGCCGATGCCCTTGGATGCGCCCGTGACCACCGCGACCTTGTTTGCAAGCTTGCTCATTGATTTGCTCCGTTTGTATTGCTGCGTCGGGGCGGCCACTTGCGCCGCTCCTGCCTGAACCACGGAACACATCGTACAGAGGTTCAGGACTCATGAACTCTATGAGTTCATGAGTATTGAACTACTGGACTAAACGCGCGCTTGCTGGTATGAAGTGCGCATGAGACCGCTGCAGCATCCGGCCATCGAAGACGTCAGCGTCGAGGGCATCCTCTACGCGCTCTCCGATTCCAACCGCGCGCATATCTTCGCGGCGATCGCTGCGGGCCCGCAGCCCCGCACCTGCTCGCAGTTCCTGGCGATCAGCGACCAGGTGCTCCCCAAATCCACGCTGTCGCAGCACTTCAAGGTGCTGCGCGAGGCGGGCCTGATCCGCAGCGAACGCCATGGCGTGGAAATGCACAACACCACGCGCTGCGAGGAACTCAACCAGCGCTTTCCGGGCCTGCTGCCGTCGATCACCGCGGCGCTGGTGGCGCAGAAGCGGCGGGCGGCGGCGCGGCGGCGGCGGCCAGCTGCGGGCTGAACATCCGGGTGCCGCGCGGGCCCCGGACAAGAGTAGACTCGCCGCTGCACCTTCAGGGTGAGCTCATCACCCGTCAGAATAAAACACCTAAGGGGAATGCCATGAAACGACTGCTGCTACTCGCTGCCTTATCGCTCTGTGCCGGTAGCGCGCTCGCCGCTGCGGGCACGGCCGCTGCTGCCAAGGCGCCTGCCGCCGACCCGGTGCTCGGCACCTGGCAACTCAACGCCGCTGCTTCGAAGTTCAAGTCCGGGCCCGCGTTCAAGGCGCAGACGCGTACCTATGCGGAATCAGGCGATCAGATCACGGTGACCATCAAGTCGACCGGCGCCGATGGCAAGGAAGGCGTTACCCAGACAACCTACCGGCTCGACGGCAAGGACTACCCGGTCTCAGGCAACCCCGACTACGATGGGCTGAGCGGCAAGCAGCTCAACAGCCACACGGCGAGTTTCCAGCTCAAGCGCGCGGGCAAGGTCGTGGGCAAGACCACGCGCGCAGTCTCGCACGATGGCAAGAAGCTGCGGGCCAATACGAATGTCACGGCTGCGGACGGGGCTCGCTCCGTCAACACCCTGGTCTTCGACCGGCAATAGACGATCGCCAGGCGGGCATGGTGCCTGTGGCGCCATGCCCGCACAGCGGTCGCGGATTCAATCAATTCAGGCCGAGCGCTGCTGCGCAGTCGGGCGGCGACTGGTCCGTGCGCCTGCCCACGCCCTTGGGCAGGATGTAGGTGATCACGAAATGCGCGCCCAGCGCCGAAGGGAACACCACGTCATGGAGTGAGGTGCCCTCGGTCCAGGAATCGCCCGCCTGGTACACGTGCTTCTGGCACTTGGAGTCGTACCAGTCGATGGGGCCCGAGTCGGCTGCGAGGCTGAGCAGCAGCACGCCCGGATGGTTGTGCCAGCCCGTCGTCCCTCCCTGTGCGTACTTGGCATCCAGCACCAGGAAATTCGCGGCGCCCTCGGTTTCGACCTGGGCGCTGAAGCCCTCTTCGGAACCCGCTAATGCCACATGCGCGTGCGCGTTGACGTCCCGGTTGATCGTGCCAGTGACCAGCACAGTGCTGGCCAGCAAGCCCACCTGCGGCGTCGCCAGCGCGATGCCACCGACCAGCGCGCCGGTCGCCAGTACACCAATGATCCACTTGTTGCGTGATGTCACGGGATTACTCCTGCTGTTGTTGGAATTCCTTTCCCCAGATAAGTCGACCATAGGAGTGCGGGCCGATCATGCAGAGGGCCCGCCCACCTGCTTTCGACCGCGTCATATAGTCCCCGCCTATCGCAGTTGTCAACGGGGTGCGCGCCGGTACGCATAGCTGCGCTACCCCGGCAATGTGGCCTGTTGGTGAATGCAACAGGCCACCGGTTCGCGGCAAGCGATTGCTGCGTGTCTTAAGCTCGTCCGGGAGTCCAGTGGTCGTTGTTGACGATAACGCGTGGAAGTCTGAAGCTTGCCGCAGCAAGAGACGGAAGCTGCAGATGGCGCCTGGACGATCGCTCGCGTGGTTGGGGGCAGTGTTGGTGGGCGCTGGCCTGCTAAGCACTGCGCATTTCATGCATGGGCAGCAGACCAGGGCGCGCGCGGTCGATTTCAGCCGTGATATCCGTCCGATCTTCAATCAGTACTGCGTGTCATGCCATGGCGGTGTGCGCCAGCGGAACAACGTGTCCTTCATCTATCGTGAGGAGGCCCTCGGCAAGGGCAGTTCCGGGCGCGCGACGATCGTACCGGGGAGCCCGGAGACCTCCGAGCTGATCGCGCGGGTCACCGCAACCGATCCTGAAGTGCGCATGCCCTATCACGCGCCAGCGCTGCAGCCGCAGCAGATTGCGTTGTTGCGGCAGTGGATCCGGGAAGGCGCTCCATGGAGTGACCATTGGGCCTTCGTGCCGCCCAGGGAGCAGGCCTTGCCAGCCGTCAGCCACGCGCAGTGGCCGCGGCAGCCGATGGATCGATTCATATTGTCTGCCCTTGAACGGCAGGGCATGCAGCCCGCGCAGGAGGCCACGCGGGCGGAGCTGTTGCGCCGTGTCTCCTTTGACCTGACCGGACTGCCCCCGACCTCGCAAGAGCTCGCCGCGTTTCTGGCCGACACTGCTCCCGATGCCTATGAGCGCCAGGTCGACCGGCTGTTGGCATCACCCCACTACGGTGAGCGGTGGGCTGCGCTGTGGATGGATCTGGCCCGCTATGCGGACAGCCGTGGGTACGAAGCCGATCACGACCGGGTCGTCTGGCCGTGGCGAGACTGGGTGATCGCTGCCTTCAATCGCAACCTCAGCTACGAGCAGTTCGTCACTACGCAGCTGGCGGGTGACCTGTTGCCCAATGCCAGCCTCGATGATCGCATCGCCACGACCTTCCAGCGCCTGACACCGGTGAATGATGAAGGCGGCACGGATGACGAAGAGTTCCGGCTTGTGGCCGTGATGGATCGCGTGGCGACCACCTGGTCGGTGCTCAACGGCCTGACCATGAATTGCGTGCAATGCCACTCACATCCCTACGATCCGATCCGGCATGCGGAGTACTACAAATTCCTGGGGTTCTACAACACTTCGCGCGATGCCGATCTGTCCGATGATTATCCTACGCTACCCGTGCCAAAGGACAGCGCGCAGCGCCGCGCCGTGGCCGCGCTCGAAGAGCAGCGGGCGAGCCTGCTGCACGAAGTAGTGGCTGCCGGCCGCGCCCTGCGGGCCAGCGCGCGATGGAGCGCGCTGCCGGTGGAATCGGGCACCATGCAGGAGGTGCCGGCGCTGGAGCGCAACCTGCGTAACTACGAGCGGGCCAGTCTGCGGCATCTGAATCCGGACCCCGACTGGAAGCGCAGCCCGAAGGAGCTGGAGAAGCTCTACCGTTCGTCGATCAAGGGTTGGCGCGCGGATCTGCAGCGTGCACGCAAGCAGGCCTTGAACGTGCCGCTCAACCTCGATGACAAGGGCGGCGTGCAGGCCAGTGGTACGATTCCGCTGCTCTCGGAGTTCCAGCTGCAGACGGCCGCACCGGGCGCGGTCGTGAACGCACTGCGCATCGAGTCACCGGCGCTCAATCCCGCGCTGGCAAGCCATACACCGGAAGACGGCTTCATCGTCGATCGCATCAGCGTGTGGATCGTGCAGGCCGACGGTCGCGAGGAGCGCGTCGCGATCCGCTATTTCCTGCCTGATGCCGAGGACAATCTGCTCGCCGCCGCTCGCTCACCCTATCCGCTCAGTGAGCCGCGCGATGCCGGGCTGGACAGCAGCGGCTTTGCTGCCAATTCCAAGTTGTTCCGCTCGCGTTGGGTGGTGGCCGTGCCTGCGCAACCCTTGCATGTGCCTGTGGGCGCGCATCTCAAGCTGCTGTTCCTGCACACGACGGGCATAGATTCCAGGCCGGCACCGCTGCGAAGAATCAACCTCTACGCGAGCGCCGATCCGATCTGGCAAGCACCTGACACGGAGCAACCACTGGCGGTACGCCTCGGAGAGCTGGTCAACGTGCAGCAGCAACTGGAACAGGTGCCCGGCATTGCGCTGCCGGTGATGGCCGAGCAGTCGGACTTCGAGCAACGCCAGTCACTGGAGTTCGAGCGCGGCAATTTCCTGAACAAGGTGGGCCCGCCGCTGCAGCCCGATGTGCCGGCGATCTTTCCCAGCCTCCCCGTGGGCGCGCCACACAACCGACTGACCATGGCGCGGTGGTTCTTCTCCCCGAACCAGCCCCTGACAGCGCGGGTGGCCGTGAATCGCTACTGGGAGCAGCTCTTTGGCACGGGCCTGGTCGAGACACTCGAGGATTTCGGCAGTGCCGGGCAGGCACCGAGCCACCCGCAGTTGCTCGACTGGCTGGCGCTGCATTTCCAGCGCGATCTGCACTGGGACATGAAAGCGCTGTTGCGCGAGCTCGTGACCAGTGCAACCTATCGGCAGAGTGCACGCACCACGCCTGCCATCGTGGCACGGGATCCACGCAACCGGTGGTTGTCTCACGGACCCCAGCAACGCCTCAGCGCGGAGATGGTGCGCGACCAGGCGCTGGTGGCCAGCGGTCTGTACAGCCCGGCGATTGGCGGCCCGCCAGTGAAGCCGCCACAGCCTGCCGGCGTGTGGATGAGCGTTTACGACGATCGGGTCTGGGAAGATGCGAAAGGCCCCGAACGCTACCGCCGGGCCATCTACACTTACCTGCGTCGCACAGCGCTGTACCCCAGTTTCGTCACTTTCGATGGCGCGGATCACATCGTGAGCCTGCCGCGCCGCACTGTGACCAACACGCCCCTGCAGGCCCTGGTCACGCTGAATGATCCTGTGTACCAGGAAGCCAGCGAGGCGCTGGCGCGGCGTATGCTGGCGCTCGATCAGCCGCTGTCCGCGCGCCTGGACTATGCGGCCCGCTGCGTGCTCTCGCGTGAGCTGAGTGCCGATGAACAGCAGACGCTGACCGGTTTCGTACTCAAGGCAAGGCACGCGTCGGCGGCGGGCAGCTCGAACGAACGCGCCGCCTACACGGCACTCGCCAGCGTACTGTTCAATCTCGATGCGGCATTGACGAGGTAGAGGCCATGAACCGCAAGGACAACGAGTTCCATCCCGCACTCGAGCCGTTGCAGGCCCAGACGCGCCGGCATTTCCTGCAGGGTTGCGCGGGTGGGCTCGGAGCGATGTTCATGGGTAGCGTGGCCGGCCTTGCGCCCCAGACCCTGCAGGCCGCGGCGCCCGAAGGGGGCGAGGAAGCACGGCTGGATTTCACGCGCGATCCGGCGCGACCGCTCTCGCCACTGCCGCCGCAGTTCGCGCCCAAGGCGCGGCGCGTGATCTTCCTGCACATGGCCGGGGCGCCCAGCCAGCTGGAGCTGTTCGAACACAAGCCGGTGCTGACGCGTTTCGATGGCACCGACTGTCCGCAGTCTTACCTGGCCGGCAAGCGCTTTGCATTCATCAGTGGCGTGCCCAAGTTGCTCGGTGCCCAATATCCCTTCCATCAGGCCGGCAGCCACGGGCAGTGGATCTCCGATCGGCTGCCGCACCTTGAACGACAGATCGATGAGCTGTGTTTCGTACGCTCGCTGCGCACCGACCAGTTCAACCATGCGCCGGCGCAACTGCTGGTGCAGACCGGCAATGCGCGCATGGGCTATGCCTCGTTCGGATCCTGGGTGACCTACGGGCTCGGTACCGAAAACCAGAACCTGCCCGGCTTCATCGTGCTGCTCTCGGGTGGCAAATCGCCGGATGGCGGCAAGCAGCTCTGGGGCTCAGGGTATCTGCCGAGCGTGTATCAGGGCGTGCAATGTCGTTCGCAGGGCGAGCCCGTGTTGTATCTGCATAACCCGCCTGGCGTCAGTCGGCCGTTGCGTCGCCAGATGCTCGATGCCATCGGCGCCATCAACCAGCAGATCTACGCGGGTTTCGCGAATCCGGAAACGCTGACGCGCATCGCGCAGTATGAAATGGCGTTTCGCATGCAGCTCGAGGCCAGCGATGCGATGGACATCCACACCGAGCCTGCGAGTGTGCAGGCGCGCTACGGCGTCGAGGCCGGCAAGTCCAGCTTTGCCAACAACTGCCTGGTGGCGCGGCGTCTTGCCGAACGTGGCGTGCGCTTCATCCAGCTGTATCACTGGGGCTGGGATTCGCACGGATCCTCGGAGAACGAGGCCTTGAATCTCGGCTTCAAGAAGCGCTGCCTCGAAGTCGACCAGCCGATGGCTGCGCTGCTGGCCGATCTGAAGGAACGCGGCATGCTGGATGACACGCTGGTCGTGTGGGGAGGAGAGTTTGGCCGCACACCCATGCGCGAGAACCGCGACGGTCAACAGATGAAGTTCGTGGGGCGCGATCACAACCCGGGTGCCTACACCATGTGGCTGGCCGGCGGCGGCATCCGCCCTGGCATGAGCTACGGCGAGACCGACGAGATGGGCTACGAGATCGTCCGCGATCCGGTCGAGATCCGCGACCTGCACGCGACCCTGCTGTACCTGCTGGGCTTCGATCATCGCAAGTTGAACTATCCCTACCAGGGGCTGGAACAGAAACTGACCAGTGTGAAGCCGGCCCGGGTGATCGCCGAATTGCTCGCATGAGTGATGCCGGCGTCCACCCGGCCAACCCTGGGCGGCGAGCGTTGTCGGCGCGCCGCTATTTCAGCTGGGTGGCGCTGCTGACAACGGCGTGCGTGGCGGCATTCGCATGGCTACGACCCAGCTTCGCGCATGAGATCCGCGCAACCCTGGGCCTGGAACATCCGCCGCCGCACTCGCCACAGTCATTCTACGCCGTGCGCGTCGCGCCGATTCTCGATCAGCATTGCAGAAGTTGTCACGGACCCGGGCGACAGAAAGCCAAGCTGCGCCTGGATTCACTGGGAGCCGCATTGCGCGGCGGCAAGCACGGCACGGTCATCGCACCGGGCAGTCTCGCCAACAGCGCACTGGTGCAGCGTATCTCGCTGCCTGCCGGGAGTGATCGCTTGATGCCACCGAGCAGCCAGTCGCCGCTCGCTGCTGATGAAGTCACCGTGATCAAGCTGTGGATTGCGGCCGGCGCCTCAGGCGTGCGGCCCGTGAGTGCATTCAGCACCGCGCCCAAGCCGGTGGCGCAGGTGGTCATCCTCGCGGTCGATCCCAAGGTAGTGGCGCGGGAGCGCAGGCCTGTCGATGGGCCGCTGCAGGATCTGCAACAGCGCTTCCCGTATGTCATCGAATATGAATCGCGCGGCTCGGCGCGACTGGAAGTGAATGCGACGCGTCTGGGTCGCCGCTTTGGCGATCGGGAGCTCGCGGCTTTTGCGCCTGTAAGCGCCTCGATCGTGCGTGCCGACCTGTCGGGCACCGCGGTGGGCGAGGCGTCGGCGCAGGCGCTGCTGGCCATGAAGAATCTGCGCACCCTGCGACTGATCGGTGTGCAGGAAGGTCCGGCGCTCGCCGCGGCGCTTGCGAGCATGCGGGAGCGAGGGATCCGCGTCTATGCAGACACCCCTTAAGCTGGTGCGCGTCTGGGACCTGCCGACACGGGTGTTCCACTGGAGCCTCGCGGTTCTGGTGCTGTGCTCGTGGGTGAGCGCGGAGAACGGCTTGCTGAAACTGCATCTGTGGTCGGGTCTGGCCATGCTGACCCTGCTGCTGTTTCGCATCCTCTGGGGTTTCGTGGGCTCGAGCACAGCGCGTTTCGGCCTCTTTGTCCGCAGCCCCAGGCAGGCGCTCGGTTATCTTCGCGCCATGAAGCGTAGTGAAGATCACTTGTATGCCGGGCATAACCCGGCCGGCGGCTGGATGGTGCTGACATTGCTCGCTGTGCTCTCGCTGCAGGCCGTGACCGGCCTGTTCAGCAACGATGGCGTACGTTTCTTTGGACCACTGGCGGCACGCATCAGCGCAGCCTGGTCCGATCGCCTGACCACTTTGCATGGAACGGTTTTCGATGTGATCCTGGCGTTGGTGTGGCTGCACATCGTGGCGGTGCTGTATTACCGCCATGTTCGCGCCAACGATCTGGTGGTGCCCATGATCACCGGCAGAAAGCCGGATGCCATGGTGCCCCCCGGGCCGCCGCTGAAGTTCGTGGCCTTGCGTTGGGCGCTGCTGTGCCTGGTGTTCGCCGCGCTGCTGGTCTGGTGGATCCTGAGGCCCTGACATTTTCGTGGAGCGGAACATGAAGCATTCCAATGAGCCCTTGTGGTCCCGGCGATCGTTGCTGGCTGCTGCGCCAGTGGCCGTGGCCGGAATCGCAGCCGCGCTGCACTCGCGCGAGGCTGCTGCGGCAGCTGGTCGATCTTCAGCGGCTGGCCACCTCGAACCCGAGCGCCTGGGGCAGGGTGCGTTCCAGTATCGCGCCAATCGTTATTGGGGCTTGCTGGATCGCCAGCGCTATCCGGTGGCCGATTGCCACGGCATCGCCGAGGACCGCAGCGGCCGCATCGTGATGCTGACCAATGACACGCACAACAACCTGATCGCGTACTCGCGCGGCGGAGAGTTTCGGGCCGCCTGGGAGACGCGCTTTCCGGCCGCGCATGGCTTCGATATCGTGGAACACGCGGGCGAGGAACAATTCTGGATCACCGATCATGACCGGCAGGTGGTATCGGTCTGCACGCCCGTTGGACGAGAGCTGCGCTCCATTGGCTTCGCGGCCGTCGCGTCGAAGTACCCGGACCCAACGCGCTATCACCCGACCAACAGTGCCACCTTGCCCGATGGCCAGTGCTATGTCAGCGACGGCTACGGCTCCAGCTTCGTGCATCACTTCGATCCGGATGGGCGCTACATCACGAGCTTCGGCGGCGAGGGCGATGCACCCGAGCAACTGCGTACACCGCACGCGGTGTGGATCGACAGCCGCTCCGGCAAGCCGCTGCTGCTGGTGTGCGATCGCGGGCACGACATGCTGAAGTGGTTTTCACTCACGGGCGAATTGCTGAAGGTCGTGCCGGTGCCAGGCTCGCAACCCAGCAATGTGGCGCCCTTCAGCGGCAGGCTCCACGATCACCTGGCCATCGCCTGCCTGAGCGGCATGATCATGATCCTGGACGGCGCCGATCGCGTGGTGTCCTGCGTGGGCGGCGAGCCGCCGAGGTACGTGGATGGCAAACTGCAGCCGCTGTCCGTGTACAACTACCTCTTCATCCATCCGCACGACGTGTACGTGGATGCCGAGGGCGCGCTCTACGTCGTGCAGTGGTCTTCGAACCAGACCTATCCGATCAAGCTCGAGCTGACCACGGAGCGCGTAGGGTAAGATGCCGGCTACCAAGGAGCCCTGAACATGCAGAGCCGCTACTCACACCGGCAAATGATCGTGCATTGGCTGACCGCACTGTGCCTGGTCGCGATCATCGTGCTCGCCTGGGTGATGATCAACGCCAAGGAAGATACGCCCTTTGCCGACAGTCTCTACGATTGGCACGGGTCATTCGGCATCGTGGTGCTGGTGCTGACGGCGTTGCGAATCGTCTGGCGCTTCATCGACAAGGCGCCGCCGCTGCCGGCCAGCCTGGCTCCCTGGGAACGCGCGCTGTCGGCCGCGACTTTCGGGCTGTTCTATGTGCTATTGCTGTGGATGCCGATCACGGGCTACACCGCGGCTGCGGCCGCCGGCTATTCCCTGAAGTTCTTCAGTCTCGTGACGATCGCGCCGCTCGTGCCGAAGAGCGACAAGCTGAACTCACTGATGAATACCCTGCATTTCGTGTACGGCCAGTGGGCGGTGTACACGCTGATCCTGCTGCACGCAGCCGGTGTGGTCTTCAATGTGGTGGGCAAGCGCAACGGTGTTTTGAACCGGATGCTGCCTGCGCAGGTCAATGAAGCGGCGGCGTCCGGCAAGCCAGGGCCAAAGCACTGATCCGCGACTGCGCGACTAGGTGGTGGGCGCCTGCAATCGCTGGCGCCGGCCACCCAGCCAGTACAGCCAGGCTCCAACGAGCAGCAACACGGCGGTCATGCCGGCCACCTTCAGGATGGCCAGCATCGGCTGTGGCTCTTCCGGTGGCGGCACGAAGGCGATCGCCATGGAGCCCGTGGTCGCGAGCAGGCCAATCAGCGCGATCGCCACCAGCACCGGACGTCCGCCCCAGATGCGACTCGTGCCTGGCACCGGCGGCCCACCGGATAATTTGATCGCAGCGCCGAACATCAGCAGGAACGGCACCATGGAGGTGACCACCATCATCTCGATCAGCACGTTGTAGGCCCCGCGCACCGAGGTGCCGCTCTGGCCCAGGACCACCAGCGCCGCCACCAGCAGGGTCTGCATCCAGATGGCATTGGCGGGCGCGCCCGTATGCGGCTGCAGACGTGCGAAGCGGCGCGGCAGGTAATCGGCGATGCCGACGGAACTCGGAATGCGCGCCAGCGCGCCCAGCCACAGGCACAGGCTCCCGACACGATCGAGTACCACGCAGGCTGCACCGCAGAACACGATCCAGCCCAGGCCGAGGTGGGACGCGGTCATTCGTATGGCCTCGATCACGCCGTAGACGCCGTTCGCGCGCTCCGGCGGAATCGAAATCAGGATGCTGGCCGTGCCGATGATGTAGATCGCAGCGACCATCGGCGCCGCCCACATCAGTGCCCGCGGAATCGTCCGGCGCGGCTCGCGCACCTCGGCGGTCATGAAGGTCACGGCCTCTGGCCCGGTGTAGGCGAAGGCCAGCGCGGTCCAGAAGATCACATCGCGCAGGTGAAACGCCGGAACGATGCTGCGCAGGTTGATGTCGGTTGCCGGGCCGAAGCGCCACCAGCTGGCGGCAGCACAGCCCACCAGCAGCAGCGAACCCACCCAGCGCGCCACCGCGCCGGCGCTGTTGAGCCAGCGCGCCACCGACAGGCCACGCACGTTCAGCAACGCGCAGCAGGCCATCACGGCCAGCGAACAGGTGATGAAATAGCCCGGCGTGCCTGCGGCCGAGGTGCTGCTGGGTGACCACAGCAGCGAGGCGCCGGCGATGAAATACAGCACGGTGGGGAGGAATGCCAGTGAGCCGGTCCAGTAGGTCCAGCCGGTGATATAGCCGGCGAACGGTCCGAAGGCGCGCGTGCTCCAGGTGTACATGCTGCTCTCGCCGGGAAATCGCGAGCCGAGGTAGACCACGCAGACCGCAATCGGCAGGAACATCGTCAGGCCGCCGATCAGCCACACGACCAGCGCGCTGGGTCCGGTGGCTGCCGCGGTGGCGGTCCATTGCAGGCTGCTGCCTGCGGTGACCATGAACAGCGTGGTGTGCACCACGCCCATCACGCGCGGCGGCGTGACCGGTGGTGCCGATGGCTGGCCCTCGGTGGCTGTCGTGTTCAAGAGCGGCAGGCGTTCAGAGCTTGTGGTGTCCGGCAGGCCAGCGTACCGAGAGCTCTATGCCGCTGCCGATCGGCAGCAGCGTGGTCTGCAGGTCGGCAAGTTGACCGAGTGCCTGGCGATAGGCCCGGGCACTGTCGCGTGCGTAGGCCGGCTCGACCATGTTGTCCGCGGCAACGATGCCTTCGGGTGCCAGCTTCGGGTAGAAGGCCTGCAGGCAGGGCACGTACAACTCCTTCCAGATATCGAGCAGTATGAATTCGAAGGGCGCACCGCGGTCGGCGTTGGTCATGGCCAGCGCGTCGCCGAGCCTGAAATCCACGGCATCGGCAAGGCCAGCCCTGCCGATCTGCCGGCGGGCCTCGGCCTGCTTGTAGTCGGCGAGCTCCATCGTCACGAGTTTCGCGCCCACCTGGCGTGCCGCGTCGGCGAGTATCAGCGTGGAGTAGCCGTAGCTGGTGCCGAGTTCGAGCAGGCGTGTCGGGCGGCGCGCCAGCACCAGGCTGTGCAGGAAGGCACCGACCTCGGGCCCCACCGGCAGCAGGAACTCGTCGCGATGCGCGAACAGATCCTTGCCCAGGGCTGCGGCCCGAACCTGCTCCTCGGCATCGCGGCGTTCGTATTCGCCGTACACCTGGGCAGCGGCCGGGCTCGAAAAAGTTATCATGGCCATCCGCGAGATTCAGTGGAGCACGATCGATGCCGAATACTACTAGACGCGTGGTCACGGGACACGATCGACGCGGCAAGTCGGTGGTGCTCTCCGATGGCCCGCCGCCCCAGAATCACCCCATGCATGGCCCCGAGGTAGGCGCCGATTTCCATGAAATGTGGGGCGATGCGGGACCGGTGCCCGAGATCTCTGCGCAACCCGAGCGCGAACCGAACGAGCTGCCGTTCACGCTGATGCCGACCTCGGGGCACCTGCTGCGCATCCTCGATGTGTATCCGTTGGGCACCGGCGGCAAACGCACGGTGATGCACCGGACGCAGACCATCGACTACGTGGTGGTCATCTCGGGAGAACTGGTGCTGGTCCTGGACGACAGCGAAGTGATCCTGCGATCTGGCGATGTCGTGGTGCAGCGGGGCACCGATCACGCCTGGGAGAATCGCGGCGCCAGCGTGGCGCGCGCCGCATTCTTCCACGTCGATGCGCGTTTCAGCGCGCAGCTGCTGGCGCAGCTCCCGCAGCCACTGGCGTTGCTGCGCTAGCGCCCGGGCCGAAGAACTTCATCTGGATCGAACCGCGACGCTCGAGGAACTTCCACTCGCCAGCCTCGCGCACGAATCGGTCCCTGAACTCGCCGAAATAGATCGGTCCGGCGGAAATGAAGGGTGCGGCGGCCTCGCCCGGCGTCGTGGAGATCATCGTCAGGTAAGACAGTCCGCGGGCCTCATCGCGACTCAGTACATCGATCTGTACGTTGGTGGCCAGGTGCTTGGTCAGCAAGGTCTTCGGGCGCGTCAACAGCGCGGCGCGAATGCTCTCGCGGCCGTGGATGACCTGGTCGGGTGTCATCGGCCGCGCAAAGGAGCCCTGCTCGGCAAAGAAATCGGCAGCGCCGCTCATGTCGCCCAGGTCCAGCGCGCGCGCATAGGCATAGACCATGCGTTCGCAGCTGCGCTCGATCTCGCTGCGTTCAGCGCTGCTCAGTGTGTCTGTCATCATGAGGGCTACTATAACGTGCCGCCCATGCCGCCGTGCGCTCCGGCGTTGCTGGCCGGCGCCGCCAGGGCTTCGGCCGCGGGCAGGGGTGGCCGGCCCCGTATCAGGTCACTGGCCTTCTCGGCGATCATCACGACCGCGGCGTTGGTGTTGCCGCCGATGATGGTGGGAAATGCCGAGGCGTCGGCGACGCGAAGGCCTGCAATGCCACGCACGCGCAGTTGCGGATCCACGACCGCAGCGGCATCGCTCCCCATGCGACAGGTGCTGACCGGATGATGCACGGTGTAGGCCTCGG
>Ga0075021_10000749_pt1 | contig 16712 bp, 12 predicted proteins | sample ColStrG_CSR_2012_FD_72749 | JGI IMG/M metagenome (GOLD analysis project Ga0075021, IMG submission 72749) | Freshwater sediment microbial communities in response to fracking from Pennsylvania, USA - Cold Stream Run_MetaG_CSR_2012 | ecosystem: Environmental > Aquatic > Freshwater > Creek >...
ACGCCGACCGCTTTCTGGGCGTCGTTCGCGCCGTGACTGAAGGCGAGCGCCGCAGCGGTGACCCACTGACCACCGGCCACCGGAGCCGCCCAACGACGTGTCGCGCGACGGCCCGCCCGCCTGATCGCTCGAATCATCAGCAGCGCTGCCAGGGCGCCCAGCGGCGGCGAGATCAACAGCGACACGAGCGTCCCAATCACGCCCGATGGACGGCCGCCGTGCCAACCGCCCCAGTTGACTGCCGCGACCCCTCCTTCGGCCAGCGCCGCACCGACGAGGCCACCGACGAGCGCCTGCCCAGAGCTCGAGGGGAGCCCGAGTCGCCAGGTGATCACGTTGAAGCCGACCGCGGCCGCCAGGCCCGACCCGATCACCTGGTTGGCAGCTGCCGGAGGCACGACCACGATGCCCCCAATCGTGTTGGCCACAGCCGCACCCAGCAGCAGCGGCCCGAGCAGGTTGAACACCGACGCGAGCACAATCGCCTGCCGCGGGGTCGCTGTTCTCGTCGCGACCAGCGCCGCGATCGAGTTGGCGGCGTCGTGTAGGCCATTCGTGACCGCGAACGCGACCGCCAGCGTAACGACCAACACGAGCCCGGCGTCCACGTCCTGACTCTACGACGGCCGCGGGCGCCGCGCGGGGCGCCTTGGGCAGTCGTGTCCGCAGCGAGCGCGAACTCGGGCGAGGGCGACGTGGCCCTTGATGCCTTTATCAACTCCACAACCACGTGACGGTGTAAGCTGCTGGCCGTGAGTTCACGGCGGCGCCCAGCTCGACCGGCACGAACTAAGACTGCCCCCCACCCGCTGCCCGAGCCGTTGATCGACCTCGTCGCCCAGCGCTTCCGCGTGCTCGGCGAGCCGATGCGGATCAAGCTGCTGGACCGGCTGCGGGACGGCGAGGCCACTGTCGGCGAGCTCCAGACGGCACTCGGCGCCTCGCAGCAGAACGTCTCCAAGCACCTCGGGATCCTCGCGGCAGCCGGGATGGTCAGCCGGACGAAACGCGGCACCAGCGTCGTTTACGCGATCAGCGACGAGAGCGTGTTCGACCTCTGCGACCAGGTGTGCGGCGGCGTGCGCCGCCAGCTCTCGCAGCTCGACGAGATCCTCCAGGCGAGCTGAGGCCGTCCTGGCGGTGAGTTCCGCACGCCACTTCGGTCTGACAGGCCTCGCGACGATGGGCGCGAACCTGGCGCGCAACGTCGCCCGGCACGGGATTCCCGTCGCGGTCCACAACCGCACCACGAGCCGGATGCAGCGGTTCGTCGCCGAGCACGGCGCGGAGGGACCGATAGAGGGGTTCACGACGGTCGAGCAGTTCATCGCCGCGCTACAGCCGCCACGCGTCGTGATGAGCATGGTCCAGGCGGGAGCCGCGACCGACGCGGTCATCGGCGAGCTGCTCCCCCACCTCGACCCCGGCGACGTGCTGATCGACGGCGGCAACGCGAACTTCCGGGACACGCAGCGGCGCCACCGCGAGGTCGGCGCTGACGGCGTCCACTTCCTCGGGGTCGGCGTCTCAGGCGGCGAGGAGGGCGCGCTGAACGGCCCGAGCATCATGCCCGGTGGGGACCGCGACCCGTACGAGCGATCGGTGCAGCCGATCCTGGACGCGATCGCGGCGCGAGTCGACGGCGAGCCGTGTTGCGCGTACATCGGAGGAGACGGTGCCGGCCATTACGTGAAAATGGTCCACAACGGCATCGAGTACGCCGACATGCAGCTGATCGCCGAGAGCTACGACCTGCTGCGCCACGGCGCTCGGCTGGAGGTGGCGGAGATCGCCGAGCGCTTCCGGGCATGGAACGAGACCGAGCTCGAGTCGTTCCTGATCGAGATCGCCGCTCGCGTGCTCGGCGCCGTGGATGCCTCGACCGGACGACCCCTGGTCGACGTGATCCTCGACGCCGCCGAGCAGAAGGGCACCGGACGCTGGACCGCTCAGAACGCACTCGAGCTAGGGGTCCCGCTGACCGGGATCACCGAGGCGGTGTTCGCCCGCAGTCTGAGCGCGCTCAGGTCCGAGCGGGAAGCCGCCGCCGGCCGTCTGGCCGGACCGGCCGGCGGCGCGCCAGAGGCACCCAACGACGAGCTACCCCGTGGCGACAGCGACGAGGAACAGCTCGCAGGCGACCTCCAGCACGCGTTGTACGCGTCCAAGATCGTCTCCTACGCCCAGGGCTTCGCGCAGATGACGGCCGCCTCCGAGGCGGAGCGGTGGGACCTGCAGCTCGGGACGATGGCGACGATCTGGCGCGGCGGATGCATCATCAGGGCGCGGTTCCTGAACCGCATCCGGGAGGCGTACGACGCCGAGCCCGAGCTCCCCAACCTGATGCTCTCGCAATTCTTCGCCGACGCGCTGCGCGACGCCCAGGATCCGTGGCGACGGGTTGTCGCCCGCGCCGCAGAGCTCGGCATCCCCGCACCCGCGTTCTCCTCCTCGCTGGCCTACTACGACGGCTACCGGCGCGGTCGCGGGCCCGCCAGCCTGATCCAGGGTCTGCGTGACCTTTTTGGCGCCCACACCTACCGGCGGGTGGACCGGCCCGGCAGCTTTCACGTGCTCTGGGGCGAGGACGAGCGCGAGATCGAGGCCTGAGCGCAGCCCCGGCGTCCGGGGTCAACTCGCGCGCGCCGCCCCCTGTGGTCAGACTCGCGCTCCGGCGAGGACCCGCTCAAGCCACGCGGCGAACACCGCTCGCGCGAGGTCGGTCATCTCGCGCGCATGACCCTCGACGCTGTCCAGCAGGCGCGGCAGCGCCCCCTCACCCATGATCCCCTCGAGCGCCTGCGCGTATGCCGGGACCTGACCCCATTCGGCCGCCAACTCTCCGCCGATCTCGATGTGGAACTGCACTGCATAGGCGCGCCCGATCCGGAACGCCTGGTTCTCGTAGGCCTCCGAGCGGGCGAGGCGGACCGCGCCGGCGGGCAGCTCGAACGTGTCCGAGTGCCACTGCAGGGCCCGGAACGTCGCGGGCGCGAGGCCGAACACCGGATCGACCGCGCCCTCCGGCGTCAGCGCCACCTCCAGCACGCCGATCTCGGGCTCGGGACCGGGCGCGACCTTCGCTCCAAGACTCGCGGCCAGCAGCTGCGCGCCGAGGCACACGCCCCAGAACGGCGTCCCCGCCCGGACCGCCTCTGCGATCAGCCGCCGCTCCTGAACCAGCCACGGGTGCCGCTCGTCCTCGTAGGCGCCCATCGGGCCGCCCATCGCGATGATCCCGTCGAAACCCCGCCAGTCGGGCAGCGGCTGACCCTCGTCGACCTCCACCCGCACCACCTCGCCCCCGCGCCTCAACAGCTCTTCCTCATAGCTGCCCGGCGGTTCACACGCAATGTGCTGCAGGACCAGCAGCGTCGGGCCGTTCGCGCTCACACGCTGATCCTAGTCGCGGACAAGGCGCAGCGAGCCGGCCGGCGTCGGAACCGTCAGGGAGAGGGTCCGGCACAGGAACGAGTGCTCGTTGGCGAGCGCGACGTCGGCGATCGGCATCGGAAACGACAGGAAGCCGTGCGGGGCTTCGGGATAGACATGCAACTCGGTCGCCGCCCCCGCCATCCGCCAGCGCCGCTCCATGAACAGCGTGTCGTCCAGCAGCATGTCCTGGGTCCCGACCGTGAAGATCGCCGGCGGCATTTCGCGCAGGTCGGCATACAGCGGCGAGACGTCGGGACGGCGACGCTCCTCGATTGCCGTCCCCGGGAGCAGCTGCGCCACGAACCAGTCAACGATCGGGACGGACAGCACCAGGTTGCGCTCCCCCCACAGGCGCTGGCTCGGGGTGCCCGACAGGTCAAAGGCGCCGTACTGCAGAACCGCGGCGCCGAACCGCCCGGCGACCCCGTGCCGGTCGCGCAGGCGCAGCAGCGTCAGCGCCGACAGATGGGCGCCCGCGGAGTCGCCACCGATCGCCAGCGGCCCCGCGTCCCGCAACGCGGCCGACCCCGAGGAATCCAGCAGCCACAGCGCGGCTGCTTCGCAGTCGTCCGCTCCCGCGGGGTGGGGGTGCTCGGGTGCCAGGCGGTAGCCGACGCTGATCACGATCAGGCCGGTGTCGGCCGCCAGCCTCGCAAGCCGCGGGTCCTGCATGTCGTTCTCCCCGAGCGTCCAGCCGCCGCCATGGATGTGCAGGAACGACCCGGTCGGCTCGCCCTCGGGCTTGATCACGCGCAGCTGGATCGCGCCGGCGGGGCCTTCGATCTCGAGCGTTGTCGCGCCGGGCAGGAACACGGGCGCCGGGAACAAGCCCTTGCCCTCGCGCCGCTCGCGGCGCGTCTGCTCGGGCGGGACGGTGTGGACGGACGGGACGCTCGCCAACAGCCGCTCGAGCTCGACCGCGAATGCCCGTGTCTGCTCGATCAGCTCGGCGGGCAGCTCGCCGGCATCACTCATCTGTGGGCCAGCACTTGGAAGACCGAGATGAAGCTGTTCTCGAACCCTCGGCGGGCCGCTCGGAGGTACAGTCGCCAGACTCGCATCCGCTCGGGTCCGATCAGAGCGGTCGCGCGCTCCACGTGCTGATCCAGGTTGCGCGCCCACTCGGTCAGCGTGCGAGCGTAGTCGAGCCTGAAGCCCTCGACGTGGGTGGGCTCAAAGCCGGCCGACTCGACCGCCAGCACGACGCGTGAGACGTGCAGCGGCGCGGCATCCGGGAACACATATCGCTCGGAGAACGGCCCCGCCTCCGGATCCCCGTGCCGCAGCCGGGCGATCCCGTGGTTCAGCAGCCGTCCCCCGGGCCGCAGCGCGAAGTAGAGGCGCCGTGCGTAGTCGTCGATGTTGACGCTCCCGACATGCTCCACCATCCCGATCGAAGCGATCGCGTCGAACCGCTCGCCCGTGAGGTCGCGATAATCGGCGACCCTTATCTCGATCCGGTCGGATAGACCCGCCGCCTGCGCGCGCTCCCGGGCGAGCGCCGCCTGGGGCTGCGAAAGCGTGATGCCGGTGACGTGCACGCCGTGTTCGCCGGCGGCGTGAAGCGCGAAGCTCCCCCAGCCGCACCCGACATCCAGCACCCGCTCTCCCGCATGGAGCCCGAGCTTGGTGCAGACCAGCTCGAGCTTCGTTCGCTGCGCTTCGGCGAGCGTCTGCGCCCCGCGCGAGAAGATCGCACACGAGTAGGTCATCGACTCGCCGAGCATCAGCTCGAAGAACTCGTTCGAGACATCGTAATGGTGGGTGACCGCCCGCCGGTCCCGCTCGCGGCTGTGGCGGCGTCCGCGCGGGCGCAGCTCCGCCGCCGGCGGGTGGGCGACCGACCGCAGCGCTCCGGCGCGCACCGCGGAGGTCACGAGCCGGGCTTTGACGCGGGCGTCCAGCGGTGGAACGCGGTAGCCATCCAGCAGAGCGAGTGCGGCGTCGATGTCGCTCACCTCGAGCTCGCCGGCCACGTAGGCGCGGCCCAGGCCGAGCTGTCCGGGCGCACGCAGCAGATGACCGAGCGCACGCGGAGAGCGCAACCCGAAGGTGAGCTGCGCGCCATCGTTCACATCCTCCCCGACGCTCCCGTTCCTGCCAGCCCCCCCGCCGGTGCCGGAAGTCCCATCAGCGACGGCAGACGGTCCGCGGCCGTTCGCACTCGGCGGCAAGCCGGTCCCATCCCACAGCACGATCCCGAACGGGCGCTCCGGCAGGACCTGATCGAGCGTCTCGCGAAGCGCCTCGGTGGCGCGCCCCGAGCTCACGGCGTGGCGGGATGCAGCTTGGCCTTGCGCGCCTCGGGCTTGACCCGCACGACGTCCCATGCCAGACCGAGCCGTTCCAGCCCCCCGATCACCAACGCGGAGATGTCGAGCTGGCGACGGTCGAGGCCGTGGACGGCGGACGTCGGAAACGCGTGATGGTTGTTGTGCCACGCCTCGCCGAGCGTCAACGGCGACAGCCACGCGAGGTTGCGCGACTCGTCACCAGTCCTGTAGGGACTCCGGCCGAAGAAGTGACACAGCGAATTGATGCTGTACGTGGCGTGATGCAGCACCAGCATCCGCACCGCCCCGCCCCACAGCAGCCCGGTCAGGCCGGCCTTGAGCGTCCCCCCGAGCGCCAGACCGAGCAGGAACGCCACCGCCAGACCACCGATGGCCCACACCACAAACGTGCGGTCGACCCAGGACACGACCGGGTCGGCGATCAGGTCAGGCGCGTAGCGGCTCCGGCGGCCGCGCTGGGTGTGGATGAACAGCCAGCCGACGTGTGCGTGGGCGAGCCCGCGCAGCGCTCCGCGCCAGCCAGTCCCGTGGTCGACGTGCGGGGAGTGCGGGTCCCCGGGCAGGTCCGAGAACGCATGGTGCTTGCGGTGGTCCGCGACCCACGAGATCACCGGACCTTCAATCGCCGCCGATCCGAGGATCCCGAACGTGCCGCGCAGCCACGGCGTGGTCTTGAACGACCGGTGCGTGAACAGCCGATGGAACCCCACGGTGACTCCGAGGCCGGTGAGCACGTAAAGCACCCCGAAGATGACCAGGTCGTTCCAGCCGAGCAGCTTGTCCCAGAGTTGCCAGCCGACGAACACGAGGCTGAGGACCGGCGCCACGGTGACAATCCCGGTGATGATCCGGTCGCGGGTCTCGTTCTGGACCGGCTCGACATCGTCATCGGTGAGCGCGTGCGGATCCGCCGCGGCGGCTTGGCGCTCGCGCGTCTCTTCCTGGGCGATTTGCTCTACTGACATCGATTGGGACGCTGCGCTGTCGGCGCGGGAAGCTCTGTCCTGTCCAGCGTACCGACCCGGGCGGTGGTAAGGATGCCCGGCGATGTCTAGGATCCTTCATTGCATGCCTGACCGCCTCTACTTCACCGACGACGACGAAGCCAACCGGCTGATCGCGAGCGATCCGATGGCGCTTCTGATCGGCTTCGCGCTCGACCAGCAGGTCAGCGTTCAGAAGGCGTTCTCAGGGCCGCTCGCGATCAAGCAACGGATCGGCTCGCTCGACCCGAGTGTGCTGGCCGACGCCGAGCTGGAGCCGGCCTTCCGCGAGCGGCCCGCGGTGCACCGGTTCCCCGGGGCGATGGCCGCCCGCGTGCACGACCTGGCGGTCGCGGTGCGCGACGACTACGACGGCGATGCCTCACGCGTGTGGTCCGACGCGCAGACCGCCGAGCAGTTGCGCGTCAACATCGCGTCGCTTCCCGGCTTCGGCGAAATGAAGATCAAGGCCCTGGGCTCGGTGCTGGCCAAGCGGTTCGGCGTGGCCGTCGCCAGCGAGTTGGTGCCGCCGCACCCCACGCTGGGGGACGTCGACTCGGCCCAGGCGCTGGCCGATTACCAGGCGGCCAAGCGGGAACACAAGAAGGCGTGGAGCAAGGGCGCGGCTCGCTGAACAGCGCAGAATCCATATACGGCCTACACGGGCGCTGAACGCTGCGGGCCTGCTTGCTTGGAGGAAGCTGACGCTGCCGACATCCTCGCCGCCGGCGACCAGCGTCTGGTCAAGCGGCGACGGACACTCACCTGCGAAATAGGTCGGTGGCGCCGAGCGGCGGGTGCGGGCGGCGATGCATTGATTGCGGCCCAGCGCAGATAGCCGTTCATCGAGAAACCTCCTTTGGCCTTGGCCGCTGTGCGACCGATCTGCTGTGGAGGCTTGCGCCGGTCGCTGACCGGCGACCCGCGCGGCGCTGACGTCAGCCGTCAGCGGCAGACGGCCTCGTACGGTCGCCCGGACACGAACCGGGACCATTCCTCGCGGGTGAAGCCTCTCCCGGCGACTGCGCAGGCGTGCTGTTCCCATGCGTTCACCGTCACGGGCCAGCGGTCCGCGCTGCCGTCGCCGTACACGGTCAGCAGATAGCGGCCGTCGGGGGTGTAGGCGGCGCTTCCCCACTGTCCGGCGCCGCCTGGAAGGTCGGAGCCCAGCTGCTGCATCGTCGAGGTCATCCACAGCCTCGTGTGCCCGCTCGAGCCGCCCGCGATCGCGAGCGTCCTTCCATCAGGTGCGAACGCGAGCGAGGCGACCGGGGCGGCGTCGACCAGCGCCCGGTGACCGATCTGCGTGCCAGTGCGCGGGTCCCACAGGGAGACGATCCCCGACCAGGCGCCGCTAGCGAGGGTGCCGTCGGGTGCGAACGCGACCGCGATCGCCCCGGTTGCCGGTCTGATCGTGCGCACGGTGCGCCCGGTATGTGTGTCGATGAGGATCACCCGGCCGTCGTCCGCGGCGACGGCGGCGAGCGTACCGTCCGATGAGATCGCCACACCGTCGCCGAACGTGTGCAAGCTGGTCGCATGTCCGCCTACGAGTCGGCCATCCCGCCAGAGCGCGAGCGCCCCTTCCTCGTGGAGCGGACCGCCACCGGCCGGAGGCGGCCCATTCGAGCCGTCGACCGCAGCGACGAGATGACCATCCCTCCCTGTGGCCAGACCGCGGATCGTGCCGTGCAGTCCGTGGAAGAGGCCGGCCAGGCGCGGCGCGCCGGAGACGTTCCAGAGTTGCACGAGGCCGTGGTCGCCGCCGACCACGAGCTGATCGCCGGCGAACGCGAGCGCCCCGATCTCCTGGTTTGGCCCGAGGGGGACGGAGGCGACCCGGCGAAGCGTCGATGTCGAGAACACGCCTGCGGTCGATGGGGCCGCGTCCGCTGCAAAGGTCGTCCCCGAGGCTGAAACGGCGAGCGGCACGACGAGCGAGCGTGGGCCGAGGCTTGATGGCAGCGGGATCGGAGCGCCGACACGGAAGGGGTCGCCGAACCGGCGGGTGTTGCCGAGATCCCAGGCCATCACGGTGCCGTCGAGTCCTTCGGCGTAGAGCGTCGAATCGTCGGGGCTGAAGTCCGAGTCGTTCACCTTCGCGAAGTGGCCGACCAGGTGCTCGATCGCCTGTCCGTTGCGCGGGTTCCAGACGATCACCTGGCCGTCGTCGCCGGTGCTGGCCGCGAGCGCAGAGTTGTGCGAGAACTCGAGCGAGTCGACGAACCCGGTATGGCTGGTCGAGCCGGCGACCGTTCGGCCGCTCGCGATGTTCCTGAAGTGCACCGTCCCGTCGGCAAGCGCGTAGGCGAACGTGCGCCCGTCTGGGCTGATCGTGGCGCCCGCCTGATAAGCGCCGCCGGGGCTTGGCCCGGATGCCGATATGAGCCGGGCACCGGTCGCCACGTCGTAGGTGTCGATGTGGCCATTCGTCGCGACGGCGATTCGATCGCCACCCAGGGCGGTTGCAGCGATCATGCCCGCCCTGCCCAGCGACACCAGGTGCGAAGGGCCTCCGCGCGCCAGCGACCAGCGCTCCATATAGGCGGCACCAAGGCTCCCGTCCGAGTTCACCGCCGCCCACAGCACCACGCCGTAACGACCAGAGCCGGTCACAACCACAGGCTCGAGCGGCGACGAACGCGTCGTCTGCCACAACGTGCTGAACGTGAACGACCGCACCGTGCGCCCGGTGCGCGGATCGACGAGCAGCATCGCGGGGTTGGCGCCCGGCGCTCCGGCAAACAGATCACCGGTCGCGGGATCGAACGTGTACCCGAACGCGGACAGCGGGACGGCGGCGATCTGGCGGTGCGTGTGCGTATCGAAGAAACGCATGATGTTGTTGTTCGTCACCACCGCGATCGTGCTCCCGTCGGGCGAGACTTTCACGTCCAACGGGCGATCCTCGATCGGGAGGGTGAACGTGCCGATCAACGCCGCGTTTCGCAGAAGCGTCGCTAACAACGTCCCCTCGGTCTGAGGCGTCCGATCCATATTGAGCGACTCGCGCGCCAGCAGCATCGCCAGGTCCAGGCGTGGTTGCGACACCGCCTCGGCACCGAGCTGGCCGGCGAGTGCCTCCGTCGCCTGTCGGCGGGCCAGCTGACGTTGAGCCAGCGCAAACGCGCCCGCCGCGATCGCGACGGCAAGCAGTCCGGCGACGCCGGCCAGCAGAATCCGCAGGCGACGCACCCGTTTGCGCTGCAGCGCCGATTCCCGCTCCTGTTCGCGCCTGCCCGCATCGAGGAAGTCGCGTTCGACGGCATTCGGAACCACGCGGTTGTCGTCGAGCAGTTCCAGTGCTGTGACCAGACGCGGTCCGCGGTACAGATCGCCAGGATGACGTCCGTGCTCGTCCCACTGGCGTGCGCTCTCGGCTAGGTGCTCGCGCACCTGACGGCCGAGGCGGTCCTCATCGAGCCAGGCGACGAGCCTCGGCCACTCGCTCAGAAGCGCCTCGTGTGAGATCTCGAGCGCCCCCTCGGAGATCGTCAGCAGGCGAGCCTCGGTGAAGGCCAGGACCGCTCGTGCGAAAACCGGCTCCCGGTCGAGCTCGAGCTCGTCCAGCAGGACGCGACGACGCACCGGCACGCCATCCGATTCCCGCACGAGCCGCAGAAGGACGAGTCGAGCCGCGTGCTGCTCGGCGCCGTCGAGCTGTGCATACGCGTCCTCGGCGAGGCGCGCGACGGCGCCTCTGACGCCGCCCGACCGGCGGTAGGCCGACAGACCGAGACGCGTGCCCTCTCGCTCGCGCCACAACTCGACCAACGTGGCCGACAGCAGCGGAAGCGCACCGGGTTCGCCTGCGACGTCGTCGATCAGTCGCTCGATCAGCTCGCGGTCAACGGACAACCCCGCGCGCTCAGCCGGCTGCTCGATCGCACGGAACAGCTCGTCGCGTTTCATCGCACCGAGCAGCAGATGGCTCCTGCTCAAAGCGCCGGCGAAGTCGGGGTAGGCGGCGCAGCGCCCGTAGAAGTCCGCCCTCAGCGCGACGAGCACGAGATATCGGCGCCTGACGTCGAATGCGCAGGCGGAGAGCGCATCGAGGAAGGCGGTCGCCGAGGCTACGTCGTCGCGGGCGGCGAATAGCTCTTCGAGCTGGTCGACGGCGACCACGACACGCTTGCCTTCAGGGACCTCCGGCGGTTCGAACCCAGCACTCTGGCTCGGCCGAATCAGCATCTGCGTCCACCCATCGCTCCCTGGCAGCGCCCCTCGCCGCAGGGCAGCGAGAACGCCGGCCTGCAACAGTGAGGACTTGCCCGCCCCGGATGCGCCGACTATCCCGACGAACGTTCCAGCGGCAAGACGAGCGATCAACTCATCAACGATCCGCTCTCGGCCGAAGAAGACCTCGCTGTCGCCGGTCGCAAATGAAGCAAGCCCTTTGAACGGACACGCGACAATTCCCGAGTCCCTTCCGCTGCTCGCAGCGCGCGCAGCGACCGGCTCGGGGTCAAGCGCTGGATCGTGCTGCAGCATCGCGCGCTCGAGCTCCTGAAGGGCGCGACTCGGCTCGAGTCCGAGGTCCTCGCGAAGGCGGTCACGGTGCGCTCGGTAGGCGGCCAGCGCGTCCACCTGGCGGCCGCAGCGGTACAGCGCGAGCATCAGCTGTCCCTGCAGGCGCTCCTGCATGGGAAAGTGGACTGCAAGTCGCTCCAGCTCAGGGAGCAGCTCGGAGCTGCGGCCGAGCGCGAGGTCGGCGTCGACGCAGTCCATCTCAGCCGCAAGCCGGAGCTCCTCCAGGCGCCGAATCTCAAGCTCGGCAAACCCGCGTTGGTCGACGTCCGCCAACGCCTCACCACGCCACAGCGCAAGCGCGTCGCGGAGCCGTGCCGCCGCGTCGACAAAGTCACCTCCCTCCAGTCGGCGGCGACCCTCTCGCGCGGCCAGCTCGAACCGCGTCGCATCCAGCTCATCCGCGGACAGATGAAGCACGTATCCCGGATGGCGGGTCTCCAGAACGCCACTCGGTAGCACCCGACGCAGACGCGAGACGGCGGCTTGAACGGCGTTGGCGGCCGCAGGTGATGCGTCAGCGCCGAACAGCGCCTGGATCAGACGATCGCTGCTCACCACCTCATTCGCCTGCAGCGCCAGCGCCGCGAGAAGCGCGCGCTGGCGCGGGCCGGCGATCGGCAGCGTGTGACCACCATGCCGGAGTTCGACCGGCCCCAGCACCCGCAACTCGAGCACGCCAGTCGACAGGTCGGCCTTACTAACAACCCCCTCCGCCATTCGGAGATTATGCAACAAATGTGACGATCGGCACGACCTGACGAGCGTCGTCAGCCCTACGCCATCTCTGGGTCAGCGCCACCCAGCAGACTCGTGGGATTGACTGGCAGGCAACACCATCCACCGCGAATTCCGCGCGACCTCTCCCAGGAGATCGTCTGCGAGCTCGTACGCGCGAGGCATGCGCTCTCGGCGAGCGAGTTGCGAGCCGGGGACCTGGAAGAACTGTTGTCGCTCACCCAACAGCTGGAACTTTCGCTGCGCCGACCCGCCACGATCAGCGATGTTCTGGCTCTGGCCAAGACGCCAGGCGAGCAGACGCACCGACTCCGGCTCCTGCGCAGCCTGCGTGGGGGAAGCTGAAGACGCGGCCTCCAGGTCTGGCAACGCTCCGGCACCCGGCGGCATCCGAGCCCGCCGGCATTGGACCACAGAACTGGCCGTCTGTGGCTGACAAGCGATGTCAGCCCAACGTCGGTAGCCGGTCAGCCCCCAGGGCGAGCATCCGTGGCACACCGGCCGCGCCGCGGCCACAGTCAAGGAGGCTCGCCGATGCATCGACTCGCAAGACCGTCCGGAACGGCTCGCTCACCGCCCCGAGGTCCGGGCGGGCCACCACAGCCGATCAGACCGTAGACCAGACCGGCCGCCGCGTCGCCCAACCGCAGAACAACAGAGGACCCCAGGACGCAAATCGCAGGAAGACAACCGCAAGAGGAGGAACCATGAGATACAAACGACTGCTCTTGACCGCCGCCGCATTGGCGACGGCCGCTGCGCTCGCGGCCACCGCTTCGGCGACCTACCCCAGCCGACACAACGGACGGATCGCGTTCGCGATGAGAGTCGACGGGAACGTTGACATCTATTCCGCGCAACCCAATGGGACAGGTCTGCGCCGGCTGACCCGTGATCCCAGCTTCGACGCCTGCCCGGCGTCGTCCGCGACCGGCACGGAGATCGCGTTCTGCAGTAACCGCTCCGGTGCGTTTGAGATCTGGAGAATGAACGCCGACGGCAGCAGCCAGTACCAGGTGACACACCTGAACGCCTCCGCGTCGTTTCCTGACTTCTCGCGGGACGGGAAGCGGATCGTGTTTGACGCCAATGGCGTAAATGGAGACACCAACGCCGACATCTACGTCGTCAATCGCGACGGCAGCGACCTAAGACAGCTCACGACCGGCGCGGGCAACAACGACTACCCCGCATGGTCACCGGACGGCTCGAAGATCGCCTTCACCAGCGATCGGACCGGAGTGGAGCAGGTCTACACGATGAATGCTGACGGCAGCGACCAGACGCAGCTCACGTTCGACCTGTCAACACACGACCAGGTTCCAGACTGGAGCCCGGACGGATCCAAGATCGCCTACGAGGACGACGGGTACGGAAACGGCGACATCATGGTCATGAACGCCGACGGCTCAGACCAGCATGACGTCAGCAATAACCCGGCCGTGGAGTTCGGGGCGGCATGGTCACCGAACGGCAAGCAGATCAGCTACCTGAGCCTCGCCTCGGGGACCCGGCTCGTCTACGTGATGAACGCCAACGGCACCGACCAGCATCCGCTGACCGGAGGCAACAACACGCAGTTCGTCCCGGCCTGGCAGCCGTTGCTGCCGTAGACGCCCGCGGAGAGCCCGTAGGGGAGGAGGCGGCCGCCGCCTCCTCCCCTCTGCGCGTTCAGGTCTGCGAACGCCCGCGGGGGTCGCACTCGAACGCAAGCAGATGAGTACGATCACCTGACGGCGCGCTGCGGGCGAAGTGTTGTGGTTGCACAGAAGCCTTCCAAGCTTCTAGGGCGGGTTCGATTCCCGTCGCCCGCTCTCTGACCCCAGCGGCGTCGCTGGGTCGCGACGGCTAGCTCGAAGGTGCCGCGGTGGTGGCCGCCGGCTGTGCGTAGCGCCCGACCGTGAACGCAATCAGCACCGGCACCTGCACGGCATACACGACCAGCGACAGCGTGAGCACGATCAGCGCGCTTCCGTGCACGTGGTCATGGATGAAGGCGTACAGGATCATCCCCGCCGTGATCCCATACGCGAGCAGCGCCCACTTGAACACGAGCGCGAACCGGTCCCAGGCGAACCCCCGCACCCGTCCGAGCAGCACGAGGTTGACGCCGAGAATCGTCGCGGAGGCCACGAGCAGCAGCACCGCCGGCGCCAGCGGGACATGCCGCGGAAGGTGCGAGGACAGGTAGATGCCGCCGATCACGATCAGGGCGAGCGAGGTCATCCCCAGCTCCGTCACCGGCGGGAGCTTGCGCTCGTTCACGAGGTCGCCAGCTTGGTCATGATCACGAGCGTCGCGATCTGCATCGCGCCGGTGATCCCGGCGCAATAGATGAATCGCTTCATCAGCCGCTGGATCACTGACGGGTCGGGGCGCGGCTTCTTCAGCTCGAACAGCACTGCCACGTTCGCCGGCTCCAACAGGCCGAGCGCGATCACCGACATCACGCCCACGACGATGAAGCTCGCGACCACCCAGCCGTGGTTGGCATAGCTGGTGAGCACCTTTCCCTGGGCGACGCCCAGCTGCCAGCCGGCGGCGAGCGTCAACGTCACGACGGTCGGCATGATCACGAGCATCTTCGGCATGAGCCTGGCCGTGAGCTCGATTCGGGCCGGGATCGTCAGGCTGCCAAGGATCGGCCCCAGCACGAAGCCGAGGAAGAGGTCGAGGATGGTCCACGAGGCGCCGCCCACGACGTGGAAGAAGTCAAGGGGCCACGGCTTGTTGGACGCGATCGCCACGATCAGCGCGGCGAACGTGACCGCCGGGAAGATCAACAGCTTGCGCGGGACGATCTCAAACTCGGGGATCGCGATCGTCCCCGGTGCTCCCTGAGGGTCAGCGGCAGGCGCTTCGTGCACCGCGACGTCGGCCACGCGCGGAACGTTACCCGGTCCAAGGACGGAGTGGCGACGACCGAGCGCCCGTTACCGCGACTGGGGCGCGCGTCCCCGCTACGATGCCCGCGGCGAGGGGGACTGGTGTATCGGTAACACGGCGGTCTCCAAAACCGCAACGTCAGGTTCGACTCCTGGGTCCCCCGCTGCGGCGCCGGCCGGGTTGGCAGGCGTTTTCGCTGATGGTCGGGCGTGCTGCGGCCCTCAGTGTGCGGTCGGAGTGACCGGCGTGCGGAGCAGCCAGCGCTTCCGCCCGGATCGATGCGGAGCTTTCGGGTGTGCGGTAGGCCGCAGTGTTGTGCGGGCGTTTGGGCCCGGCGTGGTGTTCGTCGTCCCGGTTCGGGCGGCTGGTCGTGAGTGGTGCGGGCGGCGCCGATTAGTCAGGTCGCGCAGCGGCGGGTGTGGTCGCTCAGAGTGCGAACAGGAGGCTGAGCGCTTGGTCGATGGCGCGTAGCTCGGCCGGGTCGAGCCGGCCGGCCGAGCGTGTGAGACGTTGTGGGTCCGCGACCGTCGTCTGCTCGACGAGCACGCGTGTCTCGGTCCCGTCGAGCTCGATCACCGGACGAAAGGTTGCCGGCATCGCGCTCGTCGAGGTGGGTGCGACGAGCGTCGTGCTCAGGTCGAGGAATTCGTCCGCTTGGACGATGACCGCGTAGCGGGCGCCGCGTTGCTCATGGCCACGCGCACCGCGTGGTCGCGGCAGGCGGAATGCCTCGCCGTGAACCATCTCAATCCGACGCGGGGGGAGCCAGCTCGGCGAGCTGCTCGCGGATCAACCGCATCTCTTCGCGGTCAGCCTGGTCTGCGGCGAGGCGCTTGACCTCGTCGCGGATTGCGATCGCGTTCGGCGCCGCATCGCCGCCTCGCGCAACGCGGTACGGACTGCGTCTGAGTCGGTCATCTCACCGGTTCGTACCACGTCAAGGGCCGCGGCAGAGGCGTCGTCGGGGCGCACGTGGAGCGACCGGGACACACCTTGATTGGCGCGCGAATCGTGCTACGCGGTCGACGATCCCATCGAGATCTACAAGGCGGCGTCTCGCGAATTCGCATGCGCGGTAGTGGGCCTGGAGCGGGAGCGAGTGACTCGGCGCGACGTGATTCTGCTCCTCGTCCATTACGGGCGTGTTGCAGCCGCGCCGGCCGAACACCCGTTTCCTTGCGCGGACGGGTTAACGGACGGACCCGGCAATTGCTGAGTTCGTGGCGATCGCGCTCATTGTGATGTTGGTGGGGTTCCTGGCTGGATTAGCCCGCTTTCGTAGGCGGTGACGACGGCTTGGACGCGGTCGCGGAGCCCGAGCTTCATCAGGATGCTGCTGACGTGGGTCTTGACGGTGGCCTCCGATACGACGAGTTGTGAGGCGATCTCGGCGTTTGCCAGTCCGCGTGCGACCAGGCGCAAGATTTCCATCTCACGGGGCGTGAGGTCGCTGAGCTGCGGCGGGATGCCGCTGTGTGGAGCGGGGCGCCGCGCGAATTCGTCGATCAGGCGTCGCGTTACCGATGGAGCGAGTAGAGCGTCCCCGTGCGTGACGGTATGGATCGCACTGATTAGCTGCTCGGGCGGCGTGTCCTTGAGCAGAAAGCCGCTGGCTCCCGCTCTCAGCGCTTCGTAGACGTACTCGTCCAGATCGAAGGTGGTGAGGATGATCACGCGAGCGCGCGAGCCGAGCGAGGATAGGACTCGGCGCGTGGCCTCGATTCCGTCCAGCTCGGGCATGCGGATGTCCATCAGCACGATGTCGGGTCGCAGGCCGAGCGCGGCGTCGACTGTTTCACGGCCGTTTCCGGTCTCGCCGACAACCTCGATGTTCGGTTCGGCCTCGAGT
>Ga0075021_10000751_pt1 | contig 16694 bp, 16 predicted proteins | sample ColStrG_CSR_2012_FD_72749 | JGI IMG/M metagenome (GOLD analysis project Ga0075021, IMG submission 72749) | Freshwater sediment microbial communities in response to fracking from Pennsylvania, USA - Cold Stream Run_MetaG_CSR_2012 | ecosystem: Environmental > Aquatic > Freshwater > Creek >...
TACTACAACCCCGACCTCGCACTGCTGCCGTGGGGCAAGTCCCCGTACACCACCCCTAACAAACCGGTCTACGTCTTGGCCGGGTACGGCTGGTTCTACGCAGGCGGGTTCGCCGCGGTGCTGACGCTGTTCCAATGGTTCCGTCGTCGCTATGCCTCGGTTCACTACGTCGCCGCGCTGGTGATCACCGTCTTCATCCCGTTCATGTTGTGGAACTTCCTCACCGGGGACGGCGTGTCCTATGTGACGAATTGGTTCCAGTACCTGGAGTCGATCGGGCCGACCATTCACACCGACAAGGGCGGCTTGCAGCTGATCTACCAGGGTGTGCCATTGGCGACCTTCGCCGTCGCCGTGGTCGCCAGCCTCGACCGGCGCGATGAGACCCGCCGCACCTGGTTCGAACGCGCGCTCGGCGTTCCGGCCGTCATCACCGGCTGGGGTCAGCGGGCGCACCAAATCGTCGTCTGGATTGTCGCCATGAACGTCCTGTACGCGGTGTTCCTGACTTTGCCTCTGGTGATCGCGCGCATCCTGTTCTTTCCCGACAATCCCTGGGTGCCCAACCCGTAGGCGTGCGATTCGCTTGCAGCAGTTGGGATGTGCCTCAGGCGTTGGCGAACTCAGGCGGCTTGACGGCGGCCGGGTCGGGGTTGGCCAGCGGTAGCCCCAGGAAGCGGCGGGCGTTGTCGCCCATGAAGTCGTAGGTGCGCCGCGTGCCCATGCCCTCGGCATACTTCCAGTAACCGTTCGGCTCGGCCAGGCCCTCGGGGTGCGGCCAGTCCGAGCCGAACATCACCTTGTCCCAGCCGACGGTCTGCACGACGTCGGCTACCGAGCCCTCCCAGAACGGGCTGACCCAGACGTTGCGGCGGAACACCTCGTGCGGATGCTCGGGGAAATTCTGGGGCATCTTGTTGTACGTCGACTGCAGGTCGTCGAAGAGCGGCTTGATCCACGCGCTGCCGTTCTCGACGCTGGCGATGCGCAGCTTCGGGAACCGGGTCAGCGTGCCGTGGCAGATCAGGCTGGTCAGCATGTCGGCGATCTCGCGGTGGCCCAGCGCGGTCCACTTGAACGCCGACATCTCGAAGGCGCTGCTGGTTGACGGTGGCTCCCACTTGTCGATGTACTCCTGCAGCGGAGGCTGACTGGCGTGCAACACAATCGGTAGGCCCGCGTCCTCGACGTCGCGCCAGAACGGGTCGAACTCGGGTAGCGCGGGGGAGCGCCAGCCCTTGTAGCCGTTCACGGGTGCCGGCTTGATCAACGCGACCTTGGCGTCGTTGTCCAGTAGGTAGGCGAGTTCGCGACGCGCTTCGTCGACGATGCCGAGGTTGAGCACCGGCGTGGAGTAGATCCGGTCGGCGTGGCTGAAGCCCCAGTGTTCGAGCATCCACTGATTCAGTGAGTGGATGACCGCCACGGTCAGGTCGGGATCCTCGGCCGAGGAGTGCTCGACCAGGTTGGCCAGCGTGGGGTAGTTCATGCACGCCTCGACCCCTTGACGGTCGAGTTCGGCGATGCGATCCTCGGGGTTGCGCGCGCCCGGCGGCGTGTCGATGCCACGGCCGGACATCTCCCGCATCGACAGTCCCTCGGGGTTCTGGCCCGAGTAGAACTTCTCGTGCGCGCCGGGGGCGGCGACCCGTTCGAACGTCGGATTCGGCATGTAGTCGGTGATCTTGTTCAGGATCGCAATCCGGGTTCGCTTGCCGATCTGCACGAACTGCACCTTGGAGCGAAATTCGTCGGGCAGGTACCGGGTCAGCGCAGCGGGCGTCTCGTACATGTGCTGGTCGGCATCAAAGATCGGTGCGTCTTTGAACTGCGTCATCGGTATGCCTTTCAGTGCGCTAGTACGGCTCGGTTACGAGCTTGGCGTAACTTGACAATTGTGTCAAGTCCTTGTGCTCATGAGCGATAATTGATGCTTAAACTGCAGTGATTGCACTTGACGATACTGTCATATACAGTCGCCGCATGACGGCTACCTCGGCTTCGCCCGCCGAACGGCAACTGGACGCCACCCGCGGTGAGCGCACCCGGTCGGCGATCCTCGACGCCAGCCGTCGTCTCTTTCTGGAGCGTGGCTACTCGGGTACGCCGATCAACGCGATCACCGAGGCGTGCGGTATCTCGCGGGCCGGCTTCTATACCTACTTCAAGGACAAGCGCGAGATTTTCAACGTTCTCGGCAATACCGCCTACCACGAGGCGCTCGCCGTCATCGCGGAGTGGGCCGAGGCCGGCCGGCCGTTCGGTCCCGCCGACATCCGGGCCTGGGTCGGCCATTACTTCGACTACATGGACCACCACGGTGCGTTCGTGCTCGCGTCGGCGCACTCGGCGCCCGACGACGACGACTTCCGGAATTCGCGCAACCGCATGGTGACCCGGGCTTCGTGGAAGCTCGGCCAGGCGATCGCCGGCGGTGGTGCGCACTCGCCGGATGTCATCGGGGTCGCGGTCATGGGACTGCTGGACCGGGCCTGGTACACGGTGCACCGGCAGACCGTGGCCGTCGACCGCGACGAGATGATCGCGGTGGTCGCCGAGATGATCGTCGCAATGGCAACGCCTCTCGCGTCGTGACCCCGTGCCTTAGCGCACGAGGTCGATCAGCGCGCGGGCGTCGGCGACGCTGCGCAACAGGTCGTTGAGATGGGTGCACGTGCTGGTGCCGGCCAGTTCCTGGCGTACGCGGAAGTGCAGATCCTGCAACGTCATTCCCGCGATTCGCTCGGCGCTGGCGACGGCTCCCGGGCATTCCTGCCAGGGCAGCACCCGGGGTGTGGCACGTGATTCGACGATGACACCCGTGGCGGCGTCGACCTCCGCGGCCAGCGTGTATTCGTGGATGATGGTTTCGGCGCCGTCTGTCCGCACATAGGTGTCACGGAACATCGCGTCGATGCCCATCCGTGACGGCGACTCACCCCGGTAGACATCGATGCGCCGCCTGCGGCGCATGGCATGGCGGGGCAACGCCGCCATTTGGTGCCAAGCTTGCGGATCGTCGCCGTGATCGAGGTCGGGAGCTTCTGGGCCGGTGACGATCACGGGATCGCCCGACTCGAACGAGTTCATCAGCAGCCCGCCGGTCGCGAAGCCGGCGCATTGGTCGGCGACCGGCAGGTACCCGGACTTCGCGACGTCCCCGAGCAGGTTCGACGCCGATAACGCGTGCCCGGATATCAGCGTGGCGACGGGAACATCGTCGAGCAACGTGTAACGCAGGTCGCGGGCATGCCGCAGTTCGGGGGCCACCTTGTCGGCCGCCGCGCGGAACCCGCTCATCGCGGGTGCGCCCGCCAGCCGGGACATCCCGGCGACCGGCGGTGTCACCTCGACGTGCCGGACGACCCGGGCAATCAGCTCGATGGTGGCCGAGAGCGTCGCCGACCCGAGCTCAGTCACCGTTCCGTCGGGCGCCGTCCACAGATCGCGTGCTCGCCCGTTCAGGTAGACCGGGTCCAGCGAGCCCTCGTCCCGGGTCATATCGATCGACGTGGTCCGCCGCATGGATCGGGGACGACGCGACGGATTACCGGTCGTGGGCTCGTGCACGCCGTGTAGAGGATGCAGTCCGAAGGGCGGCGAGCCCAGGTCTGTCACGAGATGGACCTTAGTCCTCCGGACGGAACGCGAACGTCAGAAGTGGCTGGCCGTCGACGGTTTCCAACGTGGTGGTGGTGGATACCAGTGGTTGGCCGATCCGCAGTTGATCGGCGGGCGCGCCGACGATGAGTGACTCGACGAGTACGCCCTCGGCCAGCTCGACGAAGCCCACCACGTACGGCCGGAACACCTTCGGGTCCCGATTGCCCTTGTACGGCAACGGTGGCGCGAACTCCTGAGTGGTGTAGGTGTACAGGGTTCCCTCGGTGGACAGCTCGATCGCCTCGATGTCCCCCTGGATCGCCGGGTCGCCGTCGAACAGTTCGGGCCGCTCTGCAGGAAATTTCACCGCGCCGGAAGAACGCCTGCGGGACGCGAACAGGATCGCACGGTCGCCGTCGACCCGGAACAGTCCCTCGGTGATCAGTGCGGTCATGTCAGGCACCTGGCCATGTGTCTCCCTGATCGTCTTCGCGGGCTGGTTGCCCGGCGAGTGCGGCCAGTCTATACCGTTAAACAGATAGCGGTATGTGGCCGCCGACGACGGGAGCAGCCAAGTGAAGGTGATCAAGTCCGTGGACGACGCGGTAGCGACGATCGGCCAGGAGCTCGGGATCAGCCGGTGGGTGGACATCGACCAGGCCCGCATCGACGCGTTCGCCGACGTGACGATGGATCATCAGTGGATCCACGTCGACGTCGAAAAAGCGAAGGCCGAAAGCCCCTACGGTGCAACGATTGCGCACGGATTCCTCACGCTGTCGCTCATCCCGGGCGTCAGCAAGGACAACTATCGGGTCGAGAACGCGAAGTTGGGCATCAACTACGGCCTGAACAAGGTGCGGTTCCTGTCCGCGGTCACCGCGGGCAGCCGCGTCCGGGTCCGGTCCGAACTCGCGGACGCCACCAAGGTGGACGACGACACCGTCAACCTGACAGTGCGTCACACCGTCGAGATCGACGGCGTGGAACGGCCTGCCGCTGTCGCCGAGCTGATCGCCCGGTTCGTCTGGTGATAGCGATTGCCCGCCGCGAAAGCGTTGAATGTAGCTATGCATCGGCTTGACGGCATGACTCTCGGCGACGTCGTGAGCGACAACGCGGTGCGCTTTCCGAACGTGATCGCCTACCACCACGGCGATCGCACCGTCAGCCACGCCCAACTGCGCGACCGTGCCGTGCGGCTGATCTCGGCGATGGCAGCGGCCGGAGTGCGTCACCAGGACCGCATCGCGGTGTTGAGCCGCAACGGCATCGAATTCGGTGAGCTACACGCGGCCACCCAGCTTGGCGGAATCGTCATGGCCACCATCAATTTTCGGCTCTCCGGGCCGGAGATCGGCGACGTGCTGCGCCGGGTGGCCCCAGCGATCGTCTTCTGCACCGACGAGTTCGTTCCCGTGGTCGCCGAAGTCGCGGCCGAACTGTCGCACGCGCCGATGCTGGTGGCGATCGGCGGCGAGCCGCCGCCGGGAGCGATCGACTACGAGCGGTTCATCGAAGGCGGCCGCGGTGGCGAACCCGAGTTCGCCGCCCGGCCCGACGACATCGCCTACCTGCTGTTCACCAGCGGCACCACCGGCGCCTCCAAGTGCTGCATCCTGGGGCATCGTGAGATGCGCGACATCGTCTTCACGATGAACACCGAGATGCGCTGCGGCAGCGTCGACCGCGGGCTGATCAACATGCCGATGTTCCATATCGGGGCGCTCGCGATCGTCGGCGGCCTGCACGCCCGCGGCGGAACCGTGGTGTTGCAGCCACAGTTCGACGCCGCCGGGGCGGTGCGGTTGATCGCCGAGAAACGGATCACGCTGCTGCACCTGGCGCCGGTCATGCTCAAGGCGCTGCTCGAACAGGTCGGTGAGGGCTCGGTGATCGGCTCGGTGCGCACCGTGGTGTATTCGGCCGCGCCGATGACGATGGCGACGCTGCGGCGGGCGTTCGCCGTGCTCCCCGATGCGGGTTTTCTCAACCTGTACGGGCAGACCGAAGTCATCGTGTCCGGGCTGCCACGGGAACTTCATGACCTCGACCACCCTGATACAGCTGTGCGGCTGCGCTCGGTCGGGTTTCCGTTTCCCGGAACGCGGGTGCGGGTGGTTGACGACGCCGGCCGCGAAGTACCCGCCGGGCAGGTTGGCGAGATCGTGGTGCGCTCGAACTCGATGTTCCGCGGCTACTGGGACGACGAGGCGGCCACCGAAGCCACCCTGCGAGGCGGGTGGTGTCACACCGGCGACGTGGGCCGGATGGACGAGCGTGGGTTGCTGTACCTGGTGGACCGCAAGAAGGACGTGATCATCAGCGGGGGAGAGAACGTGTACTCGCCCGAGGTCGAGAACGCGATCAGCGCGCTCGACGGGGTGGCGGCCTGCGCGGTGGTCGGGGTGCCCGACGACCGCTGGGGCGAGGCGGTCTGTGCCGTCGTCGTGCCGTCGGCCGGCAACTCGCCGACTCTGGAGGCGCTGCAGGACGGGGTGCGCCGCCGGCTGGCCCGCTACAAGGTGCCACGCCGCCTCGTCTTGGTGTCCGAACTACCCATGCTGGCCAGCGGCAAGGTGGATAAAAAACTACTCCGCGCCCAACTGACGGCGGACGCAGGCTGAGCTACCCGGCGGGCATTTCGCGCAGCAGGGAACGGCGCAGCAGCGTCACCATGAGTTCCGCGGCGCGTTCGTCACTGTCCGCTGTGGGTCCTGCCGTCGGCTCGCTCATCCGGCCCAGCACCGCCATGAATACCGCGCTCGCCACATCGGCGTCGATGCCGGCCGGCAGGTCGACGGTGGACAGAAGCGTGGCAGCCGCTTGGTGAATCGCGCCAATCCCGTGGTCGACATCCGCGCCCGAAAGCTGCTCTGCCACCGTGCCGTCGAACCATGCCCGGATGACACCGCGGTAGGCGCGATGGAATCGGACGTAGCCCAGCATCCATTCGGTCAGCCCACCGGTCATCTCCGGCAGCGCGGCGGCCTGCACCTCGATCGCGTTGACCGCCCGGTGGGTCAGTTCGGCGAGGATCTTGTCCTTGGTGCTGAAGTACCGGTACAAGGTCGCGCGACTGACATCGGCCGCCGCCGCGATCTCTTCCATGCCAACCGAGTAGTAGCCGCGTTCGGCGAACATCGCCGAGCTCACCTTCAGCACTTCCTGCGCGATCGGTGACAGCGGGGCCCCGCCGACGACCGGCGCCGGTTCGGCCTGTTCGACAACCGACGATCCCGGCGCTTCGGTGCCACGGGAAGCGGGGGAGCGCAGTACCTCGGCGGGCGTTTCGGGGAACAGCATCAGCTGCAGAGCCACGGCCAGCGACCACGACACCACGGGAGGGGCGGGTAGCGGGAACATCGCCCGGTGCTGGTACAGGTGAACCATGTGCGGGATCCGCATTAGTGCTGCGGCGGCATCCTCGGAGTCCAGTCCGTTCAGGGCCGACCCCCGCAGACTCGAGGTGACCGTTGTGGCGAGCGTCTCGGCAACCGCGCCGACGTCGATGACCGACAGCTCGGTTCCGATGCCGGGATATTCGGCGAAAGCCGCCGCATGAGTGTCGTAGATATCGGCCCATTCCACGAGCCAGCGGTGCAGCGCGTCCATCCCGTCGGCTGTCGGGCCCAGACCGCCCAACCTTTCGCCGTGATCGAGGACATCGCGCCCAGCCGCTGCGCTCAGCTCGCGAAAGATCTCTTCCTTGCCCGCGAAGTACTGATAGACGGTCGCGCGGGACGCGTTGGCCGCCTTCGCGATGGTGTCGAGCGAGGTGGCGTGGAATCCGTTGGCCAGGAACACCTTCGCGGCGCACGCGAGTATCCGGTCGCGCGTGTGGAGGCCGCGGCGTCCCACGCCGGTATTGGCGGCGGGGGCGTAGCCGGGACGGCGCACCTTGTCCGGCGTGGTCACGGGGCCGACGGTCCGGGCAGGTTGCGCTTGGCCTTGCCGGGATAGCCGAAGAACTTCTCGAAGTTGGCGTCGTTGATGGGTTGCGCGCTGTTGCGGGCCGCCGCCGACCGCAGAGCGGCGAGGCGGACTTCGGCCTTGTCGAGCGCATCGAGCGGCCCGGATTGCCGCAGGCGTTGCACCTCGCGAGCGGCCGCGGCGATCTCGATACGGAGCCGTTCGCCCGCCTCGCCGAAGGTCAACAGGTCGTGGTCGTCTTCATCGACCTTGTCCCGGCTTGAATCGTCGGCGGGTCGGTCCGTGAATTCCATGTCGGTTCTCTCAACGGCTAGACGAGTGTGGCGTACGTCATATAGTCTGTGAGACGAACCGTCAGAAAACAAGACGATACGTCAGAAAACTACGACAGATCGTCAGATGCGAAGGAGCATCATGCCGCTTCAGGATGACCACCAGATCGTGTCCGTTGACGACCACTTGGTCGAGCACCCACGGGTGTGGCAGGACCGGTTACCGCAGAAGTACCTAGAACAGGGCCCCCGCATCGTCGAGGAAAACGGTATGCATCTGTGGCACTACGACGGACAGGTCTTCCCGACCATCGGGCTCAACGCGGTGGCCGGCAAGCCGCCCCAGGAATGGGGCATTGATCCCGTCCGCTACGAGGACATGATCCCCGGCTGCTACGACCCGGTTGCGCGTGTCGCCGACATGGACCTCGATGGTGTGCAGTCGGCGTTGTGCTTCCCGTCGTTCCCGGGATTCGGCGGCGGCACGTTCCATCGCGCGCAGGACAAGGAGCTCGCGCTGTTGTGCGTGAAGGCATGGAACGACTTCTATATCGACGAGTGGTGCGCCACGGCGCCCGAGCGATACGTGCCGCTCGCGATCCTGCCCACGTGGGACATCGACGCCTGCGTAGCCGAGGCTGAGCGTGTCGCCGCCAAGGGTGCACGTACCCTTTCGTTCCCAGACAGCCCAGTGCCGCTTGGCCTTCCGTCGTTCCACTCGGATCACTGGGACCGGTTGTGGCAGGTCTGCTCTGATGCCCAGATGCCGGTTTCGCTGCACTTCGGCTCGGGCTCCTATGTTCCCGGATTCTCGTTCTCGTCGATGAAGCCGGTGCCTGGGCAGATGGTGATGCCCGACGCGCCGTTCGCGGTGGCCATCGCGCTGTTCTCCACCAACCTGATGTGGACCACTGTCGATCTGCTGTTCTCTGGCAAGCTCCAACAGTTCCCCGATTTGCAAATCTCACTGGCCGAAGGCGGCATCGGCTGGGTGCCCTACATCCTCGAGCGTTCCGACTACGTCTGGGAGCGACACCGCTACTACCAGAACATCGACTTCGACACCCGTCCGTCGGATTTGTTCCGCAAGCACTTCTGGGGCTGTTTCATCGACGACGAGCACGGCCTGAAGAACCGGCACAGCATCGGCGTCGACCGGATCATGCTCGAGATCGACTTCCCACACAGCGATTCCAACTGGCCGAACTCGCGGAAGCGGGCCGCCGAGGTACTCGCCGAGGTGCCCGACGACGAGTGCGCGCTGATCGTGGAGGAGAACGCCCGTCGGATGCTTAACTTCCCGCGGGTGCGCGCAGGCGATCGCGAACTGACCTCCGTCTAGCGCAGTTGTGCGGCCAGCACGCGTACGTCGGTGCTGAAGTCGGTGAAGCTCCTACTGGCCGGCTCGATGGTGATCCAGTTGACGCCGGCGGCGGCGTAAGCGTCCAGCCGGGGTTGCACGGCTGCGCAGAATGCCGCGCAGTCGCCGCTGGCCAGCAGGTCTGCTTCGAACGGGACGAACGCGACGTCGGCGGGCTCGCGGCCTGCCTCCGCGCGGCGCTTGTTGACCTCCGCGATCCAGTCGGCAAGGGTATCGACGTCCTCGAGTGGCCGGGCGCGGGTGATCGTGGCCATTGCGCCGGACGCGGCCATCGGCATCCATCCGTCGGCCACATCGACGACCCGACGTTGCGCGGCCGCGCCGTTGCCGCCGATCCAGATCGGGGGACCGCTGGCGGTGAGTGGTGGTGGCAACGCGAGGTGACCGCTCACTCCGAACTCGGGCCCGTCGTGGTCGACGCCCGCCCAGACCGACTTCCACACCGAGATCGCCTCGTCGAGCAGCGCACCCCGACGGTCGAAATCGGCTCCCAGCGCTTCGAATTCGGACTTCAGGTAGCCGGCTCCCGTGCCCAACGTGAACCGCCCGCCGGACAGCAGGTCGAGGCTCGCGGCCCCCTTCGCCGTCAGGAACGGGCTGCGGTAACCCGATACCAGGAGGTAGGTCATCAGCCGGAGGCGCGTAGTCGCGGCCGCCGCGAAGCTCAGTGATACCAACGGATCGAAGGCGTGGTGGCCGCCGTTGGCCAACCACTGTTTGTCGGGATAGGGGTGTTCCGACATCGAGAAGGCGTCGAAGCCCACCTCCTCGGCCAGCCGTGCGATGTCGCCGAGGCTCGCGCCCTCAGACCACCGGTTCCAGTGTTTGACGGCCCGCATCGGGAACATCAGGTTGTAGCGCACTTTCCTCCTATTCTCGGGCCGACTATCTCACCAACGACCGTGCTATGACTTCGCGTTGGACCTCCGTCGCGCCTTCACCGAGCCGCTTGACCCTCAGGTCGCGAAACCACCGTTCCAGCGGTAACTCGGCGGAGATGCCCAGCGCGCCGTGAATCTGGATGCACCGGTCGAGCACCCGGTAGGTGGCCTCGGTCCCGTACATCTTGGCGACCGACGCGTCGACGCGGACATCGTGACCGAGGTCGGCGTTCCATGCCGCCTGATACATCAGGAGCCTTGCGGCGCGAAGCTCTACCTCGCTGTCTACCAGCATCCACTGGATGCCCTGCTTGTCGGCGAGCTTGCCGCCGAACACGTCCCGGTCCTTTGCCCATTGGCAGGTCATGTCGAGCGCGCTTTGCGCGATCCCGATCGGCCCGGCCGCGTACACGATGCGGCCGTGCACCAGGAACTCGCCGGCCAGCGCGAAGCCCTGTCCCTCAGCACCGATCAGCTGGCCCGCAGCTAGCCGCACATTGTCGAAGTGCAGCTCGTAGGGTGCAAACGACGCCATCACCGGGATGCGGCTGAACGTGACTCCGGGAGTCCCCTTTTCGAGGATGAAGGCCGAGATGCCCTGGCGCCCTTCGCCGGTCCGGGCATAGACGACACCCCAGTCGGCATCGGGAGCGTGCGAGATCCACATCTTCGAGCCGTTGAGCACATAACTGTCGCCGTCAGGAACCGCCTTCAGCTTGATCGCACGCGCCGGGTCCGATCCACCAGAAGCCTCGGTGATCGCGGTGTACGCCTTGGACATGGTGCCGTCGATGATGGGCTTGGCGTACCGTTCGAACTGCGCAGCCGACGCCTTGAACATGATGTTGGGCGGGTTGCCGCCGAACGCACCGAGCGCCGGAAAAAACGCCCCCATGCGGCATTTCGCGGCTTCCTCGGCTACCACCACCTGACCGAGCACGCTGAGCCCGGCACCGCCGTAGTCTGTGGGCGTCTGCAGCGCCCACAGCCCGAGTGCCCTGGCTTTGGCCTGCAACTCGACGAGCTGTTCGCGGGGTAGTCCAACCGTGTCGTGGTCGAGCTTGTCCTCGATGGGATGCACGTGGGCTGCCATGAACCGCCGCACGGTGTCGCGCAGCATGACGAGTTCTTCCGGCAGCTCCCATGCGCCAGAACGCCCTTGGGACATCAGACTCGCGCTGCGGCGGCCGCCCGCAGGTCCCGCGCACTTTGCAGCTGCGGCTCGTGATTCGCCTCGTACTGCTCGATCCACTCGGGTGGCAATTTGCCCCACGCCTCGCCGATCCGCAGCCGTTGCGCGGAGCTGAACACCTCGGCGGCAACGACGTCGCCGACGAAGATGGTGTTCTCGTCGTTGTCCAGTGAGCCGGTGATCCGGCATTCCACGTAGCTGTGCGCGTCGAGCAGAATCGGTGCACCGGTGACGCCGGGCTTCGTGCGCAGCTTGGCGATCTTGTCGCCGTCGCGGCCCGAGCTGCCGCCGAGGGTCATCAGGATGTCCATCGATGCGTCAATCTCGTCCGGGCCCGCCGACAACATGTGCATCACGAAAATACCGGATTCGATCAGCATGTCGTGCGTCTTGTTGTACTTGGTCAGGCTGACGGTGGCGCGCGGCAAATCGGGCACGATGCTGGCCGAGCCCGCCGACAGCGACATCAGCCCGTTTGCCACGCCGCCGCCGATGGTGGTGACGGCGACCGGGAAGGGCCGCAGTCCGTTGAGAACCGCGTTGGCGGCGTCAGTGTCGATGGTCATGTGTCTCCTTAATTGGTCAGCCGAGCTTTTGGTCAGCCGAGGGTGAACGGGTCCCGGGTAGCGCCGGACAACTCCACCCAGACGGCTTTGGTCTCGGTGAACTCCTTAACGGCGTCAATGCCGTTCTCCCGGCCGATGCCGCTGTGGCCGAACCCGCCGAACGGAACATGAGGTGCAACAACGCGGTACGCGTTGACCCACACCGTGCCCGCGCGCAGCTTGGCGGCCACTCGGTGAGCCCGGTGGACGTCCTTGGTCCACAGGCCGGCGGCCAACCCGAACTCGGTGGCGTTGGCCGTGGCGATCGCCTCATCCTCGTCGGTGAAGGTCATCACGGCCAGCACGGGCCCGAAGACTTCCTCGGCGACGGCCCGCATCGAGGAATCCACGCCGGTCAGCACGGTCGGCTTGACGAAGAAGCCGCCGAGCTCGCCGGCCGGCTCGCCGCCGTAGGCGACCGTCGCACCCTGCTCGCGGGCAGAGGCGAAGTGTGACAACACTTTTTCGTATTGCGGCTGATTGGACACCGGGCCCATCTCGGTCGCCGGATCCTTCGGGTCCCCTAACTTGATGGTCGCCGCGCGGGCGACGATCCGCTCGACCAGCTCGTCGGCGACGCTCTCGTGAACGAGCAGGCGCGAGCCCGCCAGGCAGGTCTGACCCGTCGCGGCGAACACCCCCGCGATGATGCCGTTGGCGGCGGCGTCAAGGTCGGCGTCGGCGAATACCACCTGCGCCGACTTGCCGCCGAGTTCGAGGGAGAACCGGGTCATGTTCTCGATAGCGGCCTTGCCGACCTGGATGCCGGTGGCCGTCGACCCGGTGAACGCGATCTTGTCGACGTCTGGGTGCGAGGCCAGCGCGGCGCCGGTCTCAGGGCCCCACCCGGTGACGACGTTGATAACGCCGGGCGGAAAACCGGCCTCGGCGAACAGCTTTGCGAATGCCAGCGTGGACGTCGGCGTGTGATCGCTGGGCTTGACCACGAACGTGCATCCCGCGGCCAGGCCGGCGGCGAGTTTCCACGTCAACAGCAGCAGTGGCGAGTTCCACGGCGTGATGGCGCCGACGACGCCGACCGGCTCGTGACGGGTGTAGACGAAGTAGTTCGGCTTGTCGACTGGGACGACCTCGCCCTGCAGCTTGTCGGCGAGCCCGGCGTAGTAGAAGTAGTAGTCGGGCAGCGACCGCATCTGGCCCACCATTTCGCGCACCAGCTTGCCGCCGTCGCGCACCTCCAGCTCGGCCAGCTGTTCGGCGTCGCGCGCGATGAGCTCGCCCAGGCGCCACAGTAACTTGCCGCGGGCAGTGGCGGTGAGCTCGCCCCACGGGCCGTTCAGCGCGGCGCGGGCGGCGGCCACCGCACGGTTGACGTCGGCGGACCCGGCATCGGGGACGCGCGCCCACGGCCGACCGGTGAACGGATCGATGCTGTCGTAGGTGGCGCCGGATGCGGCGGCCTCCGGCACGCCGCCGATCAGTAGGTCGAACGTGACCAGTTGCTCCGTCGCGGTTTCAGTCATGCGTCGTCCTCATCGAGTTCGCGGTCGCTGCTTGTTGTTGAGCGAGTCCGGGGTGGCCCCGGCGTTGCCCAAGTGGGTGTAGGACATTCCGTGCCGGGCGGCGAGGGAGGGGGGCAGATCGCGGGCCTCCCACATCGCGCGCACCGTGCCCTGGATGCCCTGCGGTCTGCGGGCGGCGATCTCGGCGGCCAACTCGAATGCACGCGTTCGCAGTTGGTCGTCCGGGACGACCTCGGTGACGATCCCTACCCGCAGCGCGGTCTGTGCGGTCATCCGTTCCTCGCTGCCCAGCAGCGCCCAGCGCATCACCTCGCCGTAGGGCACCCCGAGGGCCAGCATGCCCATCGGCTCCAGAGCCGAGACGATGCCCGCGTTGGCGTGCGGGTCGAAGAAGGTCGCCGTCTCGCTGCAGATGGCGAAATCGCACTCGTTGACGAAGTACATCGCACCGCCGGCGACGATGCCGTGTAGAGCGGCGATCACCGGCTTCCACACCTTGTGTCCCTTGGGGCCCAGGATGGCGCCGGGGTCCTCCTGGTTGAAGATCGGCTGATGCTTCCACCAGGTGCCCTCGCTGACGTCGATGCCGGTGCAGAACGCCCGCTCGCCGTTGCCGCAGAGCACCGCGACCCGGATGTCTTCGTCGTCGCGCACCCGGGCCCAGGCGGTGGCGAGGTCGGCAGCCATCTGTTTGGTGAAGCTGTTCAGCTTCGCGGGCCGGTCCAGTGCCAGGGTGGCGACGTGGTTGGTCACGCAGAACTCGATTGTGGCGAGCTCGGTCTGTTCGATCACGGGCGCTCCTCCGTGGATCCCGAAGAAACCGGCTTTAATTGATCGGCGATCTCGTGTTTGAGGATTTTGCCCGCGGGTCCGAGTGGGAATTCGTTGCGGTATTCGTAGCGGCGCGGTTGTTTGTAGCCGGCCAGTTCGGCGCGGCACAGTGCGGTTAGTTCGTCGGTGAGACCGTCGTAGTCGGTGATGTGGGATTTCGCGATGACGACGGCGACGGGAGTTTCGCCCCATTCTGCGTCGGGGACGCCGACGACGGCGACCATGTCGACGCCGCTGTGGTGGGCGATGACTCGCTCGATCTCGGCGGGGTACACGTTGAAGCCGCCGGAGATGATCATGTCGGTCATCCGGCCGGTGATGTGCAGGTAGTTTTCGGGGTCGAGGTAGCCCAGATCGCCGCTGCGCAGTCCGTCGGGGCGGAAGGTCTTCTCGGTCTGCTCGGGCCGGTTCCAGTATCCGATGGCGTTGGCGGGACTGACGATAACGATCTCGCCGACCTCGCCGGCGGGCAGGTCGTTGCCGTCGGCGTCGATGATCCGGATGGAGCACATCGGGGTTTCCTGACCGCAGGAGGTGGCGATCGAGGTGCGGCCGCCGAGAATGTCACGGTGATCCTGCGGAGTGAGAATGGTTGCCTGCCCGCCGCATTCGGTGAGTCCGTAGCGTTGTTGCAGATCGCAGCCCAGCAATTTCATCGCTTTGCGCGCCATTCCTGGTGGCACCGGCGCTGAACCGTAAGAGATGCGGCGCAGGCTCGACATGTCGCGGGGTGGGCCGTCTTCGAGGATCGCCAGGGTACGGTGCAGCATCGTCGGAATGAAGGTGGTGAAGGTGATTGCGCTGCGCTCGATCTCGTCGATCACGGCCTGCGGGTCGAAACGTTGATGGATCACCATGGTCTGGCCGAGGTAGAGCCACGACACGGTACGGACCATGCCGCCCGCGGTGAAGAACGGGGTGGTAGCGAGCATGACGTCCGACCGGTTGGCCTCGGTCACCAGGTTGGTATCGGCGGCCTGGTAGAGCAGCGCGCGGTGCGTGTGCATCACGCCTTTGGCCCGACCGGTCGTGCCGCTGGTGTACAGGATGACCGCGATGTCGTCGGGGGCGACGGCGACTTCTGGCGGTGCGGTGTCGGCTGCCGCCAGCACTGATTCGTACTCGGGGCCGATGGTCAGAACCGTCGTCAGATTGCTGAATTCGCCGATGAACTTGTCGTGGTGGTCGGCGTGGACGATGGCTGCCCGGGCGCCGGAGTCGTGGCGAACGTGTGCGACTTCATCGGGTGCGAGCCGGATGTTCACCGGCACCGCGATCAGCCCGGCCTTGGCCAGACCGAAGGAGATCTCCGGCCACTCGATGCAGTTGCGGGCGATGACCATGACCCGGTCCCCAGGTTCTAGCCCCTGCCCGCCGAGGTAGCCGGCCAGCCGCCTGGCCCGCTGCTCGACTTGGGTCCAGCTGTGCACCCGGTCGGCGTCGATCAGGGCCCGCTTGTGCGGAAAGCGGCGGGCGTTGTTGGTAGCGATGTCTCCGATGAGCATCAGATGAGTGGGTCCTTCATATCAGGAAAGCGAGGGTCTCGACTGGACCGCCCACGTCGATAAGGTGAACGATCTTGGTCACCAGCTGCGGCCCGTCGGAGGAACGCCGGATGGTATGACTGACCCGGCCGGCCCAGAAGCGTTGCCGGTGGCGGTATTCGAACAGCGCAAAGTTGGACTCGACTGTGACGGTGTCGCCTGCGGTGTGCACCACCTCGCTGTTGGCCAGTGTCCGGCGCATCACCGACGGCGGTACCTGCGAATGACGATTGCCGGTATTGAGTTGAGCCACCCGGCTTTTGATGCGTTGACGGTTGTCGTTGATGTAGGCCAATTTGGTCCGCTGATCGTCGTCGGGGTGCATCGGAACCCGGTACACCGCGTCATCGGCCCACAGCGCCTCCCATTCCGAATAACGGCCCTCGTCGGCCAGGCGCGCCTCCAGGTACAGGAACGACAGGATCTCCGGGTCCGGTAGCGGCCGCAGCGCAGGACGGGTCTGGGGTTCGGAGTTGATGGTCATGCTCTCGTCCCTCCGCCGACTACGGCGGCCCACTGAGCATAGAACCCGCGCTGCGGCGTCTCGGCACTCTTGTCCCGGTTGATGATTCCGGTCGTGTCGTGCACGTCATTTTCTATACCGCGCGCCAGCACCAGCCACTCCGGCAGCTCGGCGGCCAGGCCGGCCTGGTTGCGCATGCCGATCTCGCCGTCGTCGGCGATCAGGAACCCCGCCGGACCCATCGCTCCCTCCGCACGGCGCAGGGTGCGTTCGTTCAGGGCGTCCTGACCGGGGATCAGCACCGCGGTGGTGTAGGCGACCGTGCGGTCGGGGGCCTGTGGCTCGACGAACATGACGTTCATCTCGGCCAAAAACAGATTGGGCCAGATCAGGGTGTGTGGCGGCCCGACAACGAGGGCGTCGTGCGTCTGGTCGGGACCGTAAGCGCCCTCGAGTGCCTCGGCATAACCGCCGAGCCTGGCCCGTGGAATCCGGCCGTACCAGA
>Ga0075021_10000752_pt1 | contig 16689 bp, 11 predicted proteins | sample ColStrG_CSR_2012_FD_72749 | JGI IMG/M metagenome (GOLD analysis project Ga0075021, IMG submission 72749) | Freshwater sediment microbial communities in response to fracking from Pennsylvania, USA - Cold Stream Run_MetaG_CSR_2012 | ecosystem: Environmental > Aquatic > Freshwater > Creek >...
GTTGGGAATAGTGGCGTTGGCGCTAATGCCGGTGGCAGTAAGTCCGGCAGCGGCATTTGCCGGGAGGCGTTATCCAAGCTGGCCGCGGTGCGCAAGGCCGAACGCAGCCTCCGATTCATCAGACGCGAAATAGCGTCGATCTCACCGGTGACGGCAGCTGTGGCGATATCCTCGGCCAGACGCAAGATTCGGCGCTGCTGGCCCAATTTCGCAATGTGCTGGACGTGCGCCATTCCATCCGCATAGTTCTCGACCTGCACGGCTAGCGAGCGGATGTAATCCTCGCCGCCCATGTCGATCAGGAGGGAATGCTCAGCCAATGCCTGAGCGATGCGATAAAACTCGGCCGTGCCCGACATATAGATAGCCTGACAGATCAGCCGGTGATGATAGAGATAAAAATCATCCGGCCGCAGTATCCGTCGTGCGGTTTGGCGCAAGTCGACGTCCACAAGCAGGCAGCCAAGGAGTTCTCGTTCAGCCGGTTCGTCGCACAAGCGCATGTGGGCACTGCTGTTTGCACTCATGCGTAATGACCATTATAGAACAAATGTTCTACAGCGTCCAGCACCTTGGGCGAACCGGGCGGGCTCGAAGGCAAGGGGCACGACCGCCAGTCCACGCGTCGATCGATTGCTGGCGGCGTCATCGCGACACGCGACCAAAAACACTGAGAGCTACCGCAGAGAGCCATCACAGACCGGTTGCGTAGCGCGCGGTGTGTAACTCTAAGTGCAGAAACGGCGGCCGGGCGTCGAGCAGTCGTCCACACACATTTGAGTCATTCGTGCCAAAATTGCGGCACTATGTCACAGAACGATTCATCGACGCCCATGGTCAGCACCAAAGTCCTCAAGGGACTGGGTGCCTCAGCCGCCATCGCCCTCTTAGTCATTGGTGCTTTGCCGACAACGACCGCCTATATGCAAGGCAAGTCGCCGTTGCCCACGCCACCACCCACCGTCGCTCCGCCCAAACCAACACCCCAACCGACGATTCGACCGACGACCCCTCCGGTTAAATCGACACCGGTCCCGGATGAACCCGAGCCCCAGGCGACGGCAATGGCACCCCGGACTGTCAAGGCCGTACCCGCACCAAAGCTCATCACGAAGCACATTCAAGAATCGAATGCCAAGGCGTTCTACGAGATCGACGTGAAGTATCCGGCGATCGACAACCCGGCGCCGGCCTGGAAGGCATTCAACACGCTGGCTGAGAAGGCCGCCCAAGACAGCATCGCGGCCTTCAAGAAGGACGTGAGTGCCGCCGGCGCAATCACCCCGACTGCCGCACCCACAAGCACGCTCACGACCCTCTGGGAAGCGTTCCGTGTCACCCGGGACTTTATCAGCGTCCGGTCCACGATCAGTGTGTATATGGCCGGGGCCGCCCACCCCAATACCGTCAGCCAGGTGCTCAACTTTGATCCCCGCACTGGCAAGGCCTTGGCGCTGAGTGATCTGTTCAAGCAGGTCAACACGGACTACCTCGGCACGCTCTCAACCTACTGCAAGCGCCAACTCACGCGCGAAGGCAAGCTCGATTTCCCGGGGGGCGCTAGTCCTAAGCCAGAGAACTATGCCAACTGGAACATCGGCCGCTTGAATCTGGTCATTTCGTTCGACCCATATCAAGTGGCGCCCTATTCTGCTGGCCGTGTCGAGTGCCAAGTGCCGCTGCGCTCGCTCCGGCGGCTGCTCGCCGACCCGCGCCGTTGGTAACGCACAAGTTGCGCGCTCGCAGATCGAACGTTGATCGATTCGAGACTTGAAATCGCTGCTTGTCTATACACCAGCGACTCAACTTTCCGGTGAATTTGCGATAGTCTCGTCAAATCGCAGAATTTTTGGCCCTAAGACGACGCAGACCTGAGTGGCATCATACCTAGACCGTGGTGATGGCTCAGGTCTGCGTCGCGCATTGCCGAACAACGTCCTCCAGCACACGCACACCCCAGGCCAGTGCACTCACCGCCACCCGTTCGTCGTTGCCATGCACTAGGTCGAAGAAGCTTCCGCCCGGAGCGAACTTCAGCGGTGAGAAGCCATAACAGATTGTGCCAAGCTTGGCGACATGTTTAGCATCGGTGGCGCCCGAGAGCATGTAGGGCAACGGTATGCCGTGCGGATCGTGCTGTCGGATGGTTTGACCGATCAACCGGTATAGCGGCGTGTCCACCGGAAACTCAACCGCCACACCGCTGGAGTCGACTTCAAAGTCGATATGTTGTGCATCCTCTCCCAACACGCCCCGCAACTCCTCGATCAAGGCTGGCGCGTCATACCCCGGCAGGGTGCGGCAATCAAGTGTGGCCTCCACGCTCGACGGGATGACGTTCGCTTTGTATCCGCCGCGCAAACCGGTCGGCACGACGGTGTTATGGGTAATAGCATGTAGTTCGGCGGCCAGAGCCTGATCGGTGATCAACCGGTGGAGGGGCACATCGTGCAGGGCTTCCATATCGAGCCAGGCACGCAACGCAATCCCCTGTCCCCCACCGATGGCATCGGCGATACCAGTGATGTAGGCGCCGGCCGTTCTTGTCGCAATCATCGGCAGACGCGCTTTTGCCAGCTTGTCAATCGCGCGGGACAGATGCACGACCGCATTGTCGGCATGCGGCACGCTCCCATGCCCGGGTTTACCACGCGCAATCATGCGCATCCACACGTTGCCCTTCTCCGCTGTTTGAATCGGATAGAAACAGTGGCTGCCGACATAGGTGCTCGCCCCGCCAAACTCACTAAGCGCATATTCGGCCCTCAGCAGTTCTGGATGCCGCTCGACCAGAACACCAATGCCTAGGTTTGCGTCTGTCTCTTCATCGGCCGTGGCCGCGAAGATGACGTCACGGCGTAGGTCTGCGCCGGATGCCCCCAGCGCCAGAAACACGGCTAGCTGCATGGCCGTGATGCCTTTCATATCCAGCGCCCCCCGGCCATAGACAAAGCCATCCTGCTCGACACCACCAAACGGCTCGACCGTCCATTGGTCGGGCTCAACGGGCACGACATCGGTGTGCGAATACAGGAGCAACGGCGCTGAGGTGCCATCGCCCTTTAAGCGTGCGATGACGTTGCCGCGCTTTGGCGCGGTCTCGATCACCACGGGCTCGATGCCGCTGTTCTTTAGTAGACCGGCTATATAGTCAGCGGCGATGATCTCGTTACCCGGTGGGTTTGAGGTGTCGAGCCGGATAAGGTCGCGCAGGTAGGAAACGCAGTTTGCTGCTAAAGTGCTGGTATAGGGTAGCGCCACAGGGTCAGTATAATCAGCCCACTTCGATGGTGAGTTCAAACGCACTCCATCTGCCGCCATTGCCCGCTGCGTAGCCACTTTGGCTAGGTCGTCCAGCGGGCTGTCCTCGTTTGCAACGATTTGCATCGTTCGCTTCGCTTCTCGCTCAACAACGCGATCCTTGAGCGCCGTTTATTCCTCACACGACATCACTCTCAAAACTGACATGGCAAAGATCACCCCTCGCTCCGAGGACTTTTCCCAATGGTATTTGGATGTGCTACGCGAGGCCGACATGTTCGACTACGGCCCCGTGGGCGGCACGATCATCGCCAAGCCTTACGGCTGGACGCTCTACGAAAACATGCGTGACGCGCTCGACAAGCGCTTCAAGGAGACCGGTCACGTCAACGCCCAATTCCCGCTATTCATCCCGATGAGCTTCCTAAAGCGCGAGGCCAGTCATGTCGAAGGCTTCGCGCCCGAGTTAGCCGTTGTCACCATCGGCGGTGGCAAGGAGCTTGAAGAGCCAATCGTCGTACGCCCCACCAGCGAGACGATCATTGGCGACGCCTATTCGCGCTGGATCAAAAGCTACCGCGATTTGCCCGTGCTCATCAACTGTTGGAACAGCGTGGTGCGCTGGGAGAGACGCACCAAACCGTTCCTGCGCACGATGGAGTTTTACTGGCAAGAAGGCCACACCGCCCACGCGACGCATGACGATTCGTGGGCCGAAGTCAAACGCATGCTCGATGTGTATTGGCAGCACGGCGTGGACGATTGCGCCTTGCCCAGCATGCGCGGCCGCAAGAGCAAGTTTGAGCGTTTCCCCGGCGCGATCAACACCACCTCGCTCGAAGCGATGATGGGTGACAAACGCGCCTTGCAAGCAGCGACATCCCACGACCTGGGCCAGAATTTTGCCAAGGCGTTCGACATCAAGTTTCTAGACCGTGACAACACCGAGAAGCACTGCTGGACCACCTCGTGGGGCCTGAGTTGGCGCTTTATGGGCGGCGCGATCATGGTGCACGGCGACGATCAAGGGTTGCGCCTGCCACCCAAAGTTGCGCCGATCCAGGTGGCTGTGGTGCCAATCTACAAGAACGACGCCGAGAAGACAACGGTGTTCGAAGCGGCAGAGCGAGTATTCGCATCGCTCAAAGCGGCCGGGCTACGGGCCAAGTTTGATGACCGGGATGAGACGCCGGGATTCAAGTTCAACGACTGGGAGATGCGCGGCGTGCCCGTCCGGGTCGAAATTGGCCCGAAGGATGTGGCCAATAGCAGTGTGGCGCTCGCCCGGCGGGATATGCCAGGTAAGGCGGGCAAGCGCTTTGTGCCGCAAGATGGTCTCGATGGGCGCATTCAGTCGCTGCTGGGTGAGATCCAAACATCCCTGCACGCGCAGGCCGAGTCTTTCCTCAAACAGAACATCCACGAATGCGCCACCTTCGACGAGGTGAAAGAGGCGGTGCAAAGCGGCTGGGCGCTCGCACCGCTACTTGACGATCCGAGCGTGGATGAAAAGCTCAAGGCCGAGCTACAAGCGACCAACCGCTGCTTCCCATTTGAGCAGACGGACGGTGAATGGAAATGCGTCGTCACCGGTCAGACGGTGCGCGAACGGGCCCTGATCGGAAAGGCCTACTGATCAACCGATGCGGTGCTGGGACGGGTGCGCACCTGTCCCATCGCCTCGGGGCCAAAAGGGGGTGGGTAGCGGGGCTTGGTGCAGGTGTTGGACGGTTAACCGCCCTACCCGTCTTATCCCCTTTCATTCGGTGGCACGCTCGACGGGCGATGCTGCTTTGATACAATTCAGTGTCGCGCAAGTGTTGCCAAACTTGCCTTCTAGCGTCGAGTGTTGCATTGGGGCGTCGCCAAGTGGTAAGGCAGCGGACTTTGGATCCGCCACTCACAGGTTCGAATCCTGTCGCCCCAGCTTACTCCTGCTTCTTCCCCCGTCCTTATCACCGGCACACATTTTGCCTGCACACGTCAAGCCGGCCAGTCACTTACCCGAGCCCGTTTCCTGGGCTGAGCGCTGACCATCCTTTGAGGCTTGCGCGCGCTTGGCCGCTGACTTGGCCGCTGACTTGGCCGCTGACTTGGCCACTGGCCTAATCGGTGGCGTGGCCGGCATGAGCGCCGCATCAAGCACCTGTTGCACCTTATCCACCAGGACGAACTCGAGCGAGTCGCGCACTTCTTCGGGCAGATCATCTAAGTCAGGCTCGTTATGCCGGGGCAGGATGATCTTCTTCAGGCCAGCGCGATGGGCGGCTAGCACCTTCTCCTTGATACCCCCAACCGGCAGCACGCGGCCACGCAACGTGATCTCGCCCGTCATCGCTACGTCGGGCCGGATCTTGCACCCCGTCAGGAGCGACGTGAGCGCAGTTGCCATCGTGACACCGGCGCTCGGGCCATCCTTTGGTTGCGCGCCAGCCGGCACGTGCACATGGATGTCGCTCTTTTCCAGCAGCTTAGGCGCGATCTTCAGCTCGTGGGCATGGCTGCGCACATATGAGAAGGCGGCCTGCGCGCTCTCCTTCATCACGTCGCCGAGTTGGCCGGTGAGTTGAAAACCCTTGCTGCCAGGCATACGCGTCGCTTCGACAAAAATGATGTCGCCGCCGACCGGCGTCCAGGTCATACCAGTCGCCACCCCGGGGATTTCGGTGCGCTCGGCCACATCGTGGAAGAAGCGCGCTTTGCCGCGCAGGTCGGTTAAGTGTTCAGACTCGACGCGAACGGGCAGCTTTACCTTGCCCTCTTGCACGCGCGTCACCAGCTTACGGCAGATGCTGCCGATCTCGCGCTCGAGGTTGCGCACACCGCTCTCACGGGTGTAGTCGCGCATCAGCCTCAGGATGGCATCGTCGCTAAAGGTCACCTCACCCACGCGCAAGCCATTTTCTTTGAGCTGGCGCGGCATGAGATACCCGCACGCGATGGCTAACTTTTCCTTCTCAGTGTAGCCGCTGAGATGCAGGATCTCCATGCGGTCGCGGAGCGGTCCTGGGATGGTCTCAAGCGTGTTGGCCGTGCATACGAAGATCGTCTGCGACAGGTCGAACGGCACGTCGAGGTAATGGTCGCGAAATTCGCGATTTTGCTCAGGGTCAAGCACTTCCAAAAGCGCGCTGGACGGGTCGCCGCGATAGTCGTTTCCCAGCTTGTCTACTTCGTCGAGCATAAACACCGGGTTGCGGCTCTCGGCGCGTCGGATGCTTTGGATCAGGCGACCGGGCATACTGCCGATATAGGTGCGGCGGAAGCCACGTATCTCGGCCTCGTCACGCACGCCACCCACACTCATGCGAATAAACTTGCGGTTCATCGCCCGGGCGATGCTCGCGCCAAGCGACGTCTTGCCCACGCCGGGCGGGCCGACAAAACACAGGATCACCCCCTCACGCTCGCGCCTGAGCACATGCGAATTGTCTATGGGGGGTGCTGGCGCAGGCAAAGGGGCGAACTCACCCTCACCCTCTCCCTCGCCCGCCAGCTTCGCGAGTTTCGCATTTTCGAGTTTCAATTCCTCTTTGCGCTTCCGGACAGCCAGGAATTCAAGGACGCGCTCCTTGAGGTCCTCGAGGCCATAATGGTCTTCATCGAGCACCAGCCTGGCATGGATGATATCGAGGTTGTCGGGTGTGCTCTTTTGCCACGGCAGGGTTGTCATCCAATCGAGATAGGTGCGGATGACGCCATATTCGGCCGCCTGGGTCGGCAGCTTGGCCATGCGATCCAGCTCGCGCTCGGCCTCCTTATGCGCCTCCTCGTTCATGCCGCTAGCGGCGATCTTCTCGCGGAATTTGTTGATCTCGATCTGCTGCTCATCCGCCTCGCCCAGTTCGCGCTGGATGGCTTTGATCTGCTCACGCAAAAAGTATTCGCGCTGCACCTTTTCCATCTCGCTCTGCGCTTCGACCTGTATCTTCTTGCCAATCTGAAGGACCTCGAGTTCCTTGTTGAGTAGCTGCAACAAGAAGAGCATCTTGTTTGGCAGCCCCTCCATCTCAAGCAACTGTTGCGCATCACTCATCTCCATGCGCATGTAGGTCGCGACGGCATACGTGAGCTGACGCGGGTCCTCGATGTTTTGGATCATCTGCGACAGCTCGTCGGGCATATCGGGCCGTAGCTCGGTCATCTTGCCAAACGCCTCGCTGACGTTGCGCCGGAGCGCCTCGATCTCCAGCGAGTGCTCCCACTTCTCGGGGTAGGGTTCGACCTTGGCCAGGATAAAAGGGTCTACACTCACGATCTCGACGATGCGAAAACGCTCCGCACCTTGGACGATCATGTTGATGACACCGTCCGGTGCCTTGAAATGGCGCACAACGGTCGCGACCGTGCCGACTGAGAAGATATCGTCGACGCCGGGGTCTTCTTTTTCGACGGATTTACTCGCGACCAGTCCAATCGGCACCTTGCGCAAAGTCACATCGTCGATCAGCTTGATCGAGCGTGACTGCGACACGCGCAGCGGCAGGGCTGACAACGGATATACCATCACCCCCCGCAACGGCAAAATGGCAAGCGTGTCGGGCACCTCGGGGTTGGCGCCGGGGTTTTGGTCACCATCCTCGGTGATTGCATCTTCTGGGGTTCCACGCGGTCGAACCGTTTCCAACAGGAATTTGCTGAGTGTGCTTGTGGCCAATGAAGTCCCTCGGTTGTGCCCAATTATCTTGCATTAATGGCGGCCCAAGCCTATCACACATTGCATGCAAACGATTGAGAAATATTAATAATGTTTGCTATGCGAATATGACATTTCGCTGGCGATAAGCAGATACTCAGCCGTTGACAGAAGCCAGCCCAGCCCCATGCTTGTGCCGATATGTCTGAGCGTCCGTTATTGCGCGAGGTTCTGTATTGGCTGTGGTTTGCCACGGCCGGGCTCGCTGCCCTTGCGGCCGCCTTGGCAGTCATGACCGCGATATCACCCCGCTATACAAGGCATTGGGAGATTTTCGTGATTGCCGACCTGCCCGTCAACGAATGGCCAGGGAGTAACGAGGCGCCAAAACTGTATGCGTTTGATGACCCGAACCTTGATTTCTGGATGGTCCAAACGGCAGATAGCGCCGCTAGCTTGCACGCGACTATTCCGCCCACGCTGTGTGCTGCGCTGGCAGCCTGGAGAGCGGGCGTTCCTGTGTCCAATCGACGGTTCGCGATTTAGCGCAACAGGTGAATGGCTAAGCGGACAGGAGTCAGGCAACTTGGCAAGGCGGCAGTTGAGCTTATTCGACCCAGATGGACGACAAGTGGCAACGGACTGGGGGAAATACCGGGACCGGCCGCCGCTCACCAGGGGCGCGAGCAGCATCCAAGTCGACGCCCGATTAATGCGTGGGCGCTCGCGTTTCGCCCGCGATGAATGATGCGGCTTCAAAAGCGCTCCGTCCGCTGGTGTTTTGAAGCTCGGAGCCGATCAGCGTGCACGCGAGCGCCTCAAACCGACCGGCGTCGCCGGTGGTATAGAACCGGGGGGCTGGCTCCGGGATTTCAGTAGGGGGCGACGGGTGGCCCTGCGACCGCCATACCCGCGCCACCTGCTGGGCCACGGCCGGAGCCGGGTCGATGATCGTCACCGGCGGCGCATCGATTTGCTTGGCACGCCAGACGCGGATGATCTGTTCGATCTGTGGTCGTAAGAACGGGAAGTGCGTGCAGCCCAAGACCAGTGTATCGGCGCCAGATGCAAGCAGTGGTGTAAGGGCGGCGGAAACGAGCGAGACTAGGTGCGTGCTAGAAAGCGCGTCCCTCATTTCGACCGCGTCTACCCACCCGGCGCACGGCTGCTCAATCACCTGCACGCCGCTGGCCCAGTTGCGGATGAGGTCAGCGTAGCGACTGCTCTTAAACGTGGCGGGTGTCGCCAGCACCCCCACGACACCCGTCTTGGTCGTGAGCACGGCCGGTTTGACGGCTGGCTCCATACCGACGATCGGCGTACCTGGGAATGCCGCACGCACCGCCTCAAGGGCCGCGCCACTGGCTGTGTTACAGGCGATGACAATCAGGCGGCACTGGTGGGGGGTGATCAGCCAGCGGGCGCACGCCACAGTCAGCCTGCGCACCTCGTCAAGGGTGCGCAGGCCATATGGGACGTGGGCTTGGTCGGCCAGATACACGAGCGGCACGCCCGGGACAGCGCGCACGACCTCGCGCCACACCGACAGGCCCCCCACGCCGGAATCGAAGATGCCTAGCACGTGTAATTCAAACGCCCGGTCGAATACAGCACAGCATGGCCGATATCTTGGGTGATGACGGCATGCACGAGCGTTTGGCGTGTTCCCACGGGGTCACGGGTTGTTAGAGCGCGGCGCTTAGATAGATATGCGGCTAGGCCTGTGGTCCGGCAGGTCGATATGCGTTTTGACCCGCTAAAGCGGTCTACCAACTGGCCCGCCATCGCTCGCCATCGCTCAGTGGTGCAGCGCACTGGATGTCGTCGTAACGACTCGTCCGCACGACTACGACTCGATAATCTCAACGCTCTTGAGGGTCTCGCCCGGCTGGCGCGCCCGCCCTGGATCGCGCTCTGGCATGCCATTCACCACATCCATGCCCTCGATGACTTTGCCGAACACCGAGTGTTTGCCGTCAAGCCAGTCGGTCGCAACATGCGTCACAAAAAACTGGCTGCCGTTCGTGTTACGCCCTGCGTTTGCCATCGAGAGGATGCCCGGGCCGCTGTGCTTGAGCGTGGGGTAAAACTCGTCGCTAAACTGGTAGCCTGGGCCGCCAGAGCCGGTGCCGGTCGGATCGCCGCCCTGGATCATGAAGTCCTTGATGACGCGATGAAAGGTCGTGCCATCGTAGAAACCCTCACGCGCGAGGAAGACGAAGTTATTGACCGTGTTGGGGGCCTTGTCGGCGAACAGCTGCACCTTGATATCGCCCTTGCTGGTGTGCAGGATCGCAGTGTAGTTCTTCTTCGGGTCAATCACCATCGCGGGTGGGGATTTGTATTGCTTAGCCATGCCCAAATTGTCTCATGGCGGCCAGCCGTATCATTAAACCGTCGACCGTCGGCGCAGCAAGGCGGCTGGCTGGCGCCGGTTTGGGAGCCAGGTTCTTGCGAAAACCGCGTCGCACTTTTTTTGCAGTCATAGTGCGGCGAGGGTCAAAACCAGCCCACCGGTCACCCCAGCGCAGGAGCGCAAATGTGGGTAAGATCGGAGGTAGCCCGCCATGGACAACAGCGCAAGCGATTCAAGTCTCAGCAACGCTCGAGAAGACCAAGAACGTGCGGCAGCGCGCGCACGTTTCCGTCAACGTATCGAGCGCGTCAAGGCGATGTGCCGGATTGAGAACATCGCCGCACGCTACGATGAGCTCCGGCGTAGCGGATCAGACCGTCTTGTGTGTCGTTGCCTGTGTGGTGAAAATGCAGATACGTCGCCATCGTTCATGTTATGGCCATCTGACGATCACTTTCATTGTTTTGCATGTGGGCGGCATGGTGGCGTGATCCATTTGGTCATCGTGGCCGAACGATTGGGTGAGGTCGATGACCAGCGCGCTTTCTTGGATGCGCTTAACGTCCTTGAACGCGATCTGGTTGAGGGCAGTGATATCTATGAACAAGACCCGTCGCGCACCCAGCGGCGTTCCCTTGCGCCTCAAAAGCCACCTCCCCTGAGCCCGATCGACCAGCAATTGCTTGATGTGTCAACCGAGTGGTATCACCAGCGCCTCATCGAGTATCTGGACCGACAACTCGTCGAGGTCGACGACAACGGTGTAGCCAGGACAAGCACCCTTCGTCAATATTTAGTAGATCGGCGGGGTTTGTCGCTTGTGACCGCTCAGCGTCTGAAGCTAGGCTACGCTGATGGCGTGAGTCTAATCCAGCACATTCGTCAATCTGGTTTGCCCGTAGAACGGCTTGCCGACATCGGTCTGGTCAATCCACGATTGGTAGAACACGTACGTGAAAGGATCGTGTTCCCGGTGTTGCGGGGAGATCATACCGTCTATCTGATCGGTCGCGCAACACGCCGTTGGCAAGACGATGTGAAGTATCTTGGGATGCCCAATGGCGTCGTGACAAAGCAACCGATGGTTACTGGCACACCCAAGCGCGGCGTGATCTTCGTTGAAGGTGCGGTCGACTTTGCCGTGCTGGTGCAATGGGGGCTTGACGCCGAGTGGTTGATCGTGGGTCTGCTTGGTACAGCTTCAGAAGCAGCCGTTCATCTATTGCTCGCATCGAGGCAGTTACCGCCAACAGCCGTGTTGGCGCTTGACCAGGACTGGGCTGGCAAACAAGCCGCCCTCAAGCTGGCACGAATACTGCGTGATCGCGGCGTGAAATCCAAAGTGCCGGTCGATGCGGATCGGCACGAAGCCATATCGGCCTGGGTAGAGCGCATGGAGCAGAAGCCGGAGCTATCTGCGCGTGAGGCGGAAAAACTCCCGAGCGGACAATCGGAGATCGAGACAATTGCCGAGCTAACCACTGACGGTTTTGTCCACTGGGTGCGTTGGGGCAATCGGGTGAAGGACCCCGGTGACTTGGGTGCGCGGGGCGCAGAAGGTCAGGCGATGTTGCTGCAGGCCCTCGACAGTATGCGCGCCTGAATGAATTCGCAGCGTGTTCAATAGGGCTCGCGCAAAATTAAGTTCAGCACGCCGAATACGCCCTGCATCGGTATTTATGGCATCTGACATTGGAAATTGCACACGTTTTTTGCGCGGGCCCTTACCTCCCGATATGAGCACTCCACACAGGACACGACGACGCTATACACTATCCCGCTGTGCTTGTTGCATATCGCCGTTGCATATCGCCACCGTCGACGTCGCCCGGCTCTGCCAGCACCTCCAGCGCCACCCGCCACACGAGTTCGGGCAACACCTCGAGGGTGTAGGGCGTGTATAGCCGCTCTGTGCGCTGATGATAGTCACGGCCCCACGGCCCGATATTGACAATCGGCACTGCTAGAGAAGACGTGACGCTAGAGGCCACATGATCGCGCGTGGCGCGCGTGGGTGCATGGGCCAGAAGCGCCGATCGTTCAGCGTCATTCATGGGTGGGCTGAAGAAGCTCATGTCCGACACGCCAAGGAACATCGGCCGTAGGGATATATGTTGACCGGTCAAACGGCTCATGGCTGAGGCTTGATGCGTGACCGCGCTCATCAACTGGGCGCCTCGAGTGTCGGTTGGGTCAAGGGACACCAGCGGGTAGCACGGTGCAGCCAAGCACACCACGGCCGCTGGGCCAAACAAGCCGCTCATCGCCCACACAGTCTCGACGACCTGGCAATCTCGTCGTAGCCAATCAAACGGATCCCCGTCCCCGAGCGGGGCCGATTCAAGCTTGTTCAAGGTTTCACGGTCTGAGGCACTTGCGTTCGTGAGCACCTGGGCATGAAGTTCGGCGTAAGTCATCACGCGCCCTTGCCAGGCGCCTGTCTGGGGCTCTGCCTGACCTCCACGCGCCATATGCATAGCATGACGCTTGGACATCAGGGCCAGCGCATCGTGCATGGCGCAGTCCGCGGCGCGCTTTACGTCCGCCAGTGCCTGGGACGGCGTGCGGGCGTGGTTGAGCAGGTTTACGGCGCACCACGCACTCTGTGGCGTGGTCACGTCATATGCGTTCTTGCCATCGCGCAGCCGAAGCGTCACCGGCGGCGGTGCGGCTACACCGTTTAGGGCATCGCCAAACTCGGGGTTGTAATCGATGTGTTGACCCAACTGTGCGGCCAGAAAGGCCGCGCTCACACCGGCGAACGGATTGCCTGTATGCGCCGCTTGTCCTACGAACATCACCGACGCGAGCAGCTTGCCGGTGCTGCCCAGGTAAATTGACCGGCCATCCGCACCATCGCCCTGATCGTTGGTCGCATCCAGGTTGATGACCGCCTCAAGCGACAACGCATGCTGGGCCAGCCAGGCTGGCAGCGCGGCTACGGCCGAACGCATACCGGCCGACCCACCCTCCTCGTCGGGTGTGGCGATGAAGATCAGGGTGCCGTCAAGCGCGCGCCGTGACTGATCTTCAGTCGGCAGCGACGTGAAGCGCTCGAGCAGCGCGAGGCCAACGGCCAACCCGCTCTTCATATCGAGCGTCGCCCGGCCCGGCAGATAGTCCCCAGTCAACAGATCAGTCAGCGCGCGCCGCGATGTGTCGTCGTCCCGGCCACGCAAGTCGCAGATTAAACGCGGCAAGAGCGCGTCTGGATCGGTGGCGACAGCTGCAAGCGGGCCATAATCGTCGATACCGACCGTATCGTAGTGACCCGCGAGTATGACAGCACGTCGGCTAGATCCCAGGCGCACCATCGCGACGACGTTGTAGCGCTCATAGGCATCATCCGTCGTGCGCTTCAGCTCCAAATGATCTGGATGTGTTTGGAAATACGGCCACTCGGACAGGAGCGCATACAGCTCATGGGCAAATCTGGTCTCGTCCGCCGTGCCATTCACGCTTGGCCAGCGGACAAGGGTGCGCATGAATTCTGCGACGCGGCGTTGTAGAGACATAGGCTGGGCGCTGATATGCTGGCGCGTCTACACGCTTATCTTTCGGTCTCGGGCACCCTCGGCTGCGCAATCACGTAGACCAGGTAGACCAGCAGGGAATCAAACGTCCTCCCGCGATCATGCCCCATACCCGACTCACGTCTTGGGCGTGCTCGCCAGGCATGACCAGCACACGTCCGCTCAAATAATACCCCGGTGCGGTCAGGAAGTGAAACCAAAACTCCGGCCAAGGCCGGAATTTTCGTGGGTCAACTTCGGACTGCGGTCCTGATTTGGTCCAAGTGCTCGCGTGTGTGGTCAGGCCACAACAACATTTTGTGCGACAAACGGTAAAACGAGCCTTTGCGCGCCACAAAACTGTCGGACAATGCATTCAAAATCGCCACGGTCTCAGCTTCGTTGCGCTTGAGTTCGGTGAGGAGGGCTTGAATGGTCGGGAAACCATTGATGATCGAATCGATCCGGATCTGCAGATTGCCCTCCTCTTCGTCTTGCCACGGCTCTTGGGCGGCAATCAGCGTCTTCATCCAATGGTGCAAAATGCGCTCGCACTCAATCAGATGCGCTAAGACATGTAGCGCACTCCATTCACCCGGTGCGGGTCGGCGTGCTGCCCGGTCATCGCTGATGCCTTTGAACGCTTGGGTCAGGTCGCGGTTGACCTCGGTGTATTTGCGGGCAACGATTTCCGCCAACAGTTCTGCATTGGCCGGTATCGCGGGCGTCTCACGGGCCGTCAGGGTGATGACAGCGTTCATCGGCTTGCCGTCACGCTTAAAGGCCACCTTCACTTTGTCACCCGCTTTGTGACCGTTGAGCGCCGGTGGGATATCCGATATCACTTGGGTTTTCTTGCCCCCAAGGCTGAGCAGGATGTCATTTTTTTGCAGGCCGGCCGCACGGGCGCCTGACCCATCCGTCGTGCCAGCGATGCGCACCCCCTCGTCACTCGGCCGATGCTCAAGACCGTTCAAGCCGATGAGTGGCCGGTTGACATAGCGTTGGTCAACCCCTGTCTCCAGTACTGATTGGAGATTGTCCAAGGCCTTGTTCCAACCCTGTTCAATAGCGCCAAGCAGCTTGGCCCGATCCTTACTGTCACTTTCATCGGTCAGAATGAGCGTTGTTATGCCAGACTTTTCAGTCAGGGTCACCGTGTTTGTCGAGTAATCGCTCGGGTCATCGCTGCGCAAGGTGAATACCGCTTTTTTCTCCGGCACGAGCGCAGCGTATGTGCCCATCAACGCACTGCCGTCATTCCATTGACAATACACACGGCCGCCGACACGCGCTTGGACCATCGCGCCGTCACAAAACCATTCGCGAAGTAACGTCGCGTTGGTAAAGGCGCGATAGACCTGCTCAGCGGGGACGTTTATAGTGCGTTTGAATGTGAGGGTCTTGGTTGCCATGTCCTTATTTTCCCCTGAAATGCCGAAAGGTGAAAGGGGACCTTAAAAAGCCGTAAAGCGAGGCAGGATATTAGCACAAACGTTCGCCGATGTCAAACCTTCAACGCTTCAGCGGGTGAATCGTCCGCCACGCCCGACAGCGCCATATGAGTTCTCAGCGGGAATTTATGAAAATCGGTAGTATGACACCCGTAGAAACATGCAAACGTTCGTCTCAGGGCCTTTTGTTCATACCCAGCCTCACGAAACGGCCAAAGTCGGCATCGCTCTATCCCGAACCACGCCAGGCTTTGTCCGCACGGTGCAAGCGACCATTGGCGTGTTTGCGCGTTTCCCCATGCCCGTATTTGCCTGTGCCGTGTTATTGCTTGGGGGAGCAGGCCTCATCGGTTCGGCCATGTATGCGGTGCTCGTCGGCCAGGCGGTGATGCGTGAAGCGTGGAACATAAGCACGGCCAACGTTGTGTATAACGTGCAGCTCATTGTCCAGGCGATTATTGGCACGTTTACGCTGCTACTCGGACGGGGCGCGATGACGTGGCTTGCGCTCAGTGCGGAGACGGATGACACAGCCGCATCTACACACACGCTGGCACGCGCGCTTCACGAGTCGCTTAGGCACTGGCAACCGCAGCTCGTGAGCACGGTGATATACGGGTTGCTGATGACGGGTGGGACGCTCGGGCTAACGGTGCTATTGCGCCAGTTGCGGCTTGATTCGTCGAACGCGCGCTGGTTACGCGGTGATTTGGACAGCGTGCTCAATTGGACGATGATCCGGTCCATCAGCACGCTTATCCCCGACCCCAGCTCACCGTTCGCCGAGTGGATCGCGGCCGCGAAATATAACCTGGCTCGGACGGCCAGTTCAGGCTACTTTAGCTTTGACTATTACTCACGTTTTGCAGCCCGCGAAGCCTCCCTCAGCGTATGGCTATTGGGCTTGGGTTCGGCCATACTCCTGATCGCCGGTGAAACGCTGCTGTGCTTGCGCACAGCCGCCATCTTTGCCGCGCCCCAGGCCAAGACCGCCACAGGCTGGTTGCCCCAGACGCTGCGTTTGGGTTGGCGCAGTTTCCGCCGGCTGTCGGTCTGGCGCTGGATGCTCCGGATCGGGATTGCGCTACTCACCACGATCACACTCGTGCTCTTACCGGCGCTGCATCAGATGACCATCATGAACCAGATCCGTCAGGCCATCGGCACTGGGTATTGGCCGTATTACATCGCCCAAGCCGGCTATGGCTTTGTGGGGGCGATGATCGGCGGCATATTGCTGGCCTTCAGCATCGGGTTTGAGGCGCGCGCCTACCTGGCCCTGCAACACGCAGACACGCCCACAGGCGCGAGCAGTGGCGCTAGCGCGTAACCTGACGGCTGCCAGCGTGTCGCAGTAGGGCACTCATACGCCACTGCCACGCCGCGAGCCCTGTTATTTTTCACGCTTCTTTTCTACAATCGGCCTGGTTGGATTTGGCTCGCTGGCCGTTTGGCCGTTTGGCCGTTTGG
>Ga0075021_10000753_pt1 | contig 16664 bp, 17 predicted proteins | sample ColStrG_CSR_2012_FD_72749 | JGI IMG/M metagenome (GOLD analysis project Ga0075021, IMG submission 72749) | Freshwater sediment microbial communities in response to fracking from Pennsylvania, USA - Cold Stream Run_MetaG_CSR_2012 | ecosystem: Environmental > Aquatic > Freshwater > Creek >...
GACTGCGGGTTAAACGTGGTAAATCCCAACAATACAATGGCGGCCATCAAACAGCCGCGTACCAATCCAAACGCGCCGCCCAGGATACGGTCGAACCAGCTCAAACCCGCTTCCTTCATCAGCCAGCGCATAATGCGTCCCACAATGCCGGCCAGAATTACGACCGCGAGCAGGATGACAACGAAGCCTATTAAGTCTGCGACCCATTCGGTCTTCACATACGGCAGGAAAAAACTCGCGACCGCATGATATTCCCAAATGGCCAACATGTAGCCCAGAAACAATCCAGCTAACGAGATCGCTTCAAAGAAGAATCCGTGCGATGCCGCCATCAGCACCGAGACCAATATGATTGCGAGGATCACCCAGTCGGCGATACCCATCAGAGTTCCCTCGGCTCCTTGCCCGGAATTTGCAGTCTAGGCATCAAGATCGTGTCCCGTAAGCCGCCGATACGCGTCCACGTACTTTTCGCTGGTCTTCTGCGCAACTTCCGCTGGCAGAGACGGCGCTGGCGGCTGCTTGTTCCATTTTATGGATTCCAGGTAGTCGCGCACGTATTGCTTGTCGTAAGAATTCTGCACCTTGCCGGGGGCGTAGCCGTCAGCCGGCCAGAAGCGCGATGAGTCGGGCGTCAACACTTCATCCGCTAAAGTGATGCCCGCAGCCGTGACGCCGAACTCGAATTTCGTGTCGGCCAGAATGATTCCGCGCTTCTTGGCGTAATCGGCAGCCTTCTTGTAGATCGTCAACGTCAGTTCGCGAAGCGTTTCCGAGGTCTCCTGCCCGAGAATGCCGACGGTGCGTTCGAACGAGATGTTTTCATCATGCCCGCTCTGCGCTTTGGTAGCGGGTGTGAAGATCGGTTCCGGCAGTTGCTCAGATTCGCGTAAGCCAGCCGGCAGCTTGATGCCGCACACGCTGCCCGTTGCCTGATACTCCTTCCAGCCCGAGCCGGAGAGGTAGCCCCGGGCGACGCATTCCACCGGGAACATCTCGGCCCGCTTCACCAGCATGGAGCGTCCGCGCAGTTGGTCCGCGTATTTCCGCAGGGCTTCGGGATACTGGTTCACATCGGCAGTGGCCACGTGATTCGGGATGATGTCGCGGAGGAACTCAAACCAGAACAAGGAAATTTGCGTCAGTACGCGCCCCTTGTTCGGGATGCCCGTCGCGAGGATATAGTCGAAGGCGGAAATGCGGTCGGTAGCCACGAACAGCAGATGGTCGGCATCGACGGAATACACGTCGCGCACTTTGCCGCTGGCGTGGAGCTTGAGGTCGGGAAAGTTGGTGGTGACTAAGACGGTGTCGAGAAGTTGTTCAGACATGATTCAATTCTACGAGAAGACGAGGGAAGATTCTAAAGCGTAGAGAATTTTTGTCAACTGCCCAAAAGAGGAACTTCGAGCTTGACTTGCAGACAGTTGAAAGCACGAACTTTCAGGGCACAGAAACCTCACGCAGAGGCCCCTCCAGGCGGATTTCCTGGGTTTTCGCTGTGGGAATCTTGAGGATAACTCGGCCCATGCGCTCAGAGCGCTTGTGACGTGCACCTCGTTGCAGTGTGACACGAGTCACCCTACTTCGCTTTAATCTTCTCCCGCTTGGCCGCCGCTTGCAGCGGACGCTGTGGTTCCGTCATCCGCGCGGGATCGAGAATATCGGCGATTTCCTTTTCGCTCAGCAGCTTTTTATCGCGCGCGATCTCAATGATGGAGCGGCCGGTCGCCACCGATTCCTTCACGATCTCCGCCGCCTTTGCGTATCCGATATACGGATTCAATGCCGTTGCCAGAGAAACTGTGGCTTGCGTGTAGAAATTGCATCGAGCTGCATTGGCGGTAAGTCCGGCGACACACTTATCAGTGAATTGCTTCAGCATGTTGGTCAGAATGGTGATCGACTGCAGCACGCTGTACGACATGGTCGGCATCATTACGTTGAGCTCGAGCTGGCCGGCCTGCACCGCCATCGCGACTGCGACATCGTTGCCGACAACCTGGAATGCCACCATCGCTGCGAGTTCTGGCATGACAGGGTTGATTTTCCCGGGCATGATGGACGACCCCGGTTGCAGGCCCGGAAGGTTGACTTCCGCGAATCCGGTATTAGGGCCAGATGAAATCAGGCGCAGGTCGTTCGAAATGCGAATAATCTCCAGCGACAGGTTGCGCAGTGCTGAAGAAACTCCCGCCATCGCCAGATTCGACTGCATGGCGTAGCGCATGTCATCGACCGGCTTCAAGCTTTGGCCAGAGATGCGTGCGAGGTGGGAGATCGCTTTCTTGCGGTAGTCAGGATGCGTGTTGATACCGGTGCCGACTGCCGATCCGCCGAGGCCCAGCTCCCGCAAGTACTCCGACGATTGCTTGATGGCGTCCGAAGCGCGACGAATCGCCCCAGCATATGCCGCGAATTCCTGCCCCAGCCGCATCGGCACCGCGTCTTGCATGTGGGTACGGCCTGACTTCAGAATCTTGTGAAATTCCTTCGCTTTTTGGTCCAGGCTCTTGGTCAGACTGTTCAGTGCAGGGTAGAGCGTCTCAAGCTCCAGCAGCGTGGCCAAGCGCATGGAGGTCGGGAAAACATCATTAGTCGACTGCCCATAGTTCACGTGATCGTTGGGATGCACGACGGAGTAGTCACCGAGCGCGCCACCGAGAATTTCTGCCGCGCGATTCGCGATGACTTCATTGCTATTCATGTGAAAGCTGACGCCAGCTCCCGCTTGAAATACATCCACCATGAAGGAATCGTTCAGCTTGCCTGCTTGCACATCTTTCGCCGCCTGGATGATTGCGTTCGCGCGCTTCTTATCCACCAGTCCGAGTTCTTTGTTCGCCTCTGCCGCAGCTTGTTTCACCATTCCAATCGCTCGAATGAGCGTAGGATGTGCCCGCATGCCGGAAATGGGGTAGTTCTCCACGGCTCGCAGGGTCTGAATACCGTAGTAAACATTTGCCGGAATTTCCTTGGTGCCGAGCGAATCTTTCTCGGTGCGGGTAGCGACGGATGCGGCGGTCGACATGAGGACTCCTACTAGGAATGAATAGAGGGACTGGCGAACTCAAAATTATAGCAACGTTGCGCAGAGGAGCGTGTCTCGTAGGGAAGCTCTGATTAAGTAGCGGAATTGTTTTTCCCTGTCATCTTGAGCGTAGCATTCGCGCGCGCAGCGCGGGAATGCGGAGTCGAAAGACCCCTGCCCGGAAGGGACAATTCACCTTAACCAGTGTCTCTTGGCAGGGCAGGCTTCCGCGGTGCCGTAAGTGCATTGTTTTGTCTTCGCTTCAGGCGCTGGATTTTGAACTTGGACTTTCCCCACAGGCTGTCAGGGCTGCTCGGGCGTGCTAGACTGACGTTTCTTGAGTCCTGCCGTCGCCACTCGCGCCGCAGACCCCTGGTCCAACTTCATCTTAGGAATTTCTTGTGTTGACTGCTGACAGACCCGCAACTCTCCCCCGCACGCAAGCAGAACCTGTTCCGGCGGCTTCCACCGATGTGTTAGTCATCGGCGCCGGTCCCACTGGATTGGCCTGTGCAATCGAAGTGGAAAAGGCTGGATACGACACCCTCATTATTGACAAAGGGTGCCTGGTCAATTCGATCTTCAATTATCCGACGAACATGGTGTTTTTTACCACGCCAGAGTTGCTTGAAATCGGCGGCATCCCGTTCAATACGGCTCTGCAGAAGCCAACGCGCCAAGAGGCGCTGGAATACTACCGCAAGGTCACGGAGCACTTTGCTTTGAAGGTTCGCCAGTATCAGACAGTGAAGAAGGTTTCCGACAAGGATGGGAGTTTCGTCGCAACGGTTGAGGATGGCAATGGTCGAATCCTGGAATATCACGCCAAGAAAATCATTGTCGCGACTGGCTACTACGATTTGCCCAACCTAATGAAGATTCCCGGCGAGGACTTGCCGAAGACTTTCCATTACTACCGCGAGCCATTTCCGTTTTATGACGCGGATGTGCTGATCGTTGGCGGGAAGAATTCCGCTGCGGAGATTGCGCTGGATTTGTGGCGCCACGGCGCGCGCGTAACACTGGTTTACCGGGGACCCCAGATCCACCCACATGTGAAGTACTGGGTGCGTCCTGACATTGAGAATCGCATCAAGAACCGCGAGATCACGGCGCACTTCAATAGCCATTTGCGCGAGATCACGGAAGACTCGGTGATTCTGGAAACACCGGGCGGATCGCTGCGGTTGAAGAACGATTTTGTTTTTGCGCTCACGGGCTACCATCCTGACTACGATTTTCTGCGTGGTATTGGGATTGAGCTGTCGGACGAGCAGTTTCGTCCGTTGTGTGATCCGGAGACGCTGGAAACCAATGTCGCCGGAGTTTACGTGGCCGGCGTGATCGTCGCGGGCTCTCGGACGAACGAAATTTTCATCGAGAATGGCCGCTTCCACGGACGATTGATCGCGGCGCATTTGAAACAGAAACTGGGATCAGGCGGAAGCAATGGCAGAGGTCCAATGTTGGGTTCCTAGTCCGCTTTTTCTTGCAAAAAAATATCCCCGAAGCACTGGGCTTCGGGGCGAGAGCAAGAGAGAGAGGAACAAGAGAGAGAACGAAAATCTAAGCTGCAGTTCGGAAGCGGCGGCGGACCAGGCCAGCCAGCCCCAACAAACCAGTACCCAGCATCGTCAGCGTCCCAGGTTCGGGGACGGTCGCCATTCGGTTTAGGTTGGCGGGCTTGCTGGTCAGCGCAGCACTACGGATCGGATTCGAAAAGGCGGGCACAGCCAGAACGAGTGCGACGCCGAAGGCCAGAGCAATTGTTGTGCGGCGCGGTTGCTTCATGCCTAAGGCTGGTGCAATGAGAGTGCCAAAGGCAAGCTTCTTGAGGAAAACTGCCTTAAGCTCTTGTAAATAAGCCTGTTAAGAAGGTCTAGCCGATTGCGGTTGAGCTGGGAAACTCTAGTAATCTGCGCAAACAGTTGCGGTATCTTCGCTCTCCGAATGCCTTGCGGCCACCTTTGTGAAAACCATGTAAATAAGCGCTTTTAGCTTTGGTCCACATTTCGTTTCATTTCGGCCGTCTTCGTCCCCTGACCCCGGCTCCGTTCCAAAATCAGTATTGAGAAGTTGGCTGGGTGTGGTTGTTGACGCAGAGGTTGTGGAAGGGAACAACCGAGTAGCCGCAGGGACGCGGCTACCTCGCCGCGAGCGCTACGGATACAGCTTGTCGATCTTCGCGGCCAGAATAAAATCGCTCTCCGTCAGGCCGTCGATCTTGTGGGTAAAGCTGGTGACCTCGGCTCTCCCCCATGCCAGCAGAATATCCGGATGATGGCCCTGCTGCTCAGCCACCTCGCCCACGCGGTTCACGAAGGCGAGAGCCTTACGGAAATCAGGGAACTCAAACTTCCGCGTTACGTGATGTTGGTTCACCACCTGCCAAAGGGGAACTTGATGCGCGAGGGCGGTAAGTTCCTCACCCTGGAGAGCGGGCACGCCGCCACGGCACGGGACGCAGGTTTTGCTAGCCAGATCTGACATAAAAACGCTCCCTTACGAACGCGCGGTTCAGGCTTGATCTACGTTATTGATCGCTACGTTGCTCGTTTACGACGATGCGTTACGACGGGTCATTCCGCATGGCCTCAGCCTTGAGGTAACGCATATCGGAGGCCGAATTGTCGTTGCGCTGGAATGCTCCACGAATATTCGCAGCGACAAGCAACAGAGACATCGTGACAATCACAGCTAACGATCCAACGCAGTAGATGCACCAGACTCGGAGAACGTCCTTCTCCACGTGCGCCAGATAAAAAGAGAACAGTAGCGCGGGCAATACAGCAAGCATCATCATCCGGTAAGAACGCCGAAATGCCAACGCGCCCAGCAGAAGGTATCCGGCAATGCCGATTGCTGCTACCGGTATATTCAGAATGACTGCGTAGGGACTGTGGTTCACGACTCCGCAATCCCACCTGTCGTTGATGTAGCACGGGGCAGGACCATCGTTGTAATGCTCCCGCAGCGCCAGCGACGACAGAACGATTCCGGCGAATGCCAGCAGAATCAAGACGTATTTCATATGCCCCCCGGGTTCGTTCGAAGCAGCTACCTAGACCATACGCCGCTTAGAACGGTATGTCGTCGTCGCTGATGGGCGAAGCGCCTTCCATCTCCGGCGCACGCTGATCCATTTCGTTATGCGCAGCCTCCGGACGCGAACCGCCGCGGCTGGGATAATCCCCGCCAGAACCACCTTCACGCCCGCCCAGCAGAACCAGATCCGTCGCAACGACGCTTGTCATGTATTTCTTCTGCTTGGTCTGGGGATCTTCCCAGGAGTCCGTCTTCAGGCGGCCTTCGATATAAACCTTGCCGCCCTTCTTCAGATATTCGCCCGCGATGCCCGCCAGTTTGTCCCACACGACGATGTTGTGCCAGTCGGTATGGTCCTGCCACTCGCCGGCTTTGTCCTTCGACCGGTAGCTCGTAGCCACTGAAAACTTGGCGACCGCCATGCCGCCCGGCGTGTACTTCACCTCAGGGTCTTTGCCCAGGTTTCCAATCAAAATCACTTTGTTGACGCTCTTTGCCATGGGTGCTCCTTCGAATGCTGATCTCCAAAATTATGCCGAACTGTGGGCCGTACGAACGAGGCCGGCAACGCAGGTGCTTCGAGAAATTGCAGGGGACCGGAGTTCGAATATATCAGAATCAGAGCGTGTGGTGATGGCCACCGTGCTGGGAAGCTTACGTAGGGACGGCCGCCCTCGGCCGTCCACGCGAAGCGGAGCCCTGCAGTCGATGCTACGCCGCGAACCAGTGGTACAGCATGAAGTAGATCACAACCCCCGTCACAGAAACGTACAGCCAGATGGGGAACGTCCAGCGGGCAATGGCGCGATGTCGATCGAAGCGTTCCCGCAGCCCGCGCGAGAGCGTGATCAATACCAGCGGTACCGTCACCACGGCGAGAATCGTGTGGGACAGAAGGATCGAAAAATAGATAGGTCGTGACAGTCCGGTGCCCGCGAAGCGGGTGATCGCTCCATTCGCGTAGATCTGCAGCAACGTGTGGTACGTCACGTAGCAGACTAGAAAGAGAGCGGAAGTGATGACGGCTGCAATCATGACCGTGCGATGCTGTTTGCGCCGCTTCTGTGCGATGAGCCAGCGCCCAATGAGCAGTAGCACAGCGCACGTGCCGTTCAGCGTGGCGTTAATAGCCGGAAAAATCGTATAGGGAGCGCTCATAATTCTCGCAAAACGCAATTGCCGGTGGTTCTTACGAAACGCGATTGTGGTCTCACAAAACCCACTTGCCACAATTCTCACAAAACGCGCTTGTCATGCTTGTCGCAAAATCCACTTGCCACAATTCTCACAACCCGCGATTGTCATTCCGAACCCTGAGCGTTCTTTGCGAAGGGGAGGAATCCCTTTCGAAAACAACACACTCGCGGCAGGAGTCCTTGCTACGGCAAATTCTGACCACAGGCATCTACGGTCGAACGGAGTTGGTCATCATCAGCGCAAATAGCAACGGCAGATAGAGAACGGAAGTCTGCAGCAGTTGTCGCGCACGCAATTTGGAAACCGGTGCCGATACAGGCAGTCCTAGGCGCGTCAGGCGCGTGCCCGCGTAGAGATATCCCAGGCCGAGCGCCACCGCGCCAAACAGATAGAAGCGCCCCGACATGCCGACGACCGTGGGCAACACACTCACTGGAATCAACACCAGCGAATACGCCAGGATGCGCCACGACGTGGATCGACCATCCGGATCGACCACCGGCAACATCTGGATGCCGCCATCGGCGTAGTCGTCGCGATAGAGCCATGCAATCGAAAAGAAGTGTGGGAATTGCCAGAGAAAGACGATGGCAAAAATTACCAGTGTGCCCCATTCGAGACGGCCTCGTGCCGCTGCCCAGCCCAGCACCCCGGGCATCGCTCCGGGAAATGCGCCGACGAACGTGCAGATGGGCGAGATGCGCTTGAGCGGTGTGTACGCCGCGAGATAGACTGCCGCGGTAGCGAGAGACAGCCATCCGGTCAACGGATTCAGCGCGAACCCCAGATAAAGCGCGCCACCGAGCGTAAGTGTGAGTCCGGCGAGAGCACCATGCAACACGCTCATACGACCGGCAGGAATCGGCCGTCGCGCCGTGCGGCGCATGTTGGCGTCGACCTTGTACTCCATGACTTCGTTGAGGGCAGCCGTTCCGCTGGAGACCATGCCGATGCCGAGCAGCGCGTGGAACAAATTCCACGATATCGAGGAGACCCCCGCTTTCACGCACCCGAAGTAATAGCCACACCACGCCGTGAGCACAATAAGGGTTGTAACCCGCAGCTTGGTGAGCTGTGCATAGTCGCTGAGCAGCGTAGCGATGCGTTTCTCGGGAACAACCAGCGGCTGAACAATTGCGCTCATGCGGCGACCGCTGTCTGCCGGCGCTTGCCCACGGTTTCTGAAATTGCGATCGGTACGTGACGCCAAACTTGAATCGCAAGAACAACGGTCGTGGCCAAGAGCAACGCTCCCACCGCCACGTGCGCGACTGTGGAAACAATCATGGGGAGTTCTGGTTGTGCAGCATCGCGCCCTAGAACCACACGGGTGATAAACGCCGCAAACCCAAGGCAAAGCTGTGTAACCATCAAACTCAGCATGACGATGGCAGGTCCACGCACAGCCTCAATTTCGGAGTACTGAGACAGTGCGCGAACGGCCGTCCACGTCAGAATGAAGGCAACCACGCCTGCGTGAACCGCATGAGGCCACCAACTCAAACCGTGATGACGAAAGAGGCCACCAAGAATCAGCTGCACATAGAGGGCGAGAATCGAAAGCTGCGTCAGTAGCACCAGGCTGGGCTTGCGCGTGTCGAAGGCTGTCCGCGGCTGTTCTTCAATCCAGCGCGGCCCTGTGAAGAGTGCGATCGAAACGGCAATGCAGAAGAACGTCTGTGCAACCGCAGCGTGCGCCGTGGAAACCGCGGGAGGGAGGAACTTCAGGACGGTGATGCCGCCGAGAATGCCTTGCAGAATAACGGTGCCCAACGCGCCGATGCCCAAACCCTTCATCCATCGACGGTTATCGGCTCGCCAGGTCCACACCGCCAGAATGATCGTCATGGTCCCAAGAAAGGCAGCGATCATGCGATGCCCGTGCTCATACATAATGCCGCCGACCATGGGCGGCATCCGGAAAGATCCAAAGGAGGTGGGCCAGTCGGGGACGGAGAGGCCAGCGTCATTGCTGGTGACCAGCGCCCCGGCAATGAGAACTAAGAATGTAAACCCCGCAACAAAAATCGCGAAGAGATGAAGGCCGCGATTATATGGAGTAGCTAGAGACTTCAGGACACACCTCTCCAACGTTGGTAAACTACCCAGTTTAACAGAATGCGGGAGCCCGGAAGAGCAGGTTTCTTCGCCTCTTTAGGCGCTCTGCATGGCCGCAATCACCGCGTCGGCGAATTCGGAAGTCCCCGCCGTTCCGCCTACATCGCGGGTCAGCGTCTTCTTCTCTCCATAAACCTTTTCCAGCGCCGCTGTAATCCTGGCAGAAGCTTTGGTTTCGCCTAAGTAATCCAGCATCAGCAGGGAAGAGCGCAACACGGCTGTCGGATTCGCCAGATTCTTGCCAGCGATGTCCGGCGCAGAACCATGTACAGCTTCAAACAGAGCACAGTCCGCGCCAATGTTCGCGCCGGGAACCAGACCGAGTCCTCCGACAAACGCCGCGCAGAGGTCGGACAAAATATCGCCGTACAAGTTTTCCATCAGGAGAATGTCGTACTGGTACGGGTTCATCACCAACTGCATACACGTGTTGTCGACAATGTGTTCGGCGTATTCGATTTCAGGGTAATCTTTCGCCACAGCCCGCGAGCACTTCAGAAACAACCCGTCCGACAACTTCATGATGTTCGCTTTGTGGATGGAGTGAATCTTCTTACGGCCAAACTTGCGCGCGTAAGCGAAAGCGTGTTTTGAAATACGGGTCGATGCCTTTTCTGTGATGATCTTCAGGCTCTCCACCACACCCGGCACAACTTCGTGCTCGATGCCGGAATAAAGGCCTTCGGTGTTCTCGCGGAAAATGATGAGATCGACATTCGGATACTTGGTTTCCATCCCCGGCAGATTCTTGATGGGGCGAAAATTCGCATACAGCTCAAACTTCCTGCGCAGCGCTACGTTCACGCTGCTGAATCCGCTGCCAATCGGGGTGCCCACGGGGCCCTTCAGCGCCAAACGCGTCCGCTCAATCGATTCAATCAGTTCTTTGGGGATGTATTCTCCACCTTCTTCAAAGGCGTCGGCGCCGACAGAGAAACGCTCCCACTCAAACTTGAGTCCGGTAGCTTCGAGAATGCGAACTGCCGCGCCCACTACTTCGGGGCCAATGCCGTCGCCGGGAATCAGAGTCACTGGATATGCCATGAATTCGTATCGTCCTTAGCGGTTCTAAAATTAAAACAACTTAAAATTTGTCATTCCGAACCCTGAGCGTTCTTTGCGAAGGGGAGGAACCCCTTTCGCTGCAAGCACTCCAGCGAGTGGAGCGTCCGCTTACGCTTTCCCGCTCTTAACCGCTGGGGCCGGTTCCTTCGTCTGCACCAGATCCTTCAATTCCGACATGAACTCTTTCACGTCCTTGAAGTCCAGATACACCGAGGCAAAACGCACGTAAGCGACTTTGTCCAGCTTGCGCAATCGGTTCATGATGAGCTCGCCGATTTCGCTGGTCTTGCGCTCCCGCTCGGCTGAGTCGATGACGTACGACTCAGCGTCGTTCACGATCTGTTCGAGTTTCGAAATCGCCACTGGCCGCTTTTCACACGCATGCAGCAAGCCGCTCAATACCTTTTGCCGGTCGAAGCGTTCGCGGCGGCCGTCTTTCTTGACGACCATGTACGGGATTTCGTCAATCCGCTCGTAGGTGGTAAAGCGCTTGCCGCACTGGAGGCACTCGCGCCGCCGGCGGATGGAATCCGCCTCTTTACTTTCGCGTGAGTCCACAACTTTATCGTTGAGGAATGCACAAAAAGGACACTTCATAGTCTCGAAAACCAGGAAAAACGATTTGTCATTCTGAGCGCAGCGAAGAATCCCTTTCGCCGCGAGAGTGTTGGCAACTATAGGGATTCTTCGCTACGCTCAGAATGACAAGTTGCTGTTTAGATTGTAACAAGCGCCACCGAGAAATCCCCGTCAGCTCTTGGCCGCCGTACTCTCGTGTGCGCTCTCTTCGGACAACTTCCGCAACGAAAGGTGCGCCCGGTGCGCGAGCGCCAGCCCCACAGGGATCACGGCGATAAATGTTACGAGCCAGAGCAGAATTCCACAGCTGGCAGCGGATTCTTTGGGTACATCAAAAATACCGGACAGGGCGCTGATCGTTGCTAACTGCGATCCTCCGCCCACCGCAGGCAATTGCAAAAGCGATCCCACCATACTCGATCCCATCAATAGCAGGATGCGCGAAGTCGTTAGGTGCATCAAGGTCGGGATCGCGTAGGCGTGCGTGACTTCCCGGTAGGCAAGGGCGATTACGTACCACATTCCCACCGACACCGCCGAAAGCTGCACAAACGACCAAGGTCCGTGAATCGTATTCAAGCCCCGCCCGAATTCGCGAATCTTGGTAGCCACCTTTTGTCCCAGCGTCGCGCTGATGCGGCCGAACTGTGTTTCAGCCAAATCCGCTAGTCGATTGCCGTTTTTTGCGATCACCACCGCCACGAGTGCCATACCGGCCACCGCCGCGACCAGGAAGAAGCCTCCCTCGCGAATCTTGGAGTAAAAACTCAACGTCCTCAGTCCTTTGGAGGCAAATATCGCCCCTACCATCAGGACAGTGAAAGCTCCCATGTCGAAGATGCGTTCGATGGTCCACACCGCGATTTGCGACGAGACAGACAGATTCTCGCGGCGCGCGATCAAATAAGGCCGGATGAACTCGCCAGGACGTCCGAGCAACGCCAGCCCCGTAAACCCAATCAGCGTGGGCGGCAGAAGTCCAAGGAAAGAAGTGTTCTTGAAGGGTTTCAGAAAAATCTTCCAGCGAAGGGCGCGCAGCGCGTAGCCGATGTAGATCAGTACAACCCCGTGCAGAATGTGGATCTTGCGGACTTTGTGCGTTTCCGCCCAGAAGGTCGCCCAGTCGAAGTTCCGCCACTCCTTGAACTGGGTGTAAATCAGAATTCCCAGCAGGGCCACCACGAGGACGGTGATCAAAGCGCGCTTTTTTTCCATGCGGAGGAGCGGACGGCGAGGATGCAGGCAGCCCCACTCAAGGTATAGGACTGGACTGCTGCGGTCAATGTGACCGGGCCTGTTTTAACGCTTTGTTGATGAAAAGACTCGATTTAGTAACAAGAATAGATCCAGCGGAAAGGCGCTAAGGAGTGTCATTCCGATTGGTACTGGCGTCGGGAAGCTTGTTCTTCGCGAGAGCTCCGGCAGCGGAGGTTTTAGCTGTAAGGGGTGGCTTTCGACGTTTTGCCTCGGTGGTTTTTGGCGCACGTTGCGCAACATACCCTTCCGCGATCTTCTTGCGGTTGTAGTCGTTGATGATGCGCGCCACATAGCGCCGGGTTTCACGATAGGGAGGGACGCCGTGATGCTGCTCCACACGGGTCGGTCCGGCATTGTAGGCGGCTAAGGCCTTTGGAACGTCGAAGTTATAGCGTTCGAGCAATCCGCGCAGGTAGCGGGTGCCGCCTTCGGCGTTCGTCGCAGGATCGTATGGGTCAGTGACACCCAGCTGCGAGGCGGTGCCTGGCATAAGCTGCATGAGCCCCTGCGCACCCTTGCTGGATCGAGCTTGAGGATTGAACCCGCTTTCCGCTGAAACCACACTACTTACGAAGTCCGGGTCGAGCTTGTAGCGATGACTGGCGGAAGTGATGGCATCAGAGACCGAAAGTGAAGAAGTGGTCCGTTTTGTGGTGGTCGGGTTGGTCGCAGCAGTTGCGGGAATCGAATCGTCTCTTTCGAAGCGGTCAACATCGGCGGTGGGCACATCCACAAAGCTGGCGCGGTCTTTGGAGGTAAAAAGCCTTGTAGTTTCACCAACTTGCATGCGGCTCTCATGTCGGATGGTGAATCCATTGCGCAGAACGGCCAAATCCGACGCGGCGCAGGTCGCCGAGAGCAGCAGGAGCGTGAATGGTCGAAACCGCTTCATCTTCTTTCGTATGATGCAAACCTTAGCGTAGAAACGGGCGGATGTCACCTGTTCTCGGAAATCGGGAGTGCTGGACCCATGGCCGAGGGTCTGCCTCTTCCTTAATTTGTAAATCTGGATTTGTAACTCGAGGCGTCGCGAGGGTCTGTATTCTCCTACGTTGATACTTCAATGCAAGATGAACTATCGATGTAATTTGAACATTCATAGTTCAATGCAAAGTGAACTATGGAAGCTTCCAGGGGTAGGGGTCTTTCGACTTCGCATTCCCGCGCTTCGCGCGCGAATGCTGCGCTCAAGATGACAGGAAAAAGGAATTCCGTAACCCGACAGAGTTTTCTTAGGCGAGCACATTGCGGAACAGGACTTGCTCCAGCGCTGCCGCCACGCCGTTTTCGCTGTTGGAACGGGTTTCCATCCAGCCGCCGTTGCCCACGCCGCTGTTTCCGAGACTTCGGGCGCGCAGATCCTCCGGAGCGTTGCCCATGATGACGGGAACTCCGGCATATTCCAGCATTTCGACGTCGTTGTAGTTGTCGCCGATGGCCATCACCTGCTCGCGGGGGATGCCGCGATGCGTCGCCCAACGTTGCAGCGCTTGGCCCTTGGTGCAGCCGTGGTTCAGGATGTCGACCATGCTGAGATCGCGCTCGGGGTATTCGGTTCGCAGAATGGTCACGCGGTCCAGGAGCCCGCTGGCCTCGAGGGTCTTCTGGACTTCCGCCATGCGTGCCAGCGTTCCACAGAACATGGCCTGGATGGGATCTTCGACCAGCGCGTTTTCAATCGGAACCACAAATTCAATGTACTCCAGATTTTTTTCCAGCCAGCGGCGAATGCTTACGCCAATTTCATCCAGGTGCTCCAGCACCAGACAACCCTTCGTTTCCTTGTCGAAGGTGACGACCATATGCCCGCGGAATTTATCCATCGCGTAGCAGAGTTGGCGGCAGACTTCCTTTGGCAGCAGATTGCGGTGGAACCGTTCACCTGCAAGCGAGCGGGTGACCGCGCCGTTGGAGCTGATCATGCATAGATCGACGCCCAGTTGCTCTACGACATGAAGTGCAAACTGATGCCGCCGTCCGGTGGCGACTACGATTTCGACGCCCATGGCGTGGGCCTGCCGCATCGCCGCGGCATCTTCCGGGGAGACTTTGAATTCGTGATTCAGCAGGGTACCGTCGATATCAACGGCCAGGAGTCGGATGGGAAGGGGTGCCATATTGAAGTTTAGCATTCCCGCGCTTGCGTTAAGGGGCGTAGGATCGCCTGAGACTGGCAAGGAGATTGTGAGTTATGTTGCGGCGTGTGATCTCAGGACTCTTTGGACTAGTTCTAACTTTGGTCGGCGCTTTTGTTGGGTCGGCCGCTGTGCTCCCTGACTTCGACGACACGGCATTTGGCATTGAACCGAACAAGGCAGGAATCCTCGGCTTAGTGCTGGTAGGGGTGGTTTTGGTGACGGCTGGAGTGTGGTTGGTTCGCAGCGCCTGCGCTCCTCGCCTGCAAGGGAAAACACCATAAAATCCTAGAACTCTGTTTCATAAATAGTTCCCAAGAGATCGAAGAACCTTACCTCGGGGGCTAAAGCCCATCTTTTTATGGCCTTGGGCGTCACGGCTGAAGCCGTGACCTACCCAAAAGCATTTATGAAAGCACGCTCCCAAAAGCATTTATGAAAGCACGCTCTAGGAAAAGTCAAATCTGTCATCCCGACCGAAAGCAGAATCGCCGGTTTCCGGCGATTCTGCGAAGTGGAGGGACCTGCTTTTGATTGAAGGTTCCATAAGCAGAGTTTCCCTGGGGCAGGGGTCTTTCGACTCCGCATTCCCGCGCTGCGCGCGCGAATGCTACGCTCAAGATGACAGGGAAAAGTAATTTCACGGATTAACCAGGGTCTCCTTAGCGGAGAGCGTTCCCCGTAGTTCACCACGCTTGAGGTAACGGGCGGAAGTCACGTTTCCGGAACCCTGGATGCGTGATATATTGCGCTAACTCCAATGTTTTCGATGCTGAGTCATAGTTTTTCGTGGTGGGGCATACTGCTGATTGGTATGGCGCTTCTCCATTTCATCCGGCGGCGGCCGGAGAATTATTGGTTGTACGTCATCTTCATTGGAGGCTGGATTGGAGCTCTGGTTTACATTGCCGCTGAGTTGATCCCCGATCTCGGTCTGCTCCGTGGTTCTTTTCAGGCATTTCCGCGACGAAAGCGCATTCGGGAGTTGCAGGCGGCTATTCTCGATAACCCTTCGGCGGGCAACTACGAGGAGCTTGCAGGGCTCTATCAGGATGAAGGGCAGTTTGCGCAAGCCCGCGAATGCTATGACAAGTCGATTTCCGCACGCACGGATTCTCCCGACCCGTTTTACCGGCGAGGGCAGTGCGCCCTGTCTCTCGGTGATTTTTCCGCAGCCGTTCCTGATTTGGAATACGCTGTAGCGAAAGACCGCAAATACGATTTCCAGCGGGCCGCAGCGTTGCTGGCACATGCCTATGCGAATACAGGACAGCCCGAAAAGGCCGAAGCGCTGTTCCGCGAAGTGATTGTGACATCGACGCTTTCGGAAACGTACATCAACTACGCGGCGTTCCTGGCGGCGCAGGGCCGTACGGCAGAGGCTCGGGAGATCGCGCAGAAGGTTTTGGCCAAGAAACCAACCATGCCGGGATACCTCAAACGGCGCGAACGGCCGTGGTTCCGCAAGGCTGCGCAGATTCTGAAGCGGTTGCCGGCTTAAAGATCAAGCCACGATTGTCATTCCGAGCATAGCGAGGAGTCCCTTTCGTTGCGTACACTGCTGATGGGGCAGGGATTCCTCCCCTTCGCAAAGAACGCTCAGGGTTCGGAATGACAAATTGTTTTTGAGGACAAATGGTCTTTGAAGAAGGAATTCCTATGCCATCTTCCACAACGATCCGCTTTACCGATCCTCACGAAGGCGAGAGCATGGCGATTGTCCGATCTGGGGCCGATGCGATCGGCATTACGATCTCTACCCATGGCGGCAGTGGCGCCGAAGTGTTTATGCGGGCCGAGGATGCTGAGAAATTCGCCAACGCGATCCTGGAGGCTGTCGGCGCGCAAGCCAAACCCGCGCTTCCGCAGTCTCGGCAAATCGGTGGAATCATCGGGCCTTATTAGCGCGAGATCTGAGCAACTGTGGCGCGGGCGCCCTCGCCCGTGCTTCGTGGAATTGCTGCATATCCCGCGCGGGCGAGGACGCCCGCGCCTCCATCGGTCAAGGACCCCACTCCAACCGTGCTAACCTAGCCTCATTCCGATGCATGATCCGCCGATGCTGGACCCGCTTCGCATCTCGATCTTTCTCCTCGTGATCATCGGGATCGCGGCCGCTGCCTCGAGCGCTTTGATCCGGTCGGTCAAGTTCAAGTCCCTTCTGTTTCGCGAAGAACGCACCCTGAAGCAAAAGATCGACCTGATGCTGTGGGTTTGCGTCCCCATGGCGGTCGGTG
>Ga0075021_10000754_pt1 | contig 16627 bp, 20 predicted proteins | sample ColStrG_CSR_2012_FD_72749 | JGI IMG/M metagenome (GOLD analysis project Ga0075021, IMG submission 72749) | Freshwater sediment microbial communities in response to fracking from Pennsylvania, USA - Cold Stream Run_MetaG_CSR_2012 | ecosystem: Environmental > Aquatic > Freshwater > Creek >...
GCTCTGGACGGCTCGGCAAGGGCTCATAACCCGAAGGTCGCAGGTTCAAATCCTGCCCCCGCCACCATTGAAGGCTCTTCGGATTTCAGCGGGGAGCCGTCTGGTCCGTGGTCAACCAGAATTGGGGCGCTTCGGAAATGAGCGGGGTGCGGCCTGGAGAGGTCTGGCGCTCGCGACTGTGACCCTGCCCATGAACGGCACTTATGCCATACCCCCCAAGACTTCCCGTCGGACGACCCCGGCCTGAACCGGGGATCATCGCCAGTCGATGAAGGGCTCAGGTGATGGTCAGGGGAATGGTGGCCTGGACCGTGGTCTTGGTCTTGACTTTCTTCTTGCCGTTGAGAGTGGTCACCGTCTCGGTCACCTGAACCGTGACTGAGCTCGGACCTGCGGCCAGCTTGGCGTTCGGAGTCCCTGACAGCACTCCGTCCTTGGACAGCTTTAGCCCCTTGGGGAGAGCGATCTTCTTCCACTTGAAAGTGGTGGCGTAGGGACTGGTGCTCGTCCCTGCTCCAGTTTCCTGCAAGGTCAGCGGACCGTAGGCGACCCCTGGTGAGGCGCTGGGGAGTGATGACGTGGAGATTGTGAAGCCAGCAGGACCGGAGCCGCCGCCGATGGCCCCGATATTGCACGGTGTTGACCAAGGTGTGCCCGTTTGGTCGTTCCCAGTGCAGTCCGACCCCACTGTCACATGGTCGATTGCGGCGCTGCCCGTTTCCAAGGCGACTGTCTTGGTGGGACCGCCGTTGGAGGCCAGGCCGCTCGGGTCGAGTCCGGCCGGGGTATGCGACAACGAATTGTTGCCACCCGAAAATCCGCAACTCCCATCATCGTCGAGGTTGTAACCGCTGTCAGAGACGGCGCCACTGGCATTGACGCAGTCCAGTCCGGCACCGCTGTTGGCCACGATGGTTGCGACCAGGGGCACTGCCGAAGCGCCGGGGTCGTTGACGTAGATCCCGCCGCCGTTGCCGGAGCCGGCGGTATTGTCCGTGAGAGTGGCGTGGTTGACGGTCAGAGTCCCGGCGAAGGAATTGTCGTTGTTGTAGATCCCGCCGCCAACGCTGGCGCCGGTGACGCTGTTGCCCGAAAGGGTGCTGTCGGTTACCACTGCCGAATCGCTATTGGCAATCCCGCCGCCGCCGTCGACGATGGACTGGCCGGTGACGCTGTTGCCCGACAGGGTGCTGTCGGTCACGGTGAGCGTGTCTTGGTTTTCGATTCCGCCACCAAGGTAGGTTGATGTATTGCCCGACAGGGTGCTGCCGGTGACCGTGGCCGTGCCGTTGTCATTCCCGATGGCCCCGCCGCCGCTGGCGCTGTTGCCCGACAGGGTACTTCCGGTAACTGAGAGCGTGCCGCCATAGTTGATGATTCCGCCGCCCTCGCTCGAGCTGCTGCTGCTGGCGCTATTGCCCGACAGAGTGCTGTTGGTCACCGTGGCTGTGCCGCCCCAGTTGTAGATTGCGCCGCCGTGGCCGGCAGTGATGGCGCTGTTGCCCGACAGGGTACTTCCGGTAACTGAGAGTGTGCCGCCGTTGTTGAGGATCCCGCCTCCCGCTCCGGCGCTGTTGCCCGTCAGAGTGCTGTCGGTGACGTTGAGCGTGCCGCCGCTCAAGATCCCGCCACCTTGGCCGATGCTGGCAATGTTGTTCGACAGAATGCTGTTGGTAACGTTAAGTGTGCCGGCGTTCTGGATCGCGCCACCACTGTTGCCACCGGATTTATCGATGGTGAGCCCCGAGATGGTGGCGGTGACGCCGCCGTCAATGACGAACGCCACACTTTGGTCATTGCTGCTCACAGCGAGCGTGCCAGCCCCGGGTCCGTGGATGGTGAGGTTCCGGGCTATTGCGATGTCACCGCTCGTTAGCGTGATGAGGCTGCAGGAGGGCGACGGGGCGAAGTCGATGGTGTCCCCCGCACTGGCACCGATCACGGCTTGACGTAGCGAGCCCGCACCAGAGTCACTGCAAGTCGTCACCGTCAAGGTTGCCGCCGAAGCGGGAAGTACCCCCACCACCAGCGAGGCCGTGAGCGCACCACCGAACACCAGCGATCCGGCGAGTAATGCTCGCAGACTTCTGTTGATTCCAGCGCGCATAGCTCAACACCCTCCGCTCAAGGGTGTCGGACCCCCCACACCCGCCGTAGATAGATGATTAGCACCGTTCCGCCTCCGTCGCCATCGCGATCGGCATGGGTGGCGTCGGTCTCTTCCAAGCGGGTCCCCCCACCACCCAACTGCGTCAGAGGGTCATCGTCAGATATGAGGAGACCTGAGAGATAGGTGCCCCACATCGCACCTGATCGGTGGGGCGCCCTGTTGCCTCTCCGCAGGGTCACGTGCTTGTTATCGTGAGCGCCCGACCCCGCTCATATCCGAAGATCCCGTTTTCGCCTTCGGGCGAGTGTGTGAAAGAGCCCCTAAAGGGCATCGATCCAGCGTTCGAGTCGCCGGCCCTCATCAGACAGCAATGCCGGATCCCTGAGAACATGCGTGAGGACGGCCGTGCCCTGATAGCTCATCAAGAACTGGACAGCGAGTTCGCGTGCGTCCTTTCGGCCCATCAACCTGAACTGCTCTTCGGTCCAGCCAAGGGGTATTGCCATGAGCCGCGTGGCCGCGTGGTCGTCTTGCTGCTTTTCAAGCTCCGAGCACAGGGTTCCATGCGGACATCCGTACAAGGCGATCACGTCGCCCTGGTCCGCCAGACCGCGAATCAGGGCCTTGAGCCGGCCCTTGGGCGTACGGTGACGGCCGAGGGATGCGATCGTCTCCTCGATGCCCTGTACCTGAGCATCCACGACCGCATCGATGAGTGCGTCCTTCGTCTTGAAGTAGTAGTAGACGTTGCCCAGGGGGACTTCGGCCGCCTCGGCGATTTCCGCCAGCGTCGTCTTCTCGACGCCCTGGCGGTGCACAAGTTCGCTCGCGGCGCGGACCAGCCGCTCCCGCTTGCCTGGCCTCGTAGCCGTAGTGCCACTGTCGCTGGACCGTAAGTCAGACATCTCACTTCCAGTATAGACATCGGACTCTTCTCGGTAAGTTAGACTTCTAACTTACCACGGAGGCCCCATCGCCCATGACGGATCCACCGGTCTCGTTCCTCTCGACCACTCGCGGCAAATTGACGCTTCTCCTGCTCTGCTTCGTCGCCTTCCTCGACTTTGTCGATGCGTCGATCGTCAATGTGGCCTTGCCGTCAATCCGCCATGACCTGCACATCTCCGTGCAAAACGTGCAATGGGTGCTCAGTGGTTACTTGTTGACCTACGGCGGATTCATGTTGTTGGGTGGACGCGCTGCCGACCTGCTCGGTCGGCGCCGCGTCCTTGTTGCAGGGACGATCGTGTTCGCGTTTGCCTCACTAGGTGCGGGCCTCGCCGGGAACGAGACTGCGGTGGTCGTCGCTCGACTCGTCCAAGGTATCGGAGCGGCATTGATGCTCCCCGCCGCGCTTTCGCTCGTCACCACGATCTTCAACGAGGGGACTGACCGCACGAAGGCGCTCGGCGCCTGGGGCGCCATTGCGGGCGTTGCCTCGGCTGCTGGCGTGCTTCTAGGCGGAGTACTCACCCAAGGGCCGGGTTGGCGCTGGGTCTTCTTCGTGAATCCCTTGATATGCCTCGGCGTACTCGCCGGAACGTTTCTCTTGATCGACGGCGAGCGTCGCACTGCGCGCCTTGCCCACTTCGACATCGTCGGTGCCGTGCTCTCCACAGCGGGGATGCTCCTGCTCGTCTATGCCATCGTCCGGGCACCCATCGTCGGCTGGGGCGCCACGTCCACCATTGCGGAACTTGGAGGGGCCGTCGTCCTGCTGGGGCTGTTCCTCGTCAACGAACTTCGGACGGATAACCCGCTGCTACCGCTCTCGATCTTCAAGATCAAGGGCCTGGGCGCCGCCGATGCTACGCAACTGATCGCCATCGCAGGCTTCCTGGCCACGTTCTTCTTCCTCACGCTCTACATGCAGAACGTCCTTGGATACTCGCCCCTTCGAACGGGTCTGTCCTACCTACCGGTGACGGCGGGAGTCATCGTTGCCGCAGGGATCTCTTCGAAGCTGTTTCCTCGAACGGGTACGCGACCAGTTCTCGTAGTCGGTGCCTTGGTAGCGGCCGCAGGTATCTACTACCTCTCTCGCATGCCAGTACACGGCTCCTACGCCGGCGACCTGCTTCCAGGTCTGATCGTGATGTCTCTCGGCCTCGGCGCGGTCTTCGTTGGCGCCACTACGGCGGCGAACGCCGGGGTTCCTCCGGACAAAGCCGGGCTGGCGGCGGCACTCCTCAATGCCTCACAACAGCTCGGTGGCGCTCTCGGAATTGCCATCTTCACTGCTGTTGCCACGTCCCACACCCAAAGTCTGATCGCAGCCCACTCGCTGGTGCCCGAGGCACTCGCAGCCGGATTCCATCGCGCACTGATCGTGGCGGCGGTGTTCTTGCTCGGAGCTACCGCAATCGCACTTCGGGCAACCAATACCCGGGGCGAAGAAGTTGTCATCACCGGGATGGCGGCAGCGGAGCCGGCAGTGGCGTGATCATTCGACACCAAGCAACTGGAGAAGCGCATGCATATTGAATCGACGATCGAGATATTTCGGCCTCGGGAAGAGGTTTTCGACTACCTCGCCCACAGCGAGTTCTTGCCGGACTACGCGGCCGACTTCGTGTGGGTGAGGCAAACATCCGACGGAGCCCCCCGCCTCGGCACGGAATATGCCTACGAGATGGTTCGTGGCTCAACAGGGACGTTTCAGCGCACCATGTATGAACCATTCTCGAAGCTGGCGTGGGAAGGTCCTCCGGCCAGATCCGGACCCGGCACGATGGCACCTTCGGGAAGCTGGGAGCTGAGCGATGTGCACGGTGCGACGCGCGTCAATCTCGTTATGTCGCCAATCCCCAGAGGTCTGCTCCGGTTCATGGCACCGATGATCTCGAAGAGGATTGCAAGCGGGCTACCCGAAGCCCTTAAGCGCCTGAAACAGCGGCTTGAGCACGTCTCCACAGGTACCGACGATGGCTCGGTGCCGACGGCGCATCACTCTTAGCGATGCGGCGCAGTTCGTTCGCTCCGAATCCATCCCCAAGAGAGGCAACAAACGCATGACGGTGCAAGCCCGATGGAATGGCACGCTGATCGCCGAGAGCGACAGCACTGTCCTCGTGGAAGGCAATCACTACTTCCCGCCCAGCGATGTTGCATTCGAGTTCCTCGAAGAAAGCAGGTCGTCTACACACTGCACCTGGAAGGGAGAGGCCAGCTATTACACGGTCGTAGTGGAAGGGGAGCGGAACAAGGACGCTGCATGGTTCTACGCGGCCCCATATGACGCCGCTTCGATGATCAAGGACCACATCGCGTTCTGGAAGGGCGTCCAAATATCGGGAGCGAATCCAGGAGAGCCAGAGATTTCGGCGCCGAACCGGTATTGATTTCAGAGCCTGACCCGCCCATCCTCACCCAGGTTTCAGTCGGCCGTCGCAACCGCGCATTCGAGGCGGGGGAGATCGTCGATGCATCTATCGACCTAGAACGGCGGCTGGCCAGCCCGGCTGGCGACAACTCGTTCATCGTCGCCCAACCGAGCCGTCCCACGCAGACGTTAGATATTCAGAAGGGAGGATGCCCGAGCACTCAACCGCTGACGAAGCGCTGCGATTCGTTCAGCATGGCCTTCCATTCGCTTCGGTTCGGTTGATGGAAGGCCGCCCATTCCCGAAAGGTCCGACCGTTTGGCGCGAAGGAGGCCGCCTGTCCCGAGCTGACGACCTCCTGCACCCGATCAGCGGGCAGCTTGACGATGAGGTACCCGGTGGTCCGCTCAACGCATGCGAAGAATGCTCCGTTGTGGCGCAGGCAGGGATACCCCATCATCGTGCTCCGTGTAACGCCGGGCTCCTCCAAGAGCTCGTCGGCTATATCCCAGAAGAGCGATTCTCCCTGTTGAAACGAGGTGCTGTCATGTTGACCGCGGGTCATGCTGCTTCACCTTCCGGTGTGTACGCAAGTAGGTAACCTGTGGCCGCAAGCCAGTGATTCCAGTGCTCGGGCAGTCCAATCAGCTCGACCTCTCCGGATTCGAGCCCGTCGTCCCATGTCGAAAGGCCCGCCGCCCATCGATCCATGAAGCCGCCCGTCGTATGGACCACAAGCAGTGGATTCGCCGGTTGGCCAGGCGACTGTTCGAGGTGGCCACCCGAAAAGCGAAGTGTGCTTGGGTGGCCGTCTACTACCAGGCCGAACTCGCCGTCTTCAAGGGCTTCGATGCCATCGACGTAGTGCACGTCGAAGTCGTGGCGGTCAGCTCCGTCTGCACGAGGGTCGGTCAGGTACTCCACTCCCCATCGCCGAAGGGCTTGAAGGGCTTCGTCCAGTCCTCGTCCCCGCTCGGTAATGGTGTAGGTGATACCCGTCCCAATGGCCCCGAGTTGGCGCTCCACGACTCCAGCGGCCTCCAGTTTGCGCAACCGGTCTGCGAGGACCGTTGTACTGATGCCAGGAAGTCGTCGAGCCAGTTCGCTGTACCGGCTGGACCGCTTCATGAGCTCCTGAACGATGACCAGCGTCCAACGATCGCCGACAACGTCCAATCCTCTGGACAACGGACAAAAGCGTCCATAGCCAGTCCACGCTTCTTTGGGCATGCTTCGGTCCTACGCCGACGGCATCAGGGCGGCCATGTCCGCCGTGTCGAAGATGAGCCTTGACGACACCAGCCGTCCGTCGCTGAAAACGCTCCACTCCGCCATGGGAATGGATCCAGCGCCCATCGGGGTCTCGACCTTGAAGTCGTAGATGGAGCAGACCGAGTCTCCATCTACCCACTGCTGGTGAATTTCGCATCCTCGGGCCATGGCCGCCGCCGCTGCTGACCCGGCCAGAAAATCCGCCTTGCCGGTGGACTGCAGGATTGGACCCGCGAAGGCGAAGTCATCGTCTAGGAGTTCAGCGGCTCCGTCGATGTCTCCTCGTGTGAAGCGCTCCAGATAGGCCCGGAAGATCTCTGCGTTTGTCATGTCCACTCCTATCAATGGTTGGTGCTCTCATTATGAAAGTACAACCAGAAGACGTCAACTCGTCGAGGCCGCCCTCCGGTTGACAGCCGCAGGGTGTGGCCTGTACTTTCCGTATTAGTAAATAAATGAATAAGGAAAGTACAATGCCGACGGCCTTGGAGGACGAAAAACTAAGCGAGACGTTCTCGGCGCTCGCCAACTCCACAAGGCGTGCACTTCTGGCTCGCCTGGCGGAGGGGGCGGCGACCGTCAACGAATTGGCCGAACCCTTCGACATGACCCTGCCCGCCGTTTCCAAGCACCTGAAGGTGCTGGAGCGGGCAGGGCTGGTGATGCGGGGGCGTCATGCACAGTTTCGACCTTGTTCCCTAGATGCTGAACCGTTGCGCGAGGTTGCGAGCTGGACGGAGCAATACCGGCACGTGTGGGAGGCGCGGCTTGACCGGATGGACGACTACCTCAAGCAGCTAGGTGCGGATAACACGAGCACGGACGACACGAGTAGAAGGAGCACGACAAGCCCATGACGAATAGTCCCAAATCGAGCGAATCCGTCGTTATCGAGCGAACCTTTGACGCACCACTTGCTGTGATCTGGTCGATGTGGACCGATCCCGTGCACTTCAAGGCTTGGTACGGTCCCACCGGGGCGAGCATCCCCGTTGCAGAGATGGACGTGAAGGTTGGTGGTACCCGGCACATCTGCATGGAGATGCAGACACCCAACGGACCAATGCGGATGTGGTTCACGGGTGAGTACGTCGATGTCGTTGCGAACCGACGGTTGGTGTTTACCGAGTCCATGGCGGACGAGGACGGCAACCCTGTGTCTCCGACGACGATGGGAATGCCCGCGTCGCACCCTGTCACCACAGAAGTCCGCGTAGAACTCGAAGACATTGACGGCAAGACCAGGATGGTCCTCACCCACATCGGCATTCCCAGCGACTCCCCTGGAGCGGCAGGCTGGGTTATAGCCTTCGACAAGCTGGCTGCATATATCGACAGGGCTGGCCGCTAGCGCGGCCACTTGGTCGACTCATCAATTTCAAGATGACACCGGGGACGTCTGCCACGCCTCGACTCGCCTCGCTCAGAGCCTCCGAGCTATGGCTCCAGGTTGCCGCGGGTCGATGAGTCGCCGACCTGGTCAGGTCCCATCGCCGCCCGGATGGCGCGAGGCCCGAATCCTGGAGCGCGTCAATTCCATACCCGAAGGGTTCGTTCGCACCTACGGCGACATCGACCCGGCGGCACCCCGCCTGGTCGGTCGGGTTCTCGCCACGACCCAGGAGGACCTCCCCTGGCACCGGGTGGTCCGGGCTGACGGCAGTCTTCCGATGGGGGCGGCCCAGCGGGCGCGCCTACAGCGCGAGGGAGTCCCGTTCCGCGGCGACCGGGTTCGTCTGGCCGAGGCACGGATGCCGAACTGACGACTCGGGCAACTCACAGTGACATGACCCCTCCGATTCCGACGGTCTCAGCCCTTGACGAACCGGATGCGCTCGACCTGTCGATCCCAACCACTTGCGGTCCAGAACGCCGTGGCCAGGGGTTCTGTCTCGACCACGATCGCCTGCAGACGAGCGGCGCCCTGTTCGGAAAGACAGGCCTCCGCGTGTTGGAGCAGCCGGCGGGCAAGACCCAGACGGCGGTGTGACGGCGCCACCGCCAGACGGTAGATGGAGCCTCGCCAGCCGTCCCAGGCGGCGATCACCGAACCCACGAGGCGGTGGTCGTCCTCGGCCACGATCATTGCTCTCGGGTCACGCTCCATGAGAGTGACCAGGCTCGTGGCGTCGTCGGTGTGGGTCGGCTCTGCATCGGCCTCGGTCCAGAGCAGTAGCAGGGCATCGACATCCGAAGCGCGACCGGTTCGGATCGTGAGAGGCATCGGCTCAGGTTACGGGCACGACTCCTGCCTCGGAGGAGGGTCCACCCTGCCGGCTTCAGCCTCGCGTCCCCTCGACTCCTCGGGTGATGATCGAAGGCCAGCCCTCACGGGCCGTCGGCACGGTGGGGGCCCAACCGGTCGCCGTCCTGAAGGCGGAATTGGCGAGGCGTTGCGACCGGGACGCGGGCTCGGTCCGGCTTCCCCCCAGCCTGGCGGCCAGACTCCCGATGTCGCGCAGCCGCGGCCGGCCGACTCCTTCGGCCAGGACGGTGTGGAGCTCGCGGCGGCGGAGCGGACCGTCGTCCCCCACGTTGTAGACGCCGGCCGGAGCACCCAGGGCAGCGACCACGGCCGGACCGAGGTCGTCCCGGTGGATCGATGACAGGTAGCCATGGGGATCACCGATGGTCGGAGCGATGCCGAATCTCCCTGCCAGGCGCACCATCTCGATGGAATGGATGGCGCCAGGCCCGTAGAACTGGGCGAAGCGCAGGACGACGCCGGCACCCCCGCCCCCGGTGAATCGGGCGACCTGCGCCTCGGCCTCGAGCGCACTCCGGGTGATACCGGTCGGTTGCGGCTCGACCTCCTCGGTGATCCATTCGTCACCCCGGTCGGGATAGAGGAATGCGATCGACTCCTGGACGAAATGGGCAGAACCGGCGGCCAGCGCGGCATCGACCAGGTTCGCCGACACCATGCGGCGGATCCGGTCGTTGTCCTTCCACGCGCCCGGCAGACCGGCCCTGGTGAGGGACGGGATGTGCGTGGTCAGGTTGCACACCGCCTCGTGCCCGTCGACGGCGCGTCCGACCGCGGCCGGATCGAACAGGTCGACTTCGACCGGGTCTGCACCCCACGACCGGACCAGCTCCGACTTCGCCGGAGTCCGGCTGGCGGCCGTGACGTCATGCCCGGCGGCCACCAGGGCGCGTACGGCCTCGCTGCCGGCCACTCCTGTCGCGCCGCCGACGAAGATCTTCATCGCTCCAACTTCCTCGTCCGGGCACTGCGCTCGGCGGTCACCGGATCCGTTCCCCCCCGGACGGCGGTCCACCCGTGAGCTCGACCAGGACCCCCTCCGGATCGGCGACGGTGAGGACCAGCCGGTCGAATTCCTCGCCGTCGAGCTCGACCACCACGCCAGGGCCCTTCCCGTGGACGACGGCAAAGTCCTTGCCGAACGGGCCCCGTCGGGTGCCTACGGCGATAACCCCGGGAATGCCGGTGCCCGGAGCCCGAATGCCGCGCAGTTCGGCCCACAGGTCGTCGCTCGCTCGCATAGCACGGATCGACGACATCGGAACGACGATGTCGCCGTGGACGCCCTCGAGGTGTTCGGCCGCGGTCAGGTGGAGCGTCAGGTGGTCCCCGGTAGCCTGGAGCTCGGCCATGGCCCCGAGCATAGGATCACCGGGCCTGCCGGGACCCCCGGGGACCCCCGGGATTTCTATACTCCGGGGGTGAGCCCGTCATCCGATTCCGGGGGCAGGTCGTCCGATCCGTTCGAGGCGGCGATCGAGTCGTTGATGGCCAGGGAGTTCGAGGAGTCGCCGGTGATGGCGGCCGCACTGGGCCGGGACGGCTTCGACCACCGGCTCGACGACTGCTCCGCCGCCGGCTTCGAACGACGGACCGCCGGGGACCGGGACTGGCTACAACGGTTCACCGATTTCGATCCCGGCAGCCTCACCTCCGAGCAGGCCATCGACCGCGAGCTGGTCATGGCCCAACTCGCACGAAGGGAGTCGCTGGCCGGGTGGGAGGAGTGGCGGCGCTCACCCGAGGGGTACCTGGAGACCGGGATCACCGAGCTCTTCCTGCTGGCCATGAGGCCGGAAGCCGATCTCACCGAGGCGGCGGTGGCCAGGCTGCACGGGATCGGCCCGGTGCTCGACGAGGCCGAGAAGAACCTCGACCCGGCGCGGGCCAGCCGGTTGGTCGTCGATCGGAGCCTCGCCGGGTGCGTAGCCAACATCGGCTTCGCCCGGGAGGAGGTAGCGGACCTGGCTGCCGACCCCGACAACCGGGCACGGCTCCAAGCCGCCGGCGAGGTCGGAGCCCGCGCCTACGAGAAGTTCGGCCAGTTCCTGTCGGAGCTGGCCCCCCGCTGCACCGGGTCGTTCGTGTTCGGCGAGGAACGCTACGACGATGTCCTCCGCAAGGGGGAGCTCCTCGACACCGACGCCCGGGCCCTCCGCCAGCAGGGTTGGGACGAGTACTACCGGGTGGCGGACCGGATGGGTGAGGTGACATCGCGGATCACCGGGGGATCGCGCCACTGGGCCGCCGCCGTCCGCGAGCTCCAGCTGGTCCATCCCCCGTCGATCGATGACATGCGCTCGGAGTACGAGCGGATCTGCCTCGAGGCCCGCCGGTTCATGACCGAGAGGGGCCTGGTCACCAATCCGCCCGACGAGCACTGCTCGGTCATGCCGGCCCCGGCCGCGGTGCGGGCCACCTTGGCCGTGGCCTGCTATATCGCCCCGCCCATGTTCAAGCCGTCGAGGAACGGCCACTTCTTCGTGCCCTATCCGGTCCACCCCGACGACCTCGAGGAGGTCAACGGCCTGCTCGAGAGCAACGCGCCGTACTCCATGGCGACCACCGCGGTGCACGAGGCCTACCCGGGGCACCACTGGCACCTGATGACCATGAAGGGGGCCAGGGACATCCGGCGGGTGTTCGGCTCGACCTACTTCATCGAGGGTTGGGCCCTGTATGCCGAGGGGATGATGCGGGATGCGGGGTTCTTCACCCCTGAACAAGAGTTGGGCCAGCTCGAGGCCCGCCTGTTCCGGGCCGCCCGGATCGTGGTCGACACGTCGCTGCACACCGGTGAGATGTCCTTCGACGAGGCCGTGGGATTCATGCACGACAAGGCGCTGCTGCCCCTCCCGACGGCACGCTCGGAAGTGGCCCGGTACTGCGCCTGGCCCACCCAGGCCTCGGCCTACCTCACCGGCGCCATGGCCATCGAACGGGCGCGAGACGAATGGATGGCCGGTGGCGGGAGCCTCAAGGCGTTCCACGACTCCCTGGCCGGTTCGGGTGCCATGCCGGTGGGCCTGGCTGTCCGGTCGATCGGGCTCACGGGACGCGTTTAGCGGCACAGACGGAGATCCTCTCCTCCCGGCAGGACTGCCACCTACGGTTCGCCGGTACGATCGGGAGCCGCGGGGTCGAGAAGACGTCGCCGCCCAGGACCGGAGGACAGGGATTGACCGACGCAGAGGAGTTCTGCCATCACCTCGACCAGGTGCAGGAGGTCACACCCTCGGCGAACGGGTGCGAGGACTGCCTCCGGGAGGGAGGCCACTGGGTCCACCTCCGGCTGTGCATGCTGTGTGGGCACGTCGGCTGCTGCGACAATTCGCCCGGGCGCCACGCCACCGGTCATTTCGACCTGACCGGGCACCCCCTGATCCAGTCGTTCGAGCCGGGGGAGGGGTGGTGGTGGTGCTACGTCGACGAGTTCGCCTTCGAGGTCGAGGGCGTGCCGAGCTTCGAGCACACCTGAGCCGCCGGGCCACAACTCGATCCTGGACCGAGCGCCGCCGGGCCGCCATGGGGTTGGCCGCCGCCGCCGCCATGCTCGCCGGCTGCTCGGCCTTCGCCACACCTCGCCCGGCACCGGCCCACGACCCCTCCCTGGCTCCCCCGGGTCCGGTGGGGTACGTGGTCTGCTCCAATGCCGTCACGCCGGTCGAGCTGTCCACCCGCACCGCAGAAGCCGACATCCCCCTGGGGCTGGCGGGGGCCCCGGCCCTGGGCAACTTCGCCATCGCCGCCTCCGCCGACGGCCGATGGGCCTACGTGGTGACCAGCAACGGGGTCGTCCCCGGCCCGAAGCCGGCTGCCGGCGGCGTCGTTCCGCCCGCCACGGCACCGGCAACTCCGGCGACCGCCAGCCCGCCGGTTCCGCCGCCGGGGGTCGGCGTGCAGAACGTGGTCGTCCCCATCGACCTGGTCTCCCAGACGGCGCAGCGGCCCATCGAGATCCCCGGACAGGGGGGGACCCACGCCATCGTCGTCCTGCCCGGGGGGCGTACCGTGCTGGCCGCCAGCGGGAGCACCATCGTCCCGATCGATGCGGTAAGCCGTCGGGTGGGAAAGCCCCTCGACCTCGGCCCCGGGCACACCATCTTCGGCATGGCCCTCGATCCGGGCAGGCCGATGATCTACGCACTGGTCACCGGGGGCGTCTTCCCGGTCGACACCGCCAACGGCACCGCCGGGGTGGAGATCCCCTCCGGCCTGTCGGTCTCGTCGGTCTACTCGCCCCACGGCATCGCCATCACCGGTGACGGAGCCACCCTCTACGTCGTCGGGCAGGGGGGGACCGACTTCGGCGGGAGGGTCCTCCCCATTGTGGCCTCGTCAGGGGCCGCCCAACCGACCACCGGGTTCGACCGCTTCGGCATCGCCGACCCCGCCGCCGTGGCCGTCACCCCCGACGGTTCGTCGCTCCTGGTGGTCGACTCGGCCAACAACTGGGTGAACCCGGTCCCGCTGGCCACCTTCTCGGACCCACCCCCTCCGGTCCGGCTGCCCCAGCAGGCGGCTGCCGCATCCACGTCGGGCACCCAGCACCCGACCGACATCGTGCTGGGCCCGGGCCGGACCGGTGCGTTCATCGTGGTCGGGTTCGACGCCGTGCAGCCCTATGACCCCGGGCTTCAGACGTTCGGGCGGGCGATCCCCGTGTGCTCGGGGGCGGCGTCGATGGCGGTCGCCCCCGCCCCGTGAGCGGTGCCGTCCCGCGCCGCGGCGGCCGCCTCCTCCGACCGGTAGGTGGCCGGGGCCAGGCGGGCCCCCTCCAGCAGCTCGTCGAGGGCCAGCGGGATCCCTGCGGTCAGGCTCCACACCCGTGGGATGGAGTCCGGGCACGCCATGATCCCCCAGTGCAGGACCCCGCGGTAGCTCATGATGGTGATGTTCACCCCCATGCCGTCCATCACCGGTCCGAGCGGGAACCCCGACTCCATCTCTGCACCTCCCAGGTACAGCGGGAAGTCCGGCCCCGGCACGTTGGAGATAACCAGATTGGCAATGGGCCGGTGCCTGTCGGCCAACCGCAGCCACGAGTAGAGCCGGGCCGCACCGGAGAAGACATTGGGGGTCGAGTACTCCGCCCAGTTGATCAGCATGTCCGGCCCGAGGGCGTTGTGCTCCTCCTTGGCCCCCTGGGTCCCCTCGTGGATGGCCGCCAGGCGATCGAGGGGACCATCCAGGTCGACGGGCAGCTGGACGAACATGGACGAGACCTGGTTGGAGCCCTTGTGGGCGTTGCCGTCGGGCCGGACCGACACCGGGACCACGGCCACCAGTGGCTTGTCGGGCAGCTCGTCCCCGTCGAGCAGGAAGGAGCGCAAGGCGCCGGTGCAGACAGCCAGGACGACGTCGTTCACCGTGGTGCCCGTGGCGTTCTTCAGCCGCTTGACGTCATCGAGCCCGATGGCGCTGAGGGCCACCGATCGGCGCCAGGTCAGGGCGGCATTGAACGAGGTCCGGGGGGCGGAAAGGGGCAGCGCGGCCTTGTCCCGCCCGGTGCCGCCGTGCGAGTCGAGCCGGACCCGGCGGACATTGAACACCCGATAGCCGGTCCGCACGATGTCCCGGGTGATCTCGAAGGGATGCAAGGTCCGGGTCGCCACGGCGTGGCTCATCAGCTCGAGGCCGGACGGGATCCGCTCATCCGCAGGCTGGCCCGGATGCGACGGCTCCGGATCCGTCTCCGGCCCGGGCTCCGGTTGCGGTTGCGGTTGCGGCTCGAGGTCGAAGAGCACGGAGAGGAGCTCGGCGCCGGAGACCCCGTCGACCGTTGAATGGTGCATCTTGGTGATGAGGCCGATGCGCCCGTCGGCGAGGCCTTCGACGAACCACATCTCCCACAGAGGGCGGGCCCGGTCGAGTTGATGGCCGGCGATGTCGCCGGCCAGGTCGGCCAACTGGTGCAGCCCTCCCGGACCGGGTACCGCCGCCAGCCGGATGTGGAAGTCGATGTCCAGGCCGGGGTCGTCGACCCACACCGGGTGGCCGAGCCCGAAGGGCACCTTGATCAGCCTTCGGCGGAATACCGGTGACTCGAGGACACGCTCCGCGATCAGCCCCTTCATCCGCTCGAAGGAGTAGCCCCCCGGGATGGTCGACGGGTCGAACACCATGGTCATGGCTATGTGCATGTGGAGGCTGGGAGTCTCGAGGTAGAGGAAGCTGGCGTCGAGCCCGCTCAGCTGTTCCATCGCTGTTCACACCCCCTTCGTGAATCCACCCGGCCGCCCCTCTGTCCCGCTCGGGCTTCCCTTCCCCGACCGGACCGTGTTGTATTGGGGGGTGGCCTGGGTATTCCTCGCAGTCAGCATGGCCTTCGCGGTCCTTGCGGTCAACGCCCTGTTTCCGATCCGGCGCGAGCCGCTGACCGTGATGAGCTTCGCGCTGGGCTGGGTCCCGGGCGAGTTGCCCGTCCAGGTCGGGCTCTTCTCAGTGGTCGGGACGGTGGCGTTCGCCTTCGAGGGCGCACTCGGCAGCTGGCCGGGCCTGGTGGGACTCGGAATTGTGGCCGCCACCTCGGCCGGGTGGATCGCGCTGGCGGTCATCGCCCACCGGTCCCGGGCCGTGGTCGACCAGGCGCTCGACCGCGCCACCGGTGGTCCCATCGGGCTGGAGGGGTCCGATCCGTCGCCTGCCTGGATCCGCTGGTGGCGGCTGGTCATCGCCGTCCCGTTCAGGTTCCGGGGCATTCGGCGGGTCAGGAACATCGACTACTGGGGTGACGGGACCTATCGGCACAAGCTCGACATCCTCACCCGACGCACCGCGGCGGCCGCCCACGCGCCCGTGCTCGTCTACATCCACGGTGGCGCCTGGGTGATAGGGGACAAGCGCCAACAGGGCATCCCGCTGATGCACGAGCTGGTGCAGCGGGGCTGGGTCTGCGTGGCCGTCAACTACCGGTTGAGCCCCCGGGCCACCTGGCCCGCCCACATCGTCGACTGCAAGCGGGCAGTCGCCTGGGTCCGCCAGCACATCGGAGAGTACGGGGGGGACCCCGGGTTCATCGCCGTCGCCGGCGGCTCGGCCGGGGGTCATCTGTCGTCGCTGCTGGCCCTCACCCCGAACGAGCCCGAATGGCAGCCCGGCTTCGAGGACCTGGACACCTCGGTGGACGCCTGCCTCCCCTTCTACGGGGTGTACGACCTGACCGGGGACCCCGCACTGTCGGGGGCGTACGGGCCGGGCATGCTGGAGCTCCTCGAGCGCCGGGTCATGAAGACCACCCAGGCGGACAACCCGGCCCAGTTCGAGCAGGCCTCCCCGGACCGCCGGATCACCCCCGGCGCCCCTCCCATGTTCGTGTTCCACGGGAGCAACGACACCCTGGTCCCCGTGGCCGTCGGCCGGCATTTCGTGGCGCGGCTGGCAGAGGTGTCGGAGGCCCCGGTGGCCTACGCGGAGCTCCCGGGGGCCCAGCACGCCTTCGACGTCATGGCGTCGATCCGGACCCGCCACACCACCATGGGGGCCGTCCGGTTCCTCGAGGGCATCCGGGTCCCGGTCGAGCGCTGATCCCGGAGCCGCCGCCCCGAGGGGTCCCCCCCGGTGCCGGCGGAGCGGAATTGTGGCCGATTCGACCCGTCGCGCTGGACACCGATGTGAGTTTCTGACGTAGAGTCACACATTCGGCCCGCCCCGCCC